>Ga0302326_10020085_pt1 | contig 13766 bp, 13 predicted proteins | sample Palsa_T0_3_FD_202264 | JGI IMG/M metagenome (GOLD analysis project Ga0302326, IMG submission 202264) | Peat permafrost microbial communities from Stordalen Mire near Abisko, Sweden - Palsa_T0_3 | ecosystem: Environmental > Terrestrial > Soil > Palsa > Peat permafrost | place: Sweden: Abisko... | reverse complement strand
TCTTCGGGAAAGCGATCACGTCGCGAATCGATTGCTCGCCGCATGCGAGCATCACCAGGCGATCGAGACCCCAGGCCATGCCGCCGTGCGGCGGTGCGCCGTAGCGCAACGCTTCCAGAAAGAATCCGAAGCGGTCCTCGATATCTGCTTCGGGCAGCTTGAAGACGTCCGCGAAGATGCGGTGCTGAAAATCGACGTCGTGGATGCGGATCGAGCCGCTCCCGAGTTCGGTGCCGTTGAGCACGAGATCGTAGTGTTGCGCGCGCATCGCGAGCGGATCGCTCGCGAGCAGCGCTTCCTGTCCGGGGAGCGGCGCCGTGAACGGATGATGCGTCGGCAGCACCGTGCCGGAATCCGGATCGAGTTCGAACAACGGAAATCCGACGACCCAGCAGAATTCAAACGCCGCCGGATCGCGCAAACCGAGCTTCTCGGCGACATGGATGCGCAGACGTCCGGCGATATCGCTCGCTTGCGCGGAAGGCGCGGCCACGAGGAGAATCGCATCGCCTTCTTCGACGCCCGAGAGCTCGCGCAGCCGTGCGACCGTCGCCGCGTCGAGCAGCTTCGCGATCGACGATTTCCAGCCGTCGGTGGGATACGAAACCCAAATAAGGCCGCCGGCGCCGAACGTCTTGGCGGCTTCCGTCAGAGCGTCGAAATCGCGGCGCGAGAGAGCTGCGCCGCCCGGGTAGCGGATCGCGACGATCCGGCTCCCGGGATCGCTCGCCGCGCTTTGCAAGAATTTGATCTCGGTGCCGGCGAACGCCGCGGCCACGTCGCGCAACTCGAGCCCAAAACGGAGATCGGGCTTGTCGCTGCCGTAGAGGCGCATCGCTTCTTCGTATGAGAGGCGCCGGATCGGCGCCGCAATGGCCCGCCCAAGCGCGCGTTCCCAGACGAACGCGATGCACTCTTCCATGATCGCGATGACGTCCTCTTGTTCGACGAAGGACATCTCGACATCGAGCTGCGTAAACTCAGGCTGCCGATCGGCGCGCGAATCCTCATCGCGAAAACAGCGCGCGATCTGCATGTAACGTCCGATCCCGCCGACCATGAGAATCTGTTTTAACAATTGCGGCGATTGCGGCAACGCGTAGAACGAGCCTTGGAACGCGCGGCTCGGTACGAGGTAGTCGCGCGCGCCTTCGGGGGTCGATTTGATCAGCGTCGGCGTTTCGATTTCCAGGAAATCGCGCTCGTCGAAAAAATCGCGCATCGCCTTGACGATCTTGTGACGCACGCGCAGATTGTGCTGCAGCCGCGGGCGGCGCAGATCGAGATAGCGATATTGCAAACGGAGACCTTCATCGACCTCGGTATCGGCGTTCACGGGAAACGGCGGCGTCTGGGAGCGCGAGAGCACGCGCACTTCGGCGACCGTGACCTCAACGGCGCCGGTCGCGAGCTTAGGATTCTCCGTCCCGGGCGGGCGCAGACGAACGGCGCCGTGCACGGCGATCACGTCCTCGTTGCGCAGAGACTGGCCGATCTCGAACGCCGCCGTGACCGCCGGATCGAAAACGATTTGAGTGACGCCGTCGCGATCGCGGATATCGATGAAGACGAGGCCGCCGTGGTCGCGCCGGCGGTTCACCCAGCCGCGCAGTTCGACGTCCTCGCCGGCTCGTGAGGCGCGGGCGGCACCGCACGAATACGTTTGCACTAGGCGCGCTCGCGCCTGAGCGCATCTTTCACGCCGGTCACGTAATGATATTGATAGACGACGTTGCGCGCGAACCCGGGCTTCGAGCGGCCGGCACGATCGAGCGATTCGAGGAGTTTCGGGCGCCCCGCGATGACGCCGTGCACGGCGAGCGAGAGTGGCGTCATGCCCAAGCGCGCGCGGACTGTGAAGGTCGAATGTTTGCGGAAAAAGCGCACGGTCGAGCGTCCGGCAAGCGTCATCTTTTCTTTCTGTTCGTCGTAGGGGACGGGATGCCAGTGGTAATCGATCGCGTGCGGATCGTACACGATCGTGATACCCGCTTTCTGCAAGCGGTAGCCGAGCTCGAGATCTTCGTGGCCATAGCCCGTGAAGTTTTCGTCGAAGCGGCCAACGCGATCGAGATCGGCTTTGCGCACCGAGGCGTTCCCGGTGAGGAAGTAGAGCCACGAGAGTTTTTTGCGCGACTTCGGATGCAGCGGACGGCGCTGCTCGGGATGCGCGTAGAGACGCTCGTAGTCTTCGAGGGTATTGACTTGCAGCTCCATGCCGACGACGGCGATCCCGGTTCGCGCGCGATGGTGCGCGAGATGGCGCGAGATCAGATCGGGCGACGCGATGATATCGGCATCGGTGAACATGACGACCTCGCCGCGCGCGGCTTCGATCCCGGCGTTGCGCGCCATCGCGCGGCCGGTGTACGGCCCCGGCAGGTGGCGCAGTCGCGGGAATTCGCGTGTAGCCTCGGCCAGGTACTCGGCCGTTCCGTCGTTCGAATTCGAATCGGCCACCACGATCTCATAGCGCCCGGGGTCGAGATCCTGGCGCAACAGCGCGGGAATGACGTGGCGCAAGGTATCGATGCGATTGTAGGTCGGGATGACGACGGTAAGTTCAGTCATGTCTTTACGGGCAATGTCGCAGGTTCGCTCGCAAGGAGGCCGCCGATCGCAGCCACGATCGAGGCACGCGACTCGGCGAGAGCCGCGGAATCGTCGCTGCCGGGCTTGCGCAAACAGACGGACGGCACCCGGTACGGCGACCACTCTTGCGAGTTGAGGTGAAAGTATCGATGTTCGAACAGGACGACGGTGGGCCTGCGCGTCGCGCTTGCGACATGAGTCGCACCGGTATCGACCGTAACCACCACGCGACTCTTCTCGAACACGGCGGCCCACTGTGCGAAGGAGAGGCCGCCGACCACCGCGTCGGCCACGCCCGCGGCTCGCACGGCGCTCGATTGTTCGATCGCGTCGACGCCATACGTCACGACGATCGGCAATCCGAACGAACGCAGGCTAGCGATGAGTTCGAGCGCGCTCGCGAGGCTGCTGCCGTCGCAGAACCAGCGCGATCCGAGATGAAAGGCGATTCCGCCCGCCGGGACATGCGCGACGGCTCGCCGGTCGAGGTCGTCGATCGGCACCACGAGATCGTGCGACGTTCCCGTTCCACCCGCGAGCCGTACGAGATCGAGAATCTGATCGACCTCGTGGCGCACGAAATAGTTTTCACCACGCTCGCACAGTGCCGGATCCGCTTCGGAGACGGCGACGCGCGTGAGATACAGGCGCGCCGTGAGACGCGCGAGGTAGCGGCGCCGGTAGGTGTAACCGACGCGAAGCGGGGCTGCGGTCGCGCCTACCAGCTTGAAATCCGGCGCGCACGGTGCGAGCGCGATCGCCAGATCGCACGACCCCGCGAAGCGTCGCCCGAACGACGCGAGCGACGCTTTCGCGGGCGCGACGATGACGCTATCGACATCCGTGTTGCGTTCGACCACAACCGCGTTGTACGCGCTGCAAACGAGCGTGATCTTTGCGCTCGGCCACGAACGCCGCACGGCCGCGATCGCCGGGGTCGAGAGGATCAGATCGCCGACGCGATCGAGCCGCGTCAAGAGGATATTCACGCCGGCAGGATCCGCCCGCGGGCCGCGTCGAGTTCGGCGTAGTACGATTCGCTCGCAAGAGCACGCGCCGCACCGAGCTGCGCACCCGTGAGCGCACGGTCGGTCGCGCGATCGCCGATGCGGCGTTCGAGACGCTGCGGCCGTCCGATCGTTCGAGCCAAGCGGTGCAACGTGCGGCGCAGCGGATCGTCGCCGGTCGCGAGCAGGACGCGCCAGTGCGGATGCAGCGCGCGCAACTGCACGGCCGTGCGCGCTTGCGCGCGCGCCTGGCGCAGCATGCCTTCGACGTTGCCAGAACGCGGGCGCGGTTTGTAGTGAAACGCTACCGCAAAGCGGTTGAACACGCCCTTCACACCGGCGGCGCGCAAGCGCATGCCGAGTTCGATATCTTCCCAACCGTATTCGCGGAACGTTTCGGTGAAATTTCCCACGCGCCGCAAGGTCGAGAGCGGGAGCGAGACGTTCGACGTCCAGAAAAAGTTGCCCGAGTAATTGGCAAGCGTCCACGTCGGCGTGGGGAGCCGCTCGAAGGTTTCGGTGTTGATCACCGCACCCCGCACGATCGCCGCGGGATGCCGTTCGTGCGAGCGCAGATGTTCTTCCACGAACACGGGCGTCGGCAACACGTCGTCGTCGATGAAGATGATGCGCTCGCCGCACGCCCGCGCGATCCCCGCATTGCGCCCGCGCGCGAGACCGGCGTTGGCTTGCTCGATCACCGTGAAGCGGCAGGTTGCGCGCGCCCGTGCCGCTTCGATCACCTGCGGCGTGACATCCGTCGAGCCATCGTTGACGAGCACCACCTCGTACGCGTCCGGGCCCACGGTCTGCTCGAAACACGCGTCGAGCACGCGCTCGAGCAAGTGCGCCCGATTATACGTGCACAACTGAATCGTCGCACGAACCGAAAACCCGGCCGGTTCGAAACCGGCCTGGACGAACGTAGCCACGGACTATCTTTTCGCCCTTCCTGCAGCGCTAACCGCCTGCTCGGACCGCCGGGCCTCACCCGCCGTGCTCCTTCGGAGCGTCCCTGGTTAGCAACTCGTCGAGCGCAGCGAGCAGGCGCGGGATCTCGAGCGCTTCGATGCAGGCGAAATCCGGGCAGGTTTCTTTGCGGTGCCCGGGCGGGCACGGGTACGTCGCGCGTAGCACCGTGACCCGCGGACCAAGCGGCGCCCAGCGATCCGGTTCGTCGGATTGCAGCGCGAAGATACCGAGCGTCGGCGCTCCCACGGCCGCGGCGACATGCATCGGCCCCGAGTCCATCGCCACGACCGCGAGCGCCCCCTCCGCAAGCGCGCCGAATTCGGCTAGGCTGGTGCGTCCGGCAAGCGACAGCGCAGCGGGGCCCTCGGCGATGCGCGCCGCGATCGAACGATCGTCAGCGGAGCCCGTCACCACGACGCGCGCGCCGTAGGCCGTGCCCAGGGCGCGCGCGAGTTCGGCCAGACGCGTGGCGGGCCAGCGCTCGCGCGAGGCCGCGATTCCGCGGGTCGGATGCAGCACGATGTAGCGGCCCGCGACGCCCGCTTCACGCAGCGTCGCAGCCAAACTCGCGCGAGCGGCATCGGGAACGGTGAAGCGGGGCGCGGCATCGGCCGTGTCGCAGCCGATCGCACGCGCGAAATCGAGCAAGATCTGCGTCCAGTGCGTGGTGCGGTCGCCGAGTTCGCTCCGCACGAGCACGCGCTGCGTGAACGCAAGCGAATAGAGCCGGCGTGCCTGGCCGACGCGAATCGGAATCCGCGCGGCGAGCGGAAGCGCGGCCGAGCGCGGCGTCGCCCACGTCACGATGGCCGCGTCGAATTTTGCCGCGGCGATCCGCCTTGCTTGCGCGCCGAACCCCAGGTCGTCGGCCCAGACGGCGGAAAGCTCCGGATCGTTCGCGAGCACGTCGCGATGCGCGGGGGACGTGAGCGCGACGACCTCGCCGAAACGCCCGCGCAGCGCCCGCATAACGGGCGTCGCGAGCAACAGGTCGCCGATCCCGCCGCCCGTGCAGATCACGAGCGCGCTCACGCGAGCAGCTCCAAAGCGGCCTGCGCGAGCGCCCCGCCCGTCTCGGCGCGATCGTGAGCGGGATCGAGGACGTGCGCACGATAACGGGCGGCCCACGGGTGCCAACGCGCGATATCGCGGACGGTCGTCGTCCGCATCGGGAAGCAGTCGACGCACGGAACGCCGAGCATCCCCGCGATATGGGCCGCGCCGGAATCCGGCGTGACGAGCGCGCGCGCACCCGCGATGCACGCCTTCCACGCTTTCAGGCTGAGATTCGCGCGCAGTCCGGCGCCGCTTTCGCGCGCTATTTCCACGAGCCACTCAGGATCGTCGCCGATGGCGAGGACCCGAGCGCCGTTTGCGATCAAGTCGCGTGCGAGCGCGACGTATGCGGGAAGATCGAGTCCCTCCCGATCGAGCTTGCGCGACACTTGCAAGACGACGCGGCCGTGCGCGCGCGCCGGCACATCGAGCACGAGCGCACCGAGCCGCAGCGCGTCGCGGGACGGGACGCTTCCATCGCACAGCCCCGCGCCGAGCCGAAAGATCGTTTCGACCTCATGTTCGCACGCGCGCGCCGCCGAGGCCGGACGAAGCATCATCTTCGTGAGGAGCCGGCTGACGCGCAGCGTCTTGAACGGTTTCTCCCAACCGTTCGCGTAGCCCACGCGCCGCGCGATGCCCGCATCGTGGGCAAACGCGTACGCGTCCATCTCTTCCGACGCAACCAGGGCGACGTCGTAGCGAGCGGCGCGCACTTGGGCGAGCGCAACGTTGCGGCTACCGGCGGTCGACCCGTGCCGCGGCCACGGGATCCGCTCGAGCACGTGAACGGCTCGCACGGCACGCCGCGCGAAGATCGAGGAATTAGCGGTCCCAAGCACCACACCCACGGCGTGCCCCGCATCGTGCAGTGCCGCAAGCAACGGCACGCAACACAGTGCGTCGCCGATTCCGTCGGCGCGCACCAGCAACACGTTCATCGGCGGCGTTCGGCAAGCGCCCGGCGCAGCGTGCTCGTGTACGCTCCGTCCAAGAGTTGGGCGCGGCCGAGGGCGCGCAAAAACGCGGGTGCCCGCTCGCTCGTCGCGAGCCTGCGGTACGCGTCGAGCGACCAGCGCGGTGCGAGCAAACGCGAACGCAACAAATTGAGGCCGTAGGCGCCCGTCGCGAGCTTCGTGCGCAGGCTCGCATCCTTGGCCAGGAAACGCGCGGCCATCTGCGCGCGTTCGACCGTTTTGGCAAGGACCGCATCGAGCGTCTCGACGCGCGGCGGCTTGATGTGCCACAGGTACGCGTCCCACGCAAAGGCGCGGCGCAGGCCGTGGTTGCGCAAGCGCAGGCCGAGTTCCGTATCTTCCCACCCGTACAAATTGAAGCTTTCATCGAACGCACCGACCGCGGCGAGCGAGGCGCGCGGAACCGAGACGTTGCACGTGCAGAAAAACGCCGCCGAGTAGTTCACCGCTTTCGGTTCCGGCCGGGCCTCGTAGCCGGGAACGTTGATGATCGGCCCGGAGACGGCGAGCGGGAAACTTCCGCGATGCGCGGCAGCGTGGGCCGCGACAAAACCGCTCGGCAGCACGACGTCGTCATCGACGAAGAGCACGTATCGGCCGGCGGCATCCGCGATGCCCGCGTTGCGCGCGGCGCCGCGGTTGGGTTCGAGGACGAAGAGCGCGCGCACCGCGAGCTTTCCGCGAGCGCTCGTTTCGCGCACGACCTCTTGGGTACGATCCGAGGAGCCGTTATCCGCCACGATGATCTCGAACGCGGGCGCGTTTTCCTGGAGCTCGAGTGAAACGAGAGCGCGCTCGAGAAATTGCGCCCGGTCTCGCGTTGCGATGACGATGGAAACGATCACGCGTACGCCTCGAGCAGCGACCGCGCCATCCGCTCGGCGGCGCCCGCGTGCCCGGTATAGAGCGCGGCCAGAAGGCGGCCATCGCGTTCGCGCGCCGCCGCATCGTCCGCGTACGCGGCCACGCGGCGCGCGATGGCGCCCGGCATCAAAGTCCCCCGCAGTTCCGGCATCAGCATCGCGCCCGCATCGATGTTCGGCTGCGCGGTCATCGGGAAGCGCGCGTCGACCGCGACGACGAGGGCGCGCTTGAGCAGCGTCCCCGCCAGCGGCAAGCGGTCGATGTACTGCAGCGGCCCGTTGACGACGACGCCCTCCGGCGCGTTGAGCGGAACGCACACGATCGTCGGTACGCCGAGCGCCGCGAGTTCGATGCATTTCGTGCCGGGTAGCGTCACGACGAGCTTCGCGTACGCGGCGTGACGCATCGCGTCGCGCACGACCGGGAACGGCGCGCCGCCGGACTGCGCTTCGAGTGCGATGCCGCTGCCGTGGGCAATCACCTTGCCGCGCGTGCCCCACACGTTACGGTATTCGCCGCCGCGCGCGAGGGCGCGCGCGATTTCATCCTCGCCCGTGAACGGCGAGATCGCGAACGCCACGGACAGATCGGGACGCGCGGCACGCAAGCGCACCGCCATTTGGAGAAACATCGGGATGAGGTTGGCCACTTCGTGGCGGCGCGTACCCGGCATAATGAGGATGCTGCCCGGCGCGAGCACGGTATCGCCTGGGCTCGTGGCAAACTCGCCCGCTGCTTCCGCGAGCGCGCCGTCGACGGCGAGATTTCCGATTACGTCGACGCGCTCGCGCGCAAATCCGGCGCGCTGCAGTTCGAGCGCGTTCTTCTGATCGACCGCATACGCGCCGTCGAATTCTTTGGCGATTCGTTTGTTCGCAAATTTGTACGACCGGCCGCGCGCGCGCAGGCGCGCGCGAACACGTCTCGCGTGCATCAGGTCGCCGCCGAGATATTGCACGACGTCCGCGTTGGCCGGAGCTTCGGCGACGGCCGCACCGAGCGCGAAACGCACGTAACTCTTGACGGGAACCACGCTCGCGCCCGGAAACAAACGCCGCGCGACCTCGGGTTCGCGTCCGGTGGCGTAATCGTCGGGCACGAAAAATAACGACACGCCGGTATCCGGCGCGAGCCGCAAAAGGGCGCTGACCAGGGGCCGCACCCAGCCGGAAAGCTCCCCCGGTCCGTTGCTCGTAATCGCGATGCGCACCAGCTACCCGCCGTAGCGGTGGCGAATTTCCGCAACGATATCGGTCGTGCTCTTCCCGGCCACGTGCGGCGCGAGGCGGATCTCGCCGCCGTGCCGCAAGACGACGATGCGTTCGGGAAGATCCTCGATGCGATACTGCGCGCTCTTCACGTGGATGTCGGGACGGAGTCGATCGAGGATCGCTTCAGGTGTTCGTTCGGAAAAGCCGACCACGGCATCCACGCTGCGCAGCCCCGCGAGCACCGCGGCCCGATCCGCGAACGGGACGAGCGGGCGCTCCGGACCTTTGAGCGCGCGCACCGATGCATCGGTGTTGAGCCCGACGATGAGCGCCGCACCTTGCGCGCGCGCCCAGGCGAGATACGCGACGTGGCCGGCGTGTACGAGATCGAAGACGCCGTTGGTAAACACGACACTGCGGCCCGCCGCGCGTTCCGCTTCGCGCCACGCGATCGCCGCTTCGAGATCGAGGACGTTACGCATCGCCGCTCTCCGCACCGACCAGTTCCAGAATCTCCTGCGGCGATGCGGTCGCCGTGCCGAGTTTCCCGACGACGGCGCCCGCCGCGAAGTTTGCCAACTGCATCGCGAGGCCAACCGGCGCGTTTGCCGCAAGCGCCAGCGTCAGCACGGCGATTACCGTGTCGCCGGCGCCGCTGACGTCGAATACGGTGCGCGCGACGGACGGAATCAGCATGCGTTCGCCCTGCGCGCCGAAGAGCGCCATGCCGCGTTCGCCGCGCGTCACGACCACGTAGCGGCACCGCAGCCGCTCCAAGAGCGCGGCTCCGGCGCGTTCGAGCGAAGCGTCGTCCTTGATCGCGATGCCCGCCGCACCGCCGGCTTCGGCGGCGTTCGGCGCCACGCACGTGACGCCCGCGAACAGATCGATGTTGGCGGGCTTGGGATCCGCGGTGACGACCGGGCACGCGCGTGCCGCCTCGACGATATCGCGCGAGAAGAGCCCTTTGGCATAGTCGGAGAGCACGATCGCATCGTGGCTCGATGCGAGGCGCGCGACATGCGCCGCGAGCAGCGCGCGATCCGTGGCCGCGAGCGCAGCCGCCGATTCCCAATCCGCCCGCACGACTTGCTGATTGTGGGCGACGATGCGGGTCTTGCGCGTCGTGACGCGGTCGTCGAGCGTGACGACGGCGCTGCGATCGACCTCGATATCGTCGAGAAGCTCGAGCACGCGCCTGCCCTCGGCGTCGTCGCCGACCGTGCCTACGAACGTGACGTGCGCGCCGATGGCGCGCAAGTTGTTCGCGACGTTGCCCGCGCCGCCGAGCGTGAACGAGTGATCGCTCACCGCAACCACGGGCACCGGCGCCTCCGGCGAAATCCGCGTGACGCTGCCCCACACCCATTCGTCGAGCATCACGTCGCCGACGACGAGCACGCGTTTGTCGCGCATACGCGCGAATAGCTCACGCGCGCCCGGCACGGCGAGCGCGTTAGGCACGAACGGATTCCAAGAAAAAGCGCACGCCATCGAGCAGCGTCCGCGCGCGATGGAGCGGCTCGGGCCCGGCATACCGCGGCAACTCGTTGACGAGGATTCCCGGGATGCCGGCGTTCGCTGCCAACCCCATGTCGCCGGCGCTGTCGCCGAACATCACGCTGCCCTCGAGCGAAATGTTTCGCTCCGCGAGCGCGCGCAGGATCATGCCCGTCTGCGGCTTGCGGCAATCGCACCCATTGAGGTGCGTGCAGTAGTAGAAGGCGTCGATCCGCGCGCCGTGACGTGCGAGTTCGTTCGTGAGGGCGCGATTGACCGCGAGGACGTCGAGTTCGCCGAACATGCCGCGCGCGACGCCCGACTGGTTCGTCACGACGATGCGTTCGAAGCCGGCATCGGCGAGCGCCGTCAGCGCCTCCGGAACGCCTTCGAGGATCCGCACGCGCGCCGGATTGCCGACGTAGCCGGAGTCTTCCATCAACGTTCCGTCGCGATCCAAAAACGCGACGCGCGTTTTGGGTGGGTTCACGCCTCGGGGAAGAGCGATTGCTCGACGAGATCGCACACGATGTGGCCGAGCGTGATGTGCACTTCCTGCACGAGCGCCGAGTAACCGTCTGGCCCGATGAGATTGACGTCGGCGAATTCGATCATCTTCCCCCCGCCGTTGCCGCTGAACCCAATCGTCGTGGCGCCGAGCGCCTTCGCTTCTTCGAGCGCGAGGTTGACGTTGCGCGAGTTGCCGGTCGTGGAGAGTCCGACGACGACGTCACCCGGCTGCACGAACGCCTCGACTTGCCGCGCGAACACGCGCTCGTAGCCGAAGTCGTTGGCGATAGCGGTGACGGCCGACGAGTTGACGGACAGAGCCTCGGAGTAAAGCCCGCGCCGGGCGCGCAAAAAACGTCCCGAAAATTCCGCCGCCAGATGCTGCGCGTCGGCCGCGCTTCCACCGTTGCCGCACCACAGCACCTTGCGTCCTGCGGTGAAAGCGGCGATCAGCGTGCGCGCGATGCGATCGACCACGGCTTCGTAGCGATCCGCATCGAGCAAGCCGCGCCGGTCGTCGAGCATCTCGCGAAAGGTGCGCGCGGTACTGGGGGCGATCGGGGGGCCGTGCCGCCCCGATTCTAGGGCTCGATCCAAAACATTTCCTCCCCGAGCGAGACGAGCGCACCGTTTTCCGGTAGGATGCGGCGCACGACGCCGGCGTAATCGCTCGTGATCTCGTTCATCAATTTCATCGCTTCGAGGATGCACAGAACCTGACCCACTTCGACGCGATCTCCCACTTCCACGAACGACTCGGCGCCGGGGGCGGGCGAGCGGTAGAAGACCCCGATGATCGGCGCCGTTACCTTCTTTGCGTTCGCTGCGATCGAGAGACCGGGAGCGGGCGCCGGCGGAACCGTATGCGCCGGCGCCTCGACGACGGGCACGCTCGTGTTGGCGGGACCCGCATCGGAACGTGCGACCAATTCGTAGGTCGACGAGCCGACGCGAACGAGCAGCGCGTCGAGATCGTGTTCGCGCACGACACCGAGCATCGCATCGAGCGCCTCGCGTTCGGTCATGCCGCGGCGCCCGCGTCCGGGGGCAACGCCCGATACCAGCCGAGGATCTTTCGGGCGACCGCGGCGTCTTCGGCGCGCGCTTCGATCTTATCTTGAACTCTTGTGGCGAGGTCGCGCACGATGACCGTTCCGTTCTCGAGCTCGTCGTCGCCGAGGATGACCGCGACGCGAGCGTTCGCGCGATCGGCTTTTTTGAATTGCGTCGCTAGCTTCGCATCGTTGTAGTCGATCGTGACGGGAAGCTCGTCGCTCGCTCGGCGCAGCGCCGCGACCAGCGGCAGGGCGCGCAGTTTTGCGGGCTCCCCGAGCGCGACCACGGCGATGCCGGCGCGCGCGGGCAGTGCGTCGCCGGCGCGCTTCGCGAGAATCATCAGGAAGCGCTCGATGCCGAGCGCGAACCCGACGCCTGGGGTCGGCGGTCCGCCGAGCGACGCGACGAGGCCATCGTAGCGGCCGCCCGCGCACACGGTCGATTGCGCCCCGAGATCGCTCGAGATGAACTCGAAGACGGTGCGCGTGTAGTAATCCAGGCCGCGCACCATGCGCGGATCGACGACATACGGGATTCCGATCTCCTCGAGCATCCGCCGCACGCTCGCGAAGTGCAGCGCACACGCGTCGCAGAGCACGTCGAGCATGGCCGGCGCCGTATCGACGAGCGCTCGATCTTGCGGCGCTTTACTATCGAGAATGCGCAGCGGATTGCGTTCAAGGCGGCGCTGCGAATCGGGCGAGAGCTGCTCGGCGTGCGGAGCAAAGTGCGCGTGCAATGCCTCGCGATAGCGCGGCCGGCAGGTCTCGTCGCCGATCGAGTTGATCGTGAGCGCGACGTCGAGCCCGTACGTGCGCATCACTTCGTGCGCGAGCGAGATCGTTTCGACGTCGGCCTCCGGACCCGCGAAGCCGAAACATTCGAGGCCGAACTGGTGGGCTTGCCGGTAGCGCCCGGCTTGCGGGCGCTCGTAGCGGAACATCGGTCCGATGTAATAGAGACGCTGCGGCCCGAGTGCGAGCATGTGATGCTCGAGTACGGCGCGCACCACGGGCGCGGTCCACTCGGGCCGCAAGGTCAGCAGACGACCGCCCTTGTCGGCGAACGTGTACATTTCTTTTTCGACGATGTCGGTCGTCTCGCCGACACCACGCACGAACAGCTCGGTCGCTTCGAACATCGGGGTGCGGATTTCGCCGTACCCAAATCGGCGCGCGATCGCGTGGAGCCGCACCTCGAAGGCTTGCCAGCGGGTGCTTTCGGGGGGAATGAGATCTGCCGTTCCCCGCGGTGCGGCGATGGTGTTCATTTACTGCCTTCTTCTTAAACCGCCGCAGAAAGCCGCCCTCGGCCGCGCGGCGTCTGCGAGCACGATGCCCCGCTTTTCCAAGGCGACGGTCCCGGCGGCGCTCATTGGCTGCTGCGCGATTCCGGCGCCGATCCTGCACCAAGCCCTCGCCGCAACCGCCGGTACTCTGTTCGAAGCCGCCCCCTTTGTCCTTGCCGTCAGCGTCGTGCGCGGGCCGCTCGTACGTTGGACGGCCGCACTTCTGGGCTGCGGCTGCGGCCCCGGCGCCGGGTACGCCGCGTTGTCGCTGCCGGCGGCCGCATTGTGCTGGACGGTCTTCGGCCCGTTGCCGGCGCTGGCGAGATTTGGGGCGGCGGCGCTCCTGCAAGGACTCGCCGGGCGGTCCCATCCGCGCTGCCATCCCCGCCAGACGCCGGCGTCCGATCCGCTCGAACAACTCGGGATCGTCGCCGTCGCGGCGTTCGCACTCGCGCTCTCGATGTCGGCCCTATCCAGCGTTGCAGCTGCGTCGCCGGCTCACCTGACGGCGCGGCTGGTGCCGCTGGTGCCGCTTGCCGAGGGCCTCGCGGGTCTCGTTGCGGGTGCTCTCGCGCCCTGCGCGACCGCGGCTGTCGCCATGGCGGCGATGCTTCGGCTGAGTGCGCCGCTAGCGGCCGCCGGAATCCTCGCGACCGCGGGCCTCGTCCGTTGGCAGCGACCTGCTCGAACCTGCCTGTCTGCCCCGTACGGCGCACGCATCGGTCTCATCTTG
>Ga0302326_10020082_pt1 | contig 13768 bp, 11 predicted proteins | sample Palsa_T0_3_FD_202264 | JGI IMG/M metagenome (GOLD analysis project Ga0302326, IMG submission 202264) | Peat permafrost microbial communities from Stordalen Mire near Abisko, Sweden - Palsa_T0_3 | ecosystem: Environmental > Terrestrial > Soil > Palsa > Peat permafrost | place: Sweden: Abisko... | reverse complement strand
GTTGGGCAGCGACAGCAGCGGGCAGCGCTTGAGCACCGTCTTCACATGGGGATCGGACAGCGCCGTGGCGAGTTCCTTGTGGAATTCCTCGTGGTAGGCGAGTGTTGTGCGAAGGCTCGAGAGGCTGACCGTGGTGGCGGCTGACACGCCTCCGTAGAGGATCAGCACGGCGGCCCCACCCATCCATACCCGGCGCAGGTTGGAGCCCGGTTCGAGCATCGTCCATCCGCCGATGGCAACAGCGCAGAACAGCAGCAGCACCGTGGCGGCGCCCATCAGGTAGCGGTCGATCACCGACGCGCCCGCCGCGCCCTCGAGCACGAACACCAGCACGAGCAGCACGAGCGCGGCCAGCGGCGTGGCAACGCGCCGTGGCGCCAGCCAGATCGCCAGCGGCAGTCCCACCGCGGCACCGAGGATGACGGGCAGCTTGTCGATGCGCACGGCGAAGGTCCACAGCGAGGCGACGACGCTGGTGAAGCCCTGCGTGCGTTCGAGTTCCTGTGCCAGGCCGGCCGTGGAGTTCAGTGAATACAGCGGGTTGCCCGTGACGACGGCGTCAAGGCCGAGCCACACGACCGGAGCGATCGCCGCGATCGCGAGGTAGAGAAGGCGTGTGCGATTGTCGGCCCGCCAGGAGCACCACAGCCAGTAGACGCCGCTCAGCACCCAGGCATCGGGGCGAAGCAGCCCGGCGGCCGCGAGGATCACGAGCACGGGCGTACCGCGGCGCGGGCGTTCGACCTCCAGCACGATCGCCCAAACGATCAGCGCGACATAGGAGATGTCCAGGTAGCCCTGTGCGGCGAGGTTCTCCACGAAGAAGCGGCTCAGCACGAGCAGCGCCGCGAGCAGGCCCACGGCCGGCCCGAAGCACAGGCGTCCCAGCCGGTAGACGCCGGCGACGACCGCCACGAACGACGCGATCGATCCGAGCACCATCAGTCGCGCGCCGCCCTGGCCGAAGATCGAGCAGAACATCCCGAAGGCGATCGCCAGCGGATGCTCGGTGGGCCCGCGGTAGACCCTGAAGTCCGGGAGGTGCAGGTGCAGCAGATCGCGACCCCAGAGGAGGGCGTAGAAGGAGTCGTAGGTCGGATAGGTGGGGTATGCGAAGTACCCGATCAGGGCGGCTACGCACAGAGTCGCCAGCCCGATCCTCTCCCACGTGCGGAGCCGCACCTCGCGCAGCCTCGCCAGCCAGATGGGGCCCGGTTTGCGCCGGGTGAGCGTCGCGCTTTCCATCGAGTCGTGGCCCTCATGGGCCGTCACCGGCGCCGCCGCCCCCCACTTGGCGCCAGACCGTTCCCGCGCTTTGGGATACTGCGGAAGCCAAGTCTAGGCAATCATCGCCGATGAAGCTCATCATCCAGATCCCCTGCTTCAACGAGGCCGACCAGCTACCGCAGACGCTCGCCGACCTGCCTCGCGAGGTGGAGGGCTTCGACGTCGTCGAGTGGCTGGTGGTCGACGACGGCTCGACCGACGAGACCGTGGCGGTCGCGCGCGCGCACGGCGTCGATCATCTGGTGCGCCTGACAAACAACAAGGGCCTGGCCGCCGGCTTTCAGGCGGGCATCGATACGGCGCTGAAGCTCGGCGCGGACGTGATCGTCAACACCGACGCCGACAACCAGTACCGCGGCGCCGACGTCTCGAGGCTCGTGGGCCCGATCCTCAGCGGACGGGCCGACATGGTCGTCGGCGACCGCGAGGTGACGGGCATCGAGCACTTCTCCGCGCTGAAGAAGGTGCTGCAGCGTCTCGGATCGTGGGTCGTGCGCCAGGCATCCTCGACCTCGGTTCCCGACACGACCTCGGGCTTCCGCGCCTATAACCGCGAGGCGGCGATCCAGATACTGGTGGTCTCCAAGTTCACATATACGCTGGAGACGATCATCCAGGCGGGCAAGCTGCTGGTAGCCGTCGACCACGTGCAGGTGCGAACCAACCCCAAGACCCGCGAGTCGCGGCTGTTTCCCTCGACGGGCGCGTACGTGCGGCGCAACGCGCTTTCGATCTTCCGCATCTACGCGCAGTACGAGCCGCTGCGCGTGTTCTGGAGCCTCGCGTTGCTGATCGGCGTCGTCTCGATCGCGGTGTGGATCCGTTTCGTGGTGGCCTATGCCGACGGCAATGGCAAGGGGCACGTGCAGTCGCTGATCCTCGGCGCCGTGCTGTTCATCGCCGCGGTGGTGCTGTGGGCGCTGGGCGTGATCGGCGACCTGCTCGCCGCCCAGCGGGTGATGACGCAGAAGACCTTCGAGCGCGTGCGGCGCATCGAGTTGGAGGTCGGTGTGGCGCCGTCGCACTATGAACCGGGCTCCGAGCAGGAGCGGGAGGCGATGCGCCTGTGAGCGGCGTGACCGTATCTGACGACGGGATCGTCACCGGCAACACCTACGACAAGTACGGCTCCTCAAACCCGGTCGTGCGCCGCCTGATGAGCGGCTTCGAGCGCGCGCTCGACACTCTGTTCGAGCGCGCCGCGCCGCAATCGCTCTTGGACGTCGGCTGCGGCGAGGGCGTGCTCGTGCACCGCTGGGCGGAGCGCCTCGGGGAGAGCCGGCGGGTGGTCGGCATCGACCTTGAGGAGGAGTCGATCCAGGCCGGCTGGGCTGAGCGAACGGCACCCAACCTCGAATACAGGGTGATGGAGGCTCAGAACCTGCCGTTCGCTGAGAACGAGTTCGACCTGGCAACCGCGATCGAGGTGCTCGAGCACGTGCCCGACCCCGAGCACACGGTCGCAGAGATGGCCCGCTGCGCTGAGCGCCACCTGCTCGTGTCTGTCCCGCGCGAGCCGTTGTGGCGGATGCTGAACATGGCCCGCGGGGCCTACTGGTCAGAACTCGGCAACACGCCCGGTCATCTGAACCACTGGTCCAGGCGCTCGTTCGTGCGGCTGCTCTCGCGCCATGGAGACGTGGTCGAGGTGCGCTCGCCGTTTCCCTGGACGATGCTGCTTGTCCACCTCTAGCGCCTCCGTCAAAGAGCCGGGAGTCGAGCAGCAGGGCCGTTCCTACGGCAGCGGCGCGCGCATCCTCTCGGTCGGCATCGCCTGCACGGGCCTGCTCACGCTCGCGTACTTCTCGATCTCAAGCCACGTGCTCTCAGAAGCCGCGGCGGCGAGAATCGCGCTGTTGTGGTCGGTCATGTTCGTGATCATCTCGGTGATCTACCGGCCGATCGAACAGCTGCTCTCGCGCACGATCGCCGAACGCCGGGCAAAGGGCCAGGCCGAGCAATCGCTGCGGGTACCGATGCTGATCCAGGCGGGCTTCGCGCTGACCTTCCTGCTGGCCGCGCTGGCGTTCAAAGCGGACCTCGTCAACAACGTGTTCGACCACTATCAGGCGCTGTATGACGTGCTCGTGTTCGGCACGCTCGCCTACGCCGCCAGCTACTTCGCACGCGGCTGGCTGGCGGGCAACGAATACTTCGCCCTGTACGGGGGCCTCGTGCTCGTGGAGTCGCTGTCGCGGCTGTGCTTCGCGCTGGCGGTGGTGCTGGGGATCACGAGTGGGCAGACGGCTGTCGCGCTCGGCATCGCCGCCGCACCGCTCGTCTCGCTCGTGGTCGTGCCCGCCGCGTTCGCGCGCCGCGCGCAGGAACGACGCGAGGCGAGCGGCAAGGGTCCCGCGCCCGGCGCGCCTCCAGCCGGCCTTGGCGCGCGCAGCGCCATGAGTATTCCCATCACCGCCGATGAGGCCGACGCGGCGCTTGCGGGCCCGGGCACCGAGGGCGTGCAGGAGGCGGCAGCGCACGATGAGCTCTCGCTGCGCCGCGGCTCGGGCTTCGCCGGCTGGGTCTCGGGAATCATGCTGTCCGAGCAGACGCTGCTGAACGCCGCGGTGCTCACGGTCTATGCCACCTCGGCCAACAAAGCGCTCGCGGGCATCGTCTTTGACGTGCTGCTGATCGCGCGCGCTCCGCTGCAGCTCTTTCAGGCGATCCAAACCTCGCTGCTCCCGCACCTGACGGGCCTTGAGGCGACCGCCGGTCACGACGAGTTCGCGCGAGCCATCCGCATCACGGTGCTCGCGATCACGGCGTTCGCGGCCGCGGTCGCGCTCGGCCTGCTGGCGATCGGCCCGTTCGTCCTCGGGCACCTGTTCGGGCAGGACTACACCTATAACCGCATCGGGCTCGCGCTTGTGGGCGTCGGCATGGGTCTGCACCTGATCTCCGGCGCGCTGAACCAGGCCGCGCTGGCGCGCGACCGCGCGCGTGCCGCAGCCGGCTGCTGGGCGTTGGCGGCGGTCGCGTTCCTGATCTGGATACTGACGCCGGCCGTGAGCGAACAGCTGCTGCGCGCGGAGATCGGCTACGCCGGCGCGACGGCACTGCTCGCGCTGATGCTGAGGATGCTGTACCTGCGCAGCGCCCCCGCGCGACGCGTGCCGGCCTAGCCTCGCGGCGGCCGGTCCGCCAACCGCCGCGAGGAGCTGCGCGCGCTCACTCGGCGCCCACGGACTTCACGATCGCGCGGTAGGACTCACCGGGCGCGTCGGAGGCGAAGATCGCCGAGCCCGAGACGAACAGGCTCGCGCCCGCCTGAAGGCACAGGGGGGCGGTATGGGTATCGATGCCGCCGTCCACCTCGAGCGCCGCCTCAGAGCCGATGATCGCGCGCGTCCTGTCCATCTTCTCGAGCGAGTGCTCGATGAAGGGCTGCCCGCCCCAGCCGGGGTTGACGGTCATGCACAGCGCCAGATCCAGCATGTGAGCCACCTCCGCCAGGGCGCCGACGGGGGTCGCGGGATTGATCGCCACGCCGACGCACACGCCGCTGTCTGCGATCAGGCCCGCCGTGTAGGCGACGTTCGGGGTTGCCTCGGCGTGGAAGGTGATCGAATGAGCACCGGCCTTCACGAACTCGCTGATCTGGCGCTCCGGGCGCTCGATCATAAGGTGCGCCTCGAGCATCGCGCCCGCGTCGTGTGCCTGCTGGGCCAGCGCGGCCACGACCAGCGGGCCGACGGTGATCGGCGGGACGAAGTGGCCGTCCATCACGTCCACATGGATCACGCGCGCGCCCGCATCGAGCACCTCCCCAACCTGCTCGCGCAGCCGGCCGAAGTCGGCGGAGAGGATCGACGGCACCACCCGCACCCCGCCCAGCAGCTCGCGTGGCGAGGGCGCCGAGCCTGCGTCTCCGGACACGCTCATATGGGCTGCAACATCGAGTCGCCGCAGCTGTTGCACTTCATCACTGCGCTCGAGGACATCCTCACGATCGTCGAATGCTCGCCGCAGTTGGGGCATACGGAGGTGAGCTCGAAACGGTGCAGGCAATAGACGCAGCGGTAGCGGCCCGGCAGGTTGGTGGGCCGCAGCCAGGGCTCGCCGCAGTTGGGACACCGCGGTCCGAGGTCCACCGCCGCCCTGGCGGGAGCGTCCGGCTCACCCTCCACGCGTCAGCTCCGGCGCAGCCGGGCGATGAAAAAGCCGGCCGTGTGGTCGCGGTGGGGCAGGGTCATGAGGAACGCTGAGCAGCCGGCAGCCGCTCCACGCGGTGACCGATCCGGCTCCTGCTCAGACGAGCCCGAGCCGAGGCGCACACCGGGCGACTCGACGGCGAGGTCGTCGAGGCCGAAGTCGGCGTGGGAGTCAAGGAAATCGGCGATCAGGCGCTCGTTCTCGGCGGTTGAGATCGTGCACGTAGAGTAGACAAGCACACCGCCCGGACGCAGCGCGCCGGCGCCCGCGGCGAGGATCCTCGCCTGCGCGGCCGACATCTGTGGCAGTTGCTCGGCGGTCACCCGCCAGCGCAGGTCAGCGCGGGCCTGCAGCGTGCCGAGGCCCGAGCAGGGGGGATCGACGAGCACGCGGTCGAAGATCGCACCCTCGGGCCTCGGGAGTGCCGCGTCGGCGACCTCGACGCGGACGTTGGATGCGTGCAGCCGCTCGGCGGTGCGAGCCAGCATGCCGGCCCTGCGCGGGTTGCGCTCGACCGCGAGGACCTCGCCGGCGCCGTCCATGAGCGCTGCCAGGTGCGTGCTCTTTCCGCCCGGCGCGGCGCACAGGTCGAGCACGCGCTCACCCGGGCGTGGATCCAGGGCGCGCGCCACGAGCATCGCGCCACGCGATTGCGCGACGAAGGCGCCGGCCTTCCACAGCGGCGAGCCGTGAACATCGAGCGGGCCGTCAAGCACGAGCGCCTCGGGGATGCCGGGATCGCGGTGCGAGCCGACCGAGCCGCCGGCCAGCAGCTCGGCGGACAGGGACGGAGCGTCGGTGACGAGCGTGTTCGCGCGGACGGCCACCTCCGAGGGCTCATTGTCGTAGGCCATCAATGCGCGAGCTTCCTCTGATCCGAGCTGATCCCACCAGAGACGGGCGATCCACTCCGGGTGCGAGTGCTTGACCGCGGCGTGTTCGGGTGTGTCGTCCGTGAGGGCATCGAGCAGTGCCGAGCCCTCGCGGGCGGCGCGACGCAGGACGGCGTTGACGAGGCCATGGCCGGAGCTGCCCCTCACCTTGGCGAGCTCGACAGCGTCCGCCACGACGGCGTAGTCGGGCGAGCCTCCCAGATAGAGGAGCTCGTAGAGGCCGAGGCGCAGCGCCGCGAGCACCGGCGCGTCCAGCCGCTCGGGCGGCCGTCCGGCGAGCAGCTCGATCACGTGGTCGAGCGTTCCCCTGCGCTGCACCGAACCGTAGGCCAGGCGCATCGCCAGGGCCCTGTCGCGAGCGTCGAGCTCGGAGGCCTCGGCCTGGAGAGCCTGATCGGCGTAGGCGCCGCGCTCGAACACGCGCCGCAGGACCGTGTAGGCGCAGCGCCTGGCGGGGGCGATCGTCGACGTCTTGGTGGCGGCCATAGCGCTCATCATGGGCTATCCGCTGCGGCTGGTGGGAGCGCGGGTGAGGACATCGGCCAGGTCCGCTGCCAGCCGCCCGGCCTCGGCCTCACTCAGCGTGGCGATCGTGACGCGGATCGCGGCGGGGCTCGCGTGCAGCCGATAGGGCGCGCCGGGCGCCACCACCCAGCCGCGCTCGAGCAGCGCGCCGACTGCGCCGGCCTCCTCGCCAACTCCTATCCAAACGTTCAGGCCCGTGGCCCCGCTTGCACCTACGCCCCGCTCGCCCAGACGATCGAGCAGCGCCTGGCGCCGGGCGGCGTAGGTGGCGCGTGCGCCGCTGATGAGCTCGGCAATGGAGGGATCTCGCCAGAGGCTGAACACGAGGCCCTGCAGGATGTGACTCACCCATCCGGGGCCGCACTGCTGGCGCCCCTGCACGCGGGCGATCGTCTGGGAGTCGCCTGCCAGCACGGCCAGGCGCAGGTCGGGCCCGAGCGCCTTGGCGACCGACCGCGTGGCCGCCCAGCGAGACCGTCCCACGACGGTCGTATGCAGATCGCTGCCGGCGAGCAGGCCGAGGTGGTCGTCCTCGATCACGAGCGTCTGCGGCGCCTGCGCGAATACGTCCGCAAGCTCGCGTGCCCGCCCTGCGTCCAGCGCCGCGCCTGTTGGATTCTGGCCACGCGGAGTGATGATCGCCGCGCTCGCGCCGCACTCGAGTGCGGCCTGCAGTGCGCTCGGGCGCATGCCGCGCTCGTCGAGCTCGACCGGCTCGAGCGTCAGGCCGCGTGCGCGCAGCAGATCGAACAGCGCGGCATAGCCGGGGTTCTCGACGGCGACGCGGTCGCCGGGACGAAGATGGGCGTCGAGCACGCGCTCGATACCGTCAAGCGCGCCGCTGACGATGCAGAGCGAGCCGCTCGGGATACCGTCCGCTCGAAGCTGCTCGCCGGCGAGTGCGGTCAGCTCCTCGAGCGCCGCGGGCTCGCCGTACAGGCGTGAGGGCAGCTTCAGCTCCGCCAGCGCACGCTCCAGGTCGGGTAGCAGCGCGGGGTCGGGGTTGCCGCGCGAGAGATCACGGGCGCCGAGCGGCACCGGCATGGGCGCCCGCAGCGAGCCGATCGGCGGCCGGTCGCCGATGCGCGTACCCCGCCGCTGCTCGGTGACCACGACCCCGCGACGCCTGAGCTCCGAGAGGCCGGCCGCGACGGTCGCCGGGCTGAGCCCCACCTCGACCGCGATGCGCCTCACGGACGGCAGCCGCTGCCCCGGCGCGAGCTCGCCGCTGCCAACCCCCTCCTCGATGCTGCGCACAAGCCCCGCAGCGCTGTCCGCCATCATCCTGTACTGTGTCATGTCAGTCATTCATCTGTACTATTACAGATAGGAGAAACGCAGTGGCCACCGAGCTCCCAGATCTCCCCGCTACGGCCGAGCCCGCCTCCGACCGGGTACGTGTGCGGCGCAAGCGCGAACGCGCCAGCTATGACCGCAGCGTCATCGACGGCATCCTCGACGAGGCGCTGATCGCTCATCTGGGCATCACCGAGCAGGGACAGCCACTGGTGATCCCCACGCTGCACGCTCGCTGCGGCGAGGTCGTCTACTGCCACGGGTCGGTCGCGAGCCGCACGCTGAAGACGCTCGCGACGGGAGCGCCAGTGTGCCTGACGGTGTCGCTGCTCGACGGGCTGGTGCTCGCCCGCTCGGCGATGCACCACTCGGCCAACTACCGCTCGGTGATGCTGATCGGACAGGCCACGAGCGTGGAGGACCCTGCGCAGAAGCTCGCGGCATTTGAGGCGATCGTCGAGCACATCGTTCCCGGCCGCTGGCGGGACGTTCGCGCGCCCACCGACAACGAGCTGAAGGCGACCGCGGTGCTCGCGATTCCGATCGATGAGGCATCTGCCAAGATCCGCACCGGAGGACCGGTTGACGATGAGGAGGACTACGCACTTACGGCCTGGGCGGGCGTGATTCCGATGGCCAGCCGGGCGATGGCTCCGGTGCCCGACACGCGGCTGGGCGCCGGGATCGAGCCACCGGCCTACGCGAGCGCCTACCGCCGGCCGGGCAGCCCGTGACCGCGCAGGTAAGCCGAAGCATCCATCGCACGTCCTCCCGGCGGCTGCACCTCCAGCAGCTCCAGTAGCCCGGGAGTGCAGTCGAGCAGCAGGCGACCGTCCCGCGCAACGACGCCGAGGCCCCCGCCGGCGCCCGGCTGATCCTCAGCGAGCGCCGCGCGGTGCACCGCGAGAAGCGTGCCGTCGGCCAGCTCGGCCCGCGCCCCGATATGCGGATGAAGCGCCCGGACCACGCGCTCTGAGTCGACGGCCGGCCTTGCGGGGTCGAGCAGGCGATCCTCGGCAGAGATCTTCTCCGCATAGGTGACGCCCTGCTCGGGCTGCTCCACGAACTCAGGGGATTCATCCAGCGCGTGCACGAGCAGCTCGCCACCGAGCTGCGACAGGCGCGGCGCCAGTGAGCCGTAGGTGTCCTCAGGCTCGATTGGCTCACCTGCCGCCATGCATATGGGACCACTGTCAAGGCCCGCGGTCAGACGAATGATCGAGACACCCGTCCGCGTGTCTCCGGCCATGATCGCCCGCTCTATCGGAGCGGCGCCCCTCCAGCGCGGAAGCAGCGAGGGGTGGACGTTCAGCAGGTGGTGCTCTGAGAGCAGCGGCTCCTTGATCAGTGCGCCGAAGGCGCAGACGATCACGGTCTGGCGCGCTCCCTCGGCAGCGTCCCCCTCCGCGCTCTCCGCGTCGCCTCGCCCCGCGTGCGCGATCAGCGCCCTGGCGTGCGAATCGTTGACGCTGTTGGGCTGCTCGAGAGGGATCGCCAGCGCACGCGCCGTTTCGGCAACAGGTGGCGAGGCCAACTGACGGCCGCGACCGCGACGGCGATCGGGGCGGGTGATGACCAGGGCCGGGCGGTGAGCGTCTGTGAGTGCCAGCCGGTCGAGAATCGCCGCCGCGAACTCCGAGGTGCCGAGGAAGACCGTGCTCAAGGTCCTCGACCCGCGGCCGGCGCCCGCTAGGCGGCGCTCGCCGTCTCCTGGGCCTCGCGCATCGCGCGCATGGCCTCCTTGCGCGCCTCGCGCGAGATGCGATCGAGAATCAGAACGCCGTTCAGATGGTCGATCTCGTGCTGGATGACGCGCGCCTCGAGGCCCTCGGCCTCGACCTCGAACTGCTCACCGCTCGCGTCCTGGGCGCGCACCCTCAGCTTGATCGGGCGCTCCACCTCGACGTGCACGCCGGGCAGGCTGAGACAGCCCTCTTCCGCGAACGCGAGCTCCTCGCTCTCCCACTCGACCACCGGGTTCACGAGCGCGGTCACCGGGTCATCCGAGTAGGCGCAGTAGACGAGCACGCGGTGCAGAACGCCGAGCTGGGTCGCGGCGAGCCCGACTCCGAGCGCATCGTGCATGAGCTCACCCATCCGCTCGATCTCCTCATGAAGCGTGTCGTCGAAGCGCTCCACCGGCAGCGCTGTCGCGCGCAGGACGGGGTCACCGAGCTTGCGCACGTGTCGCAGGGCCGCGTCACGGCGGGCGCGCGTCTCGGGATCGAGCTCGGCGGCCGCCGGAGCGTCCTCCTCACGCTCGACCTCCACATCGGCCTCCTCAGAGTTCGGGGCGCGGAGCTCCTCAAGCGCGTCGTCCTGCAATGTGTTGTCCTCTGCGGCCACAGCTCTTGAGTTTATGAGGAGCGAGCGCCGACCGCGCTGAGCTACTTGGCGGCGCTGTGCACTCTCTGCGCCACGAGCTGCACGACCTTGACCTGCGACTCTCTCGGCGCCGGTTCCACCTTGACGATCGACAGCCGGGCGCTGAGCCGCCCGTGGTCTGAGACGAGCAGGGCGCGGCCGACGGGGCCGAGCTTGATCTTCACCGTCTTTGAGCCGCCACCGAGGACCGAAAAGCTTGCCGAGCCTATCGGCACGGTGCGCAGCGTCGGTTTGCCCTTGAACTCGACGGTGCTCTTGGTCGTCAGCGTGAGCTGCCCGCGGCAGGTCGCAGTACCCCGGCAGGCGACCTTGACCGACGCCGTGCTGCCACTCTGAACCGCGATCGTCGCGCCCACGACCGTCGCATCGCTTGGCCCGGCCGTCGTGTTTTCGATGTGCGGAAGGGTTGTTCCGAGGACGGGCGCGAGCGGCGTGCCCGCGCCGAGCACGGGAGCGATCCCGACCACCACTTCGGGCGGCGGCGTCACGAGAGGCGAGACGTAGGTGAATTTGGGACCGGCTTTCGAGGTCTCCGCACCCTCGGTGACGATGACTTCCGAAGTACCCGAACCGGGCGGCGTTGTGGCCGTCAACTCGCCGTTCGATACAAACTTCACTTCCGTAGCAGCGGCACCAATCGTGACCGTCGCGCCTGAAACAAACCCGCTGCCCTTGATCTCGACAGCGGTACCTCCAGCCGTCGGACCCGTGTTGGGCGTGATCGATGCGACCGTCGGCGATTCGACCGGTGGACCAACGTACGCGAAGGTCGGCCCGGGTTTCGAAGTCCCTCCCGGGTCACTGATGATGACGCTCGGCGAGCCCGCACCGGCTGGTGTCCTGGCCGTCAATTCACTGCTCGAGACAAACTTCACTTCCGTAGCCGCCGCACCGATCGCGACCGTCGCGCCAGCAACGAACCCGCTGCCCTTGATCGTGACGGCCGTGCCTCCGATGGTCGGACCGGTGTTGGGTATGACCGATGCGACGGTCGGTGGAGGAAGGTAGGTGAAGTCGGGTCCACCTTTCGAAGTCCCGCCTGCATCGCTGACGATGACTTCCCGCGAACCCGAACCGGCCGGCGTCTTCGCCGTCAATTCGCTGCCCGAGACGAACCTCACTCCCGCGGCAGCCGCGCCGATCGTGACCGTCGCGCCCGCAACGAACCCGCTGCCGTTGATTTTCACAGCGGTGCCTCCGGCCAAAGGGCCACTGCTCGGCGTGATCGATTGCACTTGGGGCGCTGGGAGGACCGGGGCCGCAGCAATCGGGAGCGTTGCTTCCGTGCGAGATGTTCCGGTTCCCCCACTGGTCGTTGCGTTCACTTCGCAGAGGATGGTCCGTCCCACCTCCGCAGCGGCCGGCGCATAGGTGGGCGACGAGCCGAACGTTCTGACCTCTCTATTGGCGTTATCGAAGAACGCATAGGAGAAGGTCGGTTTGCCACTCCACGTGCCGGGCTGGCAGGTCAGGGCTTGACCGACCTCCGGCGTGCCCGCGATTTTCGAGCCGCCACCTCGGGGTGCGGACGGCGGGGCTTCGTTGCCTTCGATGAAATCGCGGATCTCGGGCGCCGTGACGTTGGCAAAGCCGCCGAGTGCATCGTCGGCACATTTGTCTTCCACCGTGTCAGTCACACCGACGAGTCTCACCGGTACAGCCGGCGCCCCCGGCACCGCCGGAGACCCGGGAACGGTGAGCCCGCTGCCGCTGTCGCCGAAGCACACCGAGCCCGTTGCCGTGCGTGCGCAGAGGAACACCGCATCGGCCTTGCTTCCACATTCATGGCTGGATACGAGGCTCATCGCGATCGAGTTGAGCGCCCCGTTGAGTTCGGGGGGAACAGAGAGAGGATCCTCCTCGCCGAATCCGGCGACGTCGACCGCGGTGACTTCCGGTAGCGAGGCGCCGGCGGGTGCGAGTTCGATCGGTGTTATCGAGGGCCCTTTAACGAGCGGCTGTTCGAGGTTGAGCACGGCTACATCGTCGGGAATATCTTCGGTCGCGTCCGGATTCGGAACATAATCGGGGTGTACCCGAATCGCGCTGACTTTGACCTGTTCGGCTTCAGGTTCCACCCTCAGGAAGTCGGATGTTCCGGCGGTGACGAGGATATCGGCGGCCGGCACCGGCTTGGATTCATTGAACACGCAGTGGGCCGCCGTGAGGACCTTCGTGGTGCTCAGGATCGAGCCGCCGCAGAGGAACACCAGCGGTTCACCTCCAGCGACGGGGATCACCTCCTCGACCTCGACCTGCCATGGCGCCAGGGTGATGGAGATCCCCCCGCCCCCGACGATCGCGGGGCTTGCGAGGCCCCCACTGGTCGTTGCTTCGCTCGCTCGCGCCGCGACCGGCACATATGTGAGTGCCAGCACCGCCGTGGCGATCACCAGCAGCACACGAGCGGCCGGGCGGCCGGACGTATCGCCGTTGACTGGCGCGACGCGGCTCCCGTCAAGGGCGCCGCGCCTTGCAGCACTTCCCGCCACTTCGTCCTCCGCCGGTCGCAGTTGAGTACGGGAATGTACCCGGTTTGGAGGCCGGCGCTTGGGAATCGCCTCGCACGCTGGGCTTTCACGCCCGCGGGCTCACGCTCGCGCGCAACCCGTGGACCGCATCGCCCACCGGCCCTGCGATCAGCTCTCAGCCCCTCGTGCGCCCCGCCTTCGCAGCGCGCAGAGTCACTGTCGTTTGGGTGGTGTGTGTCGCGCCCGCCGGGTCATGGGCGGTGATCGTCGCGCGTGCGTCCAGCCCGTGCGTACGCTCGAGCAGCTTGCGAGCGGTGCTCGACAGGTGCAGGGTCACGGTCTCCACCCTGCCCCCGGCGACGGCGAACGATGCTGCTGCAAGTGTCAGTACAGCGCCCTTCTTCGCGACGCGCCCGACGCTCGCGCTGACCGCCCCGATCGTGCGCACCGTCACCGTGCCGGCGCAGCTTGTCTCGGCGGCTGGGCAGCTCACCTTGATGGTCACAGCGCCCGAGGAGCTTGCCGTGAGAGCCGTGCTCGCCAGCTTGGCATCGGGAACCTTTCGGGCAAGCTCGTAGCCGGCCACTCCCTGGGCCGCCGTGCTTGCGGCAGCCTCCGCTTCTTCCTGCTTCTTTCTGGCTTCTTCGGCGACTACTGTGGCCCGTTCTTGGGCTCGCGCGAAGACGGCTTCTAGCTGCTGTTTTTTCAACGCTTCTTCTTGTTCCTTCTGCTTCTGTCTGGCGCTGGCCTCTTCTT
>Ga0302326_10020080_pt1 | contig 13770 bp, 13 predicted proteins | sample Palsa_T0_3_FD_202264 | JGI IMG/M metagenome (GOLD analysis project Ga0302326, IMG submission 202264) | Peat permafrost microbial communities from Stordalen Mire near Abisko, Sweden - Palsa_T0_3 | ecosystem: Environmental > Terrestrial > Soil > Palsa > Peat permafrost | place: Sweden: Abisko... | reverse complement strand
GGAGGCTGCGACAGGCTCGGGCATCGAATCTGACACCTTACTCGCCCCGCGTCGCCGCGCCAGTCGCAAATCCGTTCTGCTGTCATCTCCCTTTAGGGACGAACCGCATTTGGGCGCAGGCCGGGCTCGCAGAGCGGCGTAGCAGGCCTCCGCGACGGCTCCGGGACGGCCCGGAGAGCCGCCGGAGATTGACCGCAGAATTTCCGGCGGTCGGTGGGCGTCCGGTTTGCCGTCGCTCTGGGTCTTGGCCCGCACAAGCCGCTCTGCGAGCCCGGCCTGCGCCCAAATGCTTGCTTCGGCTGCGCTTCGACCCAGAATCTGCCTTTCAACTCATGGGAGCCTATTCGATCCTCATCGTCGACGACGAGCCACAGGTCCGCGATCTCCTCCAGCTGATGCTCCAAGACGCTGGGCACACCACGGTCACCGCAGCGGACGGACGCGAAGCCGTGGACATGATGGCGTCCCGTAAATTCGATATCGTTCTCACGGATCTCTTGATGCCCGAGCGCGATGGGCTCGAGTTCATCGCGGACATCCGCAAGAACCATCCAGCCGTCCGGATTGTCGCCATGTCGGGGGGAGGGCATATCGCCCGCGATTCCTATCTGCGCATCGCAAAGGGTTTTGGAGCGCATGTTCTGCTGCCGAAGCCCTTCGATCACGCGGCGGTCATCGGGGCCATTGAGGCCGCCGGGCGCCTCGCCTAGGGCGTCAATCCGCGCCTGGGAGCAGCGCCACACATATCGGCGCCGGAATTCCTGCAACGACCGCTCCCTGCGTGAGTCTCCCGGTGGCGGAGTCGATACGGAAGGCGGCGAGCGAATCGCTTTCGCGATGGGCGCACAGCAGCCACGAGCCGTCGGGCGTTAGCGCGAAATGGCGCGGATGCTTGCCTCCGCAGGACACGATTTCGACGGCTGTCAACGTGCGGTCTTGCGGATCGACAGAATAGACAGCCAGGGTGTCGTTGCCTCGATTCGAGGCGTAAACGAACCGGCCGGAGGGATGCACCGCGATTTCCGCGGCACCGGGACCGGGCGCCGTGCCTGCCGGCAGAGTTGAATACCAGTCGCGCCGCGTCAGGGCGCCGGACTCTGCGTCGTAGTCGAAGAGGTCGATCGTCGAATCAAGTTCATTGATACCGTACGCCTGACGGCCGCCCGTCGCGAAGGCGAAATGCCGGGGGCCCGACCCTGGACGGACGTTCACATAAGGCGGCCGTGCCGGCCGCAGAACGGAGTCTGTGACATCCAGGGCGTAGGTAAATATCCGGTCCAAACCGAGGTCGCAGACCAGCGCGAAGCGGTTGTCGGGAGCGATGTGGGAAGAGTGCGGATGCGCGCACTTCTGCCGCTCCGGATCGGGGCCGCTTCCTTGGTGGCGAACGACGCGGGGCGGACCGATCGAGCCATCCGGGCGCAGAGGGGCGGCGGCGACGATGCCCGTGTGGTAGTTGGTCGTGACGATCGTTCCGCCCGTGGCGTCGAGCGCGATATGGCAGGGCGTTGGCCCGGAGACCGGCTCGAGAGGCTCCAGCGGGTGGAGGATCAGCGAGTCCGGATCGATCGCGAATGCCGCTGCCGTCTCCGGAGTCGCCTGCACCGCGAGGAGCCGAAGACCGCCTGGAGCGAGTGCGAGGAATGTCGGATTTGAGGCCTCCGCTGCGACGACGGGTTCGCCGAAGGCCCCTGCGACCGGATCGAAGCGAACGCCGTAAATGCCCCGGCTGCCGCGTTCCGAGTAGGTTCCCAGGAATGCGATCACGCGCGCCGTTCGGCGATCGCCGCCTGCGCCGCCGCTAGGCGGGCCACCGGCACCCGGTACGGACTGCAAGAAACGTAGGTCAGGCCTAGTTTATGGCAGAACTTCACCGATTCCGGATCGCCGCCGTGCTCGCCGCAGATGCCGAGCTTGATTCCCGGCCGGGTCGACCGACCCTTCTCGATAGCAATCCGCATCAATTGGCCGACTCCCGTCTGGTCGATCGTGGCGAAGGGATTGTTCTTCATGATCTCGGCCTCCCTATAGGGGGCCAGGAACGATCCCGAATCATCGCGGCTCATCCCTAGCGTGGTTTGCGTGAGGTCGTTGGTGCCGAAACTGAAAAACTCGGCGGTTTGGGCGATCTCGTCCGCCGTCAGCGCGCCGCGGGGAACTTCGATCATCGTGCCAACGGAGTAGGCGATGCGGACCTTCCGCTCCGACTGGACGGCCTTTGCGACCTGGTGCACCAGGGCGACCTGCAGATCGAGCTCCTTCTTGAATCCCACCAGCGGAATCATGATTTCGGGGAGCGCCTTGACGCCTTGTTTCTTCGCCTCGGCCGCGGCTTCGAAGACGGCACGGGCCTGCATGGCTGTGATTTCCGGATACTTGATTCCCAGGCGGCAGCCGCGGAAGCCCAGCATCGGATTGAATTCATGAAGCTCGTGCACCCGCTGGGTGATCCGCTCCATGCTGATGCCGAGTTTCTTTGCGAGATCGGCCTGCTGTTCGGCCGCATGGGGGAGAAATTCGTGGAGCGGGGGATCCAGGAACCGGATCGTGGCGGGAAATCCCTTGAGCGCCTTGAAGATTCCGAGAAAATCCTCCCGCTGGTAGGGGAGAAGTTTGGCGAGGGCGACCTCGCGGGCCTCCAGCGAGTCGGCCAGGATCATTTCCCGCATCGCATCGATGCGGTCGCCCTCGAAGAACATATGCTCGGTTCTGGTAAGGCCGATGCCGGTGGCGCCGAACGCCATTGCGTTGCGCGCTTGTTCGGGCGTGTCGGCGTTGGTGCGGACCTGCATGCGGGTGGCCTTTGCGCACCACTTCATGAGCTGCGCGAAGTTCGCGAAGGTGCGTCCCTTGCGGGCCTCCGTGTCGCCGCCAATGAGAGCCTGAATGACTTCCGCCGGAGCGGTTTTCACTTCGCCGGCGAAAACCGTGCCGGTGGTCCCGTCGATCGATAGGAAATCGCCCTCCTTAAATTCGCGGTCGCCCACCTTGAGCGTGCGTGCGCTGTAGTCGATATGGAGGGCCTGGGCGCCGCACACGCACACCTTGCCCATTTGGCGGGCTACGAGCGCGGCGTGCGAGGAAACGCCCCCTCGGGCCGTGAGAATGCCCTCAGCGGCGATCATTCCGCGGAGGTCCTCGGGGGAGGTCTCAACGCGCACCAGAAGCACCTTCTCTCCCTTCTCTTCGGCTGCCACTGCGCGCTCCGCATTGAAATAGATTTTTCCGGTGGCGGCGCCGGGGCCGGCCGGAAGTCCTGTTGCGATGGCGGCCGCCTCTTTGAGGGCGGCCCGGTCAAAGATGGGGGCCAGCACCTGATCGAGTTGATCGGCGGGCACGCGGGTAACGGCTGTCTCCCAGTTGATGAGGCCTTCCTTCACCATCTCCGCTGCGATGCGGACCGCGGCGACCCCCGTGCGTTTGCCGTTGCGCGTCTGGAGCATGTAGACGACTTCATCCTGAATCGTGAATTCGAAGTCCTGCATGTCTTTGAAACGCTTCTCAAGGGTCTGCCGGATCCGCTCCAATTCCTTGTAGGCCTTGGGCATCACATCATGCAGCGCGATCACCGGCTGGGGGGTGCGCACGCCGGCCACCACGTCCTCGCCCTGGGCATTCATGAGGAATTCTCCGTAAAAAATCTTCTCTCCGGTCGCTGGATCCCGGGTGAAAGCAACGCCGGATCCCGAGCGCTCGCCGGTGTTGCCGTAGACCATGGCCTGAACATTGACCGCGGTGCCCCATTCCTGGGGAATATTGTACTTCCGCCGATAAACGATCGCGCGGTCGTTCATCCAGGAGCCGAAAACCGCGCCGATGGCGCCCTTGAGCTGGTCCCAGGGGCTTTCGGGAAATTGATGGCGGGTGCGCTCTTTGACGAGTCCCTTGAAGCGAACGACGAGCTCCTTGAGGTCCTCGACTGACAGCTGTGTGTCTTCGGCATGCGGCTCATTGAGCCTTTCCTGCTTGAGGTCCGTGATGACGGTCTCAAACGGTTCGTGGTCCTCGTCCGGGCGTTTCTGCACGCCGAGCACCACATCGCCATACATCTGGATGAAGCGGCGGTAGCAATCCCATGCGAACCGCTCGTTGGAGGTCTTGCGCGCCAGCGCCTCGACCGTGCGGTCGTTCAAGCCGAGGTTCAGGATCGTGTCCATCATCCCGGGCATGGAATCGCGCGCGCCGGAGCGGACCGAAACCAGAAGCGGATTGGAAAGATCGCCGAATCCCATGCCGGTCTGCTTCTCGAGGGATTCGATCCCGGCCCGGATCTGGGCGTCAAGAATGGGGGGATAGCTCCGTTGGTGGGCGTAAAAATAGGTGCAGACCTCCGTGCTTAGGGTGAATCCCGGAGGCACGGGAAGGCCGATCCGGCACATCTCGGCGAGATTCGCGCCCTTGCCGCCCAACAGGTTGCGCTGGCTTCCGTCACCGTCGGTCTTCTTTCCGAACTGGAAAACATACTTGGGCCCCTTGGAAGGGGAGGATTTCTTCGCGGTCGCGCGGGGTTTCGGCGCAGACTTCAAGGCTTTGGATTTGGCGGCCATAAAAGATTGATTTCAAAGCGCTGCGGCGGGCACTGTCAATCGTCCAGCGGGTGCGCCCCGCCGCGAAAAAGTTCGCATCGGCGCCGCGGGCTTCGGCAGTCTTCCCTGCGTGCTTCCCGAGTCGGACCATCGCATCAAACTCCAGGTATTCGAAGGCCCCCTCGACCTACTGCTCTTTCTCATCCGCAAGAACGAGATCGACATCTACGATATTCCGATCGAATCGGTGACCAAGCAGTATGTCGCCGTTTTGCGCGGCATGCAGCAGCTCGACTTGGATGTGGCGGGGGAGTTCTTCGTGATGGCCGCGACCCTGATGGAAATCAAGAGCCGCCTGCTCCTGCCGAAGGGCCAGCACGCGGTCGATCCGAATGCCGGTGAGGACGAAGGGGATCCGCGCTGGGAGCTGGTCCACCAGCTCCTCCAGTATAAAAAGTTTCGCGACGCCGCCGGCGATCTAGCCGCCATGGCCCGCCACCGGGCCGATTTGCTCGACCGGGAAGTGTCCTCGCGGCCCTCGGACTCGCCGGCGCGCCCCTTGCTGGCGGTCGGCCGCATCGAATTGTGGAACATGATCAATGTTGTGCTCCGCCGACTGGCCGAAAGGCTGGTTGTCGGCGAAATTCATGACGAGGTGGTCACAGTCGCCGACCAAATGGAATGGCTCCTCGGCCGCCTCGGCGCGCAGCCCGAATTCATCTTCTCGCAACTTTTCCCCGAGGGCGTCACGCTCCGCAAACTGGTGGCGACCTTCCTCGCTCTCCTGGAACTGACACGCTTGCGGAAGCTGCGCCTCCGACAAAATGAGGCATTCTCGGATATCATCTGCGAAGCGGTTATCGAAAACCCGCTTGAAACCGCGCCGGACGAAGTCACGTTGGGTGTGTGAAATCCAAGAAACGGAGGCCGACGATCCGGGGCATCCTGGGGGTGGGCGTCGACAATGACGACGGCCACAAGCGCATCACGACCGGCGAGGAATTCGCGGTTGTCGGCGGTTCCGCCGAGACCCATGACCGCCTCACGGAGACGGCGATCAAGACTTTTGAGGAATTGAAACAGCGTGGAAAACGCCTCCGCGAGGTCGAGATCGAAGAGCTGTCGGAAATCGTCCGGAAGTCGGCGCCGCCCTAAGCGGATTTGCTTTTGCGGCGAAAGGAGATTTTTTACCTATATGTCCGAATCCATTCCGCAGCTCAACACCGAGTCATTCAAGTTGGCCGTCGCGTCGTCGGCGACGCCGCTCCTCATCGATTTCTGGGCTCCCTGGTGTGGGCCGTGCAAAGCGATTGCTCCGATTCTGGAAGAGCTTGCCGCTGAATTGAAGGGCAAGCTATCGATCGCCAAAGTGAATATCGACGAGAACGAATCGATCGCCGCCGAATTTGGCATCCGGGCCATTCCGACCATGCTTCTGTTCAAGGGAGGCAAAGTGGCCGAGCAGATCGTGGGCATGATGCCCAAAGCCGCTCTGAAGACCAAGCTTTCCGCTCAAATCTAGAGCAGGACCCCCGCCGAGAAGCACACGGCGTAAGCGAAAAGGAATTGGCCGGTGTCGCCCAACAGGGCGATGAGTTCGGCTGGCGTGGTCGACGTCCTCAGCCGGCGGCAATGGGACCAAGCCAGCGGGGTGAGGACCGCGGGAAGCAGGCACCAGAGGCTGTGCCCGCGCACCACCCAGGCGGTCGGGGCCAGCAGCGCGACCGCGAGCGATGCGCCGAACTGAAGGCGCGCGGCCGGGCGCCCGAAACGGACTACGGCCGTCCGCTTTCCGGCGGCCGCATCGGTGTCGGCGTCGCGATAATTATTCACCAGCAGGATGTTGGCGGCCAGCAGCCCGACCGGAACCGCACCGATGAGGACTTCTGTGCTGAGCCGCCCGGTTTGGACAAAGTAGGTGGCGCTGACGGCGACCAGCCCGAAGAAAAGGAAGACAAAGACATCGCCAAGCCCGTGGTATCCGAGCGGCCAAGGCCCCCCGGTGTAGGCAAGTCCGCAGAGAATGCTCAGGATCCCCACGGCCAGCATCCAGGGCCCTCCCCAGGCGATGAGGGCCAGACCCACCGCGAAGGCCAAAGCGAAGACCGCCGCCATGGCGCGTCGCATCGCTTGTGGGGAAACCTGCCCGGATGCGACCGCGCGGCGAGGGCCGACGCGCGCCCCGGTGTCGGCTCCCTTCATAAAGTCGTAGTAGTCGTTGGCGAAATTGGTGCCGATTTGCACAAGCAGCGCGAAGGCGAGGCATATGAGGGCCGCCGCCGAGTCGAAACGCCCGTCATGACCCGCCATCGCCGACCCCACAAGGACCGGCGCGATCGCCGCCGGAAGCGTGCGCGGACGACAGGCCGCCAGCCATATGCGCCAACCCGGCGGACGGGGCCGCGCTGTTTCAGCGGGAATAGTCAACGGATCACAAAGCCCGAGAATTGGGCGGTGCGGGACCGCGCGCTCCGCTCGGACTTTCGTATGTGCCCATGCATGCGGTCCACAACGGCTGCGATGAAACGATCGATCTCTGAGGGCGAGCCCTCCGCCTCAACCAGAACGCGTCCGTCCGGAAGGTTTTGCACAAATCCGCAGACCTCAAATTCCTTCGCGACTTGAAGCGCCGTATACCGAAATCCGACGCCCTGAACCCTGCCCGAGAAGTGGACCGTTTCGTGGTGCGTTTCCGCCATCCGCGCGACGATGGGCCGCGAGGCGGCGGGGTTCAAATTGATTTGCGTTGCCGGCCGCCGCGAGCTAGTTTTCGCATCAATAGATGAGCGACTTCGATACCGATAGTTCCCCTGAAAACGAATGGGACGACGGCGGCGATCTGGCGTGGAACGAATTCGATTGGGAGCTTTATTTGAGGGAGCAGGACGAGGCCGTCCATCGCTACCTCGGCTTCTACGAATCGTGCCGCCAAAGTCCGACTCGCATCGACGATGTGGCGGCCCACATGGGGTGGGAGGCTTTGTCGGATGCGGAGTCCGGCGAGACGAGGGAGGGCGCGGAGGAATCGGCCTTCGTCGATGATGTCTACACGCTTCAGAAAAATCCGGTCTTCATTGCCACCAAGGCGCTGTATCTCGGCCTGAAGCGTTCGTGGGAGCTCAAGGCCTGCGACCCTGCCAAGGTGCCGCAGGGGCTGGCGCTCGCCCTCCTGGTTTCTCTGCAGCGAGGCGAGGAGCAGGCCGTCATGGCGATCCAGGCGCTCGATTTTGGCGACTACGCGATGGCGGTGGCGCTTTTCAAGCGCGCGCTCGCGGGCCTCAACGAAACGTTCACCCAGTTGTCGTCGGAGGAGGTCGAGCGGCACGTCGTGGTGCGGGACTACCGCGACGACGCCCGTCAGCGGCTCTTTGATCTGCGAGAGATCTGGCTGCGTGTCGTCGAGGATTGCCGCGAAGAGCTGGACAGGCCGGTCGACGAGGAAAGTTAAGGGCCGGCGGTTCGGGAACCGCGAAGCGATTTGCGGTTCTAGCGTTGGGTGTGAGCGACGGCTTTTACAGGAAAGCTCAATCACCGTCGGATCGCTCCGAGGGGCTGACGCGTCGCGATGCCTTAAAACGGGGATTTTTGGTCGGCGCATCAGCCTTGGCTTTTCCCCGGGCCTTTGGCTCGAGCGCGGCGCCGGGGCCGGCAACCGAAATGCCGCTGCCGGCCAAGGATCTGTCCGTTTCCTTTACCTTAAACGGAAAGGTCGTCCGGCCCGATATCTCCGGCCGGTCGACTCTCTTGGATGTCCTGAGAGAAAATCTGAATCTGCCGGGGACCAAGAAGGGGTGCGATCATGGCCAATGCGGTGCTTGCACCGTGCTCGTGGACGGCCGCCGGGTTCTGTCCTGCCTCACACTGGCCGCCTCTTTGAAGGGCAAATCCGTCACAACGATCGAGGGACTGGCCCACGGCGAGGAATTGCATCCCGTGCAGGCAGCCTTTGTGGCGCACGACGCATTCCAATGCGGTTTTTGCACGCCCGGCCAGATCATGTCCGCGGTAGGATTCCTTGGGGAGCCATGGCCGGCGACATCGGCGGCGGTACGAGAGGGCATGTCCGGCAATCTCTGCAGATGCGGCGCCTACTGCGGGATTGTGGCCGCGGTCACCGAAGCGCGGAAGAATTTGAAATCCGCTCACGCATGAAAGATTTCGCCTATGCGCGGGTCGACACCGTCGCCGGAGCCCTGCAGGCGATGCGCCAGCATCCGGAGGCGCTCCTCGTTGCGGGTGGCACCACGGCGGTTGATCTCCTCCGGGAGGGCGTTTTAGCTCCCGAGCTGGTGATTGACATCAGCGGTCTGCCGCTTCGCGAGATCCGTGTCGGGCGTGAGTTCACCAGCATCGGCGCCATGGTGACCAATTCCGATCTCGCCTGGAATCCGGCGATCCAGGCGCTGTACCCGGTGCTGTCCCAAGCGCTCCTTTCCGGAGCCTCGGGCCAGATTCGGAATATGGCCAGCGTCGGCGGCAACCTCCTGCAAAGGACGCGCTGCCCATACTTCCGGGACCTCGGCGCCGCCTGCAACAAACGCCGTCCGGGGAGCGGCTGCGCGGCACTGGAGGGCTTCAATCGAAGCCATGCGATCCTTGGGGGCAGCGATCACTGCGTCGCAACCCATCCCTCGGATTTCACTGTGGCGCTGACGGCTCTTGACGCTCGCATCCAACTCTTGGGCCCGGACGGTGAGCGCGAGGTGCCGATCACGGAATTTTACCTGATCCCGGAAAACACACCCGAACGAGAGAACGTTCTCAAGCCGGGCGAATTGATCCTGGGCGTCCTGCTGCCGCACGGAACCGGCGGACGAAAATCACAGTATTTAAAGGTTCGAGACCGCCAGTCGTACGAATTCGCGCTCGCTTCTGCCGCGGTGGCGATGGATTCGGCCGCCGGGGTCATGGGGGGCGTGAGAATCGCCCTGGGCGGGGTGGGGACGGTGCCGTGGCGATCGCGGGAGGCCGAGCAGGTCCTCGAAGGCAAGCCGCCATCCCGGGAGCTCTTCGCCGCCGCGGGACGGGCGGCGATCGCCGGGGCGCGCCCGCTCTCTGATAATTCCTTCAAGGTCGCCCTGATCCAGCGGACTCTTGTGTCGGCGCTTCATGAACTGACCGGCTCCGCGGCTGCGCCGCTTCCCGCATGAGTGGAGCGGTCCTTGGCCAGCCTATCGCACGCAAGGATGGCTTCCGCAAGGTGACGGGCACGGCTTCGTATGCGTCCGACGTGAAGCTCCCGCGAATGGCCTACGCATCCACCGTTCGGAGCACGGTTGCGGCGGGAACAATCCTCCGAATCGATTCGAGCGCGGCGCTTGCTGCGCCGGGCGTCATTGCGGTCATCACGCATGAAAACGCTCCCCGGCTGCATTCGCCCGGCAGCATGGCGACGGGAGGGGAGTTCGCGGAAAAGTTTTTCCCCGTTCAGGAGGCCCAGATCTACTTCTGGGGCCAGTACGTCGCGGTCGTTGTTGCGCAAACTTTGGAACAGGCTGAAGAGGGCGCTCGTTTGGTGCGGGTTGAGACGACAATCGAGGGGTTCGCGATCGATATGGAAAAGGATGATCCGGTGACCCACAAACCACTGGTGTATATGGGGCTCGAGAAAGCTCAGATTCACCGGGGCGACTATGCAGCTGCCCGGACCGCGGCGGAGGTGCTGGTGGAAGCGACCTACCGCACGCCGTTCTTGCACCACAACGCAATGGAGCCGCACGCGACCGTTGCGGATTGGACCGAGCAGGGATTGACCGTGCATGAGCCGACTCAATGGGTCATGGGCCTGCGTTCCGTCGTGTCCAAGTCCTTTGATCTTCCCTCGGATAAGGTGCACGTGATCTCGCCCTTTGTTGGCGGAGGCTTTGGCAGCAAGGGCTTTAGCTGGCCGCACACATTGCTGGCTGCGATGGCCTCCCGTCAAACCGGCCGGCCGGTCAAACTGGTGCTCACGCGAGCAGAGATGTTCACCTCCGTGGGTCACCGCGGGCCAACCCGCCAGGAACTGGTCCTTGCGGCGACCCGCGAGGGAAGGCTCACCGGTCTGCGGCATGCGACCCTCACCCAAACCTCCGTGAAGGGGAGCCATTTCGAGTCCGCGGGCCTGGCTTCGTCGATTCTGTACGATTGTCCCAATGTTGTGATCACCCATGAGGTGGCCCGCCTGAACACCGGCTCTCCGACCCCGATGAGGGCCCCCGGCGAAGCGCCGGGGACATTCGCCCTCGAGTCCGCGATGGACGAACTCGCGGTCAAGTTGGATATGGATCCGATCGAATTGCGCATTCTCAACCACGCCGCAACGGATCCGGAAAAGAATCAACCGTGGTCCTCCAAACATCTGCTCGAATGCTATCGCCGCGGAGCCGAGCTATTTGGGTGGCAACAGCGCCGGCCCGTTCCCGGTTCGATGAGGGAAGGGGGCGAACTTGTGGGGTGGGGCATGGCGACCGCCACGTACCCGGCCAACCGGCGCAAGAGCGCGGCGGCTGTTCGCGCGTACCCGGATGGACGGATCGTTGTCCGCGCCGCAACGCAGGATCTTGGCACGGGGACCTACACAACGCTCGCTCAGGTCGCGGCCGACGAGCTTTCTGTCCCCATTGGAATGGTCAGCTGCGAAATCGGCGACTCCTTCCTCCCGCCGGCGGGAGTGTCGGGGGGATCTTCGACCAGCGCCAGCATGGGGCCCGTCGTTCAGGAGGCGGCCCGGAAGCTATTGAAAAAACTGGAAGGAGCCACCGCGGCCGAAGCCCTGCGGAATTCGGGCAAGCCGTATCTGGAGGCCCAGGCGGAATCCTCCGCCTCAGCCGACAAGCATGGAGTATCGACCCATTCCTTTGGCGCCCAGTTCGCCGAAGTGCGGGTGGATTTCCTGACGCGAAGGATTCGGGTCAGCCGGGTTGTCACCGTGATCGACGCGGGACGTATCATGAACGCAATGACCGCGCGCAGCCAGATTCAGGGCGGCGTCATCTGGGGCATCGGCATGGCGCTTCTTGAACGGACCGACTTCGATTCCAGAAACGCGAGTCCCGTGACTCGAAACCTGGCCGACTACCTCGTCCCGGTGAACGCGGATATCCCGGATCTGACAGTGGAATTTATCGAAGTGCCGGATTTGCAGTTCAACTCCCTCGGCGTCCGAGGCATTGGCGAAATCGGAATCACGGGGATCACCGCGGCGATCGCCAACGCGGTCTACCATGCGAGCGGCGTCCGGGTGCGGGAGCTTCCGATCACTCTGGACCGGCTGCTGACGGCTTGATTGCGGGCGCGAAGTCCGGGCAGGTCTTGCAGATGAGAATTCGAAGGGTTTCGCGAGCTCGCGCGATGCGACTCTTCACTGCGTCGGGATCGATTCCAAGCTCGCGGCTGATTTCCTCGTAAGACCAGCACTCGGTGACACGCATCGCAAGGATCTCGCGCTGCTGGGGCGGCAGGCGATTCACACATTCGGCGACGATGGGATAAAATTTACTCTCCAAGATCTTGCCATCCGATCCCGGCTCCTGGGGTGCGATCAAATCCGCCATCGAAGGATAGCGAGTGCGCGCAAGGCGGGTCGCAATCCTGGCCAGCCAGGCTGGAAGGGAACAGTCGGCTGGAACGTCTGCCAGAGCGCGATGCGCGCGTACAAATGTATCTTGGACAATCTCCTCGGCATCGGCGCGGTTGTTCAGGATCGAAAATGAAAGAGTGAACATCCGAGCTTCGTGGCGTTGGAGAATATCATCAAATGCCGACTCGTCGCCCGCGGCGAAGCGTCGAATCAGAATGGCGTCGATGGCTGAATGAATCTCCGACGATAGGATATATCAAAGACAGGGGAAATGGGGTGAACACGGCATTCGCGCAACGTTGCACCGGGGCCGCGGGGCTGATGACATGAAATCATATGATATCTGAGTACAGTTATCCACTCGGAGTCGCTGGTTCACCCGCGGGGGCCATGCTGATCAGGAAGGATTTTGTGAACCCGCGTCGCTGGCTCGTCTATTTTTCTGGCGGCCCTCGCATGCGACGGGAATATCTGGCCGCATTCGAGAATGCGGAACGAGCCGCTGTGGCGGTCGGCATGTTCACGACGGGCAGTTATCGCTGGGACGCGATCGGTTCCTGTTCGTTCATGACCCGCGCAGAGTCAGAAAGCATCTGTGAACTGAAGAACTGGGCAACATCCAGTCGGTCCTAGGAGGCGTTCAAAGTGATTTCTGTTCAGCGCTCTCGAGCGTTTGATCGGGCACACCGGGCGAACGGTTGACCGAGAAATCGGTCACCCTGCGCAACACGAAGAATGGAGCACCACCCGCGCGCTGGGCCCTCACGTGGTCGAATTCGACGCCGGCCACATCGTCAAGGACGACCACCGGGCGGGTGTCGTCCTTGACGAATCCCAATTCGACATCGCGGAAGGCAATATCCTTGGCGTGGCGGACGTAAATGCCGTACGCCGGAAGAATGCCAAACATAGACGGCTCCGGATAGGCTTTCTCCTGCTCAGGCGGCTGAAAGGGGTCACGGGCATCGGCGAGGCCCGGGCCCCGGAGGAAGAAACGGTTCACCAGTTCGGCCGGCTGTCTGGCCGCGTCATTGAGCGAGAGGCCGCCGCGCGAGGCCACCCGGATGTCGCTCAAGCGGACGCCCTCGATGGGATGGCCGGGCAATCCTGCGATCAGAATGGGGTAGCGGCCGTCGACATCCGTTGCGACCACATGGCTGATGCTGACGTCGCGAATGGTTCCGACCGGGGTGCCCTCGGGCCCGCGGGCGCGATTGCCAATGCGCAGGAAAATCGCGGCATTGCAGATGTTGCGCATGGCGATGTTGGTGATCGTGACTCCCTCGATCGTGCCACCGTCGACGGTTTCAAAGGCGAGGCCGCGGCTGCGGTCGAAGACGCAGTCGGCGATCGTGATGTTTTTTAGGCCGCCGTCCGATTCTGTGCCGAACTTGATGCGGCCAGTGGGACCGTCGCGGTCCACCGCATGCTCCTGAGTGTGTTTGTAGGTGCCGTCGAGAAAGGAGCCGGGATCATATCCGCTGACCTGACAACCGATGATGGTGAAATTTTCGCAAGCCCTCGCGCTGCCGCGGGCATAGCTGCCTTTCAGGACGATGGCATCGTCGTTGATGGCGTTGATCGTGCAGTTGCTGATCCGGACATTGCGGCATGAGTCGATGTCGAATCCATCCCGATTGGTGTCCACCTTGACATTATCAATCGTCAAATTGTCCACGCCGG
>Ga0302326_10020079_pt1 | contig 13770 bp, 12 predicted proteins | sample Palsa_T0_3_FD_202264 | JGI IMG/M metagenome (GOLD analysis project Ga0302326, IMG submission 202264) | Peat permafrost microbial communities from Stordalen Mire near Abisko, Sweden - Palsa_T0_3 | ecosystem: Environmental > Terrestrial > Soil > Palsa > Peat permafrost | place: Sweden: Abisko... | reverse complement strand
TGATGCGCCATGCACAAGTACAAACGAGGCGTAATCCATCTTGTTTTAGCCAATCAGATCACTCGGATTTGCCGTCTGTACGATCTGGGTGAGCGCCGCCCCGGAGCCGGTTGGATTGCTCCAGCGCCTTCAGCACCGTCTTCAATTGCTCCGGCAGCAGCCGCTGGCCCTCGGCCTCCAAATGCTCGAAATTCGGATACCCCGCGATGGGCGCTTCCACCGCGCCCGCGCCGCCCGGTGCATGGCCCATCGCGTCCTTCAACCCGCCGAGGAAGGCCGCCACCATCGCGCTTTGCTCGCCAATCTCCTCGGTCAACCGCTCCAAGTTGCGCGTGTCCCAGAAGTCACCGTCGTCGCCCACCCTGCCCAGAATGCCGAGGCTCTGTGCTTCGTCCAACAGCGCGACCACGCCCAGGTGACAACGCAGGAAGTTGGGCAAGCCGCCGCAGCGCGGGTTGCTGGCATAGTGCGTCTTGCAGAAGGAATGCCATGACCAGCCTTTGAGTTTTGTTCGGAGCTTCCCCAATTGGGGATGAGAAACCTCCCCCGGAAACCGGCACAGCCCGAAATTGGCCGGTTCGCACCCGTGGCCCGGCTGCGTCTCAAAGGCGATCATGTGCAGGGGCAAGACATCCAATTCACGCCGGACGCCCCGGCGCTTTTCTGACGGTGACACCGGCAGCGCGATATGGCTGCCTGCCTGAATCAGCAGCCAGCGGTGCGGGTCGTCATTGGCCCGCTGATTCCAATCGCACTGGTCGCCCCGGAACTCGGCAATTTCGCCGACGTGTTGGAAGGGCAGGTCGAGGGCCGCCTGCCGAAGCTGCTGTACAAGATTCCGGGCGTGCGCTTCGCCGCCCGTCGCCGCCAGTTGGTAATGAATCGTCAGGCCCATGTTGTATCGCTGGCGTTGATCGTGCAACGCCCCGGCCAGCGCGTCACGCACGAAATGCCGCTGGCAGCGCCGCCTCGATGTTCGCTGCATGTCCTTGCCGCCGGACACCGTGTGCGGGTCAAATGCGTGCGAATGTGACCCTGCGCCGTGGCCATCTTTGAAACTGATGGCGAGCCGGACCTTGGCCACTGTTCACTCGCCTGAGGGCGAGCGACGTGCGCCCAATGGCCCGTAGGACGGGCTGAGGTTAGTCGTTCCGCCGCGCCATTGTCCCTAAGGTTCCCAACTTTTCGATTATTCGACATCGGCATCATGACCCTTGATTCAAATCGGGTCTGGCTGCTTTCTTGCTTTCGAGGCGGACGGTTTGTTGTCCTTCCGTGCGTCTATCAGGATGATGTAAGGACTGCTGTCCAACTTGAGTTCCCTGAGCAACCGTTGCGTCTTGGCCAGTTCGGAAGCCGAAAAGTGCGGTATTCAGCCGTTTTGCCATTGAACAGGAGAAATGGGTCGATGAACAGCGGCAAGTCGCTCACGAGGGAAATATTGAAAGCGCCGTGCTGCTCCAAGAGTGCGGGAGCCACCTCAATAACATCAGAGAAATAGATATTCATGGCTGGGGATGGAGGTGGAGAAGAGCACGCGCCACGCCGACTACGAACACTGGGTCTTTGTTGATCGGCGCACCGTGTCGCTGCCGCAACGCGGGCATTTTGGCCGCGCCGAGGCGGTGGCAGACGGCGATGGCTGAGTTGGGGTTGATACCGGGGGCGGGCTTACTTCCCCGCTGCCTGTTCAGCCACGATGACTGCTCTAAAGTCAGGCCGTATTTCAACCGATAGAGAAAGTTAAGGGCACAATTGTTGAGCAAATGTAAAACGAATAAAACGTCACATGAGCGCCATATCCGCCACATCTGCGGTTACCAGCCCGCCCGCGCACACTCACGCGGGCAAAATCGCCGTTGCGAAAATGACTCATGACTTGGAAGGCATAGGGAGCAAGCTCAAATCGGGAAATCTTCCAGCCGCTCAAACTGCCCTGTCAACGTTTCAACAAAATGTGCAAGGCAATCCACCGTTTGGCATGAATAGTCAGGCGAATACGGACTATCAAAATCTGCTGGCGGACGTGCAATCCGGTGACCTTCCCGCTGCTCAAAAAAACTTTGACAGATTGCAGACAGACCTGAAACCGGAGAACGACTCCACGAAAAGCGGCAGCGCAGGTCAACCTCATCACGGTTCCGAGGCAGGGGCGGCGACTTCGCTTATCCACGGCTTAGCCAAGAGTTCGTCAACATCTTCGACCAGCACCGCGTCGGCGAATATTTTGGTAAGCACGCCCGCAGATTCCGCAATGGATAGTGACGCCGACAACGATGGCAGTCTTCTAAATATAACTGTCTAGCGCGTGGTCTTGAATTCTCAGTTAGACTGGCTCGCTGTTGCCGAAACTTTCGCGCAACCCTAGAGTCGCTGACAGGTAACGCGGCAATCAAGAGGACCAGCAGGCGCTCCAGCTTCGACGGTCACAAATGTAAACATTCAGATGTCCCGGCACCGCCACCATCGCTTGCCGTTGTGCCAAGGGGGTCTGGAGGTGTTCCTGTCGGCCAGACGGCGATTTTATATCCCCTTTGGTCTTGGTGCGGAGCATTATTTATCGGAAACCCGTCTGATAAGGAATGAAAACGATCTATGGCTGCTTAAATTCGGCTCGTGTGGGGTGGCAGTTTTGGGGAATTTTCTTGCCTCTATGTTTATTGGTCGCTTGCGATAGGCACAAGCAAAATCCTAGCCCGCCTTCAGGAACCAATTCCACAAATCCTTTGGCGGTGACGCTTTCCGTATGGCCGCCCGATGACATAGTATTCCGTGCGCCAGCCACCATCAGCATCCGAGCCGAAGTGACGCTGGGCACTCCGAATCGAGCGGGCAATTCCGTTCGGGTCGATTTCTTTGCGGATACGAATTTTTTGGGTTCGAGAAACAGCGTCTGGCATGACGAGGTTAGGCCGGACCCGCATTCACGCAACGCCCAGCCAATGATTATTGTTCCGGCAGGCTTTTCGTCAGTGCGGTGGGTCTGGAACAACATACCGGCAGGCAATTACTCGATCACGGCCAAGGCGACCGGCAGCGAAGGTCGTTTGGCCATTTCCGCACTGTTGAACATCACCGTTCTTCCATCGGCTGCGTCGCCAACCATCGGCGGGCGGCGTTGAAGGAGGGGCTGGATGAATACAATGCCGGCTTGCCTCAGGCGCTGCGCGAAGCCGTTCCTGCGTCACAGATGCCGCCCGCACCAGCCAAGAAGGCGGCGGCGGAAGAAGGGCGCGAGGCGAATTTCTTGAAGGCTGTCAAGGTTGAAGCAGTTGACGCGACGCGTGGTTCGCGCTATAAGGTTCGGCTCCATAGCCTTCGCAGCGGCCAAGACATCTCGGCGTTTGCGGGGGACGAAAATATGCAAACAATTCTGCCATCCGAGTTCAAACGCCAAATGGTTCTGATGGTGGACGGCTCTCCGCACGTCGTGGAGGACATGCACACCAGCGGCACCGCCCAGACTAGACACAGACTTCACACCCGCCTGCGCCACCTCACGACGGGCCGCCTCATTGATCGCGTGTTTGCCGAAAACGAGCGCGTGCCCGTGGCACCGCTGGAAACCCGCCGCGCCACGTACAGCTACGCGAAGGCTGATGGGCAGGTCTTCATGGATATAGAGACTTTCGACGAGTTCGAGTTCAGCAACGAACAAATCGGCGGGCGCCGATTGTTTCTCAAGGAGAATGAGGAATATAAAGCCCTGCGGCTTGATGGCAAGCTGCTCGACATCGTCCTGCCGCCGCAGATACCGCTCAAGGTGGTGGAAACTGCTCCGCCTGCTCGTGCCGGGTTGACCACGTCATGGAAGGAGGCGAAGCTCGAAACTGGCCTCCAGATCATGGTCCCGCTGTTCATCGCCAACGGTGACATCATCCGGGTTGACACCGCCGGAAAGAAGTACTTGGGCAAGGAATAGGCAAGACGGTTTCACGGGGGCGCTACGCTTGACCCGGCCCTCCGCTCAGTATTCCGGGAGGAACGATGGACATCAAAGATGACCGGCCCCAGCGCGGTTTTGGCGACAAGGGCGAGCAACCAGATGCCAGGTTTGGCTGCTGGATTGGAAGCATGTAAAGCACGCATCGAGGTTGAGAAGCGTTGAAACAAATGAAACAAAAAAAGGTGTTTTAATTAAGCCTTTCATCCTGAAGAACTTCATTGACGTTCATTAAAGAATCATGTTTATTAGCAACGGTTTGCGCGGCTTTTCCGAGGGAAAGCTGGTCGAAGCGTTGCGAGTTCAACTCCCGCCGCCCTCGGAGCGCAGGAGGGCGGGCTAGTTAAGCGGGTTCCGAGCTACGGATGGCAGGCCATCCATTTTCGATCTTATGTCTTAAACATACATTTTAGAAAGCGTAGCCAACCCAGTTGAATTCTACCGAGGTCATACGGAGGATCTAAAGCGCCGACTCGCGGAGCACAATGCCGGCAAATGCCCCCACACGTCGAAATTCAAGCCATGGAAAGTGAAGTTTTATGCGGCGCTTGAAACCCTGGAGCTAGCGCGGGAATTCGAACAATATTTGAAAAGTGGTTCTGGCCACGCGTTCGCGAAGAAGCATTTCGGGTTATGAAAGGCTTGTCCACCCCAAATTGCGCGACGCATATTTTCTTCGTACCGATCGACGCCGTTTCACGGCGGCGCGGGTCCCAGTGTCACTTGGCCAAGGCCGTCGGTTCGGATCCATTTGGCGAAGGCGGCCCGGACTTCGGGCGCTGTCAACTCGAAGTAATGCCGCGCCGCCTGCATCGGCTCGTCCAGCGGCAGGTCGTGCGTGGAGCGGTCGAGCCAGTCTTGCGCGAGGCGTGCCACGCTGGATTCCGAGAGCGGGATTTCCCGCAGGAGCAATCCCTTGGCCTGGCGCAGTTCCTCCGGCGTCACGTCCCGCTCCTGCATCGCCTTCAAATTGCTCACGATGATGGCGCGCGCTTTGCCGGCGTTGGGCGGATCGCAGCCGTAACTGACTTTGTAAACAGAACGGGTCTGGCCGAAGGTGAACGAGGAATCCACGAAATAAACCAATCCGGCCTCCGCCCGCAAATCGTGGTAAAGGCGCGTGGCGTAAAATCCTCCGCCCAAAACGTGGTTGCCCAATTCCAGCGCGTATCGGTCCGCCTCGCTCAACGTCAGCCCGACCACTTCGCTCAAATCGATTTCGTCCTGCACGCGGCTGGAGTCCGGCACGGTCGTGGTCCAAGGTTGGTTGGGTGGCACGGCGGGCCAGAGCGTGTCCGGCTTGGATCCTTCCGCGCGCCAGGAGCCGAAATACTTTTGGATCACCTTCGCGGCAAATTCCGGCGTCACTTTGCCCGCGACGACGATGGTAGCCAGATCCGGCCGGAAGACCTTGCGATAGTACTGGGTCACATCCGCCATGGTCAGGCTCTTGATGGTTTCCGGCGTGGCCTGGCGCTGGGCCGGATCGGCGGGGGGAAACAATCCCTTGGCCACGGCGCGTCGCCGCAAATAGCCGGGGCTTTCCAGTTGGCCGGCCACTTCCGCCGCCAATTGCGGCTGCAAGACGCCCAGGGCCTCCTCCGGCAACGCGGGCGAAAGCTCATTGTCAGCCAAAAGTTGCACGCCTCGCTCAAAATCCTCCGACAACACCTGGAGTGAAAAGTCACTGCCCGCCGATTCGCTGGCGGCGATGTCATCCAGCGCTTTTTGATACGCCACGCGGTCCAGCGTCTTGCTGCCGAAGGAAAAAAGCTCCCCCAGCATGTCGTCCACGCCTTCCTTGCCTTGGGGTGTTTCCACGTCGGGATTGTTCTTGATGCGCCCATAGACGCTGACGCTGTCGCTGACCGATTCCGGTTGGACGATCAATTTCAGGCCGTTGGGGAAAACAGTCACAACGGGATTCAGCGTGGAATGAGGAACGACGACGCGCTCGACGGCGCTGGCCGCCCAGTCCGGAAGTTTGACCGCCGACGTTTCGGTGGTGCTGAACGACTCCTTGCCTCCAAAGCCTTTTTCCGAAATGGGTTTGCCGGAGGGATGCGGCGAGAGAATGGTCGTGATGGCGTAGTTGGTGTCAAGGTAATGGCGCGCAACGCGATTGACGTCCGCCACCGTCACCTTGCGGATGGCCGCCACGTCATCCTCGGGAGATTGGCGGCCTTCGACCGCCACCGCTTGCGACCAGGCGAAAGCCAGACCAGAAACGGAGTTTTTCTGAAATTCCAGCCCGGCGACTTCGCGTCGTTTGGCCGCCTCCACCAAATCAGGGGAGAGGCCGTCCTTCAATTCGGCGGCGAGAATCCCGTGCATTTCCGCCAGCAATTTCTCCGCGTCCGCCCCTGCGGGAAACGTGGCCGCGGCGTAGCCCAAACCCGAGAGCGTCAATGTGTCATAAGAAAAAGAGGCCGAAAGCGCCTTGCCATCCGGCACGAGGCTGTAAAGCCGGCCACGCTCGCTGCTGAGAACGTCGGACAAGACCTGCACCGCCGCGAAATCCGGGCTGTCGCTCCCCGGCACGCGAAAGGCGATGACGGCCATGCCGTTGGGTTGATCGGTTTCGACCTTGATGGTCTGCGGTTGCACGGGTTGGAATGGGAAGGCCGGGCGCGGCGGCAGCCGGCCGCGCGGAACATCGCGGAAAAGCTCTTTTACCTTGTCGAGGGCCTGGGCGGGTTGCACGTCCCCGCAGACGATCAGCACGGCATTGTTGGGCACGTACCAGACGTCGTGGAATTCCTTGAGCATGGCGCCGGTGGTGTTGTCAAATGAAGGGCGCGAACCCAGCGCGTCCCATGCGTACGGCGTCCCTTTGAAGAAGAGCGCCAGCAGATTGGTGTAAAATACATAGTCAGGATTGGACAAATCCGACGCCACCTCCTGCTCGATGGCCCCGCGTTCCTGGCCCCACAATTTATCCGTGTCGTCGATGCCGCGCATCCGAATGGCTTCGATGTGCAGGGCGAGGTCCAGATTTTCGGCCGGCACGGTGAAGAAATACTGGGTGACCATTTGCTGGGTATCCGCGTTGTTATCCCCGCCCATGGCGGCGCTGAGACAGTCCAATTGGGGTCCATCCAGGCCGGGGCTGCCGCGGAACATCATGTGTTCGGTGGCATGGGCCATGCCGGGAAAACCAGCCGGCGTTTCGTCCGATCCGACCTCGTAATTGATCACGGTGGTAACGACCGGCGCGAGAGGATTGCGGACGATGACGACGCGCAAACCATTGGGCAGTTCGGCGCGCAGGACATTTTGCCCAGGTTCTCCGCCAGCCGGCGCGGGCACTCTGGCGCAACCCAAAATCGTGGCGGCGGCGGCTACGGGCGCCAGCCATTTCCACAAGCCGCCGTTCAACCAAATCGGTCTGCGAACTGTCATTTCCATCGCCCGAGGTTATCATGCGCGGGCTAAAAGGAAAGACGGAGAGGCTCCGATCCTAATTTTGATCGTGAAAGCGCAGAGTTGGGACTATCTGCGTTCCTCTTTTCTTCCGTCTTTCCGGGCCGGCCCTCTGCCGCGCGCGTTTCTTCCTTCGTTGCGAATCGCGGTTCTGCGCCAATCAGGATGGCCCCGCTCCCACCCGTGAAAGCGTTCGAGCCGGAAGGGCTCACAAACCAGCCAGGCGCCGCCCGGCCCCAAATACCTATACTCGCCGCCCACAAAGCCTACATATTCGACGCCATCCCAGACATAGGCTGGGGGCACGCCGACCTCCACCACTGGCCCGCCGACCTCCACCACTGGCTCGGGCACGGAGACGTTTACGGAAGGGGGCTGGTAGGAAACCGCGCAGCCGCCGGCCAGCGCGGTGACGACTGCGAACAAACAAACCATTCGGACATTTTTTATTTTCATATCAGAGAATGGCGGAAAGGCACTTTAGCCGCCATGGGGTGTAACCCTTATATGGAGGCGGAAAGCCGCCAAGTCCTTGCGTGGCGTGAAATTCACGCAAATTCCAAACGCCTTCTCCGTAAAAAATACAAGGCGCGAGTTGGCGCAATTTACCGCAAGTCCACTCATTTCAAATGATTGTCTTTTTCCCTTTCCCCTGGCTGCCCTCCTCTCAAACGAAGCTCCGCACATTTTTTTATCAATGCTTGACCAGCTTTGACTAACCTTGACCGGCTTCGACTCAGGGCCAATGGCAAAGTTGCCCTTTTGTAACTCCGGGCGGGACGCCCGCAAAACTCGCAGCCAGGGGCGATTTTGTCACTGGAGCTTTGACCAGCTTTGACCAGGGTTAACTGGTTGCCCTCCTGATGAGAATTCGGCTGTTTCCCAGACGACGGCGGATCCCATTAAAATTTCAAAGAACAGGGCGGCGACACGGTGCCACAATGATAGCATGACACACTTAGATGGGAATTCAATTGAAAAATTCAACGGAACTCAAATAATAATTCATTCCTCTATTGTGTTCGGGCCGGCTCCGCATCCAATCCCGATCGCAGGCGAAAACGACCGCTTGACGATGCTCGTTCTTTCGGGCAGAATTACGGCATGAAAGCACTTTCGATGAAACGACGCCAGTTCCTCAAATCTTCTGCTCTGGCTGGGGCGGCGGGTCTTTTGCTCCCGCGCTTTAAACTTTTCGGAGCGGATGCGCCGAGCAATAAGTTGAACATCGCCTTGATGGGCACTTGGGGCCGGGCGGAGGCTCATTTTGACGTGCTTTCCCGCGAAAACGTGGTCGCCCTCTGCGATATCAACGAAAAGCATCTGGCTTACGGCGCCGCCAAATTTCCCAAGGCCCTGCAATATGTGGATTGGCGCAAGGCCATCGAGCAAAAGGACATCGATGCGGTGGTCTGTTGCACGCTTGATCACACCCACGCCTTCATCGCCAACTGGGCGATGAATCGCGGCAAACACGTCTATTGCGAAAAGCCGCTGGCCAATTGCGTTAATGAAGCCCGCGTCGTGCGCGCGACCTGGCTCAAAAACAAGGACAAGCTGGCCACGCAAGTCGGCACGCAGCGCCATGAGTTTCAGAATTTCAACCGGGTGCGGGAATTGGTGCGCGACGGCGCCATCGGCGAATTGGAGGCGGTCAGCGCCTGGGGCAATCGCCAGCTTCGCCGCCCCGGCTATCCTCCAGCCGAAGGCGAACCGCCCGATTTCATTCATTATGATCTTTGGCTCGGCCCCGCGCCTTTTCATCCCTACAATCCGGGATATTTCACCGGCGGTCCGGGCGCCAATTGCCTGCAATGGAATATGTTTTGGGATTTCGGCAGCGGCCAGGTGGGCGACATGGGCAGCCACACGATGGACCTGGCCTGGAACGCCATTGACGCCGCCCTGCCCATTTCCGCCGAAGGCAAGGGCGATCCGATCAATCCCGATGTGTCGCCGGTCACCCTGGAGACGCATTTCGAGTTTCCGGCCAATGACTGGCGTCCTCCGATGCGGGTGGCGTGGTATCAAGGCGGGGCCATGCCGGAATCTCCCAATCGCGCCATTGATCTGAACAAGATCGACCACGGGGCAATGTTCGAAGGAAGCAAAGGTTGCCTGGTGGCCGATTTTCAATCCCGCCTGGTCTTTCCGCAGGGCAATGACGCCGACATGACTTACTACAAGCCCCGCTCCAAGGAAGCTCTGATCCCGCCGCTGGGCAATTTCCAGCAGCAATGGATCAAAGCCTGCAAGGGCGGCCTCAAGACTTCGTGCAACTTCGGTTACGCCAGCGACATGATCGAGACGATGTTGTTGGGTTTGGTGGCCTACCGCGTCGGCAAGAAAATCAAATACGATGGCGCCACGGGCCAAGTGACCGACTGCCCAGAAGCGAACCAATACCTGAGCCGCACTTACCGGGACGGGTGGACGTTGAATGGGTAGGCTACTGGTGTAAGCGGCGCTGGCGCGCGCGCTCTCCAAAACCTGCCGGTGTTTGGAGGCATCCCTTCTGCGCGAAGCGTCTTGGAGTGCGGAACGCAGTTCCGCTTTGCTCGGAGACGCCCTAATATTTAGGCCTTCGATTTCCCATTGACTTTATCCCTCGGAACAGGTTTGATTCTGCCATTGCCTAACTGTCAATTAATATTATGAGCGAATCTGGTTCCGCCAATCCGGGTCTTTCCATCAACGCGCCGACTCTTCACGCGCACAGGCTTTTGTGGGCGGGGTTTATGGCCATCCTCGCGGAGGGGGTCGGCTTCGCCGTCCGCGGCGGCATTTTGGGCCAGTGGTCGCAGCAGTACGGATTCACCAATACCGAATTGGGACTCATTACGGGCGGCGGCTTGACCGGTTTTGGGGTCATTATCATTCTTTCCAGCTTAGTCGCCGACAAAGTTGGCTATGGCGCGTTGATGTTCAGCGCTTTTGTCCTGCACGTGTTGTCCGCGGTGGTGACTCTCGGAGCCGGCATGGCATTCGCTTCCGGCGGAAAACCGGCGGCCTTGCATTGCTTGATTGTGGGCATGTTTCTTTTTGCCATGGGCAACGGTCTCTGCGAGGGCGTGGCCAATCCTCTGGTGGCGTCGCTTTTTACGAACAACAAAGCCAAATACCTCAACATTCTGCACGCCGGCTGGCCGGGCGGGCTGATTTTGGGAGCGCTCGCTTCTTACTTCATGTCCGGGAGCGCCACGCCGGTGAAATGGCAAGTCCAGATGTGCCTCTTTCTGATCCCCGTCGCCCTTTATGGCATCATGCTTTTCGGCCAGAAATTCCCGAACTCCGAGGCGAAGCAACACGGCGTCAAATACTCCGATATGCTGAAGGAACTCGGCATGGGGGGGGCGTTGATCCTTTGCTTCCTGCTGGCTTTGTGGATGCGCGACTTGGCGGGCGGTTTGGGGTGGCCGATTTACCTTGGTTGGATCGGCGGCACCATTTTGTTGGTGGCCTTTGGATTCGTGACTCAATTTTCGCTCGGATATTTCCTCATGGTTGTTTTGCTGATTATTCATTCGATGCAGGGTTATGTCGAGTTGGGCACCGATTCCTGGGTCAGCAGCATCACCGGCGCCATACTGGTTTCGCCGCAAAAGGGCTTGCTCGCCTTCGTTTACATCCAGGGATGGATGTTCGCGCTGCGGTTTTTCGCGGGTCCGCTAGTCCATAAAATGTCTCCCCTGGGCTTGATGTTTATCAGCACCATTCTCGCTTCCATTGGATTGACGTTGCTCGGCCACGCGGATTCGGCGATGTTCTGCATAGCAGCCGGCACGGTTTACGCCATTGGCAAAACGTTTATGTGGCCGACGTTGCTGGCGGTCGTCTCGGAGCAATTCCCCAAAGGTGGCGCGATAACCATCGGCGCGATGGGCGGGGCCGGGATGTTGTGCGCCGGATTGCTCGGCGGTCCGGGCATCGGCTTCAACCAGGACGAACATACTGCGCGACAACTGATGGCAGAGCAGCCGGAGGTTTATAAACGCTATGCGGCCGAAGCGCCCAATACGTTTCTATTTTTTCAGACCACGGGACTTGACGGCGCGAAAGTCGGCGTGCTGGACGATCATGGCGCGGACCTGGCCAAGCAAAATCAAAGCGATCCCAATATCGCCAAGTTGAGCGCGTGGTGGGCCACCGCCAAAACTTCGGCCGAGCAGGACAAACCTCTCGTCACCAGCGCCAAATTGCACGGCAGCAAGATGGCTTTGAGAATTACGGCGGTGATTCCTTTGATGCAGGCTTTCCTGCTTTTGGGCATTCTCATTTACTTCAAATCGCGCGGCGGCTACAAGCAGGTCCACATTGAGGGGACAGGGGCGGCGGCCACGGAAGTGGCATGATCGGGCAAATCCATTGAGCGCTCCGACGCAACACTTCGATTTCCAACGCGTGGCGCGCGCGGAAATGATCCATGAGGGCTTCCAACCCGATTTCCCGCCGGCGGTAGTCAATGAGGTCAATTCCTTTCACGCCGCCAATTTGCAAGGTGGCGCAGTCCGCGATATGCGCGACTTGCTTTGGTCCTCCATCGACAACACCGAATCGCGCGATCTCGATCAAATCGAGTGGGCCGAAGCACTCCCGGAGGGCAATATCCGGGTGCGGGTGGGAGTGGCCGATGTCGATGCCGTCGTGGCTGCCAATTCCGAGACCGACGTTCATGCGCGGGCCAATGCGACTTCGGTTTATTCTGGCGGCCCGGTTTTTCCCATGCTGCCGGAGCGGTTGTCCACGGACCTGACTTCTTTGGGACAGAACGCCGACCGGCGAGCTATTGGGATAGAGTATGTCGTTGCACCCGACGGACGGGTGGTTGCCTCGGATATTTGCCAGGCCATGGTTCGCAACAAGGCGCGGTTGAATTACGACCAGGTTGGAAACTGGTTGGAGAGTTCGTCGTCCGCGCCGTTTAAGATGGCGGGGCTGGGCGAACAATTGCGCCTGCAAAACGAAGCCAGCCGGCGCTTGAAGGCCTTGCGCAAGGAGCACGGGGCGTTGGTTCTGGACCGCGAAGAGAGTGCGCCCATTATTGTCAATAATACGGTGCAAGGTTTCGCCGTCACGCGTGACAATCCGGCCCGTGATCTGATTGAAAATTTCATGGTGGCGGCCAACGTGGCCCTGGCGGAATTTCTGCGCGCCCGCAATTGTCTATGCCTGCGGAGAGTGGTGCGAACGCCCAAGCGCTGGGACCGAATCCAAGCCCTTGCCGCGGAGTCGGGCGCGAAATTGCCCGACGCGCCGGACGCCCGCGCGCTCAACGAGTTCCTGGCGCAACGGCGGCAGGCCGACCCGGATCATTTCCCGGAATTGGCGCTGGGCGTGCTTAAGTCGCTCGGCCCCGGCATTTACGAAGTGGAGCATCCGGGCGCCGAGCACGAGGGACACTTCGCCCTGGCGGTGGACGATTACTCGCATTCCACCGCGCCCAACCGGCGTTACGCCGATTTGACCACGCAACGGCTCTTGAAAGCGAGCTTGATCGGCTCGCCCGCCCCTTTTTCCGAGGGCGCGTTGTCGGACCTGGCCGCGCACTGCACCGAACGGGAATCCGCCGCGCGGCACGTCGAGCGCTTCATGAAAAAAGTGGCCGCGGCCATCATGCTGGCGCCGCAGGTGGGGCGTGTATTTGACTCTATGGTGACCGGCGTTTCGCCCAAGGGAACATTCGCGCGATTATTGACCGTCCCGGCGGAAGGCCTGGTGATTCGCGGGCAGCGCGGGCTGGATGTCGGAGATAAATTCCGCGCCCGCCTGGCAGGAGTGGACGCGGGCAAGGGATTCATCGATTTGGAGCGGGCTTGATAATCAACCCATGGCCACTTTTACTCCTGCATACGAGCAAGACCTTCGATGGCCGGATAGCGTCCCGTTTGAGCGAGCGCGGCTCGTTCCCGCAATCGGCTGTCCAGGTTGAATTGCAACAGCTTTTCGGTGGCGGTCCCGGGTGTATTATTCGGCTCAATTCGATAACCTTGAAGCCGAAAGCAATCGCTCCACCTGTCCTTGCGCGGATGAAAAAGTCGGGATAATTGGGGCGGTTGTCCGACTAGTGTGGCGATATCATTACCCTTGTAGTTGTTGCAGCAAGCACACGCCCAAGCCAGGTTTTCCAGGGTCGATGTTCCGCCATGCTTGCGGCTAATGATGTGATCAATCTGGCAGCCCCAAAAAGTGTCATCCTCATGCATCAGGCAATACTCGCAAACGTGGTAAGCCCGATCTGCCACCAGTTGCCGCTGTTGCGCATTAACCTCGCTGCTCATGCGCCAGAAGTTGACGAGCTCGAGCCTTGGCCAGCCGCATGAGATGTTCCACCTCCAAGTAATGATCAAGTTCCACCTTGTCATCAGCGGCCAGCGGTTCCTGCTTTTGACGCTCAATCAGGCCCC
>Ga0302326_10020078_pt1 | contig 13772 bp, 14 predicted proteins | sample Palsa_T0_3_FD_202264 | JGI IMG/M metagenome (GOLD analysis project Ga0302326, IMG submission 202264) | Peat permafrost microbial communities from Stordalen Mire near Abisko, Sweden - Palsa_T0_3 | ecosystem: Environmental > Terrestrial > Soil > Palsa > Peat permafrost | place: Sweden: Abisko... | reverse complement strand
CTCTCACCCGCCGAGGCCGCTCAGCTCCCACGCTACCTGGCCATCTTCGACCTCCTGGCGCGTGCCCGGATCAGCGCCCGGCACCTCTACGAGGCATGGGATTTCACCGTCGCCTCTAGCCAGAGCCTGAGCGAGCGGATGCTGGCGATCCGCGACCAGGCATTCGCGCGCCTCGGCGACCTCGATCTCGGGGTCGGCGGGGTCACCGGACGCGCACCGCGGTTCCAGATCCTGTCAACGACGTCGCTGTCCGGCTCGATCGAGGAGGTGACCGGAACGATGCAGGTGCCCTGCTACCTGAAGACCTGCGGACTGAGCTCAGCGACGGGCTTTCACTACAGGTCGCGCGGGTTGTACGCGACGCCGACGCAGATTCCGGGCCAGTTCGTGACGGCGCCGTTCGAATGCATCGTGCCGTCGAGCGCCGGGGCGCCGTCGCCGGCGCGGATCAGCCTCTACGGCCACGGCTTCCTCAGCACCGGCGTCGACGTCACCGAGGGGTCCCAACAGGAACTCGCGAGCGCCGACGACATCGTCCTGTGCTCGACCGACTGGTTGGGGCTGGCCCTCGGTGACAAGTGGAACGACGTCCGTGCCATGTTGAATCCCAACAAGCTGCCGGCGCAGGTGGCGCGGATGCAGCAGGGCGTGCTCGACATGGTCTATCTCGGCCGGCTGATGATCAGCCCCAGCGGGCTCGGTAGCAATCCGGCATTCCAGCTCGGCGGCCAATCGGTGCTGGATACCTCTCAGCTGTACTACGACGGCAACAGCACCGGCGGGATCGAGGGCGGGATCGTGACCGCGGTCTCGCCGGACGTGACGCGCGCGGTGTTCGGCGTCTCGAGCATCGACTGGGCCAACTGGCTGATCCCGCGGACGCAGGGGATCGGCGACTTCGGCACCGAACAGGACACCCGGTATCCGGATCTGTCCGCGCGGCCGTTGCTGCTCGACCTGATGCAGCAGATCTGGGACCGCGGCGATCCGGACGGCTACGTCCAGCAACTGATCTCTGACCAGTTCTCGGGCACGCGGCCACATCAGGTGCTGATGCAGACCGCTTACGGGGATGAGTACGTGTCGATGTACTCCGCCGCGGCCGAGGCCCGGACGATCGGGGTCGACGCCTACCAGCCGGCGCTTGATCCCGACCGGTCGGCGGACGCGAACCTGCTCGATGGCCTGACGCCGGTGCCCGGCTCCCCGTTTGACGGCTCGGCGATCGACATCTGGGACCTCGGTCCCGGACTCGTCCTCGAGCCGCCGGTACTCGATGTCCAGCCGCCGACTGACGTCCCGCCCTACGTCAACCCCCACGAGTCGGTGCAGTACACGCCCTCCGCCCAGCAGCAGATCTCGGACTTCCTCGAGCCCGACGGGGCGTTCGTCGACGTCTGCGGCGGCGCGCCATGTCACGCGGCGGGGTACACGCCCTGATCACCGCCTGAGGCGCAGCACGGCAGGAGCGAAGGCGCTCCTGCCGCGCGGGCGCTGTCAGTCTGATCCGCTCTGAGATCCGCTCTGCGATCAGCCGGCGGCCGAGAACAGCTCGGCAACCTTGGGCCAGTTGACGACGTTCCAGAACGCGTCGATGTAGTCCGGGCGCTTGTTCTGGTACTTGAGGTAGTAGGCGTGCTCCCAGACGTCGACTCCGAGCAGCGGCGACTTGCCGTCGGAGATCGGCGAATCCTGGTTGGCGCTGGAGACGATCGCCAGGCCGGATCCGTCGTGGACCAGCCATGCCCAACCGGAACCGAACCGGCCGAGCCCGGCGGCCTTGAACTGGGCCTTGAAGTCGTCAAGCGAGCCGAACGTCGAATTGATCGCCTCGGCCAGCGCGCCGTCGGGGGCACCGCCGCCGCTGGGTGAGAGCCACTCCCAGAACAGCGAGTGGTTGTAGTGGCCGCCGGCGTTGTTGCGGACAGGGCCCTGCTTGTCGGCTGGCAGCGCCGAGAGATTCTTGAGGACCTCCTCGACGGGTTTGTCCGCCCACTCGGTGCCCTCGAGCGCCGCGTTGGCGTTCGTGACATAGGTCTGATGGTGCTTGTCGTGATGGAAGTGCATCGTCGCCTCGTCGATGTGCGGCTCGAGCGCGTCGTAGGCGTACGGGAGATCTGGTAATGAATAAGCCATCGCGTTAGGGCTCCTTTGCTCTGCAGTTTTCCGCCTCTCAGCACAGAACATATCCCGTCGGCCGTCGATGACGGCGCCCAGTACGCTTCGGGCGCGATGACGCTGCTCTCCGGCTACTTCCTGCCCACCGAACGCGAGCCGCCGGCTGACGCCGAGGCGATCTCGCACAAGCTGATGGTCCGCGCCGGGCTGATCCGGCAGGTTGGTTCCGGGTTGTGGTCGTGGCTGCCGGCCGGCTGGCGGATCCATCAACGGATCGTGCAGATCGTGCGCGAGGAGATGAACGCGATCGGCGGCCAGGAGATGCTGATGCCGGTGCTGCAGCCGGCCGATCCGTGGAAGCGGACGGGCCGCTACGGGATCGAGGAGCTGTTCAAGCTGCGCGATCGTCGGGATGCGCAGCTGGTGCTCGCGATGACCAGCGAGGAGATCGTCACCGGCCACGTCGCGGCCGCCGTGCGCTCCTACCGGGACCTGCCGTTGATCCTCTACCACTTCCAGGTCAAGGAGCGCGACGAGCCGCGGCCGCGGGCGGGCGTGCTGCGCACCCGCGAGTTCATCATGAAGGACTCCTACACGTTCGACCGTGACGCCGAGGGCCTCGACGCCCAGTATCAGCTGCACGTCCGCGCGTATGACCGAATCTGCGACCGGCTCGGGATCGAGTGGTATCGGGTCGGCGGCGACGTCGGAATGATGGGCGGGACCGACGCGCACGAGTACATGGCCCCGTGCCCGGCGGGCGAGAACGAGGTCGTGCTCGCGCCCGGTTACGCGGCCAACGTGGAGATCGCCTCGGCCGAGGCCCAGCCGATCACGCTGCCCGCCGGCCTGGACGGGCCGGAGCGCGTCGCGACGCCGAACGCAACCACGATCGACGCGCTCGTCGGCCAGCTCGGAGTGCCCGCCGGCGCGACGCTGAAGGCGTTCCCGATCGTGCTCGAGTCAGACGGCGAGATGAAGCTGGTGGTCGTCCGCGGCGACCATCGCGTCAACGAGATCAAGTTGCAGAACACGCTCGGCCAGCCGTTTCGGCCGGCGAGCGCCGAGGAGATCGAGACGCGGCTCGGCCCACCAGGCTACATCGGCCCGGTCGGGGCGCAGTTGCCGGTGCTGCTCGATCAGGCGGTCGGCATCGGGGCCTACGTGGCCGGCGCCAACGAGCCCGGGGCGCATTTGCGCGGCGTGCAGCCCGGCCGCGACTTCCGCTTCGAGCACGTTGACGTGCGCGAGGTCGTCGCCGGGGACACGATCAACGGTTCGACGATCCGGATCGAGCCGGCGATCGAGATCGGCAACATCTTCAAGCTCGGGACCCGCTACTCAGAGCCGCTGAACGCGACCTACCTCGACGAGGATGGCAAGACCCAGTTCGTGTGGATGGGCTGCTACGGGTTCGGACCGGCCCGTGCCGCGGCGGCCGCCGTCGAGCAGTTCTCAGACGAACACGGGATCTCGTGGCCGCGCGCGATCGCGCCGTTCGACGTGGAGCTGGTCGGGCTCGGGAAGCCGGGCACCGAGGAACGTGCCTTCGCCGACCAGCTCTACGGGGAGCTTGAGGCGACCGGCCTGCAGGTGCTGTATGACGAGCGTGATGCCGGCCCGGGCGAGAAATTCGCCGACGCCGAGCTGCTCGGCTGCCCGCTGCGGCTGACCGTCGGGCGCAGGACCCTGGGGTCGGGCGAGATCGAGGTGCAGGTCCGGCGCGGGCGCGAGTCTCGTGCCGTGTCGATCGCAGGCGCGGCGCAGGCGGTGGCCGAGCTGTGGCACGAGCTGCCCTGAACAAGCGCCGGCTGTTCGGCATCGATCGGTCCGGCGGGCCGCCGGCGCAGACGCTGTCGGACCAGCCGCTGAACCCGTGGACGATCCCGAACGCGATCGGCTACCTGCGCCTGGCCGGGATCCCCGTCTTCCTGGTGCTCGCCCTGTCCAGCGGCGACGGCAAGGATCTGGCCGCGGTGATCGTATTCGCGGTGATCGGCTGGGCCGACTACCTGGATGGGTTCGCGGCGCGGTTGACAGGTCAGTACAGCCGGCTGGGGGCGCTGCTCGATCCGATCGTCGACCGGCTGCTGATCGTCGCCGGCCTGGTCGTCGCGTTCAATTTCTCGCTGCTGCCGCGGTGGGCGATCGTGCTGGCGGTGGTCCGCGAGTTGGTGATGCTGGGGTTGAGTCGGTACGGGCTGTCGCGCGGGATCGAGCTCAACATCAACTGGTTCGGGCGGATCGGCGTCGCCCCGACGATGGGCGCGCCGTTCTTCGCGATGTGCGGCGTGCACTGGTTGGCGCTGATCATGCTGTACTGCGGGTTGGCGCTGTCGCTGACGGCGACCGCGGTGTACGTCAAGCGCGGGATCGCGCAGCTGCGCGAACGTGACCGCCGGCAGGCGTCCGCCGGGCCTTCCGGCGGCTGACGCTGGCGTTGGCAGGATCGGTCGAGCGGCGCAAAGAGTCTCAAGCTCAGCTTGACCCTGCGGGCTGAGAGGTTATACTCCCCATCCGCCGTCGATCGAGCCGGCGGGTCGAGGAGCGAGCGAATGTACACCTTCCCGGATCTCGGGTCACTGTCGGACCAGGAACTGAAGGATCTGATCGCACAGCTGACCAAGGAGGAGGCCGAGGTCTCTTACCAGCGTCGCATCTTGCATGGCAAGATCGACATCCTCCGCGCTGAGCTGGTCAACCGGTTGCGTCGCAAGGACGAACAGGGCGAGCTCGTGATCTCGGGCTCCGACGTCCAGCAGCTGACCGACATCCTGGCGGGGCGACTCACTCCGGCGGACCCGGAGTAGGGTCGCGCGAGGTGGCTCAGCACTGCCCCGAGTGTGGGTTCGCCAACGACGACGGCGCCGCCTACTGCCAGCGCTGCGGCGCCTTCCTGGCCCACACCGATCCGCCGCCGGGCGTGACCACCGCGACCTACAAGGTCGACGAGAGCGGCGAGGTCGAGGTCGTCGAGCTGCAGGACGTGATCGCCGGCGGGGCGGCGCTCGTGATCCGGGCCGGCGGCGGCCGTGAGGGCGAGAGCTTTCCACTGGCGCGTGACCGGATGTCGGTCGGTCGCAGCCCGGAGTCCGACGTGTTCCTCGACGACGTGACCGTGTCACGTGACCATGCCTTGATCGTTCGCCGGGGCAGCGAGTACTACCTCGACGACTGCGGATCGCTGAACGGGACCTACATCAACCGCCGCCGGATCGAATCCCAGCGGCTGAGCGACGGGGATGAGTTGCAGATCGGCAAGTACAAACTGGCGTTTCTGAGCCGCTGATGGCCTCGATCGACACCGAGACGCCGGAGTTGGAGCTTCCCGAACCGGCCGAGACCGCCGAGCCCGGCGGCCGTCAGAAGGCGGTCACGATCGGCGCCGTCTGCAAGGCGCTGGCGCAGGAGTTCCCGGACATCTCGATCTCCAAGATCCGGTACCTGGAGGACCAGAAGCTGCTGGCCCCACGGCGTACGCAGGGTGGCTATCGGCTCTACACGCAGTCGGATGTCACGCGGCTGAAGACGATCCTGCGGCTACAGCGAGACGAGTTCCTGCCGCTGCGGGTGATCCGCCAGGAGCTCGCCGGCGGCCGCGCCGAGCGCGAGGTCGGATCGCCGGGACCGACATCGCCCACCCGCCCGGCGGTTCGACGCTCGGCGGTCACCGTCCGTGACCGGGGTGCCCTGTACTCGCTCGACGACGTAGTCGAGGACACCGGCGCCGAACCGAGCCTGATCAAGGAGCTCGTCGACTTCGGCGTGGTCAAGGGCGAGACTCACGAGGGCACCGTCTACTACGACGAAACCGAGCGCGAGATCATCCGGGCCGTCTCAGAGCTCGCGCGCTACGGGGTCGGCGGGCGCAACCTGCGCGTGTTCCGCAGCTCGGCCGATCGTGAGGCCCAGCTGCTGCAGAGCATCCTCGCCCCGGCGCTGCGGTCACGCAACCAGGAGCGCCGCAAGGAGGCGATCGAGACGCTCGAGAACCTCGCCTCGGTCACGACGCATCTCAAGCATCTGCTGCTGATCCGCGATCTGCGCAAGATCGCCGTCTAACGCGGATACTGCCGGTCGTCACGTGGATCTGCGCGAGTACGTCCGCGACATCCCGGATTTCCCGCGCGACGGGATCGTGTTCCGGGATATCACGCCGCTGCTGGTGCATCCGGGCGCGCTCGACCACGCGATCGCTCAGCTCGCCGCGGCATGCGCCGAGCTCGAACCCATCGACTACGTCGTCGCCGCCGAGGCGCGCGGGTTCATCCTCGGTGCCGCGCTCGCGCGGCAGCTGCACGCGGGTTTCGTGCCGGCGCGCAAGCCGGGCAAGCTGCCCGCCGAGACCGTCAGCGCCGAATACGCGCTCGAGTACGGGCTCGACGCGCTCGAGGTCCATGCCGATGCGTTCGCCCACGGCGCGCGGGTGCTCGTCCACGACGATCTGTTGGCCACCGGAGGCACCGCGGGCGCGTTGTGCGAGCTCGTGACGGGCTTGGGCGGACGGATCGTCGGCTGCGCGTTCCTGATCGAGCTGGCGGCGCTCAGCGGTCGCCAGCGCCTGGCTGGGCATCCGGTCAAGACGCTGATCAGCTACGACTGACGTGAGAGACGGATGCCGACGGCCACCCGCTCGAGGACGTTCGCGGTCGCCCAGAGCGAGCTGTGGGAGCTGATCGCCGACCCCGACCACCAGCCGCGCTGGTGGCCCGGTGTGGAGCGGATGGAGTCGGTCGCCGGCGACGGCTTCACGCAGGTGCTGAAGACCAGGCGAGGCAAGCCGATCCGCGCCGACTTCCTCATCACCGCACTCGAGCCGCCATGGATGACGGTCTGGGAGCAGGTGCTGCCGGGTACGCCGTTCGCGCGCGTGTTGAGCGAGTCGGTGATGCAGGTCAACCTGGAGCCGGCAGGGGAGGGGACGACGGTCACGATCGCACATCGGCTCAAGCCGCGCGGGTACTCGCGGACCGGCGGCTTCCTGCTCCGCCGCGACACCGCCAAGCAGCTGGACCGGCTGCTGCACGGGATCGCGGCACTGTACTAGTGAGGAGCCACTAAAGCTTGGCCTTGGCGACGGCGGAGAGCTTGCCCTCCAGGACGACCGGTCCCGGCGTCTTGCTCGTCTTGTCGCCGGTCTCCAGCGTGATGATCAGGTACTTGTAGCGGGCCGCATTGGCCGGCAGTTCGGCGGTCGATGCGAGGTCGCCCTTCTTGCTGACGCCCTTGCTGAAGTATCCAAGCCGCGTCGCGTCCGAGCGCGAGTTGTAGAGCCACACCGCGTAGGTGGTCCGCGGCTTGGTCGTCGTCGGCGGCACGTGCACCGCCTCGATCCCGACGCCCTTCAGCGACCCCTGTTGCAGCACCAGCGCGACCCCTTTGATCTTGCCAGCGCCGGTTGGCGGCGTCAGGTTGATCTGCCCGACGATCGTCGCCGACTGCGCGGTGCTCGTCGTCTGCGACGAGGAGTTCGAGGTCGTTGAGCTGTGACTCGAGGACGCGCTAGCCACCGCGCCCACCGGATCGTGGTGCTTGCCCGAGCCGCTGCCGGGCTTGATCACGAAGATCACGATGGCTGCGATGATCGCCGCCGCCAGAACCGACAGCAGCACGATCCCGCCGGTGCGCGAGCTACGTGGCGGCGCGGGCGCGGTCGGGTCCGGCTGCGGGCCGTTGCCCAGGGTTGCGACCGGTCCGGCACCGCCGTCGTTGTGCCCGACGCGGGTCGGGGCCGGCGTCGCCGGCCGGTCCGGGATCGGCGGCAGCGGGCTCGCGGCCAGCGGGCCCAGTTCCGCGGAGACGACGCGCGCCCAGGCCCGCTGTCCCGGGGAGGCGGCGAGCGCGTCGCGCACTTGATCGACGTCCGACGCCGGCAGCTGACCGAGCAGGTAGTCGGTGATCCGGGCACGGTCTGAGTCGGGCACCGTCGTCGGCGGGCCGAGCGCGTCGAGCGCTGCGAGCGCGCGCGCACGGACTTCGTCGGGCGCGATCGAGAGCATTCCCGCGATCTCGCCGTAGCTGCGGCCCTGGCCGAGCACGAGCTGCAGAACGGCTCGCTGATCGCCTGCGAGGCGCTCAGGTGAATCCATCCGGCCGTAGAGTAGCCGGGGAGTTGTGGCGGTTGCGTCGGCCGCCAGCCGCGAGATCTATATCGTCCGCGCGCGATGAGCGATGCCCTGACCGCGTTCGACCGCCTCTATGGGCTCGAGCTGATCGAGCTCGGTGAGGAACTCGTGCGCGCGCGGGTCCAGGTGCAGGACCGCCACAAGCAGCCCGCCGGACTGGTACATGGTGGGCTGTACGCGACGATCGCCGAGTCGATGGCGGTCACGGGGACGGCCCGCGGGGTGTCGGCCGACGGACGGTCCGCCACAGGCATGTCGACGCAGACGAGCTTCCTGCGACCGATCACCGGCGATCGCATCGAGGCGACCGCGCGCCCGCGTCACCGCGGCCGCAGCACCTGGGTGTGGGAGGTCGAGATCTCCGATGCGCTCGGACGGCTGTGCGTGCTCAGCCGCGTCACGATTTCGGCAGCACCCCGTTGCGGCTGACCGGGGCTCCGCGTCCCAGCCAGTATTGGATGAAGGTCGCCAGCTGCGGGTCGGTCGGCCCGGTCGCGCGCAGCATGTGCGTCCACGCGAGCGCCACGACCCCCTGGGTCCCCGGGCGCCGAGCGAGGATCACGGCGCCACCGGTCGCCGCCAGCGCCGGCGTGAACGGCGGCGCCTGCAGCGCCGCCAGCTTGACCAGGCCGGCCGGTGGCTTGCGGGTGCCGTACATCAGCACGACGTCGCCGACCTCGAGCGCCTGCAGGAGCTGATCGTCTGAGATCGTCGCCCGGTCACGCGTCACGTTGACCGGGTTGTGCGGGCCGCTGGTCGGTGGGTCGGAGTCGTAGCTGGGGCGAGGCTGGCCCGGTCGCAGGTGCAGGTCGCCCAGGTCACGGAAGGCGATCCCCGGACCAATTTCATCTCCGCTGACGCCGGGCTGGTCCTGGCTGCCGGCCAGACCACCGGACAACAGCGTGATGATCCCGACCGCGATGGCCAGCGAGACGATCACGACCGCGACACGCTCCAACCACCGGGTCATGAGCGGACGGGAACGGCGGCCTGCAGCAGCTCGGCGATCGCGTCGGTCAAATCTTGCGCCAGCCGCTCGACGTCCGGGAGCGCGTCGTAATCGACGTTCAGCCCGAAGTTCAGCTGGCCGTCGTAGCTCATGATCGCGATCCCGAGCGCCTGGTTGGCCGCCAGCGGCACCATCGGGAACATCTCCTGCAACCGGCGGCCCAGCATGTAGAGCGGGAATTGCGGCCCGGGCACGTTGGTGACGACGAGGTTGAACATCCGCTGACGGGCGCTGAGGCGGGCTGCCTGGGCCATGATCGTCGGCGGCGCGAAGCCGGTCAACTCGGTCAGGACCTGCGCGCCGACGGCCTGCCCGGACTCCTTGACGTCGCTCATCTCGTCGCTGATCCGCTCCAGGCGCTTGATCGGGTCGGTCTCGCCGATCGGCAGCCCGGCCCACATCGCCGCGACCCGGTTGCCCAGCGCTCCGCGCTCGACATCGGCGCGGACCGAGACGGGCACCATCGCCCGCAGCACCGTACCGTCGACCGGCCCCTCGCGGCGCCGCAGGTACCGACCCAGGGCGCCGGCGACCGCGGCCAGCACGACGTCGTTGACGGTGCCGCCCAGCGCGTTCTTAACCACCTTGAACTGCTGCAGGTCGCTCCGCACCCAGGTGAACCTGCGGTGGGGTCCGATCCGCACGTTGAGCGGGCTCGGTGGTGCGCTGCGCAGCCCCGCAGCCGCGACGGCGCCGAGACCGTAGGCGGCGCCGCCCAGCTTGGCGGCGACCTGGCGAGGGCCCCGCAGCGCAGCGCGGACGCTGCGGGCGATCTCGGCCGGCAGGGTCGCTCGTTCCAGTAGGGCGTCGGCCAGCAGTTGGGCGCCGCTCGGCAGCGGTCGCGGCGTCCGCTCAGGCTCGGGTGCGACCCCGGCCGGATCCGGAGCCGTGTCGAACAGGACGGTCGCGATGTCGACGCCGGAGATCCCGTCGACGAGCGCATGGTGGGTCTTGGACAACACTGCGAAGCGGTCGTCGGCCAGCCCCTCGACGAGCCACAGCTCCCAGAGCGGACGTGAGCGATCCAGCGCCTGGGAGAAGATCCGCCCGCACAGCCGCTTGAGCTGTTCGTCGCCGCCCGGGCTGGGGAGCGCGGTGTGGCGCACGTGGAAGGCGACGTTGAAATGCGGATCGTCGACCCACACTGGGCGGCCCTGGCCGAACGGCACGAACGCCAACCGCTGGCGGTAGCGGGGGACCAGGTGCAGCCGCGAGACGATGTGCTCGATCAGTTCGTCGTAGGCCGGGGCACGCCCTTCGAGGATCGCGGCACCGGCGACGTGCATGTGGGTGGCGCCGTCCTCAAGGTGCAGAAACGAGCTGTCAAGGCCGGTCAGGCGGTCGGGATTGGTCGGCATCAGAAGGTTTCGGTGGAGTTTGCTCTGTGACCAGCGTCACTCAAGGACTGATTCCAGGCTGCGACTCTCGGCCAGTTTGAAAAATCGACTCGCCGAGTCGTTCCTGCCCGGTGCGGGGACGAGCGGGGGACCCATTGCCGGGCTGCGAAAGCTGCCCGGCCGGGGCGAATCGATCGCCTGATCACTTCAGCCGCGATCGTAGCGACCTCCGGGACGGCGCCGGTAACCGGCGATGACCGTCTCGGGTGGCTGCGAGCCCGTCAGCTAACCACGTAGGCACTCGGGTCGACGGAACAGGAGGTCCTCGCTTTGAGGCCCATTTTTCGGCCGCGCGGATTGCGCTTGGCCCAGTTGACGATTGCCGCAACAGTGCTCGCACTGCCCGCCTCGGCGTTCGCGTTCGCCGGCACCACCGCCGCCGACTCGGCGAACCACGGCGCTCTGCCGATCCGCGTCAGCCCGGCCCAAGTACGGGCCGGTCAGGCGGTGACGATCAGCGGCACGACGCTGCGGGCGCAAGCCGGCCAGCGCGTCACGCTGCAGGGCCGGGTCGGTGTGGTGTCCGCCTGGCGCTCGTTGCAGAGCACCACGGTCGGGCCGCTCGGCCGCTTCAGCTTCACCGCGCACCTGCGCCATTCGAGCCTCGTCCGCGTGATCCCATTCCAGGCGACGCGTTCGGAGAGCACGGGCGTCGGGTCGGGCGCGGCGCCGATCTCCGGTGGCTCCACCGGCGCGGCCAAGCCGGTGGCGGTGACCGCACAGGTGTCCGCTGACCGGGCCGACCACGCGGTGCTGGCCGGCGGCCAGGTCGCGGTGCACGGCCGCGTGCTCCCGGTCGCGGGCGCGCGCTCCGTGCAGCTCCAAGGCCACGCCGGCAGGCGCTGGCAGACGCTCGCCACCGCGCGCACCGGCCGTTCCGGTCGGTTCACGCTCGGCTACCACGCACAGTCCGGGACCAACCGGATGCTGCGCGTGCTGTTCGCCGGAGACGCCGCCAACGCGCGCGCCAGCAGCTCGGCGGGGACGGTCACCGTCTACCAGCCGGCGGTCGCGTCGTGGTATTACGACGCCGGTCTGGCGACCGGCTGCGGGTTCAACGCCCGCTACGGCGTCGCCAACAAGACGCTGCCGTGCGGCACCAAGGTGCAGTTCAAGTACGGTGGTCGCACCGTGATGGCGACCGTCGACGACCGCGGGCCGTACGTCTACGGCCGCACCTGGGACCTCGGCCAGAGCACGCGCGCTGCGCTCGGTTTCGACGGCGGCGTCGGCACCGTCTGGGCCAGCGTCCGGTAGTACTCGTTTCACGCGCCGGTTGCATCCGGGCTCTGGCCTAACGTCAGGGTCCGGATGGACCGCTGCATCGCGCATGTCGACATGGACGCGTTCTACGTGTCGGTCGAGCTCAGGCGGCGACCTGAGCTCCGCGGCCTGCCGGTGATCGTGGCGGGTGAGGGACCGCGGGCGGTGGTCACCACGGCCTCCTACGAGGCTCGGAAGTTCGGTGTCGGCTCGGCGATGCCCGCTTCGCGGGCGCGGCGGCTGTGCCCCCGCGGGGTCTACCTGCGGCCCGACTTTCCGTATTACCGGGAGGCGTCGGCCGAGGTGATGGAGCTGGTCCGCTCGGCGGCCGACGCGGTCGAGGTGATCGGGCTCGACGAGGCCTACCTCGACCTGTCCGAGATGCCCGCGCCACACGCGCAGATGCGACGGCTGGCGCGCACGATCGAACACCGCACCGGCCTGGGCTGCTCGATCGGGATCGGGCCCTCCAAGCTTGTCGCCAAGGTCGCCTCCGACGCCGAGAAGCCGCGCGGATTCGTGGTGCTGACCGCTGAGCAGGCGGCCAGTCGGTTCGCGCCCGAGCGATGCGGGCTCGTGCCCGGGATCGGTCCCAAGACCGCCGAGCGGCTGCGAGCCGCCGGGCTGGCGACGCTCGGCGAGTTGGCCGCCGCGCCGACCGAGCGGCTGCGATCGATCTTCGGCCCGCGCCTGGGCGAGGAGCTGCGCCGCCGCGCGCGGTTTCAGGACGACAGCCCCGTCACCCAGGAGCGCAAGGTGGTCTCGGAGTCGCGTGAGACGACGTTCGATTCAGACCTGGCGACGATGGCCGAGCTCGAGCCGGTGTTGCGCACGTTGGTGGCGCAGCTGTGCGACGGTCTCGAGCGTCAGCGCCGCTGCGGGCGCACGATCGGGATCAAGGTGCGGCTCGACGACTTCTCCACCCACACTCGGGCGCGGACGCTGGCCGAGCCGGTCGGGTCCGCCGACCGGGTCGGACTGGTGGCGCTGGAGCTGCTGCGCCAGTTCGCGCCGCCGCGGCCGGTGCGGCTGCTCGGCGTCCGCGTCGCGGGGCTGCAGTTCACCGGCGACGCCGTCGGTGCACAGCTGACGCTGGCGCTGTAGCCGCTCTAGTACAACGCGGCGGCGAGCCGGCGGCGCCCGTCACGCGCCAGCGGGCTCTCGACCCCCAGCTCGTCGAGAATCCCGACGACGACACGGCGGATGTCATCACGCGAACCGTCGGCGCTCGGTAGCGCTCCGATCAGCAGTTCCAGCGCGCGCTCGTGATCGCCGGCGTCCAGCGCTCGGAGCGCCTCGGCGACCTCGGGAGCGCCCGTGCCGTTGCGCGCCTCGAGCGCGATCCGGGCGGCAAGCCCGTCGGCCGCGAAGCTGCCCGGCACGTCGCGGACGAGCGCCAGCGCGCCGTCGCTGTCGCCTTGGCCGAGCAGGATCCGCGCCAGCGGCACCGCCGCCTTCGCGTTCGAAGGCTCGAGCTTGACCGCTTCGCGCAGCGACTGCTCGTCGCCCTTGGCGATCAGCTCCTCGGCCGGGGAGGGCAGCAGCGAGTCGAGGAACGCGTCGACGCTCTGGCGGGGCTGCGCGCCGACGAATTCGGCGACGACCTTTCCGTCCTTGAACGCCTTCACGGCCGGGATGCTCTGGATGCGGTACTGGCGGGCGAGGTTCTGGTTGGCGTCGGTATCGAGCTTGACGAGCTCGATCGTGCCCGCGCGCGCCGCGACCGCCTGCTCGAGCACCGGGCCAAGCTGGCGGCATGGGCCGCACCATTCGGCCCAGAAGTCGACGACGACTGGCAGCGTCGCGGAGCGCTCGATCACGGCCGTCTGGAAGGTGAGTTCAGTTACGTCCATATCGGTT
>Ga0302326_10020077_pt1 | contig 13772 bp, 12 predicted proteins | sample Palsa_T0_3_FD_202264 | JGI IMG/M metagenome (GOLD analysis project Ga0302326, IMG submission 202264) | Peat permafrost microbial communities from Stordalen Mire near Abisko, Sweden - Palsa_T0_3 | ecosystem: Environmental > Terrestrial > Soil > Palsa > Peat permafrost | place: Sweden: Abisko... | reverse complement strand
AGCGAGGTAGACGCAGATCTTCTCACCGAGAAGAGGGTCGGGCATTGCGATGACGGCGGCGGCGCTGACGGCGGGATGGGCAATCAGGTGCGCTTCGATTTCCTCGGCGCTGATTTTCTCGCCGCCCCGATTTATCAAGTCCTTGATTCTTCCCTCAACGACGAGATTCCCGGACGGACCCAGCCGGACAAGGTCGCCGGTGCGATAAAATCCGTCGGCAGTAAAAGCTTCGCGATTGCGATCCGGCGCGCGGAAGTAGCCGCGAATTGTGTACGGGCCGCGACACAATAACTCGCCGAGGGCGCCGGGTGCGGCGTCGACGCCGTCGGAATCTACGATCCGGATCTCATCGGACGGCGAGAGCGGACTTCCTTGGGTCGTGAAGGCAACTTCTTCGCACTCGTCGAGGCGTGTGTAGCACAACAAGCCCTCAGCCATTCCGAGCACCTGCTGCACGACGAGATGCGCGAAGGCGTGCTTGAGCGCGTGCGCAGTCGGCTCCTGGAGCCGTTGGCCACCAATTGTAATCACGCGCAGCGAACGAAGCTGGGCGCGGGAAGATTGCGGAAGGTCAAGCAGACCGATCGCCAGCGTCGGAACGCACGGCAGATGAGTAATCTGTTCGCGCTCGATGGTATGAGCGAGGTCGGCCGCCTTCGCCGACTGGCTGAACACGACGCGCGCGCCGACAAGCAGCGCGCCGAGCAGCCCGGGGCATGCCAGGGGGAAATTGTGCTCGGCGGGAAGCGCAATCAGGATGCGCGATTCGGAAGTCAGACCGGTTGCGGCTGCGGATTCGCGCGCATTGTAGAGATAGTCCGCGTGAGTGCGTGGAATGAGCTTCGGCATTCCGGTAGTGCCGCCTGAAAGCAGGAACAGCGCGACGTCGAGTGGATCGCCAGTCGAAGATCCGAATGTGTGCGATGAGTCGTGACGCTCGCGGATCGAGATGCATCCGTCAGCGGGCGCGGTTGAAAAGATCGATTCCAGGGTCGGGAGCCGGGACTTGATCTCGCGTGCGAGTGCGGCATGATCGAAGCCGCGATGCTCGGGTGAAATTGCAATCGCCTTCGCGTCCGAGAGCGCTACCAGGTATTCGAGTTCGGCTTTGCGAAAGGCCGGCAGCGCCATGACGGGAATCGCACCGACCTCCAGGCACGCGAGTGTCAGGGTCGCGAACTCGACACAGTTGGGTAGTTGGATGATTACGCGATCGTTGCTCGCGATTCCGTTGCGCGAGAGGAGGGCGGCGAGACTTCCCGCTTCAGCGTGGAGCCGCGAATAAGCAAGCGCACGGTTGGAATCGACGATTGTTACTGAATCGGGGCGCTCGAGCGCAGCCCTGGCAATGGCTTGAGGGATGGTTTCGCGGCGCCAGATTCCCGCGCTGACGTATCGCTTTGCAAATTCAGCCGGGAATGGAGTGCATCCTTCAAGCATCGTGGTTTCGCCGGCGTCCGAGGATCAGCGAACCGAGAGAGTCCCCGCGATCATGCGAAAACATTCGTCTACGATACGGCCGCGCTGCTCGTAGTCGCGCGCCGGATCGTACCAGGTGTAGAACCAGTTCATCGCGCCGAAGAGCAGCGAGGTGAGGATGCGCGCTTGTTCGCGATCGAGAGTCTTGTTGCGTTGAGCGGCGCAGGCCTCGAGCAAGCGGCGGCAGATGCGCGAGTACTCGCGCTTGAGTCGCATGATGTCGGCGGCATAGCGGCCGGTGAGCGAGTCAGCTTCGCGCACGAGCACTTTCATCTCGGCGAGATTATTCATGTGGTATTCGAGGTGACTGCGGATGAACAGGCGCAGGCGCTCTTCAGGATCGTCGGTCGATGACATCCGCGATTCCGCGAGCGAGACGAGTTGCTCGAACGCGCGGCGCGAAATGAGATAGAGCAATTCCTCCTTGTTGCGGAGGTAGTAGTAAATTCGGGGGAAGGAAATTTTCGCGCGCGTGGCGATGTCGCGAATGGAGGCGAGGCCGAAACTCTTTTCAGCGAAGACAGCGGCGGCGGCGCGCAGAATGAGATCGATATTTGCGTCATAGCGCTCCTCAGGCGCAATCGCGCGCGAGACCGGCTTGATGCGCGCGATGCGCTTGGGCGCTTCCTCGAGATTCGCCTTTTTCAATTCGTCACCTAACTGTAACGGCGCCCGGCGGCGGGGTCGGGAATCGGAATCTCGAGTTTCGTCAGCAGATTGTTGACCTCTTCGGTGAACTCGTCGCGCATCTGCTCGTTGCTGCGGCGCCGCAGACCCCATCGGACGTAGTCGAACTGCCGCTTTGATCCGGATTTTCCGAACATATCGAGGCCGGCGGGGTACCATTTTGTGAGGTGTTTCAGCAACAACTCGCGCCCGCGATCGCCTTCGCGTTTCAGATACCTGCGAATGAACCGATAGCCCAATGCGGCGTGGCCGACTTCTTCCTGATGTACGCGCTCCGCGATTCGCGCGAGCGGTTCGTAGCTGCATCCGACCCATTCGTATCCCATGTAGGCGCCCTGGCGGTCGGCGAAGAAGCTGAAGAGTCCGTACTCAAGCCAATCCTCGGCCTGATCGCGCAGCTCGAAAATATAGATGGGCATGGGAGACGCCATGAACTTCTCATCAACCTTGACGCCGAGATCTTCGAGGAGCTTCATCCAGTAGCTCGCGTGGCGAACTTCATCGGACCAGAACGCTGCGTACTCGGCTTTATCCTCGGCTGTAGGAGCCAGCGCGAGCGGCTTAAGCAGCGTGCGTTCGGGCGCCAGCATGTATTCGGACTCGATGCGCGACTGGATCGACAGCATCCGGATGAGAAGGTCCTTGTATTCGGCGGGCAGACTGTCGGGATTGGCGAAACGGATATCGTTCGCGGGGGCAGGATTGCTCATTTGACTCTTTTCTTCCTGTCAGATGTTCTGAACGATAGTTCAGATAGCATCGGAAGGATCCAACGTCAACCAGCCATGGTCAGGCCGCCGCTCACGCTTAGTACCTGGCCGGTGACGAAGTCCGAATCGGAGCAGGCGAAAAATGCAACAGCACCTGCGAGATCCTCAGGCTGACCGAGACGGCGAAATGGGATGCCACGCGCCATCGACTCGAGAACTTTCTCGCGCCCAGCCATCGCGGTCTTGAGCAGCGCGGTGTCTGTCGGGCCGGGGCAAACGACATTGACATTGATGTGATTGGCAGCGAGCTCGCGCGCGAGGGTTTTGGAGAAGGCGATTATTGCGGCCTTGCATCCGGCGTAAACGGCTTCGCCGCTAGAGCCGACGCGGGCGGCGTCGGAGGAGATGGAGACGATTTTGCCGGCGCCCCGGGATTGCATTCGAGGCGCTACCGCTTTGCAGCAGTTGAGCATGCCGCGATAGTTGATCGCGATTACTTTGTCCCAAAATTCGGGGGTGGAATCGACGAACGGCATCAGGAGGTCCCATCCGGCGTTATTCACGAGGATGTCGATTGGTCCGAGTTCCCGCTCGACTCGATCGGCGGCGGCGACGGTCTCCTCGAACCTGGTGACGTCGAGCGCAACGCCGATCGCGACCGCGCCGCAGGCGCGAATTTCAGTGGCGGCGCGCTCCGCGGATTCGAACTGGATGTCGGCGAGGGCGACCTTCGCGCCTTCGTCGGCGAGGCGTGACGCGATCGCGCGTCCGATTCCTTGCGCGGCGCCGGTTACGATTGCAACTTTGCCGGTGAGACGGGCCATGAGATTACCTCGGCTCGCGAACCGTAAGCTCGCGATCAGTCAGCTCGCGGTCAATCAGCTCGCAATCCAGCCGCCGTCGATGATGAAGGGCGCGCCGGTGGCGAAAGGGGCTTCGTCGCTGGCGAGGAACAGGGCGGTGTGCGCGATTTCGTCAGCGTTGCCGACGCGGCCGAACACCGAACTGCGCTCGATGAACCTGGGTTTCACGCCCTCGGGTCCGGCGATCCTCTCGACCATCGGCGTCTGGATCACTCCGGGGCAAATGCAGTTGACGCGAACCTTGTAGCGGCCGTACTCGAGCGCCGCGACCCGCGTCAGCGAAATCACGCCGGCCTTGGCGGCGCAATATGCGGCTGCGCCTTTGAGGCCGACGATTCCCGCGACCGACGCGGTGTTGATCACCGCGCCGCCGCCGCGCTCGACGATCCGCGGCAGCCCGTACTTCATTCCGAGCCATACGCCGCGCAGGTTAATTGCGATGACGCGGTCGAAGGCTTCTTCGCTGAGCTGCGCGATAAAGCCGGACTCGCCTTCGATGCCCGCGTTGTTGTAAAGCACGTCGAGTCCGCCGAACGCCCGGACGGTCTGCGCGACCATCGCGCGGGCGTCCTCCGAGTCGGACACGTCGGCGCGGAGCGAGATGGCCTCGCCGCCGGCCGCTTTGATCATCTTCGCAGTTTCGGCGGCGGACGCCTCGGTTACGTCGATGGCCGCGATCTTTGCGCCCTCGCGCGCGAACAGCAGGGACGCGGCACGGCCCATCCCAGAGCCAGCGCCAGTGATCAGTGCAACTTTTCCTTTAAGTCTCATCGGTGTCTCCCCAACTATTTCCATGCGCAACGATGCGTATCCATCCGGCGCGGAGATTAGCGCATTTTCGCCGGATGCGGTTAGCGCGTTTTACAATCCGGCGTGCGCTTGCTACGGGACGGGCAGGCGCGGGAGTTCTCGTTTTCGATTGAAGGAGATCGCGATGCAATTCAACGGCAAGGCGGCATTGGTTACGGGTGCGGGTTCCGGGATCGGGCGCGCAACCGCAATAGGATTCGCGAGGCTGGGCGGAGCGGTCGCGGTCGCTGACATCAACGGCGAGAATGCCAACAAGGTTGTTGCAGAAATCACGGCGGCCGGCGGCAAGGCGATCGCAATCGTCGCCGACGTTACCCGCGCCGGTGATATCGACATGATGGTAACGCGGACGACATCGGCGTTCGGGCGCATCGATCTGCTGCACAACAACGCGTTCGGCCTGCCGGCAACGACCAGCACACAGACTGCCGGGCGAACGGCGGACGTCGATGATGCAGTCTGGAATTACATGATCGAGGTGGGACTGACCGCGGTGTTCCGTGCGATCAAGCGGGTGCTGCCGGTAATGCGCGCGCAGGGGAGCGGTGCGATCGTCACCACGGCGTCGATCTCCGGATTGCGGGCAGACTTCGGGATTGCGGGGTACAACGCGGCGAAGGCGGGGGTGATAAATCTGACGCGGGTGGTGGCGATCGAATATGCGCCGTACGGAATTCGCGCTAACTGCGTCTGTCCCGGTGCGATCGACACGCCGTTGCTCGCGCCGGCGCTGTCGCAGCCGGGGTTTGCTGATCGAATGAAGGAAGCGATTCCCATGGGCCGGCTCGGACGCCCCGATGAAATTGCCAGCGTGGTGCTGTTCCTCGCTTCGGAACTCGCGTCATTCGTCACCGGCGCGGCGTTCGTTGCAGACGGCGGACAGACTGCTAAGACGGGCAGCCCTTCGTTCATGCCGGAGTGAGCAGCTACGGGATTTACGCTGTAAAAAATGACGGACGGAGCCGCAGCCTACTGGCCACGACTCCATCCGGGGAGCGGGGGAGGTTACCGAACTTTTACTGGTCGCTCGAAGTTGAATCGCTCGGAGAAGCGCTCGGGCTGCCGCTCTGCGCCCACAGCGCCTTCATCTCGGCGTGAATCGAGTCGAGCTTGGCCTTGGTCGCCGAGATCTGCGTGAGCTGCGCAGGAGTCAGCACGTTGCGGATCGCGACGGCGTCCTGAATCTGCTCGTTCGTCATCTGATCCTGAATCTGGGTGATAGTTGCAACCTGGCTCGACAAGTCGCTGGCGGCGACGGTGCCGGTCGAGGTGTACTTGGCCGCGATTGCTTCCTTGGCAGTTCTGAGCTCTTCCATTTCAGCATGCCGCGACGCGCGCCGGGCCTCGAAGATGCCGCGAATCTGCTGCTTCTGCGCGTCAGTCAGGTTGGCGGTTCTCAGCAGCAATGGAAGCGGGACGCCGACCACGTCCATGCCGCCGCCGTGGCCATGGAAACCATGATGCCCGTAGGGTCCGCCGCCACCGCCTGAATTCGATGAGGCGACGTGTGCGACAGCGGCGACCAGCAGGACTGCCATAACTACTGGAACGATACCGCGAGAGAACTTCGAAACCATAAAAAACTCCTTGAAAGGGTCGAGCGCCACCTTGATTGGCGGTAATCGCTCTCAATCTAAATGTACGTTAACTGAAAAAACGGGTTACGCGACCCCGGTGTTCGGCGTGGATTATGTGCCGTTGGCGACTAGTTTCGGCGGCTCGCCATCAGGCGATTCGCCTCGGCGAAGGTCGTCGCGCCATCGAGTATTGAGTCGTACGCGCCCGTCCTCAGCAGCTCGCTCACCGTCTTTTGCAATGAAGACATTGCTGCGAGAGTTAGTCGCGTGCCGACGCTCAGCCGGGCCACGCGGAGGCTCTCGAGATCCGCGATCGCCGGGATGCCGGGGAAGGCGAGCAGATTGAGCGGGCCGTCGAGCGCAGGGACGATGCGCTCGATGTCGGCGCGCCGGACGAGGGCGGGGATGAAGAGGCAATCGGCGCCGGCCTTGCGGTACGCGTTAGCGCGGCGGACGGCATGATCGAAACGCGAGTCGGGATCGCCGACGCCGAGAAGATACACGTCGGTGCGCGCGTTGATCACGAGAGGGACGCCGGCAGAGTCTGCCGCCTCGCGAGCCGTGCGCACGCGCTGGACTGCAGTATCCAGATCGTAGAGAGATGCGGTGGCGCCGTGAAGCTGGTCTTCGAGGTTGATGCCGACGGCGCCGGCGTCGATGACGCGGCGGATGGTTTCGGCGAGATCGCGAATGTCATGCGCAAAGCCGGATTCGATGTCAGCCGAGACAGGGACCGTGGTGACGCGCGCGATGCGAGCGATCGCGGCAATCATCTCGTCGCGCGGAACCGCTTCGCCGTCGGGATAGCCGAGGGAGAAGGCGACGCCAGCGCTGGTAGTTGCAATCGCACGCGCCCCGGCTTGCTCGATGACGCGCGCGCTCATCGCGTCCCATGCGTTGGGCAACACTAACATCCGCGAGCGATCGTGCATCGCTCGAAATGCTTCTGCCCTGGTTCGTTGCGTGTCGCGGTTCATGGTTGGCCTCCTGGCTCTGATGATACATACAACACCGCATCGGGCTTCGTGTGAAATCGCGGCTAGTGAAAATCGTGCGACGGCGGAATCGCGCCGGGAATCTTGATCTCTTCGAAACGCCGCGCGCGGATCGCGGTTACGCCGTCAACTCTCTGCAGCACGCCCTCGGCCAGCAAAATCCCGGCACTGCGCAATAGCAGGCGGTTTTTCTGGAACAGGTCGGGCACGACGATCAGGTTGGCGATTCCGGTTTCGTCTTCGAGCGTGATGAACAGGAAGCCCTTGGCGGTGCCGGGGCGTTGCCGCACGATCACGACGCCGGCGGTTTTAACCCACGACTGATGTTTGGCGCGCGTGAGCTCGTCGGCGCTGAGAATTCCGCGCGCGGTCAAATCGCTGCGCAGATACGTCATCAGATGAGGGCCGGTGGTAAGCCCGGTCGCGGCGTAGTCGGCCAGCGTTTCGTCGATTGGCGACATCGATGGCAGCGGCGTTTTACCGACCCGCGGTTTCGCGCCCGCGAGCAGGCTGGTGGGATCGCGCTCGACGGCGGCTGCGTTCCACATCGCGTCGCGCCGCGCCAGGCCGAAGGCGGCGAACGCACCCGCGTATGCGAGCGCGTCGATCTCGCGACGGTTGGGCCCGACCCGCGCGGTGAGATCGGCGATCGAATCGAATTGGCGTCGCGTGCGCTCGCTTTCGATGCGAAGCCCGATTTCCTCGCGCAGGCCGGTGACGTAGCGCAGTCCCATGCGGGTCGCCGGGCGCCCGTCAATAATTTCGATGGTGCATTTCCAGCATGAACGCGTCACGTCGATAGGCAACGCGACGACGCCGTGACGCATCGTGTCTTTGACCAGCGTCGAAGGATGGTAAAAGCCGAGCGGATAGCAGTTCAGCATCGCGGCGAGGAATGCGGCCGGATGATGATGCTTCAGGTATGCCGACGCGTACGCGATCAGCGCGAAGCTCGCGGCGTGCGATTCGGGGAAGCCATACAGCGCGAAGGACGTGATCGATCGCACGATATCGTCGGCGAGGTTGCCTTGCAGGCCGTTGCGCAACATCCCTGCGCGCAGCCGCGCTTCGATTTTCTCCATGCGCTCGGCCGATCGCTTGAATCCCATCGCGCGCCGCAACTCCTCGGCCTCGCCGCCGCTGAAGCCCGCGACCGTCATCGCAATTCGCAGCAACTGCTCCTGGAAAAGTGGGACGCCAAGCGTGCGTTTGAGGATCGGTTCGAGCGAAGGATGCGGATACTCGACGGGCGCGCGCCCGTTGCGGCGATCGAGATATGGATGCACCATTTTGCCGACGATGGGGCCGGGACGAATTATGGCGACCTCGACCACCAGGTCGTAAAATCGCTCCGGCTTCATCCGCGGCAGTGTCGCCATCTGTGCGCGGCTCTCGACCTGGAAGACGCCGACGGTATCCGCGCGCCGAAGCATCGCGTAGACATCGGGATCGTCGGGCGGAAGATGCGCGAGATCGATTTCGACGCCCTCGTGCGCCCGGATCATCGGAATCGCCTCTTTCAGCGCAGCCAGCATTCCGAGCCCGAGCAAATCGATCTTGATGATGCCGAGGTCGGCGCAGTCGTCCTTGTCCCATTGAATAACCACGCGGCCGGGCATCGAGGCCGGCTCGAGCGGCACGATTTCATCGAGCGGCTGCGCGGCGATCACCATGCCGCCGCTGTGCTGTCCGAGATGGCGCGGCAGACTCTGAATCTTGCGCACGAGCTCGACCAGCATCATGATTCGCGGCGCTTCCGCGTCGACGCCGCCGCGCTTGAGCAGCGCCACCAGATCGTCGTGATGGTCGCGGAACTCGTACACCTGGTTCAGCTTGGCGAGGCGGTCAACCTGTTCGGGCGAGAAGCCGAGGGTCTTGCCGACTTCGCGCACCGCGCTTCGTGTTCGATAGGTGATGACGTTCGCAGTCATCGCGGCACCGCGTTCGCCGTAGCGGCGATAGACGTACTGAATCGCCTTCTCGCGATCGTCGCCGCTGGGCAGGTCAAGATCGATGTCGGGCCATTCGCCGCGCTCCTCGGACAGAAAGCGCTCGAACAGGAGCTCCATCTTGACGGCGTCCACCGCCGTGATCCCGAGCGCGTAACACACCGCGCTGTTGGCCGCGGACCCCCGCCCCTGCACCATTATCTGGTTATCGCGGCAGAACTGGACGATGTCCCAGACGATCAGGAAGTAGCCGGCGAGCTTGAGCCGCTCGATGATTCCGAGTTCGTGTTCGAGTTGATGACGAGTGCGATCGTCGATCGCACCGCGCCATCGCTCGCGCGCACCCGCATAAGTGAGAATGCGCAGATAGCTGTCGGGAGTTTCACCCGGCGGAAGCGGATAGTCGGGAAAGCGATAGCCCATGTCGCAGAGTTGAAAAGCGCACCGTTCGGCGATCGCGCGCGAGGCGGCGACCGCCCCCGGCAGATCGCGAAACAGCGCCGCCATCTCGGCTGGCGCTTTCAGATGACGCTGATTGTTTATCCACAATGCGCGGCCCGCTTCCTCGAGCGTGGTCTTGAGCCGGATGCAGGTCAGCACGTCGAGCAGTTTGCGATCCGATCCGCCGTGACATACGTCGTTGCTCGCGACGAGCGGGATTCGCGCCGCGCCCGCCAGCGCAGCGAGTTTGCGATTGAGGCGTTCCTCGCCGGCGTCGAGATGACGCTGCAAATCGATGTACAAATTTCCAGCGCCGAAGATTCCACCAAGCCGCGCGCACAGTCCGCGAGGATCATTGCCGCGCACCATCATGCGCGACAGCGGGCTCATCACGCCGCCGGCCAGGCAGATGAGTCCGCGGCCGTGGCGTTCGAGTTCGTCGAGCGTAATGCGGCTTTCGCCCTTGCCGGGATAGACGGGCGCAGCCGGGGAGCCGTCGCGTGCGAGCGCGCCGGGATTGAGGACGCGCATCTTCGAGTCGGTGATCATGCGGCAGAGATTCTGGTAGCGCTTGCGATCGGGCGCGAGGACGTAAAGGCGCGAGTCGTCATCCAGCGTCAATTCAGCGCCGACGATTTGCCGGATGCCCGCCGCCTTCGCCGCCAGGTAAAAGCGCGGTGCGCCATAGAGTCCATCGCGATCGCCAAGTGCCATCGCGCCGTAGCCGAGTTCCACCGCACGCGATGCGAGATCTTCGGGCGTAGTCGCGCCTTCGAGAAAGCTGAACGCGCTGCGCGCGCGAAGTTCGATGTAATCGGAGTTCATGGGCGATGCGACGCTCGAAACGGGACAGCACGCTTGTCGATCAGATCATTTGCTCGAGCGGCGAGCACGCTTTTTTTCCAGGCGAGACTCTTTTGGCGCCAGCGCGGACTCGAGAGTTTGGCGGATAAAGCGCTGGTACGGGATACCCCGTCGATGCGCGACGGCGCGGACCGCGTTCAGGAGTTCTTCCGAGATTCGAAGATTGACCGACTTTTGCTTTGGCCTGAACTCGAACTGAAACGGCGCGAAGTTTTCGGCGCTGATGTAGTCGGACAGATCCTGATCAAGGAAGCTTTCCGCTTCCTTATCGGTTTTGAAGACGGGCAATTTCTTGCTCATATTTTCTAATCTCCTTCCGGTGCATGTAGCGGGCGCTTATGGGCCGCATGAGTATCCCACCGCCGGTTTGTCGCGGCGTGAAAACGACGAAGACGTATCGGCCTTCTTGAGTCCGCCCGCTCGCCAGGAAACGCTGCTCCGCGCGTGAATTCTTAAGGTCGGGCACGATTAGGGTCGCCGCGTGAGTGAGAACATGCTCGACTTCAACGACTGAAACGCCGTGTTCCTGGCACTTCGAATAGTTGGCGTTGTCCCACGCGAATCCTGAAAAGGGGACTTTTCGCATTTACAATTTCAATGTAGGCAAATGCCCATACAAACGTCAATACTCCTTTCCCCGCGCCGATTGGTCAATCGTAAGCGCCGTCGAGAAACCATTGGTGCGAATTCACGTCGCGGAAGACGCGGTAAACACCGCCGTCTTCGAGGGCGAGTTCGTAGTAGTCGCGGATGAAACCGCATTTATTTCTGCCCTTCTCTTCCGAATCCGCATCGCCATTGAGATGAGGCGTGGGCGACTGCTTCGGCATTAGTGAGGATAGAGTTTTCAGATTTTCCGCAGACACCTGGCGCGGATGTGCTCCGAACATGCGTCCGTCATGCAGCTCGAGTCCTCGAGCCGGTGCGGAATGTTTTTCGTCGGGCGAATCCCTGGACGTATCATCGTCGACGATGCAGCCCAGCCACCATTCGCCATCGCGCCGCCACGGCCCCGCGATCGAGATGACGCGTGCGCCGAGATTCTCGCCGCGAACGAACTCCGGAATTTCGCGCGTGCACATCACCTCGATTTCGCGGGCGGGACGAATCGCGCGAATTACGAGCTGCGTCACATTCTTTGCGGGCGCATTTTCGGGGATAGACGCCGGCACAGGCGGTGCGAATTGATCGAGGCGCGTCGCTTCGGGCCGATGCGAATTCTCTGCCCTCAGCGTGCCGACGTTGCCGGGGCCGCATAGCGCGGACAGCCGCGCAATCGTGGTCTGCAGTTTGTCGGGCGCAGGCGCGGGCGGCAGGAACATATCGGTCTGCGCTGGGCGCGGGATGCGCGGCGCAATCTCGATGCGCATCGATTCGACGGCGGCTTCGGGCGGCGCCGCTTCAAGACTGAGATTGATGAGCGTGAGAATCGCGCGAACGTCGTTCGACGGCGCTGCGACTTCGATTCGCCGGCTGAAACTGCGATGACCGCTCATCCCGAATGCGAGCGTGATGTCGCCGGCGACCATGCCGCGCAGCGAAAGGCGCTCGGCGAGACGTTCGATCATCGCGCGCATGACGAATCCCAGTGGCTCCAGGAGCTCGATGCCGTATTCCAGCTCGACTGTCTCGACGAAAAACTCGGCGCGGCGGCGCGGCACCAACGGCGCATGGCTGCCGCCGCGAGCGAGGCGCACCAGCTCGACGCCGCGCCGGCCCAGGCGCGTGCCGACCGCGTCGGGATTGAGACGCGCGAGCTCGCCCAGCCGGCGCATTCCCCACCTGGCGAGCGTCGTCTCGAGGTCGTCGCCGCGATCCGATTTTCCAAGCCCGAGCATGTCGAGCGGGAGCCAGTTCAGGAATTCGCGCTCGCGGCCGGCTTCGATCACGCGCACGCCGCCGCAGCGCGCGGCCAGATGCGCGAGTTCCTTGTTGGCGGCGACGCCGGCGGCGGGTTCCATGCCGACTCTGCGCACTGCTCGCATCAGATCGGCAGTCATTTCTTCTTCGCCCTGGTAGATGCGATGCAGGCCCGCGAGATCGATCCATGCGCATCCGGGCGCGCCCGACTCTACCACCGGCGAAATCGATTCGACGGCGTCGAGCAGGGCGCTATGGGCCGAGCTTTCCGCGGCGGCCGAGCGATGGACGACAATCAGATCTGAGGAAATCGCGCGTGCCTGCGCGATCGTCATGCCGGGGCGGATTCCAAGTTCACGCGCGCGCGGCGAGATGGCGTCGAGCTCGGCGTGCGGCGCGAGGCTGCCGCCGATAGCCAACGCCTTGCCGGCGAGCGCGGGATTCGATCGCACAAGGGCCGCAACAGGGAAATCGGCGACCATGATGCACGCGATACGAGCCATTGGACACCGCGCTTAACTGCTTGCGGAAATTTGAACCGGGGGATGCGCGACGTCTGGATTTGGAATTAAAACCGGATCGATGAGCGCGCGAACGCGGGCGCGCCGCCCCGTCCCGCCCATCTTGTTTCGCGCAACTATCGCATCCACGGCGATTCCATCGAACATTACGGGCGATCCGGGAGCGAGGCGGCTGAACGACGTCCCGGCGCGGCTGGTCGTGAGGCTCAGCGCCGCGAACGTCCCGCACATCCGCCATGGCGCGATGGCGATCACGGCGGTGCCGCTGCGTTCGGCCGCGCGCGCGATTCGGAGCGCAGATGCGTGCGCGAGTGAGCGGGGCGCCTCGCCGAAATCGATGACGACCAGGCCGAAGCCGCCCGCTTCGAGCACGAGTTCCGCGGCTTTGACGATGGCGGATTGATGGCGCGCGTGCGGGGCGCCGGCGAAGCGGGCGGAGGGAAGAGTCGCGCGGGCAATTTGTGATGCGGTCGCCGTCGATGCCCACAGCATCCGGCGAAGTTCGACTCCGGCGGCGGCCATGCTTTCGGGATCGAAGGCGCCCGAGGCGTCGAGCCATGCGGCGACCTCGCCGCGGCGGGTGGCGAAGGCGGCGAACGACGCGGCAATGGAGGTCTTGCCGGAGCTGGCGCGGCCGGTGATTTCGCAGATACGCCCGCGCGGGATTCCGCCTTCGATGAGGGCGTCGAGGGGGGCGAGACCGGAGCTTAGGCGGCGGTCCTTGCGAGTGAGTTCATGGCCAAGAAAAACCCCGGAAAACTCAGGTATTTGGGGCTTTTTAACCGGGGTTGGCGCGGCTGGTTTGAGGGTCTTAATCGGGCCTGAAGGAATGCTCCAGGAGGGTTTAGGAAGAGCGGCCACAAGGTATGTTTTCGCTCTTTCTTCGCCTTACGTCAAGGGCAACCTCTGCCGGGGAGAGGTCGACGAGAGTCCGCGAGCGTTGGGTGAGGGCGCAAGGATCGAGCTGGATACTGGCGCCCTCACCCGGCGCGCGAAGCGCGCGCCGTCCTCTCCCG
>Ga0302326_10020076_pt1 | contig 13772 bp, 17 predicted proteins | sample Palsa_T0_3_FD_202264 | JGI IMG/M metagenome (GOLD analysis project Ga0302326, IMG submission 202264) | Peat permafrost microbial communities from Stordalen Mire near Abisko, Sweden - Palsa_T0_3 | ecosystem: Environmental > Terrestrial > Soil > Palsa > Peat permafrost | place: Sweden: Abisko... | reverse complement strand
GCTGCAGTTCAGGTAATGTAACCGACGAGGTGATCGCGAAGTACATAGCGGAACAGAATATCGAACAGGATGAGGACTTTCGAGTAGATGGTTGAGTCCATCTACTTCTTGAAGCCCGCTTGGCGCGGGGCCCATTGTGCCGGCCTTCGGCCGGAACAGGACTTAAAGTCCGTTACTACAGCCACCGCCTTCCAGGCGGTGGTTTTTACTTTTCGCCTTCCCGTCAAATTACGGAATGATTTCATCGCGTTCAGTTTTGAATCGTGATCAAAGCGCCGGGTTGCGTGGATACTCCGCCGTAGGTCGCTGTGATGGGCTGGTCTCCGTCGGCCAGGCCAGACGGCACCACCACGTTGAATTCGTACACGCCTGGCAAAACCAGGCCGGCGAACTGAACAGTTGCTGCGATTCCTCCGATGGCGATCGCGGGTGTGGGAGACGTAGAGGCCGGTCCGAATCCGTTGCCGTAAAGTGCAACGAGCTCACCCGGCTTGACGGCCATCGTAGAACCGGGAAACAGCGTGAGTGGCCCGAGGGCGGCGGCGGCTCCAGGGAGAGGGCTGCTGACGACATAAGATCCGCCATGGAATACAAACAACGATGGCGAGATGGTCGCCGCCTGCGCCGTAAAGGACGCGCTCGAAGCGCCATTATTCGTCACCACCACGTTCACCGGTCCTGACATCGTAGCGGGCGGCGTCAGAACGACGAGTAGCGCCGGGCTGTTGTAGAAGACGTAGGCGCTGTTGCCGTTGACGGTCGCACTGACGCCGTCCATCTGCACCGCCAGGCGGCCGCTCGGCAAATCCGCCAACTGCCAGAAGGGGAATCGCTGGCGGGCGCCACATTCGCCCCGTCGATCTCCACCCAGGTGTACGGCGCGATGATCGGACTCCCGCCCTCCGCGTTGGCCACCTCGGCGATCACCCCTGACTGACAGCGGCGAGTCCGCAGTTGACCACCATCGAAGCCGATGGGGTGTCCTGAGCCGAGGAGTTCGTCGGTGTGTATGGCTGGCACAGGCTGGCCTTCGAGGTGCGAACTGGCTGGAGGCCCCCCCCCTGCCTTCACTCCCCGCCGCGCCAAACTTGCTATACTAACCCTTCATGCATTCCGCCCATCACCACCATCCTCGGCACGTCTGGCGATCCGCGGCATTCTAAAGAATTTTTGAATTGAAACCGCTGCCCGCCGGCTCCAGCTGGCGGGCTTTTTTATTGGTATGAACCCATGAATCTCGATTTCGACAAGCTCAACGGCCTGATCGCGGCCGTCATTCAGGATCACGCCACCGGACGCGTTCTCATGGTCGGCTTTATGAACGAAGAGGCCTTCCGCAAGACGGTGGAATCCGGCTACGCCACGTTCTTCAGCCGCTCGCGCAACAAGCTCTGGCTGAAAGGCGAATCGTCCGGCCACAAACTGGTGGTCAAGAACATTTCCACTGACTGCGATCTGGACGCCCTGCTCATTCAGGTGGAAGCGCTGGGACCCGGCGTCTGTCACGAAGGCTATCAAAGCTGCTTCTTTCGGAACCTGGAGGCCGGCGAATGGAAACAATCGGAGCCGCGGGTTTACGATCCCGGCGCGGTCTACGGGAGCAAGGCGTGAAACTCAAACTTGGGATTCCCAAGGGCAGCCTGGAGAATTCCACCATCGATCTGTTCCGCCGCGCGGGCTTCAATATCACCACCAGCTCGCGTTCGTATTTTCCTGCGATTGACGACCCCGAAATCGAGTGCATGATGATCCGCGCGCAGGAAATGGCGCGCTACGTTGAAGACGGCGTGCTGGACGCCGGGCTTACCGGACGCGATTGGATTGAAGAGAGCGAAGCGAGCGTTCACGCCGTCGCGGATCTGATTTACGCCAAGCAGAGCTTCGGTAAAGTGCGCTGGGTGCTGGCGGTGCCGGAAGCGTCGCCGTTCCAGAGCGTGAAGGATCTGGAGGGGAAAATCATCGCCACCGAACTGGTAGCCACCACCCGGCGCTACCTGGCGAAGAACGGCGTGACGGCGAAGGTGGAATTCAGTTGGGGCGCAACGGAGGTGAAGCCGCCCGTGCTGGCCGATGCGATAGTGGAAGTGACGGAGACCGGATCGTCCCTGCGCGCCAATAAATTGCGCATCGTGGAAACGGTGCTCGAATCCAACACCCAGCTCATCGCCAATGTCGATTCCTGGGAAGACGCAGCCAAGCGCCGCAAACTGGAAGACATCCATTTGTTGCTGGATGGGGCCATCAATGCGCTGGGCCGTGTGGGCCTGATGCTGAACGTTCGCAAGGAATGCTTGCCGGCGGTGCTCGGCATCCTGCCGGCGCTGAAGAAACCGACCATTTCCAATCTCAGCGACGACGAGTGGGTGGCCGTGCATACCATCCTCGAAGAGATCACGGTGCGCAACATCATTCCGCGCTTGAAGGAAGCGGGCGGCCAGGGAATCGTTGAGTATCCCTTGAATAAAATCGTAATGTAATCATGCTCCGCATCCTTCCGCTCAACCAGGCTCAAAGTTTCATCACGCGCAAGACGGTCCGGCTGGCCGAGGCCGAGCAGGTGGTTGCGCCGATTTTGGACGCCGTGCGAAAACGCGGCGATGAGGCGCTGCTCGAATATGCGCGCAAATTCGACCGGCTGGAGGGCGATAGCTTCACAGTTCCGGCCGCGGATTGGAATGCTGCGAATGCGCGAGCGACGCCGGAATTTTGTGCCGCCCTCGAGACTGCGGCGAAGAACATTCGCGAGTACGCGGGGCTGCAGCTTCCGCGCGAGACCTGGGTGGAGTTCCCCGATGGCCGTCGATTGGGATGCATTGTGCGGCCGCTCGAATCGATGGGCGCATATATTCCCGCGGGCCGTTATCCGCTGCCGTCGACATTGCTGATGACCGCGATTCCGGCTCAAGTGGCCGGCGTGGGGACTATTTGCGTGACGTCGCCGCATCCCAGCGCGGAGATCCTCGCGGTAGCGAAGTTTCTGGGGGTGGCAAACATTTTCAAAATGGGCGGCGCGCAGGCCATTGCGGCGCTGGCGTTCGGCACCGCGACGGTTCCCAAGGTGGATCGGATTGTGGGTCCGGGAAATATCTACGTCGCGGCTGCCAAGAAACTGCTGGCGGGCGAGGTCGGGATCGATTTTGTCGCCGGGCCTACGGAAATCGTAATCGTGGCCGAGGATGGCGATCCGCGCTGCATTGCCGCCGACATGCTGGCGCAGGCCGAGCACGATGTGGAAGCTTCGTCGATTCTGTTGACTACTTCGCGCTCGCTCGCCGAGTGCGTGGTGCTGGAGGTGTCGCGCCAGTTGGAAACGCTGCCCACCGGGCCTGTGGCATGCGAGTCGATTCGCAATCACAGCGCCGTGATCCTGTGCCCATCCCTGGATGCCGCACTGGAAGCTTCCAACCAACTGGCGCCCGAGCATGTCTCGATCCACGACGCCAGTCTGCTGCCGAAAATCCGGCACGCGGGCAGCGTCTTCGTGGGCCCCAGCAGCCCGGAAGCTGCGGGCGATTACGCCAGCGGCCCCAATCACGTGCTTCCCACTTCGGGCGCAGCGCGAATCCGCGGCGGTTTATCGTCGGCCGATTTCGTGAAGGTGATCTCGGTCCAGGAACTGACGCCCGGCGCTTTGCGGCAGCTCGCTCCCGCGATAACGACGCTGGCCCGCGCCGAGGGTTTGGAAGCGCACGCCCGATCCGTTGAGGTGCGCCTTGGCAAGTAAGCGAATCGATGTGCCACCGGGCGTTTCGCAGCCGCGAGACACTGTGCTCCCCATGGCGCCGTACTCCCCGCCCACCGGCGGCCGAACCGGTACGCCGTGCGCGTTGCCAAGTAAACGAATCGATCCGCCGCCGGGCGTTTTCCAACCGCGCGATGCGTTGCTCAGCACGGCGCCACACTCGCCGCCCACTGGCGTCCGAGTGCTCAGATCCGTAGAGGTGCGCCTTGCCCGGTAAGCGAATCGATCTGCCGCCGGGCGTCCTGCAGCCGCGCGACGCGGTGCTCCGCATGGCGCCGTACTCCCCGCCCACCGGCGGCCGAGCCGGTAAATTGCGCCTGGATTTCAACGAAAACACAGTCGGCGCTTCGCCGAAGGTGATCGAATACCTGCGCGAACATCTCACCGAAGCGGGTCTCGCGATTTATCCCGAATACGCCACCATCAAACAGGAACTTGGAAAGTTCTTCGGAGTCGAACCGGACGATTTCATCCTGACCAACGGAACGGACGAAGCCATTCAGGTGCTCATCAACACTTATATCGACGATGGCGGCGAGGTGCTTCTGTTGCGGCCATCTTACGCGATGTACCGGTTTTACGCCGAAGTGGCTGGCGCCAGCATCCGCGAGATTCCCTATCGCGCGCAGAAGCTGGGGTTTCCGCTGGAGGAATTGCTGGACGCCATTCACCCCTCCACGCGCGCCATCCTGATCGCGAATCCAAACAATCCCACCGGCACCGGAACTTCGCGCGCGGGCCTGGAGCGAATTCTGGAGAAGGCCGCCAATGCCGCTGTTCTGATAGACGAAGCTTATTACGAATTCTCCGGCGTTACCGCTCTGCCGTTGCTCAACGACTATCCGAACCTCTTCGTCAGCCGGACCTTCTCGAAGGTTTACGGAATGGCGGCCATGCGCCTGGGCTGCCTCTTTTCGCAATCCGGCAATGTCGAATTCCTGCACAAGGCGCAATCGCCTTACAGCGTGAATACTCTGGCCACCCTGGCCGCGCACGCCGCGATTCAGGACAGGACTTATATCGAAAAGTACGTCACCGAAGTGCTGGCCGCGCGCGAATTGCTGTATGTGGGCCTGGAAAAGCTTGGCATCCCTTATTACGAAAGCAAGGCGAACTTCGTGTTGTTTGAGGCGGGCGCGCGCGCAGTTGCGTTGCGCGACGAACTGCGCCGAAAAGGCGTCCTGGTCCGCGACCGCAGCTATGAAATCGCCGGTTGCGTGCGCGTAACCTGCGGCACGCGCGATCAGATCCGCCGCTTTCTGGCCGAATTGGAGCAAATCTGGTGAGTAGTTCGCAGATGCTGGTCTTCGACATGGATGGCGTGCTGGTGGACGTCACGGAATCCTATCGCGAGACGATCGTCAAGACCGTGGAACATTTCACCCATCAAACGATTTCGCGCGATTCCATCCAGGATTACAAAAATAGAGGCGGCTGGAATAATGACTGGTTGTTGTCGCAGAAAATCTGCCGGGACCTGGGAGTAGAGATCCCTTACGCGACGATCGTCGAATATTTCAACTATCTTTTTCTCGATCAAGGCATGATTCATCGCGAGCGCTGGCTGCCGCGCGACGGTTTTCTCGACCGTTTGAGTGCCCGATTCGAATTTGCCATTTTTACCGGGCGGACCACGGAAGAAGCCGAGATCACTCTGAATCGGGAGGGCGTGCGGGAGCGTTTCCTGCTGGTGTCCGCCAACGACGTGGAGAGCGAAAAGCCCGCGCCCGATGGGCTGCTGAAGATCGCCGCCCTGCATCCCGGGAAGAAACTGCTCTACATCGGCGATACGGTAGACGATGCGCGCTGCGCCAAAGCCGCTAATGTTCCTTTCATCGGGATTGCCGCGCGGCATAGCCCGCGGCGCGAAGAGCTGGTGGATTTGTTGCGGCTGGAAGGCGCTATTCAGGTGATCGAGGATATTAATGAGATCGGCTAGCGTCCAGCGCGATACCAAAGAGACGCAGATCGGCGGTTCCTTGAAGATTGAGGGTCGGGGGCGTTATGAAATCTCCACCGGTGTTCGATTTTTGGATCATATGCTGGAGCTTTTTGCGAAGCATGGCGGGTTCGATCTGAAACTGCAAGCGGCGGGCGATCTGGATGTCGATCAGCATCATACCGTGGAGGATGCGGGCATTGTGCTCGGCCAGCTTGTTTCGAAGGCGCTGGGCGACCGCAAGGGTATCAATCGCGCGGGTTATTTCGTGATGACCATGGATGAAACGCTGGCAGTGGTGGCGCTGGATCTCGGCGGGCGTCCGGCTTTGGTGTACAAGGACAAGGTGAAGGTGCGACTGGTGGGCGATCTCCAAACGGAGCTGGTGGAGGATTTCTTTGGCGGATTCGTCAATCATGCGGGCGCGAATCTGCACGCGAAGGTTCTGTATGGACGTTCCAACCATCATAAAATCGAAGCGATTTTCAAGTGTTTCGCCCGCGCCCTGCGCTACGCGTGTTCTAAGGACGCGAGGCTAAAGGAGCAGCTTCCCTCCACGAAGGGCTTATTGTGATTACGACTCTTGACTACGGCGCGGCAAATCCGAGCGCGGACCAGAGCGATCAGCCAACGGAATTTCAACGCGCGTTCCAAAGACGCGCGGTTGGAGCAGCAACGGCGCGGCAAATCTGGGCGCGGAGAATTTCTTTGGCCAATTCTTCAATCGTGCGTGCGAATCTCATGCGCGGTCGAAAGACGCGCGGCTTAGAGGAGCAGCTTCCCTCCACCAAGGGCCTGCTTTGATGAACCAGGAGCTCCGATGATTACGATTCTCGATTACGGCGCCGGCAATCTGCGGTCCGTGCAGAACACGCTCGGCGAAATCGGCGCGGAGTACGAATTGGTTCGCGATGCGGACGGGCTCGGCGGGGCAACGAAGATTATTCTCCCTGGCGTTGGCCATTTTGGACAGATGATGCGCGCGCTGGATCGGATGCAGGTCCGTGAGGCGTTGCTCGATCGCATCCGCGCGGGGGTTCCGTTTCTCGGCATTTGCCTGGGGCTTCAGGCATTGTTCGAATCGAGCGAAGAAGCGCCGGAGGAGCGCGGCCTGGGGCTTTTCGACGGCCAGATCCGCCGCTTCCCCGCCACTGCGCGGGTGCCGCACATGGGCTGGAACGAGATTGAGCCTCGCAATGGCGCACGGCTTTTGAGGAATCTTGTGCCACAACCCTATCTTTATTTCGCGCACAGTTACTACGCGCCGCTGAACGATGCGACGGCTGCGACTTGCCAGTACAACGTGCCCTATACAGCGGTGCTTGAAACCAAAAACATCTTCGGCGTGCAGTTTCACCCGGAGAAGTCCGGGCCGATTGGCTTAAGGATCGTGCGCAATTTCGTCGAGCTGTAACGATGCTGGCCAAGCGCATTATTCCTTGCCTCGATGTCACCGGCGGACGTGTGGTAAAAGGAGTGAATTTTGTAGGCCTGCGCGATGCGGGCGACCCGGTGGAACTGGCCGAACGCTACAACGGGCAGGGCGCCGACGAGCTGGTTTTTCTGGATATCACCGCGTCCAGCGATGCGCGCGACATCATGGCGGACGTGGTGGCGCGTACCGCGCGCAAGGTTTTCATCCCGCTTACGGTGGGCGGCGGCATCCGCTCCATCGCCGATGCCCGAAAAATCCTGATGTCCGGCGCGGACAAAGTGAGCGTCAATACCGCGGCGGTGCGTCGTCCGAAATTGATTACGGAATTGAGCGAGGAGTTCGGGGCACAGGCCGTGGTACTCGCAATCGATGCGCGAAGAAATACAAATGGGGCCTGGAATGTCTTCACTCGCGGTGGCCGCGACGATGAAGGCATGGATGCCGTTGAATGGGCGCTCCAAGGTGAAATGTTGGGCGCGGGCGAGATCTTGCTCACTTCGATGGATACGGATGGTGTCCAGACCGGATTCGATTGCGCGCTGACTCGCGCTGTTTCTGAAACAACGCACATTCCCGTGATTGCCTCAGGCGGGGCGGGGAAGCCGGAAGACTTCGAGCGGGTGCTTACCGCGGGCTGCGCCGACGCGGCGCTTGCGGCTTCGATCTTTCATTACGGCACATATACGGTGAAAGACTTGAAAGATTATCTCAGTCTTCACGATGTCCCGGTCAGGCCCGCGCCGTGATTATTCCTTGCATCGATTTGATGGGCGGCAAAGTAGTCCAACTGATTCAGGGCCGCGACAAAGCGCTGGAGGCCGGCTCGCCGCTCGAAATGCTGGAAAAGTTCCGGGCGTTTCCACAGATACAGGTAATCGACCTCGACGCGGCGATGGCCAAAGGTTCGAACGACACGCTGGTGGAGTTGCTTGCTTCGCGGTCCATCGCGCGCGTCGGCGGCGGAGTTCGGTCGCCGGAGCGGGCCCGCGCGCTGATCGAGCAAGGGGCGTACCGGGTGATCGTGGGCACGGCTGCTTTCAATTTCGAGAAACTCACTCAGATTGCCGATGCCGTCGGGGCGGACCGCCTGGTGATCGCGCTCGATTCCAAGGGCGGCAAAGTGGTAACCCACGGCTGGCAGGAGGCGACGAACTTCGCGGCTGAGGAAGTGATCCGGCACTTGGAACCGTTCTGTTCGGGATTTCTGTGCACCTATGTCGATAAAGAAGGGATGCTGCAAGGAACCGACCTGGATTGGTTCCGGCGCCTGCGCAGGATAACCAGCCACGAACTGACGGCGGCGGGCGGCATCACGACCATGGAAGAGATTCAGGAGTTGCATAGGCTCGGAATTCACGCCGCGCTCGGCATGGCTATTTATACCGGCAGATTGGACCTGCGCGAACTGGCGGCGCTCTAGCTTGGCTGTCGCCGCCGAGAGCACACCGGCAGGCATTGCGGCGTTGTCTGAGTCAGACTCCGCAAAGGCGATTTTACAGGACCAACCAATCACACGCGTTGTCCAAGCGCTCAATCCCCCATCCCAATTTCCAGCCTCTTACCCTTGACTTCTCCTTTTGTTCGCCTCACAATAGATTCATGGCTTTGACCAAGCGGCAAAAGGAAGTGCTCGATTTCATCGCGGACTTCGTGGAGGAACACGGCTATAGCCCCAGCTACGAAGAACTTGCGCAGGGTCTCCATCTGGCGTCCCTGGCCACCGTTCACAAGCATATTCAGGCGCTTGAGTCGAGAAGCTACCTGCGCCGTTTGTTCAATCAGAGCCGCTCGCTCGAAGTCTCCGCGAAGTATTCGCAAGAACGGCGCAAAGGCCGTGCCGAAGTACGATCGGGCGGCATTCCGCTCGCTGGCCGCATCGCCGCCGGCGTTCCGGTGGAGGCCATTGAAGGTCAAGACACGCTCCAGTTCGCCGATTTCACGGGCAAGGGCGACACTTTCGCGCTTGAGGTGAGCGGCGAGTCCATGATCGACGACCACATTCTGAGCGGCGATTACGTGCTGGTGGAACGCGCGCAGCAGGCGCGCGATGGCGAGATCGTCGTCGCCCTGGTAGATGGGCGCGATGCTACGCTCAAGCGCTTATATCATGAACCGGACGGCCGCATCCGTTTGCAACCGGCCAACGCTTCCATGCCGCCCATCGTTGTCAGCGCCGCATCTGTGCAAATCCAAGGGCGAGTGCTCGCCGTCCTTCGAAAGTACAAGTAACCTCTCCAGCGACACCGCTTACCTTCACTTACATTCGATCCCGTCGTTTGAACCAGGGCACGCGGCAGGGCCCATGTTAATTAAACTGCGCATGTTAAACTGATGGATACATGGATAGCCCGATCGGCGGGATCAAGCGCTTTCTTTTCTGGGATTATCCACGCGCCGGTTGGCAATACGACGTGATGGTGGGGCTTATTCTGGCGTTCATCTTTCTGACGCCCAGAGAGTGGTTTCGCGATCAGCCGCGCGCCAACAGCATCGTGATGCTTCCCTCCGAACACGGCGATACGGTTTTCTGGATGGATGCCGGGCAACTTTCGAATACCCCGGAAAAAGCGCGAGTAGGCGAAGCCGGCGCGTTGCTCCAGGCGCGCACCGGCAAGAAATACCATGTGGTTCGTTTGGAACCCATCGTCGATTCCGAACAGGAAATCAAAGGATTCATGGCGTTCACCACGCCCTAGCCGCAAGGCTCTCCGGTGCAGCCGCGGGGCGATTTCAGGATCCAATCATCAATGCATAGGCGACTGCGCGAATTTGTTGTGTGTCTGATTCTGGCCGGGTCGGCGGCGATGGCAGCCGCGAACGATAGTGTGCAGCAAGTTCTCGCCCGCATGGATGGGGCAGCGAACGAGTTCAAGGCGATGACCGCGCACGTCACTTATCTAACCCATACCGACGTGCTCAACGACAACAGCACCGAAAGCGGAACCGTGACAATGCGGAAGGTTCAGCCGGGCGAAGTGCAGGGTCTGGTGGATTTTACCGAGCCGGATCACAAGACCATAACCTTTCAGAAACGGCGCATCCAGGAGTATTTGCCCAAAATCAAGACCTTGCAGGTGTTCGACTTAGCCAAACACGGCGAGCAGCTCGACAAGTTCCTTATGATTGGATTCGGCACCTCCGGCATGGAACTTGCAAAAGACTACGACGTGAGCGTGCTTGGAACGGACAACGGGAAAGGCGCACCCACCATTCGCCTCCAACTGATTCCCAAAACAGCGGAAGCCCGGCAGTACGTGCAGAAGCTTGAATTATGGATTCCCGAGCAGGGCGATCCGTATCCGCTACGGGAGAAGATTTACCAGCCGTCGGGCGATTATCGTCTCACCACGTATAGCGAATTGCAGATTAACCCTCCTCTACGGCCGGATGCGCTGCAATTGAAGCTGCCGCCCGACGTGAAGACAGAATATCCAGGTAAATAGTGGAATCCGCAACGCCGCCCAACCATTCCGACGCCAGCCACGACACCGGCAGCCGCCTCACTTTTCTGGATTGGGCGCGGGGGGCGGCTGTGGTGGTGATGCTGCAAGGTCACGTTTTCCATTCGTTCAATCGAACCGATTTGCGGACGGACGGGCCGTTCATGCTGTCGCAGTTCTTTGGCGGCATCGGTCCGGCGATCTTCCTGGTGCTTACCGGAATCACACTATCGTTCCTGATGGACCGCCGCGAGCGCCAGGGCGTGAGCGCAATGGGCCGCTGGGGTGCGGCGTTGAGACGAGCCGGCTATTTGTTCACGCTCGCCTTCCTGTTCCGATTACAACTTTGGGCCTTCGCGTTTGGGCAAAGCCCGTGGACCGATCTCCTGAAGGTGGATATCCTCAACTGCATGGGATTCGCCATCGCACTCATGTCCGTGATGGCGATCTTCACCACCGCCGAGCGTGTCCGTCTATGCGCCGGCCTGGGCGTGGCCATCGCCGCCGCCTCGCCGCTGGTGTCGGCCATCGATTGGCGCTGGCTGCCGCCGCAAGTATCCGCATATTTCGTGCCAAGCTACCAATATTTCGCCTTCTTCCCCTGGGCTGCGTTCATCGCCTTCGGACTCAGCATCGGCAGCATTGTGCGGCTGGTGAAGCCGGACCAGATGAATCGCGTGATGCAGTGGGGAGGGCTGCTGGGCTTCGGGTTGATCGTCGGCGGCCAATATTTCTCCAACCTGCCTTACTCGCTTTATCCCAAGTCTGAATTTTGGCTGGATAGTCCGGGGCTCATCGTCATCAAGTTAGGCGTGGTGATGCTGGTGATCGGCTTTGCCTACCTGTGGACCGCGTTACCGCTGGCAGCGTCTTGGAGCTGGGTGCGGCAGCTTGGCACAACGTCGCTCTTGGTCTATTGGGTACACATCGAGCTGGTGTACGGGCGCTGGTTCGGGGCATACAAAGAATCGTTGAGCAATGTTTATTGCGGCATTGCGGCGATGCTGGTCGTTCTGTTGATGGTTGGACTCTCCGTGCTCCGGACCCGCTGGAGCGCTGTGCGCGTGACGCTCGCATCGTATTTCTCCTACCACGCGCCACGCCGAGCCTCCGGCGACTAAAGCCTTCCGTTAGACGGCCCGCGCCAGCAACGCGCCCCAATGAAATCCGGCGCCGAAAGCGGCGAAACAGATCAAGTCGCCCGGCCGCGGTCCAGGATCTTTCCACCATTCAGCCGCGGCGATCTGCATGGACGCCGACGATGTGTTGCCGTAGCGCCGAATGTTGGAATAAAAGCGCCCGGCGTCCACTTCGAGAGCGCGGGCGACGCGGTCCATCAGGTTTTGATTGGCCTGGTGCATCAGGAAGACCTGGATCGACAATGCGGACTGGCCATGTTTTCCCAGCAACTCGGCGATAGCGGACGGAATTTTGCGCGAGGCGTGCAGGATGACAGAACGTCCGTTCATTTCGAGCGGCGCGTCCCATCCCAGCCGCAGGTCTTCAGCGAAAGCGCCATCGGAGTGGAGCACCGAATCGACGATCTCTACCGGGCCATCTTCGCCGCGAGCGATCAGACAAGCTCCCGCGCCATCGCCAAACAGAGGCGCGACACCGCGCTCCAGTGGATGGCGCGAAACAATCGCAGACATCTTTTCGGACGCGATTACCAGGATATTTCCGTAGATGGCGGAGAGCGACGCGGCCAGCGCCATGCCGAATAGACCGCCCGCGCTTGCCACCGGCAAGTCGATGGCGGGAATGCCATCCACACTCAAAGCGTGGGCAATCCCCGATGCCGGCCCTGGAAAACGGCGCTCGTTCGAACTGGAGGAAACCAGAACCATTCCGATGTCTGCCGCGCCGGCTCCCGCGCGTTCCAGGCATTGTTCGGCAGCGGCGACGCCCATGCTGGCGACGGTTTCATCGGGACCCGCGTAGCGCCGTTCTTCAATTCCCGACACATCGAGAATCCAGCCCGCTTCGCAATACAATTGCGCTGCCAGCTCTTCGTTGGTGACGACGCGCGACGGCAGATAGGCTCCGAAGCCCCGGATCGCCGCCACCAGCTACATCCTGCTCTCGATGTAGCTTTGAATTCGAGCGAGGGATTCGAACTTGCGCGGATTCAGATCCGAATCCGGGATCTTGATTCCGAACTCGCGCTCGAGTTCGCCGACCATGTCCGGCAGCGCGAACGAATCCAGGAACCCGGAGTCGAATAGCGATTCATCCGGAGCCGGAAGCGCCGTTTTGGTTGAAACCTTCCGCACAATGCCGAGAATACGGTCTTTATTGTCCATCTCTATTGACTGTGGCTTCCTTCCGCGCGGGAGCTGAGAAAACGGCTGTATTGGGCCATGAGTTCGTCGAAGAGCATGCCGCCCTCCATGCGATAACCGGCGCCTGTAAGGTGAGTGTAATCGCCCTGACCCAGCCCGGCCTGCACCCATTGGCGCACCGATCCCGGGCCGCCCATGGCCGCACGCCAATCCCAAAAAGCGCAGCCCGTAGCTTGCGCGACATCGCGCTGGATCTCGATCACTCGATCCAGGTGTGGAAACGGCATGCGGTGGCCACGAATGAGATATTCGCAATCGGGTGGACCGATGAGGAGAATGCTGGCTACCGGAACAGCGGCTCGCAACCTCTGGATGATCTCCGTCAAGCCGGCGCGATATTCTTCCGCGGTCCAGGAGCGGCTCAGAGCTTCATTGGTTCCGTATGCCAGAACGATGAGGGCTGGATCGCGGCTGGTCAGCTCAGGATCCAGGATGGCCGAGTTCCAATCGAGCATCCGGCTGGCTTCGGCGCCGTTGATGCCCAGCGTCTCATAAGTCAGGCCGGCGCGATTTTGAGCCACCCATCCGAACAGGCGCACGGGCGCGGAGCTGAGTGTTCGAAGCAGGTATTGATGCGGGCCAGGCGATGCCGCGTAGCTGTACACGCCGAGCCCTTTTTCGCCGTCCGTATCGACAGTTCCAATGGGGGAGCCATCCACCGAAAACTCCAGTTGGCCCCCGCCGGGCTGGCGCAAAAAATGCAGTTCAAGCTGCTCACAGTCTGCAGTCAGCGTCACGGTCTCGTCCGCGGATTGCGACGTAAGACTGACTCCGCCCAGCCCCTCGATGCCGTCGCTTTTGCGCGTCACGATGCCGCTGGTATACCAGCCGCGAGAATTGCTGCCTCGGCTGTCGAATCGGCGGTAGCCGAGGA
>Ga0302326_10020073_pt1 | contig 13774 bp, 14 predicted proteins | sample Palsa_T0_3_FD_202264 | JGI IMG/M metagenome (GOLD analysis project Ga0302326, IMG submission 202264) | Peat permafrost microbial communities from Stordalen Mire near Abisko, Sweden - Palsa_T0_3 | ecosystem: Environmental > Terrestrial > Soil > Palsa > Peat permafrost | place: Sweden: Abisko... | reverse complement strand
TCACCGGCTTGCACGGTGACCTCGTCGCCTGAGTCGAAGAGCACCAGCGAGCGATTGCCGGTCTGCTCGCGGACCAGAATCTCGTTGGCGCCGTCGATCTTCTCGGTCAGGACGCCGAACGGCTGCGATGCCGCGCGGAAATTGCCGGAACCCTCGAACACATAGGCGAAAGCGTGGCGTTCGAGCTCGACCGCCAGTGTCTTGCGCTTGCCCGGCGGTACCGAAATATCGAGATAGCGCGGGTCGGCGGCGACGCCCTCGACCGGGCCGCGCTTGCCCCGGAAATCGCCGCAGACGATGCGGACGCGGGTGCCTTCGTCATCGACGATTTCGGGAATCTCGCCGGCCTTGATGTCCTGGTAGCGCGGCGCCGTCATCTTCAGCGACGACGGCAAGTTGGCCCAGAGCTGGAAGCCGTGCATGCGGCCCTGCGTGTCGCCCTGCGGCATCTCCTGGTGGAGAATGCCGCGGCCGGCCGTCATCCATTGCACGTCGCCCGAGCCGAGATTGCCGCGATTGCCCAGGCTGTCGCCGTGCTCGACGTTGCCGGCCAGCACATACGTAATCGTCTCGATGCCGCGATGCGGATGCCAGGGGAATCCGGCGCGATACTCATCCGGCCGGTCGTTGCGGAAATCGTCGAGCAGCAGGAACGGATCGAACTCGGTGGTATCGCCGAAGCCGAAGGCGCGGCGAAGGTGCACACCGGCGCCCTCGATAGTGGGCTTCGATGAAACGATGCGCTTGACCGGTCGAATGGACATGGTTGAGCTCCCTGGTCAGGATAGATTGGGTCCCCGGACGGAAGGGGCAAGAAGGCACATCGCTGTTACCAACGTTACCAGGCTGTTGATGGGAGGGAAGCGTGGAAGTTAAAGGCGCGATTTTGTTGTACTCGCTGGCCGGCTTGATGGTCACCTTCGCGGGCTTCTCCGCGCTTTTGCTTGGTGTCCGGCAGGCTGCCGGCGCGAAACTGTCGGCCCTCGACACCTATCTGGCAAAAACGGTCTTGAGCAATCTTATCGTGTTGTCGGGAGGAGCGCTGCTGCCGCCGCTGCTGGCACTCTACGACGTTGCCGAAGGGCGGCTTTGGCGCGTCTCGGCAGTGCTCTTCGGACTGCCGATGTTGTTTCTTCTGCTGACCTATCCGCACCGCCGCCGCAAGGCTGTCGGCGCAGGCCCGCCGGTCATCGTTTTTGCGATCTTTGTCGTTTTCGGTTCCGCCGTGCTTATCGCGATGATGATCTACGTTTTGGCAGGTTTTCAACACGGTGCGGCCGCCTACGTGACCTCCATCGTCGTGAATTTCTTCGCGTGCGCTTTCGCTTTCGTGACCGCGCTCGATGTCATCCTGCAGCAACCGATCGAGCCGCCGCGTGGGACGGCGCCGCATCATTGATCACGGCTCTTCCGGCACCGTGTCGTGGAACTTGGTGTAGTCGAGCAGGAAGCGGCCCTGCGGCGAAACGCTGGTGATGTCGCGGTAGCGATGCCGCCAGCGGATGTCATGATACGAATAAACGCGCCGGGCATAGAGCTGTTGCGCGGAACTGTCGTCGACACCGCCGACGTTGAGCACCAGTAAGGCATCGCCGTCCGCGAGGTCGGACGCGGTCGTTCCATGCAAGGGGCTGTCTTTGTCGATGGGATGAAAGAGCATCCAGCTCAAAACGAACATCGGATGATTGCTGCGATCGAGTTTCAACTCATAAAAACGGCGCAACTGATCGCCTTCTTTGGTGCGTTCCGCGCGAATAAGCCAAAGCCGCGCGTTCGCCCTGGAGATCGTGTTGTGTCGCGCGTTGGCCATGCGGATCATCAGGGTGGATTGGCCGTCGTGCGCGGTCACCACCGGATGATCGGCGAAGACGAAGCGGGCGCGCGGACGCGAGAAGCGGGCGAAGACCAACCCGGTCAACACGGCGAGGAAGCACATGCCGGTGAAGATCTCGACGGTGGCGATGAGATGCCCGTAATTGGTCTGCGGGTGCATGTCGCCATAACCGACCGTCCCCAGCGTCTCGATGGAGAAGTAGAAAAAATCCAACGGCTTTTCGCCGGTGACATTGGCGATCGGCTCGTTGCCGAGGAAATAGAGGAAAGCAAATACCGCGTTGAGAGCGATAAAGACCGCCGCCGCCGTGCCGAAAAACACCGGCCAGTAAACGGTCATCGACCGGTGATAAAGATCGGTCCAGAAACCCTGGCGCAAGCCGAGCGTCTCGATCTCGCGGTGACCGAATCTGATGAGCTGGGATCTACCCTCCAACCGCTTTCGTCGAGACTTTGCCAATGCGATGACGCCCTAAACCGCCGCCTTCATCGCCGCCTTGGTCTTGAGACGGCTGAAGATGCGGCGGGCGTTGCCCTCGAAAATCTTGTGCCGGTCGGCATCGCTCAGCCTCGGCGCGTGGTCGACGTAACGCTTGGTATCGTCGAAATTAAACCCGGTCTTGGGATCGATGCCTTTGACCGCGCCGACCATCTCCGAGGCGAACAGGATGTTGTCGACCGGCACCACTTCGGTGAGCAGATTGATTCCCGGCTGGTGATAGACGCAGGTGTCGAAGAAAATATTGTTCTTCATAATCTCGACGAGTTCGGGCCGCCCGGCGTTCAGCGCAAGCCCGCGGAAGCGACCCCAATGGAACGGCACCGCGCCGCCGCCATGCGGGATGATCAGCCGGAGCGTGGGAAAATCCTTGAACAAATCGGAGAGGATGAGCTGCATGAACGCCATGGTGTCGGCGTTGAGATAATACGAGCCGGTGGTATGCATTGCCGGATTGCAGCAACCCGACACGTGGATCATCGCCGGCACGTCGAGCTCGACCATTTTCTCGTAGAACGGATACCACCATGTGTCGGTGAGCGGCGGCGAGTTGAAATAGCCGCCGGACGGATCGGGATTGAGATTGCAGCCGACGAAGCCGAGCTCGTTCACGCAACGCTCGAGCTCCGCCGCCGAATTCTTCGGCGGCACGCCCGGCGATTGCGGCAACTGGCACGCGCCGATGAAATTCTGCGGGTAGAGCGCGCAGACGCGATGGATCAGATCGTTGCAGACTTGCGACCATTCCAAGCTCACGCTCTCGTCGCCGATGTGATGGCCCATGCCGGAAGCGCGCGGCGAGAAAATCGTGACATCGGTGCCACGCTCGCGTTGCAGCTTGAGCTGCGCGCCTTCGAGGCTGTCCCTGATCTCGTCGTCAGAGATTTTCAGCGAGGCACGTAACGGCGGCGGCGTCTTCTTCTCGGCCGCCTTGGTCTGCTCCGCCCGGAAGCGCTTTAAGTCGGCTGGCTCGGTGGTGTAGTGGCCGTGACAATCGATGATCATGACAATTTCGCCAAAGGGGCTGAGGAAGCGATGCTACGGCGCGCGGCGGCATTGTCAAACCGCCCAGCGGAGTCGTCATGGCCGGACCTGACCAGGCCATCCACGTTTTGAGTAGCATAGCGGTAAAGTCGTGGATGCCCGGCACCAGGCCGGGCATGACGATTCTAGTTGCCTAGTCTAGGATGCGCGCCGCATTAGGGAGACTTAAGGAATGGCCGAACTTCCACGATTGAACGGCGTCATCCGCGCGCTCGAAGCCGGCCAGCACGCGCTGACCTGCTTTGCTCCCGCGGAGATCACGAGCGCCGTCGCCGTCAGCGCGTCGAAATTCGACGGCTGCGTGTTCGAGATGGAGCATCAGCCTTGGGACGGCCGGCTCTTACGCGATTGCCTGCAATATATGCTCAGCCGCGCGCAGATCGCCAAGGCCGCCTCCGTCGTGCCTGGCGTCACGCCGATGGCACGCGTGCCGGTGAACGGCGTCGAGATGGCGCAATGGCAGGCCAAGCAGGCGCTCGACGCGGGCTGCTACGGCATCGTGTTCCCGCACATTTCCACGGTCGAGGAAGCGGCCAACGCGGTCGGCGCCTGCCGCTATCCGCGGCTCAAGAGCGCGCCACATTACGCCCCCGCTGGCATCCGCGGCGACGGCCCGACCACGGCGGCGCGCTCCTGGGGCCTCACGCAACAGGAATATTACCAGATGGCCGACGTGTGGCCGCTCAACCCGCAAGGTGAAATCTTTTGTATCCTGCAGATCGAGGATACGCGCGGGGTGGAGAACCTCGATGACATGCTCAAAAACGTGCCGGGCATCGGCTGCATCCTGATCGGCGAAGGCGACCTGTCGCAGGAGCTCGGCTATCCGCGGCAATACGAGCACAAGACCGTGCTCGAATGGATGAAGCGCGTGGTCGATACCTGCAAGAAGCACAACGTGGTGGTCGGTCATCCGCATGTCGAGCAAGGCAACGCCGAACGCATCATCAAGGAAGGCTACCGTTTCCTGATGTGCGCGCCGGTGCAGAGTTTCGGTCACTTCGAAGCGGCGCGGAAGCACACAGGGCGGGGGTAAAAGCTCGTCATTGCGGGGCATGACGATTCAGGTAATACCCAGCCCGCCCTTCTCCTCGATAAAGTCCGCAATCTGCTCCACGCCCTTGCCGGCGCGCAGATTGGTGAAGACGAACGGCCGCGTGCCGCGCATGCGCTTGGATTCGCGTTCCATCGTTTCCAGCGAGGCGCCGACATGGGGTGCGAGATCGACCTTGTTGATGACGAGGAGGTCCGAGCGAGTGATACCGGGGCCGCCCTTCGACGGGATCTTGTCGCCGGCGGCGACGTCGATGACGTAGATGGTGAGATCGGCAAGCTCCGGCGAAAACGTCGCGGCGAGATTGTCGCCGCCGGATTCGATGAGCACGAGATCGAGGCCCGGGAATTTCTGCCGCATGTCGGCGATGGCCGCGAGATTGGCGGAAGCATCCTCGCGGATCGCGGTGTGCGGGCAGCCGCCGGTCTCGACGCCGGTGATACGGTCGGCAACGAGCGCACCCGAGCGCACCAGATATTCGGCGTCCCACTTGGTGTAGATGTCGTTGGTGATGGCGGCGATCTCGTAACGATCGCGTAGGCGCTTGCACAAAGCATCCATCAGTGCGGTCTTGCCCGAACCGACCGGGCCGCCGACACCGACGCGCAAGGGACCGTGCGAATGGGTCATCATTATTCTCTCAACTTCTGAACAACCGCGTGTATTGCGTCTCGTGGCGCATCCCGGCGATGTCGACGCGGAACGCGGCGCTGCCGAGTTCGTCGAGTGGCGTCTTCAGGGCGCGCGTAGCCGCGGCACTGACATCAGGTTCGAGCGCGGCGAGAACGCGCTGACCGTCGGTCTGGCCGAGCGGGATGAGCCGCACACCGGCCGAGATCCAATTGGCCGTGAGCGCGTGGAGAAATGCGTGAAGCGCACTCTCGCAGGCAATGCCATGCCCAATGCAGGCGACGCCGACGGCGACCGGGAGCGCCACCGGGCCGCGCCACGCGGCGTCAAGACGCGTGAGCGCCGGACATGGCCAGGCGGCGCGCGTCGCGTCGATGAAAGCGCGGCCTTGCGCCGTCGTCTCCAGGAAGCGCTCCTTCGACGGCACGAAAGCGGCGGCAAGCTCGGCGACGGCGCGCAAGGCCGCGTCGTCTTGCGCGGCGATCGCGCGGCAAGCGTGCACAAAGAAAACCGCGTCGCAAAAGCCGCCGCCTTCGCCGAGCATGACAGCGAGCCATGCCCGCAACGTCGCGGCATCCTTGATGTCGCCGGCCTCGACCGCCCATTCGATGCCGCTTGAATAAGAGAAGGCGCCGACCGGATAAGCCGGCGACAGCCAGGCCATGAGACGATAAAGCGCCGCGGCTTCGATCCGCTCGCTCCCGCGCACGCGGGAAACCAGGCGGCTTTTATCCTTCCTGGATCCCTGCTTGAGCGAGGACGAGCGCAGCAGCGGACGCGAGCGCGCTTTAGCCATCGTCGTGGTCATGATGGTGATGGCCGTGCCCGGGGGAGTGCTCGTGGCTGTGTTCGTGGCCGTGGTGATCGTAGGCGCCGTGCTCGGGATTGAACGGTGCATCGACCGGCAAAAGCCGCCCGCCGAGCCCGCGCAGCATCTCCTCGATCACGTGATCGCGGCGGATGCGCAGCCGCTCGCCGATAATCTCCACGTCGATGTGGCGATTGCCGATGTGCCAGGCGAGCCGCGCCAACTCGTGGGTGTCTGCCGCCGCGACCTCGACGAGCGGCTCCGGCCGCCCGACGATCCGCACCATGGCGCCATCGTCGAGCACGAGGCCGTCGCCGTCGTGCAGGGCGGCCGCTTGCGGCAGATCGAGGAGAAACTTCGTGCCCCGTTCGCCGCTCAACACGACGCGCCGGCGATGACGTTCATGCGCATCGAGCGTGATGGAATCGACGGCGCTCCCATCGTCCCAATGGCCGGCGGCCCTGACTTCACGCGCGCGCTTCATGCTCGGACTCTGCTCTCGTTTTAGCGCAAGAGCCATGCCGTCCGATAGCCGGTCGCATGCAGCGATCGGTATTGGAGGCGGCGCCAGACACCGATATGTTGCCGCCCGCAGGGGAGGGATTTTCCGGGCATGACCATCAAGGGCAAGGCCTATATCGCCGGCGTTTTCGAGCATCCGACGCGGCTCGCGCCGGACAAGAGCGTGGCGCAGCTCCATGCCGAGGTGGCGCTCGGGGCGCTCGCCGATGCCGGCCTGACGCGCGATGACGTCGACGGTTATTTCTGCTCCGGCGATGCGCCCGGACCCGGCCCCGCCTCCATGGCGGAGTATATGAATTTGAAGCTTCGCAACGTCGACTCCACCGAGATCGGCGGCGCGTCCTACACGCTTCTGGCCGCGCATGCCGCCGAGGCGATCGCACTCGGCAAATGCGACGTGGCGCTGGTCACGCTCGCCGGACGGCCCCGCAGCGAGGGCATGGCGACCGGCACCGCGCCGCGGCCGCGCGATCCGAACCAACCCGAGGCCGGCTGGGAAGCGCCTTACGCCATCACCACGGCCAATGGCTACGCCATGTGCGCGATGCGCCACATGTACGAATACGGCACTACCAGCGCGCAGCTCGCCTGGGTCAAGGTCGCCGCCTCGCACCACGCGCAGCACAATCCGCACGCCATGCTGCCCGAGGTGGTGACCGTCGAGGACGTAGTGAACTCGCCGCTGATCGCCGACCCGCTGCATCGGCTCGATTGCTGCGTCATCAGCGACGGCGGCGGCGCGCTGGTCATCGTGCGGCCGGAGATCGCCAAAAAGCTCAAGCGGCCGCTCGTTAAAATCATCGGCGCCGGCGAAGCGGTGAAGCACCTCACCGGCGGCACTTTCGATCTCACCGTTTCCGGCGCCGCGCGCGCCGGGCCGATGGCATTCGCCGAGGCCGGCGTCTCGCCCGCCGACATCAAATACGCCTCGATCTACGACAGCTTCACCATCACCGTCATCATCCAGCTCGAAGACCTGGGCTTCTGCGCCAAGGGCGCGGGCGGCAAATTCGTCGCCGACGGCAACCTGATCTCCGGCGTCGGCAAGCTGCCGTTCAACACCGACGGCGGCGGGCTTTGCAACAATCATCCGGCCAATCGCGGCAGCATGACCAAAGTGATCGAGGCGGTACGGCAGTTGCGCGGCGAAGCCCATCCCGTCGTCCAGGTCAAGAACTGCGATTTGGCGCTGGCGCAAGGCACCGGCTTTCAGCTCGCCACCCGGCACGGCAGTGCCACCTTGATCATGGAACGGGAGTAAGGCCGATGCCGCGCAAGCTCACGCCGCCGGTCGTGACCGCAGAAAGCAAAGCCTTCTTCGATGCGGCGCGCGCCGGAAAATTCATGGTTCCGGTCTGCACCGCATGCGGAAAAACGCACTGGTATCCGCGCGCCATCTGTCCGTTTTGCACGAGCGACAAGGTGGAATGGCACGCAGCCTCCGGCCGCGGCACGATCTACACGTTCAGCGTCATGCGTCGCGTCAAAGAGCCCTACGCCATCGCCCATGTGACGCTCGCCGAAGGGCCGACCATGCTCACCAACATCGTCGATTGCGATTTAGACACGCTCGCCATCGGGCAGGCGGTGCGCATCGTGTTCCAGGAAACCGAAAACGGCCCGCCGGTGCCGATGTTCAAGCCGGTGTAAGGATGATCGACAAGATCGTGCAAACCATGGCCGAGGCGATGGCGGGAATCCGCGACGGCGCGGTCCTGCTGATCGGTGGCTTCGGCAGCATCGGCCAGCCCAACGCGCTGATCGCCGGCCTGATCGAACAGGGCGCCAAGGACCTCACCGTCGTCGCCAACAATGCCGGCGTCGGCCACACCGGCCTGGCGCGGCTGATGGAGGTCGGCCGCGTGCGCAAGATCGTTTGTTCATATCCGCGCACCTCGGATCCCGTCGTATTCGCTGAACTTTATCGTGCCGGCAAGATCGAGCTTGAAGTCATGCCGCAGGGCACGATGGCCGAGCGCATGCGCGCCGCCGGTGCCGGCATTCCCGCTTTCTATACCCCCACCTCAGTCGGCACCAAGCTCGCCGAAGGCAAGGAGGTGCGGGAATTTCGCGGCCGGAAGTACGTTTTAGAGGAGGCCTTCTTCGGCGACGTGGCCTTGATCGAGGCTTGGCAGGCGGATCGCTGGGGCAACCTGACCTACCGCTCGTCGGCGCGGAATTTCAATCCGGTGATGGCCACGGCGGCGAAGTTGACCATCGTGCAAGCCCAGCACATTGTGGATCTCGGTACGCTTGACCCGGAGCACGTCACCACGCCGGGAATCTTCGTCGATCGGGTGGTGCACGTGCCATACGGCGAGCCGGTGGTAACGTAAGGAGGCCCTCCTTGGACGTGCATGCAAAGGTCTTGGCCTCGTGCAAGCCGTGGACGCGTGACGAAATCGCCGCCCGCGCCGCGCGCGACATCCCGGAAGGCTGGTATGTCAATGTCGGCATCGGCATTCCGGTTCTGCTGCCGAACTACATCCCGCCCGAGCGCGAAGTGATCATCCAGTCGGAGAACGGCATTCTCGGCATGGGCCCGACGCCGGCCGACGACAAGATCAACCGCTGGCTGATCAACGCCAGCAAGAAATACGTCACGCTCGTCCCCGGCGGATCCTACGTGCATCACGCCGACAGCTTCGCCATGATCCGTGGCGGTCATCTCGATCTGTGCGTGCTCGGCTCATTTCAAGTGGCCGAGAACGGCGATTTTGCCAACTGGACGTCCGACGGCGACGACATGCCGTCGGTCGGCGGCGCCATGGACCTCGCCGCTGGCGCCAAGGCGATCTGGCTGTTGATGGACCACACGACCAAGAGCGGCGAAAGCAAAGTCCTGCGCCGCTGCACCTATCCGCTGACCGCAATCGGCGCCGCCAAGCGTGTCTATACCAATCTCGCCGTGCTCGATGTCACCGATGAAGGCTTCGCCGTCCGCGCCATGGTGCCGGGGCTGACGTTCGAGGCGTTGCAAGAGGTGACCGACGCGCCGCTGCGGCTGGCGAATTGATCGCAGCAGAACCTTTAGTGAAAGTTATTGCGCAGGAACCGGCTTGGGCGCGGCATCCGCTTTATGCGGCTTTTTCGCCGTGTCGGCCGCCGGCTTGCCTTGCAATTCGGCGGGCGGACTTGCCGCCAGCGCCGAGGACGATAGGGGTGTCCAGGGGTGAGTGCCGGCTTTGGCCTTGGCCGCGTCCCCGTCTGCGGCTTTCCCGTCCGTCGCTTTGCCGTCCTTGACGTTCTCTTTGGCGTTCTCGTCCAGTGCTTTCTCTTCGCTGTGCTTCGCCCCGATTTTTCTCTTATGGCGGGGAGCCGCCGCCTCACGCGCCTCGAGCTTGGCCACATCCGCCGGCGACCGCGTCGGCCCGGTATAGACCACGATCGGCACTACCGCGCCCCCGTCGGAAAGGAGCGCGGCGCCCTTGGGCGTCGGAGCGCGCAGGCTCGACAGCAGCGCCGAGAATGCGCCGTTGTTTTCGGTGCCAAGGTCGGCGTCCGCGTCTTCATCCTCGGCCGGCGGCCGCTTGCGATGCGGTCCGCACACGTTGTCGTGCAGATTGGGCGGAGCGGCATCGATCGGCGTCAGCGCACCGACCGAGCCGAGCGCGGGCGTCAGCCACGCCAGCGGATTCTGCGTAAAACCGCTTTCCAAGAGTTCCGCCGCTTTCACCGCGCGCGCGCCGGATGAGGGCGCGCCGAGCACCACGGCGATCAGCCGCTTGCCGCCGCGCGTGGCGGTGGCGACAACGTTGAAGCCGGAGGCGCAGATGAAGCCGGTCTTCATGCCGTCAATACCGGGATAACGCCCGATCAGCGAGTTGGTATTGCGCATCACCCGCCGGCCGAACTTGATCGCGGCGATATGCCAGTAGGAATCGTATTCGGGAAAATCGCGGATCAATGCGCGGGCGAGCATGGCGAGATCGCGCGCCGATGTGATCTGGCCGTCGGCCGGCAGGCCGTTGGGATTGACGAAGCTCGATTCCGACATGCCGAGGCGATGCGCGGTGTTGGTCATATCGTCGGCGAAATTCTCGATCGAACCGTCGACACCCTCGGCGAGCACGACAGCCATATCGTTTGCCGAGTGCACCATCAGCATTTTAATGGCGTTATCGACCGTCACCTGGGCGCCGGGCGGGAAACCCATCTTGCTTGGCGATTGCGCAGCGGCGTTGCGCGAGACGGTGAACAAGCTGTCGAGCGTGATGCGTCCCTGCTTGACCGTCCGCAAGGTGACGTAAAGCGTCATCAGCTTGGTCACCGAGGCCGGGTACCACGGATAGGTCGCATTTTCCGCGCGCAGCACCTTGCCCGAATCGACTTCGACCAGAATCGTCGCTTCGGCGCGAGCCGGCGCTGCAGTGAGATTTGCGGCGAAGAGAAAAAGAACCGCGACGCCGGGCGTCAGCGCCCGAGAAAACTGCAATGGATACACGTGTTGCGGTCCGTTCGGTTGCTCGGCCCGGGGTGTCGCCTTGGATCGTGCCCAAGGAACCGACAAAAGGCCGCGATGGGTTCACGAAAGGTTCCCGAAGCCCAGCAGGCGAACTATCTAAGCCCAAGGAACGCTCGAACGCAAAGCTAAATCCCGGTATTATCCGGGGTAACACTGAGTTCCGCGCTCGCCGCATTGGCTTAGCCAAGGAAAAGCGACCAAAATTCGGCAAAGGAGCGATCATGACCGCCTGCATCGTGGGATGGGCGCATACGCCGTTCGGCAAGCTCGGCAGTGAGACCGTCGAAAGCCTCATCGTGAAAGTGACGACCGAGGCGCTGGCCGATTCCGGCATCGCGGCGAAGGATGTCGACGAAATCGTGCTCGGCCACTTCAACGCCGGCTTCTCGGCGCAGGACTTCACCGCTTCGCTGGTGCTGCAAGCTTCGCCCGATCTGCGTTTCAAGCGCGCGACGCGGGTGGAGAACGCCTGCGCCACCGGATCCGCGGCCGTGCATCAGGGGCTCAAGGCGATCGCCGCCGGATCGGCAAGAATCGTGCTCGTGGTTGGCGTCGAGCAGATGACGACGACGCCCCCCGCCGAAGTCGGCCGCAATCTGCTCAAGGCATCCTATGTGCGCGAGGAAGCCGACATCGACGGTGGCTTCGCCGGCATTTTCGGCAAGATCGCCTCGCTTTATTTCCAGCGCTGGGGCGACCAGTCGGACGCGCTCGCCCGCATCGCCGCCAAAAATCACAAGAACGGCGTCGGCAACCCTTACGCACAAATTCGCAAGGATTTCGGCTACGAATTCTGCCGCGCGGAAAGCGAGAAGAATCCGCGTGTCGCCGGACCGCTCAAACGCACCGATTGCTCGCTGGTGTCCGACGGCGCCGCCGCTTTGGTGCTCACCGATGTCGAGACCGCGCTCAAGCTCAGCAAGGCCATCGTCTTTCGCGCCGCCGCGCATGTGCAAGACTTTCTACCGATGTCGCGGCGCGACATCCTCAAATTCGAAGGCTGCGCGGTCGCCTGGCAGCGCGCGCTTGCGGATTCCGGGTTAGCGCTGCCCGATTTGTCGTTCGCCGAAGTGCACGACTGCTTCACTATCGCCGAGCTGATCGAATACGAAGCCATGGGGCTCGCGCCGGAGGGACAGGGCGCGCGCGTCATCGCCGAAGGCACGGTGGCCAAGGACGGTAAGCTGCCGATTAATCCTTCCGGCGGGCTCAAGGCCAAGGGCCATCCGATCGGCGCGACCGGCGTGTCGATGCACGCCATCGCCTCGATGCAGCTCACCGGCACCGCCGGCGACATGCAGGTCAAGGACGCGCGACTGGGCGGCATCTTCAATATGGGCGGCGCCGCCGTCGCCAATTACGTGAGCATCCTCGAGCGCCTGCGCTGAAGGCTTGTACTGAAGGCTTGCACTGGAGGCTTGCGTTGAGCGGGAGTGGGGGGCTGATGAGCGATGAGCCGAAAGCCGTGGACTTCGTCATTGCGCGCGTGCTCGACGCGGAGCGCGATCGCGTCTGGCAAGCCCTGACCGAAGCCGAACGCATGCGGGAATGGTGGCCGCCGAAGAGCTTCACCATGATTGCCGCCAACATGGATTTTCGCCCCGGCGGCGTTTTTCATTGCGGCATGCGCTCGGGCGAGGGCTACAAGATGTGGGGCCAATTCGTTTACCGCGAGATCGTCGCGCCGGAGCGGCTGGTCTTCGTCAATTCGTTCGCCAACGAAGCCGGCGAGCTCAAGCGGAATCCGATCGTTCCGACCTGGCCGCTGGAGACGCTGACGACGCTTTCATTCGAAGAAGAGCCCGGCGGCAAGACCAAGCTCACCGTGCGCTCCTCGCCGCACAACGCGACCGACGTGGAGCGCAAAACCTTCGACGCTTCGCATGTCGGCATGCGCGCAAGCTGGGGCAGCGCGTTCGATCAACTCGCCGCATATCTGGCGAAGGGCTAGCACGATCACCGCGAGGCGGCGCCGCTGGCGCTGCGCTCGGCCGCCGGCGGCAGGAACGACGGGTCGAAGGCGCCGGCGGCCTTGTCCTTCGCCTTGAAATGATAGGCGAGCGCCAGCTGCTCGACCGCCGCGGCGAAGCGTTCCGGACCGACGTCGCCGTAACCGCTTATTTTCACCGCCGGCGTGATGATGTTGTCGGTAAGCGCCATGCGCAGGCGATCGAGCTCGACGTCCTTGTTGATGCTATCGTCATGGGCGCGCAGCGCGTCGATGGCGCGTGCCGGATTGCGCACGGTATCTTTCAGCGCCCGTAAATAGGCGCGCAGAAAGGCGCGGGCGGCCTCGGGTTTTGCTTGCGCGAACCTGTCGGAGGCCATGATGGCGTCGCCATAGAGCACAAGGCCGTAATCGGCCATCGGCAGCACGACAAGGTCGTCTGCCGGCACGCCGCTCGACTTCAGGTTCGTATACGAGGTGAACGCGCAGCCGGTGATGGCGTCCACCTCCCCGGAAGCAAGCATCGGCTCGCGCACCGGCAGGCCGACATTCTCGATCGTGACTTTCGCCGCATCGATGTCGTTGATCCTGGCGAAGATCGGCCATTGCGCGAAGGCCGGATCGGCGGCCGGCGCGCCGAGCTTCTTGCCCTCAAGGCTGCGCGGGGAGTCGATACCGCGGCTTTTGCGGGCGATGATGGCGTAAGGGGGCTTGTCAAACACGACGAATAGGGCCTTGATCGGTGCATTGGCGGCGTCGCGGACCTTGATGAGCATGTTGATGTCGGCGACGCCCATGTCGTCGCTGCCCGCCGCCAGCCGGTTGATGGCTTCGAGCGGGCCGCCGGTCGCGGCATCGATGGTCACGTCGAGCCCCTCGTCCTTGAAGTAGCCCTTGTCGATGGCGAGGAAGAAGGGCGCCGCCGGTCCGTCGATCTTGCGATCGAGCGTGAAATGGATCGCGGTTTCGGC
>Ga0302326_10020072_pt1 | contig 13774 bp, 11 predicted proteins | sample Palsa_T0_3_FD_202264 | JGI IMG/M metagenome (GOLD analysis project Ga0302326, IMG submission 202264) | Peat permafrost microbial communities from Stordalen Mire near Abisko, Sweden - Palsa_T0_3 | ecosystem: Environmental > Terrestrial > Soil > Palsa > Peat permafrost | place: Sweden: Abisko... | reverse complement strand
TCTGGAATCCCAAGACGAACGCGCAGATCGCGTGGGTCAGCGGCCGAACTGGGTTGCCGCAGATTTATACCATGGCGTCGGACGGGAGCAACGCGGGCCGCATGACGGACCAGGGATATGCGGTGTCGCCGTCGTGGTCGCCGAATGGGCAGTTCCTGGCCTTCGCATGGGTGCGGCACTATGGCCCTGGCGCGCCGGGCGCGAGTGACATCTACATCATGGATGTCGCCAGCAAACAATGGGCGCAGCTGACGCATGATGGCGGACGTAACGATTTTCCCTCGTGGTCACCCGATGGGCGGCACATCGTGTTTCAATCCAACCGCACGGGCAAGACGCAGATTTGGACGATGCTGGCCGACGGCAGCGGACAGCGGCAATTGACGACGTCGGGAGAGAATTCGCAACCGAACTGGAGCTTCAAGTAGGGTGGGGATGTGTTCTAATGAACGTTCGTTATATGTTCCCCGTGGAACAATTGCCAAGCAGCGATTAAGGACTTTATTAACAATGGGTTACGCGATTCATCGTGAACACGACGGGCGGCGGAAGGAGCACACTTCGGCCCGGTCACGAACTACTGCGAGTGCTCTCGCGTTGAAACGGAGGAAAAGAGTTGAAGCGTAAACGGAGTGAATGGAGCAAGATCACGATTGCGTTGGCCGTAGTTCTGATGGTGAGTGCCTGCGGTAAGAAGGCGCCGCCAGCACCTCCGCCGCCACCACCGCCTCCCGCTCCGGCACCGACTGCTTCCTTGACCGCCAATCCCAACACCATCACCGCCGGGCAGTCGACAACGTTGATCTGGAAGACCGACTACGCCACCGATGTCAGCATCGATTCGATGGGCAAGGTCGATCCCAGCGGTTCGCGCACGGTGATGCCGGCCGAGTCGACGACATATCACCTGATCGCGAAGAACGATAGCGGCACTCAGGAAGCGACCGCGCGAGTCACGGTGACGCAAGCTGCCGCGCCTCCGCCGCCGCAGACTTCCGATCAGACCCAAGCACAGCTGTTCGCACAAAGTATGAAGGACGTGTTCTTCGACTACGACAGCTATGACGTCTCGCCGCAATACCAGCAGGTGCTGCAGGCCGATGCTCGCTTCCTGCAACAGCATCGCAACATGAAGTTCACCATCGAGGGACACTGCGACGAGCGTGGCTCGACGGAGTACAACCTGGCGCTGGGCGACAATCGCGCCAACTCCACCAAGCAGGCGTTGATTGCGTTGGGGATTTCCGCGGACCGCATCCGCACCATCAGCTATGGCAAGGAGAAGCCATTCTGCACCGAGAGCACGGAAGCCTGCTGGGCGCAAAACCGGCGGGCGCATTTTGCGTATCAGCAGTAGAGCGATGACAACGTGGGCGGCGAATCATCGAGCTGCCTCCCAAGCCCATTCCTCGCCGCTGGTGACATCCTCGGCGTACCATAGTCTCTTCTAGTGAGGCGATTGAAAATTACCTTGTGGACATACGTTATGCAAATTCGTAACACCGTACTTTGGCTGGCAATTGCGGCCATGATGCTGGCGGCAGGAGTTCCCTCCTTTGCCGCGAACAAAGAGATGGTGCAACTGCAAACCCAGGTTCAATCGCTGCAAGACCAGGTTGCGCGCCTGCAGCAGTCCGTCGACATGAACATGGGCGTGATGAAGAACCTCATCGAGCAGAGCGCCGACAGCGTCAACAAGATGAACGCAACGGTCACCGACCTGCAAAACAAGATACAAGGTCTGAGCGCGGACAACAGCGGCAAAATCGACCAGCTCTCCAGCCAGATCCAGTCGCTGCATGACTCCGTCGATGAGTTGAAGTCGCGTCTGGCGAAGGTCAGCAAACAGCTCGACGAGATGCAACAGGGCGGACAAAATCTGCCGGCAGGTCAGCCAGGCATGACTCCAGCGCCAAGTGGGGCTGCCAACGCGGCGCCGCCCGGCGGCGATGCCAGCTCTGCGCCTCCAGCGGATGTTCTCTACAATAACGCGCTGCGCGATTACAACTCCGGCAAGTACGATCTTTCGTCGCAGGAGTTCGGCGACTACATCCGGTATTACTCGAACACCGATCTGGCGGCCAACGCGCAGTTCTACATTGCCGACATCGAATATCGCCAGGGCAACTTCGAGGCGGCGGTGAAGGATTACGACAAGGTGCTGGAGCAATATCCGGGCGGGAGCAAGGCTGCGGCGGCGCAGCTTAAGAAGGGCTATGCGCTGCTGGAGTTGGGACAGCGTGACGCCGGGGTTCGTGAGTTGAACAGCCTGATCGCGCGCTATCCCCGCTCCATCGAAGCTTCACAAGCTCGCGACCGCCTCCGTCGCCTGGGCGTGACCAGCGGCAGCACCACCCACAGGCCGCCCGCAACTACGACTCATTAAAATCCTCGCCAGATCTTCCGCCCCTACGACAGTCCCCGGCTCGTCATCTCTTCCGCCGGCGATCCGGCCGTCATTCCCTGGGCCAGCACCAGCTCGCGTGTCTTGCTGCGGATCGTGGGCAGATGCATCCAGAACAGAATCGCTCCCGCCATGCATGCCACCCCGCCCACCCCGACCGTCAAGGGTGCGCCGAGATGATGCGCCACCGCTCCCGCCGATAGCGCGCCGAACGGAGCCATTCCCATGAACATCATGGAATACACCGACATCACTCTGCCGCGCAACCGATCAGGCACCATGGACTGAATGAGCGTGTTGGACGAAGCCATCTGCACCATCATGAAGAAACCAACCGGCAGCAGCAGCACTGTCGAGAGCCAGAAAATTCTCGAAAACGAGAACAGAATCAAGCTGAGTCCGAAGCCGCACGCACACATCGCAATTACTCTTCCCAATCCGCGGACTCCCACGCGTGCCGCCAGGCTGGCCGCTCCCAGCAACGCGCCGACGCCGGTTGCACCCATCAGAATTCCCAACCCTTTCGCGCCCCCATGCAGGATCTGGTCCGCGAAGACCGGCATCAGCACTGCGTATGGCATCCCCACGAAACTCACCAGGCCAAGCATCAGCAAAATGGCGCGAATCGGTCCGGTATTGCGCGCATAGGCGAAGCCCTCGAGCACATTCTCCAGCGGCGAGCCTTGCGTCGCCAGCTTCGCCCGATGTTCGATACGCATCAGCAGCAGCCCGGCGATCACCGCAAGGTAGCTGACCGAGTTCGCGAAGAAGCACCAGCCCTCGCCGATCGACGCGACCAGTATTCCCGCAATCGCCGGCCCGATGATACGCGCCCCGTTAAACATGGAAGAGTTCAGCGCGATCGCATTCATCAAATCTTCACGGCCCACCATGTCGATCAGGAACGCCTGCCGCGCCGGAATATCGAACGCATTTACCACGCCGAGACCAGACGCCAGCAGCATGATGTGCCAGACGTGCACGCGATGAGTGAGCGTGAGCCCCGCGAGAATTCCCGCCAATATCATCGACGTGATTTGTGTTCCGATGATCACACGCTGGCGATTGTGACGGTCGGCGACGATACCGCCGATCGGCGCCATGATGAACACCGGAATCTGGCTGGCGAAGCCGACGGCGCCCAACAGGAACGCCGAACCGGTCATGCGATAGACCAGCCACGACTGCGCCACGGTCTGCATCCAGGTACCGATAAGCGAGATGAGCTGGCCCGCAAAGAACAGTTGGAAGTTGCGATGACGCAGCGCGCGAACGGCCAGCGACAGCTTCGACTCGCGCGAGGCTGGCCGGACAAACTCCTGCTTTTCCTCTTCGAGGACGGTGTGCAGGGATTCGCGCTCAGTATGTTGGGATTCCTCGGCCATCGATTCTTTGATGCTCAGGCGAAAGCCCGGCTGCGCGGGTTTCGCGTGGCCCAAAGTAACGGCCACAATCCAGAATACTGCAACTGACGCTGACCCTGTCGAGCACTGAGATCTGGATTGCATGCAACCAGAAGTCGTCTTATAGCTGCTTTCGCTTTGTAACAGGGCACGACTTTAGTCGTGCCGAACAGCCGCAATAAAAGAGCCGGGCTTTAGCCCGGCCCTGGTTGCAACAGAATCGCTCGCCGGATATCTTCCTAACTTGGCTAAACCCAACGCGCCATTAGCTCCCAAAGTCCCCGCCTCGCGCCGCTTCTTGCGCCGCGTCAAAGGGATTGTTCTGCGTCCCAGCGCAATCTACCGTCTCTACTTGCGAGCGAAATTCGGAGCTGCCCGCCTCTCGCAAGCTCCCGGCCCAAACGTCGCGAACGGAACTCTGAAGAGCACAGCAGAGTGGCAAGCGGCACTCGCGAGTGGAAGACGGCTGCACGTTCCGTTGCATCGTGGGAGCGAAAAGAACTGGGACCACCTCGCGGCAGTCACCACCATTCTCGCCAACACCGATCGCTCCGCCCGCATCCTCGATGCCGGCGCCGAAATCTACAGCAACGTTCTGCCGGCATTGTTTCTATATGGATATCGCGAGCTGTACGGCATGAACCTCGACTTCACCGATCCCACGCATCGTGGGCCGATCCGTTATACGCCGGGCGACTTGACCCGCACTCCGTTCCCGGACAGCTTCTTCGACGCCATCACCTGCCTCAGCGTGATCGAGCACGGCGTTCCGCTGAACGACTATTTCCGCGAGATGTACCGCCTGCTGAAGCCGCAAGGGCTGCTGATCACTTCAACCGATTACTACGCCGATCCCATCGACACGCGGGGCCACTTCGCCCACGGCACGCCGATTAAGATTTTCTCCAGACGGAAGATTGAGGCGGCTATCGATCTGGCGCGGTCGGTGGGATTCGAGACGACTGGACCTGTCGATCTGGAGTGCGACGAAAAACCCATTCGGTGGGAGCCGTTCGGTCTAGAGTACACGTTCGTCCTGTTTACGTTGCAAAAGCGCTGTTAGGCAGTGCCCTAATCTCCGCTACGGACTTACTTGGAGAGTTCGCGAAAAAGGTCGATCAATGCCAAAGCGAAAAAGGCGAATCCTGTGGGCTCCCAAGCACAGGCAAAGCGAAATTTCTCCCCTACAGTGCGTCCGGCCCCTGCGAGTAATGGCCGTTTCTACAAGAGCAGGCCAAACACACGAAATCAAGTCACGGCATGTGTGAAACAGCCGACTGCCATTTTCGTGTGCCAACGATCCTATCAACTCCGTCAAACTCTAGAAATAATCGGTCCCTTCCAGGTGCCCCGTTCTAGCCTTCTCTTGGCTAGAGCGGGACAACAGAGCCCTGAGAGTATTTGACGACCGTCACACCGCGAAACTTCTTTTCTTCGCAGTGCTGATATTTCTTGTCCAGTTGCCGCTCGATGGTTTGCGACCCAGAATCGTTTGGTCCGGCGCGATATAGCACCAGCCACACCCACCGGGCGTGATGAATCTCGCTCTTCCATTCCATGCTCGCAGGATCCGCCGCAACAACTGCCGGTCTTGCGTCATTTCCTCCAGGCAGCCAATCGCGATAGCCCTCGCCGGCATATTGACCAACAGATTGGTAATACAGCACGCGATCGTCAGGACTGGCATTGGCGATGAGATAGCTAACCGCGCCGCGCCAGTCTTCCGTCACGTGCCGGTAGAGAATAATGGTGCATACGAGCGATAACGCAAATATGGCCGCGCCAGTGGAACGCCGCCAAGCGCGGCTGCGGATGTGCGTGATGCCGACCGCGGCCATCAGCACCCATGCCGGCAGGCAAATGATGAGAAAGCGGTGATAAAACACCGGCCTCACGATTGAAATCAGCAGTGTGATCACAACCGGAGAAACCAGTGCGCTGGCCACCAGCGTATATCTCCACCGCCGCAGTTCGTCCTTAGGCTCGCGCCCTAGCGCGACAAACTTCGCAACGAAAAAACCCAGCATCACCAGATAGAGAGCAAGCAGCGCTGCTCCCGCGGCTTTGCCGCCACTGGCAGCAAGAAAGACGCCAAGGTGATAGAGTTCCAGCAATGACGGCGGCAGCACCCATGAGATGTGCCCGATGTCTTGCGCGTGAATCTGCCAAACAATCGGGCTGGCCGTGACCGCGATGATCGCTGCCGCAAGCAGCAGGGGCTTCCATGGTCGTCGATTTTCCGGCACAGCGACGAGCGAGACTGCCTGTGCGACCGGCACCAACACACCGAAGTAGTGGAAGTAACACGTCATCCCGGCGACAATTGCGTACCCCCACGTGAGCTTGTAACTCGGCCTTTCGATCAACAACACGAAAAGATATGTCGAGAGCAGCACCGCCAACACCAGAAAGCTATACGCCCGCGCCTCCTGCGAGGCGCCGATGGCACAAGGATTCAGCGCCAGTAGCAGCGCGGAAACGATGCCTGTCTTGGCTCCAAACAGACGCTTGCCGAGAACGTACATCAAAGGAATCGACAGCACTCCGGGCACGACTGAGAGCGTCCGCACCATGCCTTCGCCATACCCCAGATGCCCCCACGGCCGCAGCAAGGCATAATAGAGCATCATGTTGCCTTCGTCGTACCATAAGATATGCCAGAAGACGGGCGCGGCTCGGCGCGCGATAGCCACGCTGGCGATCTCGTCAAGCCAGAAGCTTTTGTGCCCAAGTGCGACCAACCGGAGAGCGGCACCCACAGCGACAATCGCCCATATCCAGAGTGAACTGCTACGATGCGAGGAAATATCGCAGGCTCCCTCGCAGTTACCTGGCGAGGCTTTGTCCGCTGCATTGGACAACATATTCCCACTATAGCAGTTCAATCTGCGGCGCTGATGGCAGCGTAATCACAACACAATTACGGCTTCGTGAACGCGTCATGAATATCTGTTGAATAGCTACGAGCGGCAGAACTATGAGCCCGCTGGCATACCACCATTCGCTAACTGATATTTTGTTTCTAGCTACAATGCCCACATTCGCTGCGGTCGATATTGGTTCCAACTCGGTGAGGCTCAAGATCGCGAAAGCGGTGCGCGGCCGCCTTGAGGAGCTTCACGAAGAACGCGAGGTGACGCGCCTGGGCGAGAGCGTCTTCGCCAATGGAGCGCTCGATCCCCAGGCCATGGCGCACACTCTCCGCGTGCTACGGCGCTTTCATCGCGCTGCGCAATCCTACGGTGCAGACCGCGTACGCGTAGTTGCTACCAGCGCTCTGCGTGATGCCCGCAATAGCCGCGCCTTTCGCGATTGGGTACTCACCGCCACCGGATGGAAGGTCGATGTCATCTCCGGGCTGGAAGAAGGCCGGCTTATCCACCTCGGCGTCCTCTCCAGCGCGCGGGTCTCCAAGAAGCGCGCCTTGCTCATCGACCTCGGTGGCGGCAGCTGCGAATTGACGCTCTCCATCTCCGGCCACATTGAGGACATGGTGAGCCTGCCCATCGGCGCGGTGCGTCTCACCCAGACATTCCTGCACCACGATCCCCCATGGCGTATCGAACTGGAGCAGATGCGCGGCGTCATTCAACGAGAAGTGACCCGCATCCAAAAGCGCATCGTCGGCGCCAACCTCCAGATGGTCCTGGCGACCTCGGGCACGCCCGCTGCGCTCTCGGGACTCTACGCTGCCAAGGGGCGCGGCTACGATGAGAGCAAGCCGCACACCGTGCCACAGTCCACTGTGGCTTCCCTGCTGAAGGAACTTAGCCGGCGCAATCTGTCGCAGCGCCGCGCCCTGCCCGGCATCGGCCCTCGCCGTGCGGAGATCATCGTTGCCGGCACAATGGTTTTCGCGGAGCTGATGCAGCTTTGCCAGTTGCGCAGCTTTCGCTATCTGCCATTAGGTTTGCGCGACGGTCTGTTGGCACAAATGATGGCCGACTACAACGCCAGCGCCGCCATGCGCGAGCGCGTGGAATCGGAACGGCACGATGCGCTGCTGACTGTAGCGAAACACTATGGCGCGGACTTGCAATTTGCCCAACGTATTCGCGACTTGGCATTGCAGCTCTTCCGGCGTTTGAAAGCCGTACATCAATTGCCCGCCGAATACGCAGATTGGCTGGAGGCCGCGGCCATGCTGCATGAGGTGGGCGCATACATCAATCGCTCGGGACGTCGCCGGCACACCTACTATGTCATTTCCAACTCCGAGCTCTTTGGCTACACGCCGCTTCAGCGCCGCATCATCGCTGCTATCGCCCGTTACGTCGGCAAGTCGCTTCCCACACCCAACGACCGCGTGATGAGCATCCTGCCCGGCGTCCACCAGATTCATGTCGCCAAGACCGTCTCTCTACTGCGCCTGGCAAGAGCGCTTGATCAGGGCCGCCGCGCAGCCGTCAGCCAGTTGAAGGTCCGCCTCCACCAGGATGGACAAGTGCGTTTGCTGCTGACCCCACGCCCGCCGGAAGGAATCGAGCTGGAGTTGTGGGCGGTGGGGCAGGAAAAGGATTACTTCGAAACCGTCTTCGGACGCGAGCTGTTGGCGGAGGCTTGCTGAATCGAGCGCACAATCTTCGGCGGCATGCACCACTTGAGTATGGCCGGCCGCCGTCCTTCCTTCTCTACTTTCGCAATGGTGCCCTTCTTCATTTCGATCGCGTGGGGCGCGGCCTGACCCGCCAGGAGCCGGTTCACGAACTCCGTCATGCTGGGATTGTGGCCCACCACCAGGATCGCGTCCTTGCGACTGTAGCGGCGTAGCAAATCCTGAAACTGCTCGTAAGTGGCCTCTGACCGGAGCGCTGCATCGGTAATAACCTTGTCCTCATACCCGATCTCGTTGGCCACAACCGTCGCGGTTTGCGTGGCCCGCCGCAATGGACTGGAGATGATGGCATCCACGGTCACATCCAGCGCCGCAAGCGCACGTCCCACATCGTGGGACTGCTCGATGCCCAGCTTGTCCAGCCGGCGTTTTTCATCCTTGGTGGAATTTAGTTTCGCTTCGCCGGCATTGGCGTGGCGCAGGAAGTAGATGTCCATGATGACTATTTTGCCCTAACCGACCGCCGGACGGCACGCCGGCGAGGCGCCGGAAGTTCCGGAATCGAATCCAGCGTGACTTTGCCTTCCGAGAGCGCGATCAGAAATTCCTGTGCGTTAAAGTGTACCGCGCGCTTCGATGAACGGTAGCGCACAGCATCGGCGCTTACATAGTTGCCATCGGGCTGAAGAATGCGAGCTTGCATATTATCGGCCAGGTATGCCTCCAGAATCTCGCCGCGAATCCGCTGCTTCAACATGACATCCTTGATGGGAAACAGCACTTCCACGCGCTCATACAGGTTGCGCGGCATCCAATCAGCGCTGCCGAGATAAACCTCGTCCTCGCCCCCATTGGCAAAGTAAAAAATCCGGCTGTGTTCCAGAAAGCGTCCCACGATACTGCGCACTTTAATGTGGTCGCTCACTCCGCGCACACCCGGTCGCAGACCACAAATGCCTCGCACGATCAGGTCAATCCGTACTCCGGCTTGCGAAGCGCGGTAGAGCTCCCGAACAATGTTGCGGTCAAGCAGCGAATTCATTTTGGCGATGATTCGCGCCGGCCGGCCATTTCGCGCGTGATCGGCTTCGCGGGCAATCAGGTTGATTGTCCGCTGGGCCAGATTGATCGGCGCGACCAGAAGTGGATCATAGCTTGGCCGCTCGGCGTAAGCGGTCAGGAAATTGAAAATGCCATGTACCGCCGAAGTGATTTCGGGATCGGCGGTGAACAAACTCAAATCGGTGTAGTACGTCGCCGTAATTGAGTTGTAGTTGCCCGTCCCCAGGTGAGCGTACAGCCGCGTCTCGCCGGCGGGATCTTTGCGCACCATCATCGCCAGCTTGCAGTGCGTCTTCAGGCCCACCAGGCCGTGGAACACCTGTACGCCTGCATCTTCCAGGGAGCGCGCCCAGCGGATGTTGCTGGCCTCGTCAAAGCGCGCCTTCACTTCCACCACCACTGTGACTTCTTTTCGCGCGGCGGCGTCGATCAGAGCTCTGACAATGGGGGAGTCCTCGCTTGTACGATATAGCGTCTGCTTGATCGACAATACATTGGGGTCCTCGGCGGCGGCGCGGATGAAGCCGACCACCGAGTCATAAGAATCGTAAGGATGATGGAGCAGGATATCGCGATGCCGGATCTCTTCGAAGATGTCCTGCGACTTGCGGTTCAATTGCAGTTCGCGTGACACGAATGCCCGGAACTTCAAATCGGGCCGCTGTGTCTCGTCGTAAATGTGAAACAGTCGCGAAAGGTTTACCGGGCCATTAGTGCGATAGACCTGCCAGTCTTCCATCTCGAAGTATCCGCGTAGCCGTTCGATCATCTCCGGCTTCGCATCCGCCTCAATCTCCAGACGCACGGCATCGCCTTTGCGCCGGTTATGCAACTCGGTGCGGACCGACTCCAGCAGATTGCGTGACTCCTCCTCCTGCAAGTAGAGGTTGCTGTTGCGCGTGACTCGAAATGCCGCCTCGGAAATAATCTCGTACCCGCGATACATGTCCACAGTATGGGATGCGACCAGGTCGGCCAGGAAAATGTAATCTTCGCTGCCGTTGCGTCGTGGCAACTTGATGAGCCGCGGCAGCACGCGTGGGACGGTCACCACGCCCATGTACGTAGTCGACGCGCGGCGCCGGCGCCGCAACAGCAGGGCCTGGCAGAGTGCTTTGTTGATCACGCGCGGAAACGGGTGGGACGGATCGACGGTCACGGGAGTGAGCAGCGGGTCCAACTCACGGTCGCAATACTCGGCGACAAAAGACCGTTGTTCGGGTGTCAGCTCTTTCATGCCGACCACGCGAATTCCCTCTCGGGCCAGATCCGGCCGCAACTCATAGTTCCAGCAGCGATACTGGTCGCGCATAAATTCGTGGGTGAGTTGGGCAACAAGTTGGGCTTCCTGTTGCGGGGTGCGGCCATCGGGACCAGGTTCGGTCTGTCCGTCTTCAATGCGCTGAATGAGACCACCGACACGGATTTCGAAAAACTCGTCCAGATTGCGGGCCGTGATGGCAAGAAACTTCACTCGCTCCAGCAGCGGATTGCACGGGTTCTCCGCCTCCTCAAGCACACGGCGATTGAACGCCAGCCAGGAGGCTTCGCGGTTCAAAACCAGGGAAGAATCATCCAGGGAACGTCTGACCATATGAGAGGACTGACCCCACTAAGCGCAAGTCCGACTATGTTACACGAAGGTTACAAATCCGGTCAGACAAATCGGGGCATTCCAGTCCCCGACGGAGCCGCTGAACGGATGCGGAAAAACTCGTTGTCGTCGTGTTTTGAAGGGGCGCAGCTTCAGCTGCGCCGTTGCGAGTCCTTATTTTTTGTCATCACGAGCGGGCTTCAGCCCGCGAGGGATCTGCTTTTCCGGCTATTCCGCAGCCTATGGGGCAATTCTTGGTATGTCGATCCAGGGAGGCCAAGCGATTGGAATGGAGTTTGCTTTAGCCTAGTAAACCTTCGCCGCCAGCGCGTGCTCGGCGACATGGGCGACGCGCAACACCGTCGCTTCATCGAAATGCCTTCCCAGTATCTGCATGCCGATCGGCAATCCCTCTTTGCTCTTGCCGCATGGAATCGAGATTCCGGGAATGCCCGCCAGATCGGCGGTCACGGTGAAAATATCGGCCAGATACATGGCCAGCGGATCGTCCGTCTTTTCGCCCAGCTTGAATGCCGGCGTGGGCGCCGTCGGCGTAACGATGACGTCGACTTTGGTGAATGCTTCGTCAAAGTCGCGAGCCAGCAGGCTGCGCACACGTTGCGCCTTCAGATAGTAGGCGTCGTAATATCCCGCGCTCAGCACATACGTTCCCAGCATAATGCGGCGCTTCACTTCCGCGCCGAAGCCGGCATCACGAGTGCGGCGATACATCTCACTGAGAGTTTTACCTTCGCCGACGCGCAAGCCGTAGCGCACGCCGTCGTAGCGCGCCAGATTCGACGAGGCCTCGGCGGTCGCGATCACGTAGTACGTCGGTATGGCGTATGGCGTATGCGGCAGAGAGATTGGAACAACCTCGGCGCCGGCTTGCTTTAGCTCCTGAATGCCGAACTCCACCGCGGCGCGAACTTCGGAGTCAAGTCCCTCGTCAAAGTACTCCGGTGGAACGCCGACCTTCAGGCCCGTGACTGGCTGGCCGATCTGCTCGCGATAGTTGGGAACGGGAACGTCGGCGGTGGTGGAGTCGAGCGGATCGCGGCCGGCAATGGCCTGCAACATCAGCGCAGCATCTCTCACGGTCTTGCCGAACGGCCCAGGGTGGTCCAGCGACGAAGCGAACGCGATCAGGCCATAGCGGGAGACACGGCCATAAGTCGGCATCAGGCCGACAACCCCACAGAACGCGGCGGGTTGACGTATGGAGCCGCCGGTATCGGAGCCTAGCGAAGCCACGGCAGTGCCCGCGGCAATTGTGGCCGCAGAACCGCCCGACGAACCGCCCGGCACCCGCGTGCGATCGCGCGGATTGTGCACCGGATGGAAGCCGGAGTTCTCGTTGGACGAACCCATGGCGAACTCATCGCAATTGGTCTTGCCCAGGATGATCGCGCCGGCGTCCTCCAGCCGCGACACCACAGTCGCATCATACGGAGCAATAAAGTCCGCCAGAATCTTTGATCCCGCCGTTGTGCGCACATCTTTGGTGGTGAACACGTCCTTGATCGCGACCGGCACTCCTGCCAACGGCGGAAGGTCGTCACCCTTATCGGCAAGGGCGTCGATGCGCGCAGCCTGGCGATAAGCCCGCTCTTTGCACAGCGTGAGGTATGCGCCGATCGCACCATCCTCGGCTTCAATCTTCTTATAGAAAGCATCGGCCAGCGCGGTGGCCGTGGTCTCCTTTTCAAGTACGGCGGTGCGGGCGGAATCGACGGTGAGCAAATCGAGATTCATGGCCTATCGCTCAATCACTTTAGGAACTTTGAAGAATGTTCCGTCGGAAACGGGCGCGTTACGCAGCGCCTCTTCGCGCGGGAGGGACGGACGCGTCTCATCGCTGCGCATGACTTCACCTTTCCGCTCGCCATAACGGCTGGCCACTTGCGCCATTGGCTCCACGTTGCTGGTGTCCAACTGGTTCAGTCGGTCGATATAACCGAGAATCGAGTTCAGGTCCTTCAACATGCGAATGCGCTCCTCGTCCGTCAGTTCAAGGTGCGCCAGATCCGCAACATAGGAAACATCTTTTTCGGAAACCATAAGTGTGCTTGTGCGATCAGGGGTCGGTGATGTTCACCGTGACAAACTCAATCCTGTTCACTGGCCCAGGCGTGATTTGGTTAAGCGCGGCCAGGTATTGCGAACTGAAGCTCTGTAGTTGACGACGCCAAGCCTCGTCGGGAACGGAAACCGTAAGCACGCCCGCCGCAAAGTTGATCGCGTTCGTCCGCTCCGCTGTTTTGGCGCCACACGCCAGCGGCCACGCCAGCAGTGGCGCACTATCGCCCTCGCGGCGCACAGTCTCGCGGAAGATCTTTCTGAGGGTTGCGCTGGCATGCTGCATGGTTCTGAAAGCTCATTGTAGATCAACACCGGCCATTCACCACAGTGACACCGAGGCACAGGGAGTCTCAGTAGTTCGCTGACAGACTCGCCGTCGAGATTTCGAAACCGGTTCCGTCAACTCTGTGCCTCTGTGTCTCTGTGGTGCAATCTCTCACTTGGCGAGCGGAAACTCGCGACGCGCGAACTCCAGCGCCTCTTCCTTGCTGCGCAGCGAGCCTTCCAGTTGTGCGTCCTCGATTGCCGCTAATATCGCACGAAACCCCGGACCGGGCTTGTAGCCAAGCTGAATTAGATCTCGTCCGCTCAGCAGCAAGGCCGGTCTGATCTCTTCCTCCGAACTCTGTTGCAGGCGCTGGCGCACGAAATCGTACATGGCCAGATTGCCGTTG
>Ga0302326_10020071_pt1 | contig 13774 bp, 12 predicted proteins | sample Palsa_T0_3_FD_202264 | JGI IMG/M metagenome (GOLD analysis project Ga0302326, IMG submission 202264) | Peat permafrost microbial communities from Stordalen Mire near Abisko, Sweden - Palsa_T0_3 | ecosystem: Environmental > Terrestrial > Soil > Palsa > Peat permafrost | place: Sweden: Abisko... | reverse complement strand
CGATCGTCGTCGACCGCGAGCGCGAGTACCCGCGCGACGGCGCCGACGCTTACGGTGCGCTCCCCGAGGACTCGCGCGTCTACGACGGCGCCCTGCCCCCGTCTGCGTTGGCCGACGACCCGCTCTATGCTCGCGGCGACGATCCCGCGCGCGGAGGCTCCGAGGAGTCGACGTCGTGACCGTCGCCGCTCCTGACCCTGCCGGCACGACGCCGGGCGGGGGTGCCCCCTCGCCGACCGCCGACGCCGACCCGGGCGGCAAGATGACCATCTGGGAGCACCTCGACGAGCTGCGAGGGCGCGTGGTCAAGGCAGGCATCGGCGTCCTCGTCACCACGATCGTGGCGTGGGGCTTTCGCGAGCGTCTCCTCGCCCTGCTCGTCGCGCCGTACCAGCGCACCTGGATGGAGCGGTTCCACAAGCCGCTCGTGCTTCAAACCCTCGCCCCCGCGGACGCTTTCCTGGGCTACCTGGAGCTCTCGCTGACGACGGGAATCGCGGCCGGGGTGCCGATCATCTTCTACCAGCTCTGGTCGTTCGTCTCGCCCGGGCTTTACCGGAAAGAGAAGCGACTCGTCGTGCCGTTCGTCGTCTCGTCGACGGTGCTCTTTCTCTCGGGGGTGGCGTTCGCCTACGTCGTCGCGTTCCCGTTCACGTTCAGCTACTTCATGTCGCTGCTCGGCCCCGTGAAAGAAGGCGTCGAGCTCACGCAGATCGTCACGCTCGAGTTTTACCTCGACTTCAGCACGCGGTTTCTCCTCGGCTTCGGGGTCGTCTTCGAGCTGCCTCTCTTCATCGCGTTCCTCGTGCTCGCGAACATCGTGACCCCGCGCCAGCTCCTCAAGTTCGGTCGCTGGGCCACGGTGCTCGCCTTCGTCGTCGGCGCCGTCGTGACGCCCGGTCCGGAGGTCACCAGCCAGCTCGCGGTCAGCCTCGCGCTCGTCGGGCTCTATTTCCTGTCGGTCCCCATCGCCTTCATCCTGCGGCCGCGCGCCAGCGCCATCGAGCCAGAGGGCGAGACCCGCCCGCAGTAGCCGCGGCGCCCGGGGGCGGGGCGACGGTTCGGATGTCGAACGCGCGACCGAGCCCGGAGATCGCTTTTCGTACGGGCAACACGCGCGCTCGCGACAATTGCGGGCATTTGCGGGTGGCTCGCCCGTTGCACTGGTGCGGGCCTCGATGCCGACTCTCGACGTCTCCGCCGCCTCGCCGAAGGACCAGAGGAGTGACTACGAACATGGGTAAGAAGATCATCGTCATCGACGACTCGCAAACGATTCGGGACCAGGTCGGCACGACGCTCCGACAGGCCGGCTTCGAGATTCTCGAGGCCGTCGACGGTATGGACGGCGCGGATGTCGTCGAGCGGACGCCCGACGCGGCGCTCGTCATCTGCGACGTGAACATGCCGAAGCGCAACGGCCTGGAGCTGCTCGAGTACCTGCGCAAGGACGACCGGTTCAAGGCCCTCCCCGTCGTGATGCTGACGACCGAGGGGCAGCCTCAGCTCATCGAGCGAGCCCGCAAGAACGGCGCGAAGGGCTGGCTGGTGAAGCCATTCAAGGCCGATCTGCTGCTCGCCGCGGTTCGAAAGCTCACGGCATGAAGACCGATACCCTCGACCGGATCGACGCCATCGTCGAGTCCTCCGCGCGCGCCCTCTTCGTGACGCACGGTCTCGCGTTGGGAGACCGCTCGGGCGCCTTCAGCGCGACGCCGGACGACCACGACGTGGCCGGCAGCATCGGCTTCATGGCCCCCGAGATCCGGGGCGCCGTGCTGGTCACCGCGCGCAAGGACGTGCTGGCGCGCGCGTGGCCGACGGAGCTGCGGGACCGAGTTCCGTCGGACCGGGACGTCTTCGACTGGACGGGCGAACTCGTGAACCAGCTGCTCGGCCGCGTGAAGAACGCGCTCGTGCCCTTCGGCCTCACCCTCGAGCAGAGCACCCCGACAGTCGTGACAGGCTGGCACCTTCACCGCGCCCCCGCGTCGACGAACGTCGCGCGTCGTTACCTCTTCGAGGCCGACGGCGGGTCCATCGCGATCTACTTCGACGCAGTCGTCGCAGAAGGCTTCGCGCTCGCCGACTCGCCACGACAGTCCCTGCAGCCCGTCGTCGAAGGCGACATCCAGCTCTTCTGAGCGATGCTCCACGGCCTCCGCACATCGATCCGGGCCAAGCTCGAGCAAGAAAGTCGAGGCGCCGCGTGAGTGACCTGTCGAACTTGCCTTTGGTGACCCACGCGGCCTTCCCGGCGGCGCTGCTCGACGGCGACGGCCGCGTCCTGGCGACCTCGCCGGCGTGGGATGCGCTCCTGGACGCGTCCCCTCCCCGCCCGGAGGTGCGCTTGCAGGTCACCGGGCTGCCGGAGCCGGGTCACCTGCTCGTCGTCGCGACCGACTGCTCCGACGTGCGCCTCGAAGCGACCGAGCTCCGCGACCGCATCGCCTTCATGGAGTGGCAGGCCCTCTCGCTCTCCACGTTCGCGAAGGTGATCGCGCACGCGCCCATCATCCTGTCGTCGATCGACGCCGCGGGCGTCACGTCGATGTCCGACGGCAAGGGGCTCGACCTCGTCGGACGCAAGCCGGGAGCGCGCGTCGGCGTGAACGAACTCGAGGCCTCGCTCGGGACACCCACGCACGAACACCTTCTGCGCGCGCTCGACGGAGAGACGGTGCGCGCGATCTCCGAGCCCGCCTCCGGCGTGTTCTTCGAGACTTGGTACACGCCACTGCGCGACGAGAACGACGCCATCGACGGCGTCATCGCGCTCGCCATCGACGCGACCGACCGGGTGAAGTCGCAGGTGCAGCTGGTGGAGAACACGCGCGTCATCGAGCGGCAGAGCGAGACCATCCGCGATCTTGCCGCCCCGATCATCAAAGTCTGGGACGAAGTCATCTGCCTGCCCATCATCGGCGCGGTCGACGGCAGCCGCGCGACCGACATGATGGGGCACCTCCTCGAGTCGATCGTCCGCGAGAAGGCGCGCTTCGCGATCCTCGACCTCACGGGCGTCGGTGCGGTCGACACCTCGACGGTGCACCACCTGCTTCGGATGCTCAAAGCCGCCCGGACGCTCGGCGTGGAAGGCGTGCTCTCCGGGGCCCAGCCGACCATCGCGCAGACGATGGTGTCGCTCGGCATGAACCTCGAGGATCTTCGCACCGTCCGCACGCTGCACGATGCCCTCTCGTGGTGCCTCGCGCGAAGGCAAGCGGACCAGGCGCGCCGCCGCCTCGACCGAGCCACGGCCTCCCGCCACCCGTCGCTTCGAGAAACCGAGTCGCCAAGGAGATCGCAATGACGTCGCCCGTGCCCATTCAATCGACGATGGACGTCCTGCGGCAGCTCCTCGAGAGCGCCCTCATCGCCGTCTGGGCGGTCGACTCCGAAGGCCGCTACACGATGAGCGAAGGCAAGGGGACGTCGCTGTTCGGAATGCGTCCCGAGGAGCTCTTGGGCCTCTCGGCGCTCGAGATGTTCCACGACAACCCGCCGATCGCCGACGCCATCGTCCGCGCCCTCTCGGGAGAGGCGACCCACCTGGTGTCGACGCCGGCGCCCGGGCTCGAGCTCGAGACCTGGTACACGCCGCTGCGCGGGCCCGGCGGCGAGGTCCAGGGAGCAGCGTGCCTCACGCTCGACGTCTCGGACCGAATCGCGCGCGCACCCTCCCCCGGGGAGGCCGACCTCGTCGAGCGCCAGAGCGCGACGATCCGCGCGCTGGCGACCCCCATCATCCAGGTCTGGGACGGCGTCCTGTGTCTGCCCGTCATCGGTACCGTCGACAGCGCGCGCACCGCCGAAATGATGCAGCGGCTGCTCGACAGCATCGTCAAGGAGCACGCGAGGTACGCGATCGTCGACCTGACCGGCGTCGAGCTCGTGGACACGTCGACTGCCGACCACCTCATTCAACTCTTTCGGGCCGCGCGCGTGCTGGGCGTCGAGGGGGTCCTCTGCGGGATTCGCCCCGCCGTCGCGCAGACGATCGTCGGCCTCGGCCTCGATCTCGGCTCGGTGCGCACGACGCGGTCGCTGCGCGACGCGCTCAAGTGGTGCATTCGAGCCCGAGGCACGGCGACGGAGGCGAGCCACGCGGCTTCGCAGGAGACATGACCATGCAAGACGCCCGGATCCCGATCATCGGTCTCTACGACGATCTCATCGTGCCCATCCAGGGCGCGATCGCGGACGACGTCATGGTCACGCTGCAGAACGACGTCACACGGCGCATCCAGGACGGCAACGCGCGGGGGCTCGTCGTCGACGTCTCGGGCGTCGAGACCCTCGATAGCTACATGACGCGCAATCTGCGCGACCTGGCCCTCTCCGCACGCCTCATGGGCGTCACGGCCGTCGTCTCCGGGCTTCGGCCCGCGGTCGCCATCACGCTGATCGAAATGGGCCTCGAGATCCCCGGCGTGCACACGGCCCTCAACCTCGAGCGCGCCCTCGAGCTCCTTCACGCCATTCGGCAAGAAGAGGCCCGGGCCGTGGGCGAACCGGGGGACGACGATGCCTGACCCGACGGACGACGTCCTCGGCACGCTCGGCGAGTACTTCCCGCCTGCGATCGCCCGCGCCGTGCTCCGATCGACCCTTCGACGAGGAGGCCTGGACGAAGAGCGCGTCCGGGACAGCGAGATCTCCGAGTTCGTGGCCGCGCTCGAACGGACGTTGCCGATGTACATCGTCGACCCCGGGCGGCGCGGCGAGTGCATCGGCAAGGTGCGCCGGCTCATGACGACCGAGCCGCCCCCGGCCCTCCCGTCGCCGCGACCACGTCCCTCGCGCGATACGCCGCGGGTGCCGCCAGCGTCCGGCGGATTTGGCAGGGTCGAGCCGACGGCGTCGGGCTTCACCGAGCGCCTCGTGGGCGGCATCATCCGCATCCGCACGGCGCGCGACATCGTGCAGGCGTGCGACCTTGCGCGCGAGGTCGCGCGAAAGCTCGGCTTCTCGCTGCTCGACCAGACCAAGATCGCAACGGCCGCCTCGGAGCTCGCCCGCAACATCCTGCTCTACGTCGGCGACGGCGAGGTCCGCATCGGCGTCATCGAGGGGCCGAAGCGCGGCATCCAGATCGCGGCTGTCGACTCGGGCGCGGGGATCCCGGACGTCGGGCTCGTGATGAACAGCGGGTATCGATCGCGCACGGGAATGGGCATGGGGCTGAAAGGGACCAAGCGCCTCATGGACGAGCTCGAGATCGATTCGCGCCCGGGCACCGGGACGACGGTCGTCACGAGGAAGCTTCTCTCATGATGCGCGTCTCGGCCGCGTCGTTCGTGCGGCCTGTGGCGACCGAGGCGGTCGCCGGCGACGCCTGCCTCGTCGAGCCGTGGGCTCGCGGCGTCTTGGTCGCCGCCGCAGACGGGCTGGGACACGGAGCGCAGGCCGCCGCGGCGGCATCCGCCTTCCTGCAATGCGTCCGCGACGCGCGCGAGGCTCCCCTGCCGATCGTCCTCGAACGCGCCCACCGCGCCCTGCTGCGGGGACGCGGCGCGGTCGCCGCCGTCGCCCGGTTCGACGAGCCTTCGCGCAGCGTCGAGGTCGCGGGATTGGGAAACGTCACCGTCTTCATCGCCGGCGCCCCGGGGGAGCCGAAGCACGTCGTCCTCCCCGCCGGTGTGCTCGGCAGCGCGTTCCGTACGATCCGACCGCAGGTGTTCGGGTTCGGCCGGGGCCAGGTGCTCGTCCTGCACACCGACGGCGTGACCAGCCGCTTCCCCCTCGGTCCGCTCCGGTCCCTCGGGCCCGCGGCCATGGCCCAGGCGGTCGTCGCGAGGCACGGCAAGGCCACGGACGACGCCGCGTGCATCGTCGCGGTCGCAGGAGAGGTCGCGGCCGATTCGCTGCCCGCCCCCGACGGCCCGGAGTCTTTCACGCTGGCGATCCGCGTGCGAAGCGACGCCGAGTGCGCGGCCGTCGCAGCGCGCGCGTTCGCGGGACGAACGGGGTTCGGCCTCAAGGCGCAATGGCAGCTCGGCATCGCCGTCTCGGAGCTCGTCACCAACGTCCTCAAGTTCGGGCTCGAGGGGCGATTGACCCTGAAGTTCGTGGGCGAACCTCGCCCCGGAATCGTGGCCGAGGTCGTCGACCACGGCAGCGGCATCTCGGACGTCGATCGTGCCAGGGTGGACGGATTCTCCGAGGGCGCGCTCCTCGATGCGCAGCGGCCGCGCCGACCGGACCAGGGGCTCGGCGTGGGCCTGGGGTGCGTCCATCGCATGATGGACCACGTCGCCATCGACACCGGAGAGACGGGCACCCGCGTCGTTGCCACGAAGTTTCGCGATTAGTCCAGCGCCATCAAGACGACGTCCAAGACCCGCTCCACTTCCTGCCGCGCGGCCTCGGTCGCGCCCCAATCCTCGGTCGCGACGGCGTGCTCGAGGGCATCGAGCGAGGCGGCGAGGGCCAGCGCGTCGAGGGCAAGCGCCTGGCCTAGCAGCCGGTGGGCCGCGTACCCGATGGCGCCCGCGTCCTTTCGCTGCACGGCGTCGCGAAAATTGACCTTGGCGCGCGCGGCCTCGTCCCGGAACTGCACCAGCATCCGAGCGAGGAGCTCGCGGTTGCCCATCAACCGATCGAGCGCCCGCACCAGGTCGACGACCGGCAAGAGCGGCCGCGTCGCTTCGGCCGGCACCGGTGCGGCGCCAGTCTCGGCCTCCTGCTCGGCGATCGCCGTCAGCAGCCGGCGGGCGTCAATCGGCTTGGCGATGTGACCATCCATGCCCGCGAAGCGCGCCCGCTCCATGTCCTCGACCGCCGCGCTCGCGGTCAAGGCGAGGATGGGCACGCGCCTCGAGCGCGAGCTCGCGAGCGCGCCGAGCGACTCGAGGGCTCGGATGCGCCGCGCCGCCTCGTAGCCGTCGATCCCCGGGATCTGGCAGTCCATGAGGACCAGATCGAACGCGCCGCTGCGCGCCGCGTCGACCGCTTGGAGACCGTCGACCGCGAGCTCGACTTCGTAGCCCGCCGCGCGCAGGATCTCCGTCACCACCTCCGCGCTGACCGGCGTGTCCTCCACCAAGAGGATGCGCGAGCGGCGGCCCGAGGCGGGCGGCGGAGCAGGAGGCTGCGACGCGGTGGGCCCGCTCGACACGAGCGTGGTCCCGTCGAGCGCGGCGGTGAGGGCCCGCAGAAGGTGGGCGCGCCAGATCGGCTTCGTCGCCCACGTGAGCACGCCGAGCGCCTGGAGCTCGCTCATGTCGAGGGGCCGACCGATCGAGCCGAGCATCACGATTCGCAGCCCGGCGATCCGTGGGTCGGCCTTGATTCGCCGGGCCACCTCGACGCCGTCCATCCCGGGCATCTGTTGATCGAGAACGGCGAGGACGAACGCGTCGCCGGCCCGCGCGGCCTCGACGAGCTTGTGCAGCGCTTCCTGTCCCGAGCTCGCGACGTCGCAGCGCATCCCGGCCACGAGGAGCTGCGCGCGGAGGACCTCCCGGTTCGTGGCGTTGTCGTCCACCGCAAGGACGCGCAGCCCCGCGAGGCGCGCGTCGATCTGCGAGATGCGCGGCGGGACGGCTTCGACGCGCTCGAGCTTCAGCGTAAACCAGAAGGTGGAGCCCCGACCGGCGACGCTCTCGACGCCGATCTCGCCGCCCATGCGCTGCACCAGCTCGCGGCAGATCGCGAGCCCGAGGCCCGCCCCGCCGTGCTTGCGCGTCTCCGAGGCGTCGAGCTGCGAGAACGGGTGAAAGAGCTTCTGCTGGCCCTCTGGAGTAATCCCGACGCCGGTGTCGCGCACCTCGACGCGCACGCGCGCCTCGGCCCCGACGGCCTCGCCGGCGAGGATCGCGCGGACCGCGACTTCTCCGGCCCGCGTGAATTTGATCGCGTTGCTGATCAGGTTTACGAGAATCTGGCGGATGCGCGAAGGGTCGCCGTAAAGGGGCGACAGGAGCTCGCCCTCGGTTTGACACGTGAGCTCCAGGCCCTTGTCCTCGGCCGAGAGCTCCATCAGCGTCGCCACCTCCTCGACGACGTCGCCGAACGAGAACTCGATCTTCTCGATGTCGAGCTTGCCGGCCTCGATCTTGGAGAAATCGAGGATGTCGTTGATGACCGACAAGAGCAGGCTCGCCGATGACCGCGCCACCTCGACGTAGCGTCGCTGGCGGGCGTCGAGGACGGTGCCCGATAGGAGATCGACCATCCCGATGACGCCGTTGAGCGGCGTACGCAGCTCGTGGCTCATGTTCGCCACGAACGCGCTCTTCGCGCGGCTCGCAGCCAGGGCCTCCTCCCTCGCCCGTTCGAGCTCGACGGCCACCGCTTCGCGCATTTGCTGGGCGCGGTGCCGCTCCGTGACGTCGCGGATGACGGACTGGGCGCCGATGACGGCTCCGGTCTTGTCGTGGATCGGCGAGCGCGCCGCCTCGATCCGGATGTGGCTCCCGTCGTTTCGCACCAGCGTCCACATCAAACCCGCCGCTCCGAGACCCGCCCGCGTAGCCTCGATCACATTCTCCAGCTGGGGTTGCTCCTCGGGGAGGATGAAGTCGCGCACGCTCCTGCCCACGAGCTCCGCGGCCGAGTACCCCGCAAGGCGCTCGGCGGAGGGGCTCGCGAAGAGGATGTTCCCGTCGGTGTCGAACGTGATGATCGCGTCCTGCGAGCGCTCGACCAGCAATCGGTAGCGCTCCTCCCCGGAGCGCAACGCGTCCTCGGCCTCGGCCCTGGCCCGCGCCAGCGCGACGGTCTCGCGGAGAATTCGAACGACCCCCGCGTCGTCGCCCAGCCCGCGCAGGTCCGGCGGCATCGTCCCCGCGACCCACTCGCTCACGACGTCCGCCCCGACGCCGAGGAACGCGCCGAACGACTCGGACGCGAACCGAACGGAGCTCTCGACGTCCATTTCCAGGAATCGGCGCGAGATCTGGCCGACGAGCTCGTCGCGCCGCGCGCGCTTCTCGAGGGCCTCCTGGGCGGCCTTGCGCTCCGTGATGTCTTCGATGAGCGTCTGCATGACGCGGCGGCCGCTCTCGAGCTCGAGGATCGCGACGCGGATGTCCGCAAGGAACAGCGAGCCGTCGACGCGCCTCGCGAGCCACTCGCGCCGGACCTTTCCCTCGCGCGTCGACACCGTGACGATGTCCTGGAGGGCCTCGGCCGTCGTCTTGCCATCGGGCTGAAACTCGCCCGACAGTTCGGCGACGCGTGATCCGCGGAGCGCGTCGACGCTCGGCGCCCGATACAGGCGAAGGGCGGCCTGGTTGCACTCCAGGAAGGTCTGATCCTCGAGGGACCGGACGGTGACGGCGGTGGCGATCCCTTCGAAGAGATCGCGATAGAGACGCTCGGTGTCGCCCACCGACACGGCGCCAGCGGCCGGCTCCCGCCCGTGGTCGGCGGCCGGCGGGCGTTCGTGCTGGTCGTCTGTTCGTCGGTGATCCATCCGCGGAGCCACGGGCCCCAATGGACCAATCTACCGCGCATTGCCATCAGTACGCCGAGGGAAGCGACACGACGACCGCCGTGCCGCCGCCTGCGCGCGGTCGAGGCTCGACGGATCCGCCGCGCGCGTTTACGTCGGACCGCACGGCGTCCGCGGCACTCGCCGCCTGGGCGTGGCCGAGGCCGCGGTGGCCGACCAGCACCTTGACCGTCGGGTGCCGTGCGGCGCGGGGCCGCTCCTCGACGACCTCGAGCACGAGCTCTCCCGAGGACGCAAGAAGGCCGACGACGAGACGGCGCACGAGGATCGCCAGCGTCCGCCTGAGCTCCGACGAGGGCATCCTCGCGAGCACGGGCGTCGGGGGGCACACGATGCTCAGGGTCGCGCCTTCCGGCATCGACGGCGCCAGGTGCCTGCCGAGATCGCGCGCGATCCGCGCGGCGTCGGTGTAGCCGTCCGGATCGGAGTGCGATCGGGTCGCGATCGACAGCCTGCGCGCGAGGCTGACGCACGCCGAGAGCGCGTCGTCGATGGAGGTGACCTCGGCGGCCTCCGGGCTGTGCTCCACGGCGACCCTTCGAAGCCGCGAGACGTCGGCAGAGACGACGAACAACGCTTCGGCCAACTGATCGGCCAGCGCTGGACCGTCGCCGACCAAGAACTGATCGGTGGCGTCGCGCACCCGCCGCTCCAGTTCCTCGTGACGCTGGGTGAAACTCACTCGTGCCAGCACACGCACGCCTCGTGCCAGACGGAAACTGCAGGGCTTTTCGACCGCCGTGCACCGTCGCCGCTCGGAAACGAAACGCGGGCGCGAGAACGCCGTCCGGCGTTCGGCCCCCGAAGGCACGTCAGTCGATGCTGTAGCGCTTGAGTTTTTCCCACAATGTGGAGCGCGAGACGCCGAGCATCGCGGCAGCGCGGGTCTTGGATCCCCCGGCCCGCTCGAGAACGTGCGCGACGTGCCGCCTCTCCATCTCCTCGAGGGAGAGCGGCGCGGCGTCGCCGTCGGCGGGGGGCGACTCCGCGCCGTCGAACGGAAGGGCCAGGTCGCTCTTCCCGATGGCGTCCGACTCCGCGATGATCATCGCTCGCTCGACGACGTTCCGCAGCTCGCGCACGTTGCCGGGCCATCGATACTCCGGCAAGCACGCGGCGGCGGACGGCGTGAACAAGGCGCGTGGCCGACCGAGCTCCGCTCGGAATCGCTCGAGGAAGTGGGTTGCCAGGGGCAGGATGTCTTCTTTGCGCTCGCGGAGCGGCGGGATGCGGATCACGATCGTCGAGAGCCGGTAGTAGAGGTCTTCGCGAAGCAGGCCGCGCGCAATCTGATCCATCGGGTCGCGGTTGGTGGCGGCAAGGACGCGGACGTTCATGCGCCGCTCGCGATCGCTGCCCACGGGGAAGAAGCTGCGCTCCTCGAGCGCACGCAGGAGCTTTGGCTGCAGCTCCGTCTTGAACTCGCAGACCTCGTCGAGCAGCAGCGTCCCGGCGTCGGCGCTCGCGAAGTGTCCGGCGCGGTCGCGCTTCGCGTCCGTGAAGGCGCCGCGCAGGCTTCCGAAGAGCTCCGCCTCGACCATGTTCTCCGGGATGGCCGCGAGGTTCACCCGGACGAAGGGGCCATTGCGCCGGTCGCTCATCTCGTGGATGTACGAGGCGACGACTTCCTTGCCGACGCCGCTCTCGCCGATGAGCAGGGCCGACGACGCCGGCGTCGCGGCGACCCGCGCCGCGAGGGCGAGCACCTCTTTCATCGCAGGGCTCTGGGCGACGGCGGACGTGCGCTGCTTCTGCTGCTCCTCGAAGGCCTGCAGCTTGCGTCGCATCGAGGCGTGATCGAGCGCCCGGTCGACGCGGGCGCCGAGGTCGTCGAAGTCGAGGGGCTTCGGCAGGTAGTCCGTCGCGCCCCGGCGCACCGCCGCCACGGCGCCGTGGATCTCGGCGCGCGCCGTCATCGCCAGCACGACGGGCCGCGGATCGAGCTCCATGGCGTGGTCGAGGATCTCGAGGCCGTCGCCGTCGGGCAGATAGAGGTCGAGGAGCACGAGGTCGATCGGCTGCGTCGCCAGGGCGCGCTTGGCGTCGGCCACACCGCCCGCGCTCGCGAAGCGGTATCCGCGCATCTCCACGAAGGTCTTCAACGAGGAAATGACCATGGGGTCGTCGTCGACGACGAGGACCGCGTACTCGGCCGCTTTCATCCGTTCACCTACGTCCAAGCCATATCCGCGACGACGCTCCTGGCCAATAGAGCCCGCGTTCGTGAATCGAACGCGTCGATCCCAGCACTTCGATTCCCAGACCTTCGCGGCCGTTGCTCTCGAGTGTACGCGCCTAGGGACCGAGCTCCCACCGACAGCTCTCTGGCTCGTGATCGACAATCGCGCGCGCTGCTTTCGAAAGGCGCGTGCCGGTCATGGGGCGCGTTCGGAATCAGGCACGGGGAGGCGGCGGGCGTCGAGCCACAAGCCGTCGATGTCGTAGAGCTGCCGCGCCTCGTCCTGAAAGACGTGGACGACCACATCCCCGTAGTCGATGAGCACCCAGAGCCCCTGCTGCAGGCCCTCGATGGCCGTCGGGCGCACCCCCTTTTTGCGGAGCGCATCCTCGATCCCCTGCGTGAGCGCTTGCGCGTGGCGATCGCTGCGCCCCGTCATGATGACGAGGAAGTCCGCGTAGTCGACCTTTCCGGCCACATCGAGGATCTCCAGCGCGAGCGCCTTTTTCTCGATCGCGGCCATGGCGATCGTGGCCGCCGTGTCGCGCGCCGAGTCGCTCGCCATGCCATCGGCTGCAGGAGCGGGTGCCGGCACGTCGACGAGGCGCGCGCGCTTGGGCGGTCGCGCGCGCTCGCGGGACGCCGACACCGCGTCCGCGAGGACCGGCCAGGCCCCACGGCCTCGCGCCGCTGCCCCCGCGACACGGCGCGCCGGGCGCGCGACCTTCACCTTCTCGTGCGAGCTCCGCATCGACGGACGTCCCCGCTCACCGATCCCCCCGCCGTCGCGCCTCTTCGTCGTCAAACCTTGGCCTCGCTCCAGCCCAGACTAACGCATTGACGGGCTTCCGCCACGATGCGGCGGGCGGGGCTACGTCCTGACGTGGCCGGAGCCGTCCAGCACCCACTGGAACGTGGTGAGCCCCTGAACGCCCATCGTCCCGCGCCAGTGCAGCTTGCTCGTGGCCGTCCCGATCTCGGCGCCCATGCCGACCTGCCCGCCGTCGTGCAGCCGCGTGCTCGCGTTGATGGCGACGCACGCGGCGTCCACCTCGTGGCGCCACCGCTCGGCGTGCGCCGGGTCGCGCGTGCAGATCGCCTCGGTGTGCCCGGAGCCGTAGCGCGCGATGTGATCGAGCGCCGCGTCGATCCCGTCGACCACTCGCACCGCCAGGATCCGGTCGACGTACTCGTGGCCCCAGTCCGCGTCCGTCGCCGGCACGGCCTGCGGCACGAGCGTGCAGGTGCGCTCGCAACCGCGAAGGACGCACCCGCCCTCGAGCAGGGCGCTCGCGATCGGCGGCAGCAGGCGCGCCGCATCCGCCGCGTCGACGAGCAGGCACTCGATGGAGTTGCAGGTGCCTGGCCGCTGGAGCTTCGCGTTGACGGCGAGGCGCACGGCCATGTCGACGTCGGCGCCGGCGTCCACGTAGAGGTGACAGACGCCGGCCGCGTGGGCGATGACCGGAACGCGCGCATTCTCGCGGACGAAACGCAGCAGGGAGTCGCCGCCGCGCGGGATTGCCAGGTCGACGGTGTCCGTCTGGTGGAGCAGCTCGGCGATCGCGGCGCGGTCTCCCGGCGGGAGCATCTGGACGGCGTCGCGCGGGAGCTCGGCGCGCGCGAGGGCCTCGTGGATGATGGATAGGATGGTCCAGTTCGAGCGGGCGGCGTCCGAGCCGCCTCGGAGCACGACCGCGTTTCCCGCCTTGAGGCAAAGCGCGCTCGCGTCCGCCGTGACGTTGGGCCGCGCTTCGTAGATCATCGCGATGACGCCGATGGGCACACTGACCCGCCGGACGCGCAGCCCGTCAGGCCGGGTCCACTCGGACAGCACGTGGCCGAGCGGGTCGTCGAGCGCGGCGATCTCCTCCACGGCGCGCGCCATCTCCTCGACGCGCCCTGGGTCGAGGACGAGCCGATCCAGCAGGGCTTCACTCGTACCGCCAGCGCGGCTGGCCGCCACGTCCTCGGCGTTCGCCTCGAGCAAGTCCGCGGTGCGCGAACGTAGGCCAGCGGCGATGCCGCGCAAGGCCGCGTCGCGCGACGCGCGGTCCCTGGGGGCGAGCTTTCGCGCCGCGGCCCTGGCGCGCCGGCACTGTTCCACGATTGGCGACGGCGCTTGTGCGGAGACG
>Ga0302326_10020069_pt1 | contig 13774 bp, 12 predicted proteins | sample Palsa_T0_3_FD_202264 | JGI IMG/M metagenome (GOLD analysis project Ga0302326, IMG submission 202264) | Peat permafrost microbial communities from Stordalen Mire near Abisko, Sweden - Palsa_T0_3 | ecosystem: Environmental > Terrestrial > Soil > Palsa > Peat permafrost | place: Sweden: Abisko... | reverse complement strand
GCGGAACTGCTCCCTGCCGTCGCACTTCCGTGCATCCCCGTTACTCACCGCCGCGCGAATATTCTTTACTTTTTTGCTTTACGGATTCGCTGCGACATCCTGCTGTACATCCAGATCATCCAGCGTCTCGAAATCGGAATACAGGTCGTGATTGTTCTCGAGCGCCTGGAGATCACTGACTGCGGTGCCCGGTGCTTCGGTAATAGTCGCTTCCACCGCGGGGTGCTGGTAACCCTTGGCAAAGTACAGGCCCACACCCACTCCCATGATTACCGTGAGCGCAGCCGCCAGCACGGGCTGGCGAAACCAGCGCAGCCAGCCGGATTGCGGCCTGGCCATTTCTTCGCGCAGCCGCGCCTGCAGCCGCACGTCGAAGTAAGGCGAGGGCTCGGGCACCTGCCACTCCTCGAGCAGCGCCATCGTTCCGAGCATGGTGGCGCGCTGCGCCTTCCACTCTTCGGCGCAAGCGCCGCAAGTTTCCAGATGATCGCCTTCGTCCGCCGTAGGCAGACTGAATCCAGCCGCCAACTCGGGCATCCGTTCAAGAATTTCGTCGCATTTCATAACCGCATCCCCTTTTACACTCTTCCGCCAACTGCCGCCCACAAAAAAATAACAATTCTAAACGAACTCTTTTAACTGGTCGCGCAAAGTTTCATACGCCCGGAAGAGCAGCGACTTGGTGGCCGACTCGCTCTTCTTCAACACCAGGGCGATTTCCTTGTAATCCATCTGCTGGTACTTGTGCATGATTACCGCCAGCTTCTGCTGCTCAGGCAGCGCCTCCACCTTGCTGCGGATCGCCATCATCCGCTCCCGGCGCACCAAGACCTGCTCGGCGGTCAGGCTGCCATCGGGCAGTTCCAGCGTGGCGCCGCTGTCGTCGTTCGGTTCGTCCAGGCTGACCTGCACTTCCGGCCGCTCGTGGCGCGTATCGCGCGCATGGTTCACCGCCAGGTTGGTCGCGATGCGGTACAGCCAGGTCGTAAACTTAGCGCTCGCCTCGTAGCTGGCCCGCGAGCGGTACACCCGCAAAAAAACTTCCTGCGCCAGATCTTCGGCCGCCGAAGCGTTGCGCGCCATGCGGTACATGAAGCTGATCATCGGACGGCGATATTTCTGCACCAGATAATCAAATGCCGACTGGTCGCCCGCCTTGGCCCGCAGCATGATTTCGGCATCGGACGGCGACTCCGCCCCCGCCACCGCAGCCGAGAAAGCAACGCCTCCTGGCGGCGTCGTCGCAGCCATCAGCATGCCCCGGTCGAGTGCGGCTGTGCTCACATTGGTTTCAACCCCGTCGCGGGACGAAAGTTGCGCCTCCCGCGGGCCGGGAGCAGTCGAGGAAGTCCCTGTGGATGAATGAGATAGCGGCGTCCGCGAAGCTTTCGGGTCGAGCCCCATGCCAGGGAAACAGGTTGCCGGGACGCACTCCGGGACACAAGCCCGTTTTTCGCCCCCGCAGGGGATAGGCTACCACGCCGGGCCATCGTGCGCGAAACCTGCAATTTGCCTGCAGGAGGTTGAAAAGGGAGAGTCCACAGGGCGGGGATTTCAGATTGTTGATCTCAGATTGCAGATTGAAAACCGGGCGGACATTTGAGCGTGCGATTTTCAATCCAAAATCTAAAATCTGAAATCTGAAATCGCACCAGGCCGCCGGCAAGCGCCGCGACCGCCAGGCCCGGTTGCATAATCCGCGCGCAAATGTTTGAATGAAAAGACTCCGCGGGGGCGCTTAACTCAGCGGTAGAGTGCCATCCTCACACGGTGGAAGTCATAGGTTCGAATCCTATAGCGCCCACCATCTTTCAGACTTTTACCAGACCCTCAATCCTTGCGGAATCAATCGCTCATGAGCTACGGCTGGAGAAATGCTTGCGCTAAGAATGCCGCCGCGGAGAAAGAAAAGAGCCGCCCGGTGAGGCGACTCCCTCTTTATCGATGCATGTTTATCTACGCAGGTTTAGACATGCATTCCATCCATACGCGTCTATCCATTCATCCGCGTTTTTGAGCGCAACGTTTGTTTCGGCACCGGTTACGGCACAATCTGGAACGACGCGTTGCCAGACAGGGTTGCATTCGGCGTCGTCACTTCGATCGTGCCGGAGGTTGCGCCGGCCGGCACCTGAGCCTTGATCAGAGTGCTGGAAATGACGGAGAACGTTGCCGGCGTGCCATTCAATGTAACGCTGGTCGTCCCCGTCAGATTGTTGCCGAGGATGTTGACGACGCGTCCGGCTGCGCCGAAGTTGGGACTGGCTTCAACAAAAGGTCCAAGGCCCATGGAAACACTGAATATGATGCCGCAGCTGGTGCCGCCGCATTTGCCCGTACCCCCGAGGTTGGTGGTTCCATAGAAGTTTCCGTTGGTTGCCTGCACAAGCGGCGCCTCCGGCCATGCACCGTTGCTGTCATCGAAAGTCTGCAGCGTGGTAAGGGTGCCGGTCGGAGTGAGTTGGAAGACAGTGCCGTCGGTTGTCCGATTCTCCGCCAACTGGCCGTGGGTTGTCCCGTAGAAGTTGCCATCCGTGCCTTGCACCACAGCGTTGGGTTTGCTGCCGTCGGCACAGTTTGGCAGTTCGCAAAAGCCGTAAACCTCCGAGAGCCGGCCTCCCGGAGTCATCTCGTAAACCATGCCTCGGCGGCCCGCTCCGCCGCCTTCGACGGTTGATCCGTAGAAGTTCCCATTGCTGGCCTGGAACAACTGTGGGAAGGCGCCGCCGCAGCCTTGGGCTGGGTTGTAGCTGTGCACCACGGTCAGCGTGCCTTTGGGGGTGGCTTCGAAAACCTCGCCGCAATCGTCCCCGCCGCCCTCAGAAGCTACGCCGTAGAAATTGCCGTTGGTGGCGAGGATCATTCCAGAAGGAAGAGCCCCGTCTGCACAATTGCCATTGCTCAACTGAGTGCAGAAGTCGTAAATCGTGCTCAGGACGCCGGCGGCAGTAATTTTGAAGATCGTGCCGGAGCCGTCCAAGCCGGCGCCGGTTCCGCCCGCATCGGTTGTCCCATAAAAATTTCCATCGACCCCCTGCGCCAGCGCGTTCGGACCCCAGCCGTCGGCACAGTTGGTCTGGCCACAAAAACTGTAAAGGGTGGTCAGCGCACCCGCGGGTGTGATTTCGAAGACCGTCCCGCAACCGGGATTAACCAAGTCCTGGCAGTTGACTCCTCCCTGTGAGGTTATCCCATAGAAATTGCCATCTGCGGCGAGCAGTATTTGGCCGGGACTCTTTCCATCCGCGCAGTTTGACTGGGAGCAAAAGCTATACAGCGTTGTGCTCGTGCCCGCGGCCGTGACTTTGAAAAACGTGCCGCAGCCGGAATAACAAATGGATTGGTTGCTGACGCCACCGTTCGCAGTGGTCCCATACAAATTCCCGTCGGTGCCTTGAACGAGAGCGCTGTCTGGGTTTCCGCCGTTGGTTCCATTGAAATCCAGCAGCGTAGAGACGGTTTGCGCAGAAGCCGCAAGCGCATTTGCGGCACAAAATGCAAGGAGGATAAACGCCATTTTCGTGAAGCTGAGGTTTTTCATATTGATTCCTTTTCGGCTGTGCGCTGCTGCGAAAGTAAATGGCAGCAAACGATCTTGTTTCGGAGTCATTCGTATTCCAAGACACGCGAGTCGAACTACACGAATGCTCGCATGGGGACGGGGTGGTTCGTTGCGGTAATCGCCCTCCGGGGGGAGGAAGAACGAACGCGGGCATTATCGCGCTTGGAGGATCGGCTGTCAATTTTCGCTGGCGGCGATTACGCCTGGGTCACGCTTGTAAGTCAATTCCGGGTAAAATGAAGTCTCATCTTTTCTCTCGCGGGCCCGTAGCTCAAACGGATAGAGCATCGGATTTCTAATCCGGCGGTTGCAGGTTCGAATCCTGCCGGGCCTACCACACCTGATCCTTTCTGCTTTCAGCCGGGGGCGCGCGCAGCGTGGCGGAACGCAGGCTCCTCGCGCGGCTGAAGAACGCCGTGTTTCGGGATGACGCATCCAGCGAGTTCACGCGGTCGTGCCCCCTCAACCCGGTCGCGTTGTATTCGCCTTCCAGACGCGATAAGATAATTCGTACACGTCTTCTCCGCTCTTATCCCAGTAATTTTTTGTGAAGGCATTCCCTGCGGGCGAGGAGTGTGCGAACCCAGGCGCAGAAGACTTCTGCCTGCCCGAAATCTCGCGGATGGAGCTGGCATTGAAAAAAGGCAAGACTGCGGTGATCGTAGGCGCCCAGTGGGGCGATGAGGGCAAGGGGAAGATCGTCGACGTGCTGTCGGAAAACTTCGCGGTGGTTGCCCGCTATGCCGGCGGACACAATGCCGGCCACACCGTCATCATCCATGGCAAGAAGTTTATTCTGCAACTGGTGCCGTGCGGGGTGCTGCGCGCCGGGTGCCGCAGCGTGATTGGCAACGGCGTAGTGCTCGATCCGATTGCGTTTCTGAAAGAGGCGGGCTCGCTGCGCGAGGCCGGGGTGAAGATCGACGGCCACCTGTTTGTTTCGAACCGCGCGCATGTGATTTTGCCGTATCACCGCATGATTGAACTGGCGGCGGAGAATGCGCCAGGACGCGTGAAGATCGGCACCACGTCGCGGGGCATTGGTCCGGCTTACGAAGACAAAATGGGGCGACGCGGGCTGCGGGTTGCGGACCTGCTGGATCTGCCGCTGCTCAAGAAGCACATTGAGAATGCGGTGCGCGAGAAGAACATGATTGCGCATGCGCTGTTCAACACCGAACCGCTGGACGCCGACAAAATGTACACGGAATACGCGCAGGCGGCGGAGAAAATCGCGCCGTTCGTCTGCGACACGGCCGTGCTGCTGAACCAGGCGCTGAACAACGGCGAATCGATTCTGTTTGAGGGCGCGCAGGGGACGATGCTCGACATTGACCACGGGACGTATCCGTTTGTGACGTCTTCGAGTGCGACTTCCGGGGGCGCAGTGATTGGCACCGGCGTCGCGCCCAATGCCATCAATTCTGTGATTGGAATCTCCAAGGCGTATTGCACGCGCGTGGGCGAGGGACCGTTCCCCAGCGAAGAGCACGGCGAGGCGGGCGACAATCTGCGCAAGCGTGGCAACGAATATGGCGCGGTCACCGGGCGTCCGCGGCGCACAGGATGGCTCGACATGCCGCTGTTGCGTTACTCGGGCATGATCAACGGCACTTCGTGGCTGGTGGTGACCAAGCTCGACGTGCTCGACGAACTGGCCGAGATCCCGGTGTGCGTCGGTTACAAGATCGATGGCAAGATCACCACCGACGCGCCGGCACATGCCAGCGGCTACGACAAGATCGAATGCGTTTACCAGAAGCTGCCGGGCTGGCAGACTTCGACCGAAGGCGTTACGGAGTACGAAAAGTTGCCGAAGGCAGCGCGCGAGTACCTGGCATTTGTGGAGAAGGAAGGCGGGGCGAAGGTGGGCATGATCTCGACCGGGCCGGACCGCAACCATACGATTCTGCTGGATGAATTGGTTGCGGAGTTGAAGACAGCTGCGAAAAAAGCTTAGAATCGCTTCCCCGGCTCACCCAAGAGCGGGGAAGGAGCGAAACGATGGTGGTGTTGGGGGTTACCTGGATGGCGAAAGTTGGTCACGAGGTCGAGGTTAGCGCGCTGTTTGAAAAGTTGACCGAGCACTCCCGCAAAGAGCCGGGCTGTGCCATGTACCAGGTGCATCGCCACAAAACGGAGCCGCGCCGCTTCTTCATCTACGAGCAGTACAAAGACGATGCCGCGCTCGAAGCCCACCGCACCGCGCCGCACTTTCTGCAACACGCCAAGAAAGATCTGCCCAAGGTCGCCGACCGCGTGGAAGGGCACTTGTACGAGCCGCTGGGATAGGAATCAGTTGCCAGTGCCCAGTTGCCAGTAAAACCACAAGCAACTCTCGGAAATACTCCGAGCATTATCCGTGAGAATCCGTGAAGATCCGTGGCTTACTTGGCCAGTTCATATCCCGCAAAGAAAAAACTCAACTCGAAACGCGCCGTATCTTCCGCGTCGGAGCCGTGAATCGCGTTGTGCTCGATGTTGGTCGCCCACTTCTTGCGGATGGTGCCTTCCGCGGCGTTGGCCGGGTTGGTCGCGCCCATGAGCGTGCGCAGATCGGCGATGGCGTTTTCTTTTTCCAGCGCCAGCACCACGATCGGTCCGCTGGACATGAAGTCGGTGAGCGTGCTGAAGAACGGCCGGGCGGCATGGACCGCATAAAATTGCTCGGCCTGATATTTCGAGATTTCCAGCATCTTCATGGCGAGGATGCGGAAGCCGTTTTTCTCGAACTGTTCGATGATGTCGCCTACAGCATTCTTGCGGACGGCGTCGGGCTTGACGATGGTGAAGGTGCGTTGCAGAGTTTTCATAGGTTCGGTTATTGGTCCTGAAAGTATTTTGTCATTCCGAGCGAAGCGAGGAATCTGCTTCGTCTCGCCACTAAACATTCACGCCGATCGCCGCCGCCAGCGTTTCGCCGATCGCCGCTGGGGACGTGGCCACGCGAATTCCGGCCGCTTCCAGCGCTTTCATCTTTTCCGCGGCCGTGCCTTTGCCGCCGGAGATGATCGCCCCGGCGTGGCCCATGCGGCGTCCTGGAGGCGCGGTCTGTCCGGCAATGAAGCCGACCACCGGCTTCTTCATGTGGGCTTTCACGAATTCGGCAGCCAACTCTTCGGCGTTGCCGCCGATTTCGCCGATCATGATCACGGCTTCAGTCTCAGAATCGCGATTGAACAAGTCGAGAGCGTCAATAAAATTCGTGCCGATGATGGGATCGCCGCCAATGCCGATGGCGGTGGACTGTCCAATGCCGCGCTGCGTAAGCTGATGCACCGCTTCATAGGTCAGCGTGCCGGAGCGCGAGACGATCCCGATTGAACCTTCTTTGTGAATCGACGCCGGCATGATGCCGATTTTGCATTTTCCCGGCGAGATGATTCCCGGGCAGTTCGGCCCGATCAGGCGCGACTTGCGGTTCTGCAGAAACTCCCAGGCCTTGACCATGTCGAGGGTGGGAATGCCTTCGGTGATGCAGACGATCAGGTCGAGTTCGGCGTCTGCCGCTTCCATGATGGCGTCGGCGGCGAACGGCGGAGGCACGAAGATGACCGTGGCATTGGCGCCGGTTTTGTCGGCGGCCTCCTGCATGGTGTTGAAAATCGGCCAGCCTTCGTGCGTGGTGCCACCCTTGCCGGGTGTGACTCCGCCAACAATTTGCGTGCCGTAAGCCGCGCTGGCTTTCGCATGAAACGTGCCTTCGCGGCCGGTCAGCCCCTGCACCAGCACGCGCGTGTTTTTATTGACCAGGATTGCCATACGAAATAAACCTCGCTTCTGAATACATCTGGCAACCAGCACTTGGCAGTTGGCACTTAGCCAGTCCGGCTCAATGCTAAGTACCAGGTGCTAACTGCGAACGCCTACCGCCACTCGGTTACGCCGAGCGTGCCTCTCGCTGCGGCGACTACCTTGTCGGCCGCATCTTTCATGGTGTCGGTGACGACGAAGTTCAGTCCCGAGTCCAGCAGAATTTTCTTCCCCTCGTTCACGTTGGTTCCTTCCAGCCGCAACACGATGGGCAGCTTGATATTCGTTTTGCGCGCGGCTTCGACGACGCCCGTCGCCAACGTGTCCACGCGCAGGATTCCGCCAAAAATGTTGATCAGTACGGCCTTTACGCTCTGGTCACTGAGCAGGATTTCAAACGCATGCGCCACCTGCTCGGAGCTGGCGCCACCGCCGACGTCGAGAAAGTTGGCGGGCAGGCCGCCGGCGTACTTGATGATGTCCATGGTCGCCATGGCCAGGCCAGCGCCGTTCACCATGCAGCCCACGCTGCCCTCGAGTTTGATGTAGTTCAAGCTGTACTTTGAGGCTTCAACTTCGAGCGGATCTTCTTCCGTGATGTCGCGCAACTCGCGCAGATCAGGATGACGGAATAGCGCGTTGTCGTCGAATGTGACCTTGGCGTCGAGCGCGAACAGACGGCCGTCAGTAGTCGTGATGAAGGGATTGATCTCGAGCAATGAAGAGTCGGTATCGAGAAACGCCTTGTAAAGGCTGGAGAGAAACTGCACTGCAGGATTAATCTGCCTGGCATTCAGGCCGAGTTTGAAGGCAATCTTCCGCGCCTGAAATGCTTCCAGGCCCATGCCGGGATCGATGTGCTGCTTGAGAATCGCGTCAGGAGTTTCCTCGGCGACCTGCTCAATCTCCATGCCGCCGGCGGCGGAGGCCATGAACACAGGCTTGCCCTCAGCCCGGTCGACGAGAATGCCGAGGTAGAGTTCCTTTTCGATGGGCAAGGTTTCTTCGATCAGCAGGCGGCGCACGATGCGGCCCTCGGGGCCGGTCTGGTGCGTGACCAGCTTCATGCCCAGGATTTTGCCGGCGAGTTCGCCGGCTTCTTCCACCGACTTGGCGATCTTGACGCCGCCACCCTTGCCGCGGCCGCCGGCGTGGATTTGCGCCTTCACGACAACTCCGGTTGCACCGGAATCGATGAGATCTCTGGCGACTGCCTCGGCCTCTTCCCGCGAAGCGGCCATCGCGCCGCGGGGCACGGTTACGCCGTATTTCTTGAGGATTGCTTTTCCCTGATACTCGTGGATTTTCATAAAAGAAACTCGTCAGTTAAGAATCGGAAGGCGCATGATTGCGGCGTCGCGCTGCGGGCAGCAAACCTGTAATTCTATAGAAGGGCGGGGAAATTGGGCAAACCTTAGAAGGGGATTTGGCGGCAGGCCGTGCCAGAAGCGGAGCAAGGTGCTAGGCTATTGGCCACGCTGCTGGTGACAATCCTGCCGCCATGATCCTCGACGCCCTACATCGCATTGCGAACCATAATGAATCGCTTGATCGCGCCGAGGCTCGCTCAGTCATGTCGGAGGTGCTGGCGGGAGCATGCACGGATGCGCAGATTGCCGCGCTGCTTATTGCGCTGCGCATGAAAGGCGAGACGGTCGAGGAGATCGTAGGCTTCGCCGAGGGCATTCGCGCGGCCGCTGCGCCGTTGCCCATTCGCGGCGCGGAATCGCTCGCCGTTACTGGCACGGGCCGCGACGCACTCGCCGGAGAATCTGCGGCAGACTCGTCTTTAGTCGACACCAGCGGCACCGGCGGCGATGCCAGCGGGACTTTCAACATTTCCACGGCGACGGCGCTGGTGGCCGCCGGAGCGGGCGTACGCGTGGCCAAGCACGGTAATCGCAGCATCAGCTCGAAATGCGGCTCGGCCGATGTGGTCGAAGCTCTGGGCGTGAACATCCAGTCGTCGCCGGAGCGCGCGGCGCAATGCCTGCATGAAGTCGGCATCTGTTTTCTCTACGCGCCGAACTTGCATCCGGCCATGAAGCAGGTGCAGACGGTGCGCCGCGAACTGCGCATGCGCACCATGTTTAATTTGCTGGGGCCCCTGACCAATCCGGCGCGCGCCTCCGGGCAAGTGGTGGGCGTGTATTCACTCGATCTGGTTGAGAAGCTGGCGGAAGCGCTGAGCATGCTGGGCCTGCATCGGGCGCTGGTGGTGCATGGACTCGACGGCCTGGACGAAATCACGATCACCGGTCCCACGCGTATTGCCGAAGCCCGCGAGGGCACGGTGCGATCCTACGAAGTCGAGCCGGAAGAATTCGACATGGCCCGCGCCACGCTGCAGGATATCGCCGGCGGCGACGCCACGGAAAATGCGGCGATCATTCGCGCGATTCTGGGCGGAGAGAAGTCGCCGCGTCGTGACGTGGTGTTGCTCAATGCCGCGGCCGCGCTGGTGGCTGCCGGAAGAGCGGACCACATCGCCGGCGCGATCCCGCTCGCGGCCGAGTCGATCGATTCCGGAGCGGCCACGAAAAAACTGGCGGCTCTGGCCAGCTTCACCTCGGCCTGATACTTGTCATCCTGAGCGAAGCGAAGGATCTATGCAACTTGCTCGCGGCGAGGTGCTGTGGGCAAATTGCATAGAGCCGTCGCCAGCGGCTCCCGTGTCTTCGTCCTGGAAACTACTTTTCCGTCGTCTCAATCTTGAATGTGTTGTTCGTCACGTCGCTCTCCGGGACGCTGCCGTCGTTGACCACGATTTCATAGGGCGCGGCCGGAACTTCCACGCGGGTCACGGTTTTATTCTTTGCTTGAACCAGCAAGCGCCGCATCATCTCGCCGCCGACAAATTTTATGATCACGGGAACCTCCGCGCCGGCCGTGCCCAGATTATCGAGTGTGATGGTGACCAGGAAGGCATCGGTCGTGGTTTTGCGCGAGAACACCGACTCCACTTTGAAGTCCGGCAGCCCGCGGTCGCGGTAGACCCAATCGTCGAAGAACCAGCCCAGATCGCGCTGCGTTTGCGCCGCGATCAGGTGCGGCATGTAGGCAGCATCTTTGTCCTGCTCAGGCCGGTAGGCGGCGATCGCCTTCTTGAGCGCCGGCTCGCCAATCATGTCGCGCAGCATCCACCAGACATACATCGCCTTGCTGCGATAGAGTTCCTCACTCGTCGTGTTTACCAGCGCGCGGTTCACTTCATCCTCTGACCGGGGCACGGTCGTCTGCGCGTTGACTTCGCTGAAGGCGAACCGGTGCTGGCCCATGTAATCAAGCGCCGTGACGCGTCCTTTTTCGCGTTCGAGATAGAGCGCCTGCGCGAAGTGAGCCAGGCCTTCTTCGATCCACGGACGGAACGACAGAAACGCAGCGTGGGTCAGTTGATGGGCAGCGGCCAGGCCGGTCTGCTTGGAATCGGAGCCGGAGAGGGGCATCAGCAAGAGCGCTCCGCTCTCGAAAGGCGCGGCGTGAGGATCGGGAAGGTCGGCGGTTTTGGCTTTCTCCCGCTGCACTCCAAACCAATCGGTGATGAGGGGAGCGACTTTTTCAGCGGCATCGGCGAAGTTTGTCGCCGCTACGTCATGACCGTGCAGGTAATGGACCTCGATTGTGGGCCGCTCCAGGATCTGGTAGTCCGTAATCACAAGGGTTGGAACGTCCAGTCGCAGCAACTGAGGGACGCAGTCCCAGAGGGCGTCCATTCGCGCCGTCATCGTGAGCATGCAGTTCATGCCACTGAATACAATCTGAGGTTCAGCGTGGAAAGCGATCGACATAGCAAGGTGCAAATGCATCTTCGATCCCGCTTCGCGTGCCTTCCATCTGCCCAGAACCTCAAACAAACTGTTGCCTTCCGAAAGATTCGCAACCTCCGTCATGATCGGATACCACGCCACATATCCCGCGCCACGCACGCCAGTGAAGTTCGTGTCGATCTGGTCCCAATCCGAACTGGCCGCCGCATCCTCAGGCGTGTCAATGCGCGTCAGCCGGGTTGCGTCGAGCGTGATGACGCCTTCGTAGCCGATTTCCAGCTCAATGGTTCCTTGCGGCGCGACGGGTTGCGGCAAGGTGACGATGGCCTCAGAGAGGCTGCCCGTGTGATCAATGTCGGAGGTGTAGGGCTGCGTGACGAACTGCAATGGCTTATCGCCAGTCTTCACCGATCGCCAGTCGAGCGAAGATGAAATCTGCAGCACCGCGATCTTCTGCGGACTCTGCGAATCGTTCCGCAGCGTGATTGTGCCGCGCACTCCCAGGCGATGCTGCTCGGGCTCAACCTGAAGATTCAGGTCATAGTTAGTGATGCTGAAGGCCTCGCGGTCGAGAGAAAGAGAAAAACAATTCACCACAGAGGCGCAGAGGAGGCAGAGGAAACCCAGGGTCTTCAAAACGGCATTCGTTTTGCGCGACTTCATTTCTTGTTGGATGCGCGTTCTGGTGGCGGCAGCGTGGCGCGCCGCTGCCGCACGATTTCAAACAGTACCACCGCCGCGGCGACGGAAACGTTCAACGACGGAACCTTGCCCAGCATCGGAATCGAAACCAGGAAGTCGCATTTTCGCTTTACCAGGTCGTGCAGGCCTTTGCCTTCTCCGCCCAGAACCAAAGCGCAGTCCATCTTGTAATCGAGTTCGTAGTAAGTCTGTTTGCCGCGTTCGTCCAAGCCCACGGTCCACACGTTGTGCTCTTTGAGTTCTTCGATCGTGCGAGCGATGTTTGTGACTTTAGCGATGGGCATGTGCTCGCTGGCTCCCGCAGAAACTTTTGTGACCGTGCCCGTCACGCTCGCGGAGCGGCGTTCGGGAATGACAATGCCATTGGCTCCAGCGGCGTCAGCCGTGCGCAGGATCGCGCCCAGGTTGTGCGGATCCTCGACGCCGTCGAGCACGACGAGCAGGGAATATTCGGCGCGCTTCGCGTTGATCACATCTTCGAGATCGTTGTATTGCTTGGCCGAAGTGACGGCCACCACGCCCTGATGCGCGGTGTTGCCGGCCAGTTTATCGAGTTCGGTGCGTTCCATGAAGCGAACGTTTACGCCGAGCCGCCGGCAATCTTCAATCAGCCGCTGCAGGCGGATGTCGTGGCGCTCCTTGGCCATGCCAATCCACTCAAACGCACGCCCGCGCGCCTTCAGCGCCTCGGTCACGGAATTGATGCCATAGATGTAGTGCATGAGTATTCAGTGTACCGCGTGGAAGAGTTTTTCATTCGGAGCAAGAGTCTGCAAGCTGAGAGTGAATTGTCATCCTGAGCGTAGCGAAGGATCTGTGCAATTTGCCAGCAGCGCCTCGCCCCAAGCGGGTTGCATAGATCCTTCGCGCAAACGGCGCGCTCAGGATGACAATGCGCGGAATTATGTTACGGACTGAAGGGTTCTGACAATCCCCGATGGTTCCGGCCGCTCCGTGTAATCCTCATTCGCCGACGCGAAGATCACCGTGCCGTCGCGATCGAGAATATAGGTCGCAGGAATCGGCAGCTCCCAACTCTCATCGCCGTTCGTGAAGGGCAGGTTGACGAAGGCGCGCCGGTAAACTGCTTCCTGAAGCGGCGGCACGCGGTAGGTCAGCGCAAACTGCCGCGCGACTTTGTTGCCAGCATCGGATAGCAGCGGAAAGCCCAACTTGTGCTGATCATGCATAAAGAACGACTGCTTCACATTCTGTGGCGAGATGGCGACGACGGTTGCTCCGGCTTGCGCGATCTGCGGCAATACAAGGTTCATGGCCTCCATCTGCCCGACGCAGAAGGGACACCATCGGCCGCGGACGAAGCAGAGGACGATCCCTCCTTTGGTGAGCAAGAAAGACGACGAAACCAATCTGCCGTCGTGATCGGGAAGCTCGAACTGAGGCGCCTTCGCGCCGACCGGCAGAATTTTAGCGGCCATCTCTCGCTGCTTGAGGTCAGCGACGGCCTGCGCATGAATGGCTTGTGTCTCGGCCGGAACATACTTCGCGATGAGTTCTTTGCGCTCGGAGAAGATATCGCGCAACGGGCGCGTATCTGTGTCCGGGCCGGATTCTTCTAGAGAACGCCATTTCATGGTCGGGCACTCATGGCAACAGGAGATTCTTATTCGCCCGGATACAGGACAACGTTTACGCTGAAAAAACGGACCTTGCCGTCCGGGTAACGATCAAACCAGACCTGCCCGGCGGCTACGCTAAACCCCCGCGAACCAACTCTCCCCACACAAGCCAGTGGCTCTCCGATCAGAAACGCTCTAAATTTGGGAGGAAAGATGTGGCTATAGTTTCTCTCGAGTTCCTCGCTGGTTCGAATCGTGACAGACATCTTGGGAAGATTGACTTGTACGGGATAAGTCGCAAGGGCCGCCACACGATGCGTATCGTTCTTCTTCAATGCGCCCTGGAAGTCCTGCCAGAAGTCCTTCACCGCTTGTGCGGTATCCGGCTTTTCGGCATCAAGATTCCCTGC
>Ga0302326_10020068_pt1 | contig 13775 bp, 9 predicted proteins | sample Palsa_T0_3_FD_202264 | JGI IMG/M metagenome (GOLD analysis project Ga0302326, IMG submission 202264) | Peat permafrost microbial communities from Stordalen Mire near Abisko, Sweden - Palsa_T0_3 | ecosystem: Environmental > Terrestrial > Soil > Palsa > Peat permafrost | place: Sweden: Abisko... | reverse complement strand
TGCCGCTCGCTCTCCGTCTCGGTGAAATACTCGACCGCGACGGTGCATTTGACGCGCTCGGCCCAAAGGGCGGGGATGTCGGCCGCGCGGGCCAGCCCGCCGCAGAAAAGAAGCAGCGCGGCCAGCGCCGCGGAATTCCAGCCGGGGATGAACTTCATGGTTTCAGAATGAAAAGCGAGACCCGGCGGTCGCGCAGGGCCTCAAACAGCGTCGGGGCGGGTTTGTCAATATAGGCCGCGTGGGCCGCCTTGATGGCCTCGAGTGAGGTCAATGGTTTCTCGTTGATTTTGGTGACGATGTCCCCGGTCTCGAGCCCGGCCGTGTCGGCGGGAAATCCCGGCTGGATCCCGATCACCAGGACGCCGGTGTCGTCCGTGAGTTGGTTCACCCGCGCGAAGGTGCGCGAGACCTTGCGCACGCTGAGGCCCCAGGCGTCCAGGACCCACTCCTCCCCGACGCTGCTCTCGAGCTTTTCGGTGACGACGGTCACGTCGCTCACCTGGGCGCCCCGCTTGATCGTGAGCGTGAGATTGGCCCCGACCGGCTGGCTCGCGATCATGTTTTCAATCGGGGGCAGCCGCTCGGGGAAGCGCCCGTCGATCTCCTTCCCGCTGATGGCGAGCAGGATGTCGCCACCGGCCAGGCCGGCCCGCGCGGCGGGCGACCCGGGATCCACGCTGTCGATGAGCATGCCGGTGTCGAGCGCGAGGGAAAAAAAGGCCTCGAAGTCCTGGAGCGCCTTCGGAACCAGGCCGATGTAGCTCCGCGTGATCGTGCCGGACTGGACCAGTCCCGCGACAATCACCTTCGCCACGTTCGCCGGGATGGCGAAGCCCAGGTTGTTGGCGCCGAGGTACGAACGCGACGTGATCCCCACGATCCTGCCGTCCTCCGTCACCAGCGGACCGCCGGAATTGCCGGGATTGATCGCCGCGTCGGTCTGGAGCCAGGTGTTGAAGGCGCCGGTTTCGTAGCCGTCCACCCCGTTGTCGTCCTCGAAGTAGCGGTTTGAATTCGAGATGATGCCGCGCGTCACGGTGCGCGTGAGCCCGAATGGCGTGCCGACGGCATACACGGTCTCCCCGGTGTAGAGTTTCTCGCTGTCGCCAAATTCGCCATGGGTCAGCTTGAGCCGCCGCCGCTTGACGTCATTCATGTCGAGCCGCAGCAGCGCCAGGTCGGTCCAATGATCCCATCCCACCAGCTTGGCGCCGACCCGCTCGAGGCTCGCGAGCGTGATGGTGATTTCAACCGCGCGCGGGCTGGCGACGTGGGCGTTGGTCAGGATCAGGCCATCGGACGAAAGCAGCACGCCGGAGCCGATGCTGGCCTCGAAGCGGCGGCTGCCGCCCTCAAAATCCGCCTCCCGCACGTCGATGCGCACGACCGCAACCAGCAGCTGGTTGAACCCATGGCTCATCCCGGCCGCCAGGGCGCCTGGGGCCGGGACGAAGAGGACGGCAGTCAGGACCAGCGCTCCCATTCGAACGGACATGGTGGTGGGGCGGCGCGCCCCTGCGACGCCAGATCGTCTCCGACTGCGCCCAAAGCCTGCGGAGTCCAAAAGGCGTCGCAGGGGCGCGCCGCCCCACCCAAAGGCTTTTTTATCAAAATGACCCAAGACGCGCTGCGCGAGCGCGGTTGACCGGGCGAATGAAAGGTTCAAGATGGCGGGTTTCACGCGATGCCTACCAATTGCATAGAGTACAACTTTCAGGAGATTGAGCGCCACTGGCAATCTTTCTGGGAAGAAAATCGCAGCTTTCAGGCCGAGAATGGTTCGGCGAAGCCGAAATACTATGTGCTCGATATGTTCCCGTACCCCTCGGGCGACGGCCTGCACGTCGGCCATCCCGAGGGCTACACGGCGACCGACATCGTCGCGCGTTATCAGCGGGCGAAGGGATTCAACGTGCTGCATCCGATGGGTTGGGACGCGTTCGGCCTTCCGGCCGAGCAACACGCGGTGAAGACCGGCACGCGCCCCGCGGCCAATACCCAGAACAACATCGTCAACATCAGGCGCCAGCTCAAGGGGTTCGGCTTTTCCTTCGACTGGGACCGGGAGATCGACACGACGGACCCCCGCTATTTTCGCTGGACGCAATGGATTTTTCTCCAGCTGTTCAAAATGGGCCTGGCCTACGTCGACGAACGCCCGGTCTGGTGGTGCCCGGAGCTTCGGACCGTGCTCGCAAATGAGGAGGTGATCGACGGCAAAAGCGAAGTCGGAGGATTCCCGGTCGAACGGCGCAACCTGCGCCAATGGATCCTGCGCATCACCGCTTACGCGGACCGTTTGCTCGCCGACCTGAAGGATGTCAACTGGCCCGAATCCACCAAGCGCATGCAGGAGGCCTGGATCGGCCGAAGCGAAGGCGCGGAGATTTTGTTCGGGCTTGAACCGGGGTCGCCGGGCCCGCTGAAGGTGTTCACGACCCGGCCCGACACGCTCTTCGGCTGCACCTACATGGTGCTGGCCCCGGAACATCCCCTCGTCCGGTCGCTGACGGTCCCGGGACAAAAGGCCGCGATCGAGGCCTACCAAAGGCAGGCCGGCTCGAAAAGCGATCTCGAGCGCACCGATCTCGCCAAGGACAAGTCGGGGGTTTTCACCGGCAGCCACGCCATCAACCCGGTCAACGGCGCGCGGGTTCCCATCTGGATCGCCGACTACGTCCTCATGGGCTATGGCACCGGTGCGATCATGGCGGTGCCGGCCCATGACGAGCGCGATCACGCGTTTGCAGTTAAATATGACCTTCCCATTGTCGGGGTCGTCGCCGCCGAGGACGGCGGGGAAATTCTGCCCTTCACCGGCGACGGCCGGCTCGTGAACTCGCCGGGCTATGACGGGCTCCCCTGGGCGGAGGCCAAACGCCGCATCACGGCGGATCTGGCCGCGCGCGGCGCCGCCCGGGCCACGGTCAATTACCGGCTGCGCGACTGGCTTTTCTCGCGGCAACGCTACTGGGGCGAGCCGATCCCGATCGTGTGGGTCGGCGAGACCGACTACCGCCGGGCCCTCGCGGGCCGCCCCGGCGACGCGCCGGCCGAACCGGTTCATTTTTCGAGCGACGGGTTGGCGCATTACGCGCTGCCGGTTCCCGAGGGGGCGCTGCCGCTGAAACTTCCCGAGGTTCAATCCTACCTCCCGAGCGGCACGGGCGAAAGCGCGCTCGCGAACGTCACTGACTGGCTCGCAATCTGGTTCAACTTCGAGTCCGGCGAGGCCGTCCCCGCCTCGCGGCCGCGCCCGGCCGGCGAGGCGTGGATCCGCGCCCGCCGCGAGACCAACACGATGCCGCAATGGGCCGGTTCCTGCTGGTATTACCTGCGCTTCCTCGACCCCAAGAACGACACCGCCCTCGCCTCGCCCGAGGCCTTGCGCTATTGGGGAGTGCCCGATCTGTACATCGGGGGCGCCGAGCACGCGGTGTTGCACCTGCTTTATGCGCGCTTCTGGCACAAGGTGCTCTTCGACCTCGGGGTCGTCCCGCAAAGCGAACCCTTCAAACGGCTTTTGCACCAGGGGATCATACTCGGGGAGGATGGGGAAAAGATGTCGAAAAGCCGCGGCAACGGGGTCAACCCCGATGTCATCATCGCCTCGCACGGCGCGGACGCGCTGCGGCTTTACCTCATGTTTCTCGGCCCGCTCGAGTCGATGAAGCCGTGGAACCCTCGCGGAATCGAGGGGGTTTATCGTTTCCTGCAAAAGGTGTGGCGCGAGTGCATCGGCGAAGACGGGGCTCCCCATCCGAAGATCTCGGATGACGCCGCCGAGCCCGGCGACCTGGTCCGTCTGCTGCATGAAACCGTCCGCAAGGTCGGCGACGACATCGAGGGCCTGCGTCTCAACACCGCGATTTCCCAGATGATGATTTTCGCCAACGCGCTGCAAAAAGCGCCCGCGGTCCGGACCTCCACCATCCGGTCCTTCCTCCAGCTGCTCGCCCCCTTCGCGCCCCACCTCGCCGAGGAATTGTGGGGCCGCCTCGGCGGCGCTTCTCCCATCCACAAAACACCGTGGCCCCGCTTCGACCCGGCCCTGCTCCAGCCAAAAACGGCCAAGCTCGTGTTTCAGGTCAACGGGAAGCATCGCGGCGATGCCATGGCACCGGTCAATCTGCCCGAGTCGGAGGCCGTCGCCCTGGCCAGGGTCCACCTGCGGGTGGCTCCTTTTATCGAAGGCAAAACGATCAAAAAAGCGATCTATGTGCCCAACCGCATTCTCAATTTGGTCATTGAAGATTAGCTCATCATACGTATTTATACTTGTAGCCTTTCAGGCGTCGGAGTTTGACTTCTTTCCAGGGGAGTCTAGGGAAAACACCCTAGAGAGCGGTCTATCAACTGAAAGGCCGCCTCCATCCCCATGAAAACAACTCTCAACCTCTTCGTTTTAAGCCTCTTAATGGGGCTTGCTCCACGATTCGCGTTGGGAGCCGACAGCGGCGGAGCGCCGGTTATTCTCGCGGGAAAGTTTTATGTCAGCAGCGTGAAGGGGCACGTGGAGTGCGTGGCGGATGGCCGCATTTTCGATCTCAAGAAGGGCGATATAGTCCTGGGCCGCGGATCGAGGATCAAGTCCCTCCCCAACAGCAACGCCACCCTGCTTTTCTCGAACGAGACGACCTTTTTTGTGGACGAGAAGACGCAGTTTAAAATCAACAAATTTGAGCAGCAGCCCTTTCAACCAAACAACAACCTCGTCATCGAGCCCTCCAATTCCAATACGCTGGTGACCGTAATCGTGGGACGGATCGTGATCGGCACCCCCCAGTTGCTCAGCGGCACAAGCCTGGTCTTCGAGACGGACCACGCCCACGTGTCCATCCTGAACGGGCAGCCCGGCGGCGAAAAAGCCTTTATCGAGGTCACCGACAAGCAGACCCACTTTGCGCTGATCACCGGCGCGGCCAGCATCCAGGTGCGCGGGGCCGACGGCGACTTTGTGTCCATCGGCACGCGCATCAAGACCGGCGAGCAGGCTTACGTCAGATATACCCTGACCGGCCAGATCACGCTGGCATCGTCGGCGGACGAGGCGACCAATCCCAGCAACGCCCCGGCGGCAGGGGGCGCGGGGGCGGCGCCACCGGCCTCGCCGACATTTTCGCCCAATGCTCCCATTTTCGCGCTTCCCGGCGAAGCGGTGGTGCTGGCGGTCACCGGCGACGCAAAATCACAGGCTTCGGACAGCGCCGGGCAACTCACGCTGGCCACCGGGGACAGACTTCACCAGGGTGCCATCATCATCACGTCCGAGGATGCCGAGGTTTACCTGCAGCCCTTCAACGGGGCCATCTCGGACATCAAGCCCAACAGCAAGGTGGTGATCGAAAAGCTCGCGACGGCGAGCGCCAATGGCGTCGTTCAAAAACAGACCGCCCTGCTCGACCTGAAGAAGGGAACGCTGGTCTCGATCCTCGACCCGGATCCCGCCAAGCGGAAAATCGACAACTACGGGGTGCGGACGCCCCGGGGCATCGCCACGGCGCACGGCACCTCGTTCTCCGTATCGGTGGACGACAACAATTTCTCCGTCGCCGCCACCGCCGACAGCGTCACCTTTGTCACGCCATCGGGCACGACGTATGCGATCGCGGCGGGAAATGTCACGATCACGTCGGCCAGCGGCCAGCCCCAGCCCCCGATCCCGCTGAGCCAGGCGGTCGCAGGCGATCCGGCGTTCGCCCGGGTCATCCGCACCGCCGTGAGCACCGTCTCCTCCGTGGTCCAGAACAACATCGGCGGCCTGCCCTCCGCCTCGGCGATCAATCTCATTTCCCAGGTCGTCGGTGTCGCGACCGCCGCCATGCCCGCCCAGGCCACGAATTTCGCGACCGAGGTGGTCACGGCCGTCAATTCGCCCGGGGCGTCGACCGCCGGCAACGCCGCCGCGGCGACTGCCTCAGTGACGTCAGCTTCGGTCACCGCCGCGCCCGTGCAGGCCGCGCAAATTGCGGTTGCCTCCACCATCGCGGCCCCGGCGCAGGCGAATACGATTGCCGCCGCGGCGGCGAGCGCGAATCCCTCCCTGTCCGTGCAGGTGTCGACCGCCGTCCTGCGGACGGTCACCCGGCATGATCGCCGGCAATCGATGGCAGCCTTGACCCAGACCGCCTCGAGCCTCGCCGCCGCCGTTGCCGTGTCGGTTCCCGCCCAGGCCGGGCCGGTCGCCGGCGCCCTCATGCAGGAAATCGCGATGGCCAATCCCCAGGCAACCTCGGCGGCCACCACGCAGGCGGGCGCGACCCTGGCCGCGGCCGTGACGTCATCCGTCCCCGCCCAGGCCGCCCCGGTGGCCTCGGCCGTGATGCAGAGTATCACCCAAAGCAATACCAATCAAAGCACGCCCGCGGTGATGTCCCAGACCGCGGCGACCCTCGCCTCCGCCATCACCAGCACCGCGCCCAGCCAGGCCGTTCCCGTCGCCACGGCCTTGATGCAATTTGTGACGGAAAACAATCCGGCCGCCAGCGCGGGGGCTTCGGGGCTCCTCGCCGCCGCGGTTTCCGACGCCTCGCCCGGTTCGGGCAGCGCCGTCAACGCCGCGGTGGCCGCCGCCTCCAACCAATCCACGGCCGCCGTCGCGCAAGGCGCGCAGCAGGCCTCGGCCCAGGCCGCCGCGACGACCACCGCCGCCGCCGCGTCGGTGGCCAGCGGGGCGCAAGACTCGGCAAGAGCGGCGCCGTCCGCCCTGGCGGTGGAATCCTCATCCGCCGCCGCCGCCGCGGACGTCATCGCGGCCGCCACAATCGGCGGCGGCACGACGCAGACCGCGTCCAACACCGGCGTCCAGCAGGGAACCTCGATCCTCGTCGAAAGGCTGGGCGACGGCGTCGTCAATGGGCTCAGCAACCTGACGGCGGCGTCGACCACCGCGAGCTTCTCCGGGAACGACACCTCGTCCGACAGCAGCGGCACCACGCCGACGGTCAGCGTGACTCCGACCGTCCCGGCCACCCAGCCCAATGTCGTGGCGGTCAGCCCTGGCGGCGGCGATTGACAGTGAGCAAACCACCCATTCTCCCCCGACTCAATGCGCGACCGATGCCGCCTTTACGCCAGCCTGTTAATTTTGTGGATTGCGGCATCCTCGCGGGCGCGCGCACTGCTGACCTTTAACGATGGCACCGACCAAGTTTTCGTGAACTCGACCTATACTTTCGGCTACGACACCAACGTCTTCACCCAGGGCGTGGCCCGCGGCTCCTCCACGCAGAACTGGTCTTTCGGCGCCAACTATACCCGCAAGGCCGGGGTCATCGGCGTGAATGCCGGGGTCGGTTGGAATTTCGGCGATTTCGGGTCGTATACCTCGCAGGACTTCGTCGATCCGAGCTATTCGCTCTCGTTCACCAAGGGCACGGGGCGAACCACCGGTTCGTTGAGTTTTTCCGCCCAAAAGACCGCGCAGCCCGATCCCGACGCGAACAACCGCGCCGTCGCCTGGAATTACGATATCGGGCTCAACCTCCGCTATCCCGTCAACGACCGTTACTTCTTCACGAACGGCACCACCTACAGCAACATCCTTTACACGAACCATGCGCTCTTCGCCGATCTCGGCTCGATCAGCGACGGGATTGCCATCAATTACATTTTCGACCCCAAGCTCGATTTTAACGGGGGTTACACGTTTGCCTTCAGCCAGACCGACAACACCACCAACTACGACCAAAGCTACACGGTGGGCGCCAGCGGCAGCCTGCTGCCGAAGCTGACCGGCTCATTGGACGTGGGCGTGGATGACCGGCACAGCGATTATGCCGGCACGAGTGAAAACTACGGCTCGTTCACCGGCGATGCCGCCCTGGCCTGGCGGTTCTCCCACCTGCTCAGCTTTGCCGGCTCGGTGAACCGGGCGTTCAGCACGTCGTCCACCGACGTTTCGCTCGACACCTCCAGTGTTTCACTGAATACGGACATCAACGCGATCCGCCGGCTGCGCACGAGCGTCGTCACCTCCTACACGGAAACCCAATTTCTGGGCACGCTCGGCGACGGCCGGCGGGACACCCTCTGGCAACTCGTCGGCAACCTCGGCACCGCGATCACGACGCACGTCCGGGCGAATATCTCCTATGCCTACGAGGTCAACTATTCCAACCTCGGAGGCGCGTCGTTTACGCGGGAGACCCTTTCGTTAACCCTCAGTGCAGACTATTAGGCCATGCTGACCTTCCCCTTCCGGAAAATCCGCCCCCTGCTCGCCGTCCTCCTCGCCGCCGCCGCGCTCGCGCCGGCCGCGCGCTCCCAGGACGCCAAGCCGCCGGCGGAAAAGCCCCGCTTCATCTACACCCTCACCGTCACCGACAAAGTCCGGGTGGAGATATTCCAGGAGGGCGATCTCACCACCATCGGCCGGGTCGACGCGTCGGGCAACGTCAACCTGCCGCTGATCGGCGACATCCACCTGGCCGGGCTCACCGTCGACCAGGCGCAGAAGGCGATCGAGTCCGCCTACATCGACAAACGGTATTTGCGGCACCCGCAGGTCACCATCTCGATTGACGAGTACGCGCCGCGCGAGGTCACGATCATGGGCCAGGTCCGGACCCCCTCGCGCTACGAACTTCCGCTCGAGTCCACCATGTCGGTGGTCGAGCTGGTGACCAAGGCCGGCGGCTTCACGGACACGGCCAAGGGGACCGATGTCAGCGTGACCCACTACGCCCCCGACGGGACAAAAACCACCGTGAGGGTGGACATCGAAAGCATCATCAAGGGCAAAAAATCAGCGAAGTCATCCGACAGCTCCCTGCTGCTGCAGCCGGGCGACATCGTCTTCGTGCCGGAACGCATCATATGAGGTCAAACACCATGGCTGAACTCCAATCCATCGCGGTCAAGTCCCAGTCGCCCGGCGGCGCCGAGGACGAGGCCATCCAGAGCCGGACGCTGCGCGATTACTATATCATGCTGCGCGAGCGGATCTGGATCGCGCTGCCCCTGGCCCTGCTGGTGTCGATCGGGCTGGGCTACTGGCAATCGCGCGCCATCCCGATGTACCGGACCCGGGCGACCATCCAGTTCGAGAAGCCGGAGACGATCGTCACCAGCCAGGGGGTGGTCGACCCGGGGGTTCATTCCGAGATGGACATCAACACCTATCTCCAGGTCCTCGAGAGCCAGAAGCTGCGGCAGAGCGTCATCGATTCCTTCACCCCGGACGAGCAAAAGATCCTCCTCCGCCCGGCGCTCAAGAATCTCGCGCCGGGACAACCCCCGCCTTCCGTGGCGGGGTGGCTCGGCAACGTTCAGCCCGACGCGGTGGGCAAGAGCTTCCTGATCAGCATCACCGCCGAGCACCAGGACCCCGAGGCCGCGGCGCTGGTCGCCAATCGCTACGTCAAGCAGTTCATGCTGGGCATCCGGGACGAAGTGGGCGGCAAGGACGATTTTGCCATGGGCTTCCTGCAAACCCGCACGGAGGAGCTGCGCAAGGAGTCCGAGGACGCCGACAACGCGCTCGAGAAGTACATGCGCGATCACCAGCTCGTTTCCCTGGACAAGAGCATCGACCTGGTCACCGACGGGCTGAAGACGGTGAACGCCGACCTCACCGGGGCGCGCCTGGCCCTCATCGACCAGGCGAATCTTGCCCAGCAAATCCAGGACTTCCGCTCGAAAAACCGGGATTTGCTCGATATCGACTACATCGCCGGCCACGGCGCCGTGCCCACGCTGCGGAGCCAGCTCAGCGGGCTCATCCAGCAGAAGGACGCGCTCTCGGAGCGTTACCTCGAACGGCATCCGCTGATGGTTGACGTGGACGGAAAGATCGCCGTCACGCGCGACCTGCTGAACAAGGAGATCGCGCAGGCCATCGACGACCTGAATACCAGCCTCGCCGAAAAGCGCCGGAATGTCGACTCCCTCCAGCGCGAATACGACAAGCGGGAAAAAGAGGAGCTGGCCCTGCGCGCCATGAAGGTCGATTACGACAATCTGCAGACCCAGGCGGACTCCGCCGCGAGCAACTACAAGGCGATCATGGACCGCCTCAACCAGACCAACACCACCCGCGACCTGGAAACCATCCCCCTGCACGTGCTCGACTACGCGGGCGTGCCCGGCTCCCCCTTTGAGCCGAATTTCAGCCACATCCTCCGCCTGTGCGTGAGCCTGGGCGTGCTCACCTTTGTCGTCGTGGCGGTCGGCCTCACCTTCATCGATGACCGCATCAAGAGCGCCTGGGACATCGAAAGCTTCATCGGCGTCAATCTCCTGGGCATCGTGCCCGATCTTTCCGGCGTCAAGAACGACGAGAAGTACACCCTGCTCATCGACAACAAGCAGACGTCGGGCGTGGAGCCCTTCCTCAACATCTACAGCTCAATCAAGATTCATTCGAAACTCGATTATCCGAAGTCGATTCTCATCACGAGCACGATCCCCGGGGAGGGCAAAACCCTCGTTTCCAGCAATCTCGCGGGCTGTTTCGCGCGCCACGGGAAGAACACGCTGCTGGTGGACTGCGACCTGCGGCGCCCCATGCTGCACCGCCATTTCCGCCAGCAGAACAGCGTCGGCTTGATTTCCTGGTTCGAAAATGGCGCGAGCCTCGAGGGGAACCTCGTCACCAATCCCCATCTGGGCATCACCAAGATCACCGACAATTTCTCGCTGCTCAGCTCGGGCGGCCGCTCGAAGAGCCCGACGGAGATGCTTGAGACCCCCGTGTTCGGCCAGCTGCTCGAGCAATTGAAGAAGCATTACGACCTGGTCGTGGTGGACTCCCCGCCGATGGGGGCGGTCACCGACGCGCTCCTGCTCGCCTCCCGGACCGACGAGATCGTCTACGTCTGCCGGTTCAACCGCGCCTACCGCAAGCACATCAAGCTCTACATGCGGACGCTGCTCAATGGCAAGAACGTGGTCCTCGGCATCGTGCTGAACGGCCTCTCCCCCCGCCGCATCGAATATTACTCGAATTATCGCTATTATCGGAGTTACAAGAAGTACTACGGCGCGCAGTCCTGAATGCCTCCGCTTTCTGCCTTCCTCCCCGCGGGATTCGATCCGGGCAGGCCCGTCGCCCTGATCGCCGGCCAGGGCCTCTATCCCCTCATGGTCGCGCAGGCCATCCGGCAGGCGGGCGTGCCGCTCAAGCTGGTGGCCTTTGAGGAGGAAACGCCTCCCGAACTGGTCGCGTCGTTTCCCGAGGCCGACCGACGGACGCTGCTCGTCGGCCAGATCGGCAAGGCGCTGCGCGCCCTCGAGGATTTTGGCGCCGGTTACGCCCTGATGGCCGGCCAGATCACCCCGCGCCGGCTGTTCAAGGGGCTGCACCCCGACCTCAAGGCCACCCGGATGCTGTTTTCCCTCAAGCGGCGCAACGCCGAGACGATCTTCGGCGCCGTCGCCGCCGAAATCGAGGCCCTGGGCATCGCCGTGCTCGACGCCCGCGCGTTTCTCGACGACCAGCTGGCAACGCCGGGCTGCATGACCGGACGTTCCTTTCCCGTCGACCGCGAGTACCTGGAGCACGGGGTCCACATCGCCCGCGAGTGCGCCCGCCTTGACATCGGCCAGGGCTGCGTCGTCCGCCACGGCACCGTGCTCGCAGTCGAGGCCTTCGAGGGCACCGACGAGATGCTGCGCCGGGCCGGCGGGTTCAAAAGCGACGACGCCCTCCTGGTGAAAACCGTGAAGGCCCGCCAGGACTACCGTTTTGACGTGCCTTGTTTCGGCCTGCGAACCCTCGAAGCCATGCGCGAGGCGCAGATCGCCGCCGCCGCGCTGGAAGCGGCCCGGGTCATCATCCTCGACAAGCCGGCGGTGCTGGCGGCGGCCAAGGACTGGGGCATCAGTCTATACGGGTTTGAGTAGGTACGGACCGTTTCGATCCCAGAAAAGTAGCAAGTTGAAAGTAGTAAGTGCTCATCGAAAAAACTTCCGAAGGAAGTTATCCCCTGACCACTTCCCCCTTTCTACTTCCAACTTCCTACTTTCGGGTTCGCTTGCTCTTTGCCCCCCGCCGCGCACATTAGCCTCATGCCCAAGGACCTCATCGTCGCGACCGTGAAGGGCGTCATGCCCACCGACAATGCCTGCGCGGTCTTTATCGGCAACGAAAGCAAGACGTTCGTCATCTCGGTCGATAATTTCGTGGGCAACGCCATCCAGATGACCCTCAAGGGCGAGAAGAAGGCCCGGCCGCTGACGCACGACCTGATCGGCAGCATCCTGCTCGGCCTCGGCGCCCGCCTCGAGCATGTCGTCATCAACGACGCGCGGGAGGGCACATTTTACGCGCGCGTATTTCTGCGCATGGAAAACGAGCTCGCCCGGAAAATCGTCGAGATCGATGCGCGGCCGAGCGATTCGATCGTGCTTGCCCTGCAGCAAAAGCGCCCGATTTACGTGACCAACGCCGTCTTCGACTCGGTGCAGGACATGTCGGAAATCCTCGAGAGCGTGCTGAAGCAGCAGGCGGAGGAAAGCGAGGAGGAGGGCACATAGGTCCGATGGGCCGCACATACGACCTATAGGTCGTATAGGACCTATATATTTTTGCGATGCTCCTCCCCGACTCGATTCTGCCCGGCCAGCCCCTCACGGCGCTGGCCCCCATGCAGGACGTCACCGACCTGGCCTTCATGCGCGTGATCGCGCACTACGGAGCGCCGGATTATTTTTTCACCGAGTTTTTCCGCGTTCACGCCCAGTCGCGGCCGGAGAAGCATATCCTCCGGTCGATCGACGAGAACGACACCGGCCGGCCGGTGTTCGCGCAGCTGATCGGCGAGGATATTCCCCACCTCGTGCGCACGGCGCGCGAGCTGGCGGGCCATGCCATCGCGGGCATCGACCTTAACCTGGGGTGTCCGGCGCCCAAGGTTTATCGAAAAAACGTCGGCGGAGGGCTGCTGCGGGACCCCGCCAGGATAGCCGAAATCCTCGCCGCCCTGCGCGAGGCCGTGCCGGGGCTCCTGACCGTCAAGATGCGCCTGGGTTTCGACGACACCGGAAGTTTCGAACGGATTGTCGACCTGGTGAACGGGAATCGCGCCGACCTGCTGAGCGTGCACGGCCGCACCGTGCGCGAAATGTACCGCAGCGAGGTGCATTACGACTTCATCGGTCGCGCCGTCGCGCGCGCGCGCTGCCCCGTTTTGGCCAACGGCAATATCACCTCCGCGGCGAAAGCCGCCGCCGTGCTGGGCGCGACCGGCGCCCGCGGGGTCATGATCGGCCGGCACGCGATCCGCAACCCATGGATTTTCACCCAAATTCGGGACGCCTGCGCGGGCCGGGCGGTCGCGCGGGTGGCGCTGTCGGACGTCCGCGGTTATGTGGAGCGGCTCTACCGCGCGACGCAGGCGCCCGCCGTCCCGGAGCGCGCCCATGTGAACAAGATGAAGAAATACCTCAACTTTGTCGGCCAAAGCGTGGATCCGGCGGGCGCCTTCCTCCACGACATGCGCCGCGCCGCGACCGAGTCGGATCTCTTCGCGATCTGCGACCGCCACCTCCTCGCCGAGCCCGACCGGGAGTTTTCCCCCGAGCCCTACCCCGGAGTCATCGCGCGCCCGAACTGCGAGACGCCGGATGCGGATGGCTGCTCCCTGGAGACGATCACGGCATAGAAAAGTAGGAAGTTTTCTCAACGAACACTTGCTCCTTTCAACTTCCAACTTTCAAATTTTTATTCCAGCCCCAGTGCCTTGCGCCCGTCGGCGGATATCATCTGCGGCGTCCAGATCGGGTCCCAGACAATATGCACCTTCGCCGACTCGACGGTCGGCAGCGCCGCTATT
>Ga0302326_10020064_pt1 | contig 13776 bp, 11 predicted proteins | sample Palsa_T0_3_FD_202264 | JGI IMG/M metagenome (GOLD analysis project Ga0302326, IMG submission 202264) | Peat permafrost microbial communities from Stordalen Mire near Abisko, Sweden - Palsa_T0_3 | ecosystem: Environmental > Terrestrial > Soil > Palsa > Peat permafrost | place: Sweden: Abisko... | reverse complement strand
CGAACACTTCTTCGAGCGCCAGTGAGATTTCGCCGACCGTGGCCTTGGCGCGCGCCGCGTCGATAGCGAGCGCCAGCAGATTGGCGTTGCCGCCTGAAGCGCCGCGTGTCAGCGACGCCAGCGCTTCGGCGACTGCTTTCGGATCGCGCTCACGCTTGAGCCGGGTAAGCTTGTCGATCTGCATTTGCCGGACCGCGACGTTATCGACCTTGAGCACGTCGATCGGCGCCTCGTTCTGCGGGCGGTATTTGTTGACGCCGATCACCGCTTGCGTGCCGTTATCGATCCGTGCCTGCGTCCGCGCGGCCGCTTCCTCGATGCGAAGCTTGGGTAGGCTGGCCTCGATGGCGCGCGTCATGCCGCCGAGCTGTTCGACTTCGCTGATATGCCCCATCGCCTTTTCGGCGAGATCATGGGCGAGCCGTTCGACATAGAACGAGCCGCCCCACGGATCGATCGCGCGCGTCGTGCCGCTCTCCCGTTGCAGCACGATCTGAGTGTTGCGGGCGATGCGTGCGGAAAAATCCGTCGGCAGCGCCAGCGCCTCGTCGAGCGCGTTGGTATGCAGCGACTGGGTCTGGCCTTGCACTGCCGCCATGGCTTCGATGCAGGTGCGCGTCACGTTATTGAAGACGTCCTGCGCCGCGAGCGACCAGCCCGATGTCTGGCAATGGGTGCGCAGCGACAACGAACGGGGGTCCTGCGGATTGAACTGCTTCATCAGCTTGGCCCACAGCACGCGCGCTGCGCGGAGCTTGGCGATCTCCATGAAGTAATTCATGCCGATGCCGAAAAAGAACGACAGCCGCGGCGCAAACCGATCGACGGCGAGGCCCGCTCCCAAACCGGCACGCACATATTCGACGCCGTCGGCCAGCGTATAGGCGAGCTCGAGGTCGGCGGTCGCTCCCGCTTCCTGGATGTGATAGCCGGAGATCGAGATCGAATTGAATTTCGGCATGTGCGCCGAGGTGTAGGAGAAAATGTCGGAGATGATGCGCAGCGACGGTTTTGGCGGGTAGATGTAGGTGTTGCGCACCATGAATTCTTTGAGGATGTCGTTCTGGATGGTGCCGGACAGCTTCTCGTGCGGCACGCCTTGCTCCTCGGCGGCGACGATATAGAGCGCCAGCACCGGCAACACCGCGCCGTTCATCGTCATCGACACCGACATTTGGTCGAGCGGGATGCCGGCGAACAGTGTGCGCATGTCGTAGATCGAGTCGATCGCAACGCCCGCCATACCCACGTCGCCGGAAACGCGCGGATGATCACTGTCGTAGCCGCGATGTGTCGCCAGATCGAACGCAATGGAAAGGCCCTTCTGGCCGGCGGCAAGATTGCGCCGGTAAAAGGCATTGGAATCTTCGGCGGTGGAGAAGCCGGCGTATTGCCGGATCGTCCAAGGCTGGGTGACGTACATGGTCGGGTACGGACCGCGCAGGTACGGCGCGATGCCCGGATAACCATCGACGTAAGACAATCCGTCGGTGTCGCTCGCGTCGTAGGAACCTTTGACGGCGATGCCTTCCGGGGTTTTCCAGGGAGCTACGATTGATGCGCTGGCCGATACGGCGTCGGCAAAATCGACTTTGGTAAAGTCTGGGATCTGGCTCATCGGATCACCCGTTCTCGTCCAGGATATCGTAGGTCGCGGTCAGTGTCGCCAGTGCGTCGCAGCCGGCGTAAATGAAGCCTTGAACGCCCGCCGATTTCAGCGCTGTTTCAAGCTCAGCCGGCCGGCCGGCAAGATAGATGTGCCTCGCGCCCACAGCGTTCAACGCGGTTACCGCAGCAATGGCTTCCGTCTCGTAGGTTTTGTCTGCGCCGCACAGGCAGACGAGCGTGGTGCCTGACGCCGTAAAAGAGGCGGAAGGAGAGCCAGGCTCTTCTTCGATTGTTTCAATGCCGCCGGCTTCGAAGAAATTCTTCGCGAAGTTGACGCGCACACTGAAGTCGGCAGGCTTGCCAAGCACTGCGAGAAAAATCTTGGGCCGTGCGCCAGTCTTGGCAAGGCCGACGTCTGACTTGTGGCGCAGCTTTTCGAACGGCTCGCCAAGCCGGATGCGCGGTAACGCCGCGGCGCTCGCCGGTTCGCTCTTCGCGGCAGGCGCGACATCGAGAACGGAGGGCGTGGCTTCGCGAATGTCGGGGTAAGCATTGGTACCAGTCAAAATGTCCTTGCCGCGCGCGACGGCTTTTTCGCGCTCGGCGCGGACCGCCGCGACGTTTTTCTGTACCAGTCCCGATTCAAGCGCCGCCCAGGGTCCGCCCGCTTTTTCGATCTCCTGAAACTGCGACCATGCGGCCGTACAGAGCTCTTCGGTGATCGCTTCAATCGCGCCAGAGCCCGCGGCGGGGTCGGCAACGCGCGCCAGGTTTGACTCTTCAAGAAGGACAAGCTGCGTGTTGCGCGCAGCGCGGCGCGCAAAGGCATCGGGCAAACCGAGCGGCGCCGTGTGCGGCAGCATGGTGATGGCGTCGGCACCGCTGAGACCCGCGGCGGCGACCGCAATCGCGTTGCGCAGCATGTTCACGTAGGCGTCGTGCTTCGTTAGCATGCGCCATGCGGTTTCCGCCGTCACCAGAGCGGGCTTCGGTCGCAACCCGCAGGCTGCCTCGATACGCGCCCACAGTTTTCGGATGGCGCGGAATTTCGCCATGGTGAGAAACTGCTCGGCGTCGGCAGACAGCCGGAAATAGATAGCGTCGCGTGCCTTCTCGATCGCGATGCCATCGGACTCCAGCACACGCAGGTAAGCGACGGCGCTTGCCAGAGCGAAGGCAAGCTCTTGCGCTTCCGAGCCACCGGCATTGTGGATCACCCGTCCGTCGGCAACCGCGAAGGGACCGCGAAATCCGGCTGCAGTCAGCTCGCCGATCATGTTCGCGAAAGCACTTGCAAGCTCTTTCCAGCTTTGCGCGCTCTTGCCGGCAGCGGCAAAGCCGCCGATCGGGTTGATCGAGAAACGCACATCAAGCTTCTCCGCCGCAGCGCCGCGTTGTTTCACATAGCCAGGAAACTCGCGCACGATATGGCGCGAGGTCGGACCGAGATTGAGATCGATGGGAATAGCGTCGAGATAGATGCCATCGAGTACACGGGCGAGCGTGTCCGCCGCGGGGACGAGGCCAAAGCCATTGGCGCTGATCGAGCCTGAGAAAATCAGGATCAGCCCGGTTGCGCCGTTTTCCAGATCGTCCAGTGCCTGCGTATGGGCCGCGGCCGGATCGGGATGATCGACCCGCTGCATGATGGTCCAGGCCGCGCCCGGGGCACGTCCGGCGATCGTGTGGGCGCCAGAAGCGGCCGGATAGAGCGGTTCGATCGGGAGACCGTCGTAGGTACGGCTTTCAAGCCGGGCAAACGGCGCGCCCTTGAGTACGCCATCGACCAGCTTGCGCCAGGCTTCGTCCGTTGCCGGGGCAAAATCGGCGGCAGGCGGGAGATTTTCGGGGCCGGTCATCGTCGCAAAATGCCATGCAGTGGAGCGGATTTGACATTCGCTACCCCGTCGCCGCTCGCTCGTGAAGCGAATGTCAAATCCAAAGCTCCACTGCCACTTATACTTGCTAGTGGTTCCTTAATTCAAACATTCGCAAAAGGGCCTTCCAAAACGGGATGCGAATGTTTGAATTGAACCACTAGGCCATCCCGGCCAACTATTTAACGCGTGCAAGCGGCATGCCGTGTTAGCTAGCGCGGAGCAAGCTTTGCAATGCCTTCGGCATCGATGCGGGCCAAGGCGTCGCGCATCTTTACTCCGTCGATGACGCGGTCGGGCGCAATCTCGGCAAGCGGCACCAGGACAAAGGCACGCTCCAGCATGCGTGGGTGGGGGAGGGTCAGCGTTTCGTCATTAATGATGCGGTCATCGTAGAGGAGCAGGTCGAGGTCGATCGTCCGCGGCCCCCAGTGCCGCTCTTCGGCACGATCGCGGCCGAGCGCGCGTTCGCAGTCCTGCATGCGCGACAGCAAGGTGTGCGGTTCAAGATCGGTCGCAACGCCAATCACGGCGTTGACGAAAGGCGGCTGGTCGGTGACGCCCCACGGCGGGGTTCGATAATCTGAGGAGCGGGTAGTGAGGCGCATGCTTTGGTCACGGCAAAGCATCGCGATTGCCCGCTCGAAGGTCGCCTGCACATCGCCCACATTGCCGCCAAGGGCGATAAACGCCTCAGCCATTTTTGCGGTCTTTAGGATCTTGCTTAGGACCTTGGGCGCGACTGCGCTCGATAACCACACCGACGTCGTCGAAAGTGGCCGCGATCGGCGCATGCGGCTTGTGCACGGTGACCCGGATGCGGCGGACTTGCGGAAAACCGTCCAGGATCGCAGCGGCGGCCGCGCCGGCGGCAGCCTCGACCAGCTTATAGCGGCGGGCACAGAACGCCTCGGTCGCGGTCTTCACCACCGTATCATAAGAGACGGTGTTCTTGAGCTTGTCGGTGCGCGAGGCCTCCGCAAGCTCGATGTCGAGCAGGAGGTCGAGCTTGAAGGTTTGCCCGACCTTGGCCTCATGCTGCATCACGCCGTGATAGGCGTGGAGTGCCAGTCCATTGACGAAGATCGCGTCGCTCATTTGGCCCGCCTTATGGCATCGGCCACGGCGAACGCCTGGACGGTCGCCGCGACATCGTGGGTACGTATGATGGCGGCACCGTTCTCGACCGCGAGCAGATGCGCAGCCAGCGAGCCTGGCAACCGCTCGGCAGGCTCGGTTGGCACGACGGAATTGATGAAGCGCTTGCGCGATGCGCCAACCAGAAGCGGCAAGTCGAAACCGCGCCAAACGCGAAGATGCGCGATGCAGGTAAGGCTTTGCTCTTGCGTCTTGCCAAAACCGATGCCGGGATCAAGAACGATCTGGTGGTGCGAAATTCCAGCCTCCCAGGCGATCTCGAGCGAGCGTGAGAAGAAATTCGTCACATCGGCGACGATGTCGATCGATGGATCGGCGCTTTCGCGGTTGTGCATGATGATAACGGGCACACCATGCTCGGCGACGACCCGGGCCATGTCGCGATCGCGCTGCAAGCCCCAGACGTCGTTGACGATCGATGCTCCGGCTTCGAGTGCCCAGGCAGCGATGGCGGCTTTCATAGTGTCGATCGAGATCGGGGTGCCGGTCGCGATGGCGGCCGGCAGGATCGCCTCAAGCCGGCTGCGCTCCTCGTCCAGGGAAATCGGCCGCGCGCCGCCATAGGGCCGGGTCGACTCCGCGCCGATATCGATAAGGTCGGCCCCTTCGCCAGCAAGGCGCTGGGCATGCTCGATGGCCTGTGGCGATTGCAGGAATTTGCCACCGTCGGAAAAAGAGTCCGGCGTAACATTCAATACCCCCATGACTACGGGGTGTTTTGCTTGAAGCAAGTCATGCAACACCCTGGTCGAAGAGGGAGAATTAGATACGGAAGCGGCGCGGGGATAGCCGCTTATGGCGGATTCTTTAGCCATCGCTTCAGTCGCCCTTTAAGGCCACCACTTGAACTGCTTTCTCAAGTTGAGGCTTTGCGTGGTCAGCCGAAGCTAGTCAAGCGGCAGGACCGACCGTCCAAGCCCGGTCTTCCGGCTACGCCTGGCCATCAATACTTGATAATGAGCGGCAGCTTTTTGGCGCTTTCGATCCAGCGCTGAACGGTCTGTTCCTTGGGCATCAACCGGACCTGTTTCCGCTTATTGGCATCCCTCATCTGCTCGACCAGGTGCTGCGGATTGCGGAATTTGAGTGCGTTGACAGTCCGCACGCCGGCAGCGCGCAGGAGCTCGGCATATTCCCAGCCAATGCCCTTCACCCGCATACGATCGGCTGCGGTCACCCAATCGAGCAGTCGCTCCTTATTGGTCCCGACCTTTTCGGCAAGCTTCAGCCGCTGCTTGGGGGTCTTGGCAGAACGTAACAACCCGATGGTGGTCCTGATCCCCTCCGACTTCAGGATTTGGGCCGTATCCGGTCCGATCCCTCGGATGTCGGTGATGGGATAAGCCATCGCAGTTTCCCCTCCAGCGCGACGCATGGCGTCGCGACTGTCTCAAGCCAAGCCTAACGGACGCGTCCTGTCGGACTGTCCACTTTTACACAGGAAGTCCCCAGTAACCCCAACGCCGATCTGGAAGCTCTGCAGCCAAACCCGAAAACAACCGGGACTTGTCCGATCAGAACGCCCATTGCCCCTTCACAGCTCCCGCACTGACGGCGGGTTGTTTCGATATTGGACAGTCGGCTGTGGCGTGACAAGGCACTGTCGGTCAAACGAGCCCTTTTGATGGGCAACTTGGCACGAAGTGTTGGCGAGCGTTGCAAACCTGCAACATTTTTGTCGCTCAGAGTGGCAGTGGAAATAATGGGACGCGGATTATAAGGTTCCGGACCATGTCCGCGGGCGCGGGGCGGTGTGATGGAAAGGTAATGCCATGACGGCATCTGAAGTTTTGCCGAAAGTTCTCGACCGCGTTGACAGCGATCTAGACGCTAGTCTGGGCCGGCTGTTCGATTTGCTGCGGATTCAATCGATCTCGACCGATCCGGCTTATGCAGGGCACTGCCGAACTGCCGCCGAGCATGTCGCGGCCGACCTGCGAATGCTTGGCTTCGATACCAGCGTGCGCCCGACCGAGGGCCATCCGGTCGTCATCGGAAAAAGCGGTAACGGCACAGCCATCGGCAATGGCAAAGCGCCGCGTGTCCTATTCTATGGCCACTATGACGTGCAGCCAGTCGATCCGCTCGACTTGTGGCAGACACCGCCGTTCGAGCCGCGGATCGAGACGCTCGACGGTGGCCGCAAGGTCATCATTGCTCGGGGCGCTTGCGACGACAAAGGGCAGGCGATGACCTTCATCGAGGCCTGCCGAGCGTTTAAGGCCGTCACCGGCAAGCTTCCGCTCGACATTACAATGATGATCGAGGGCGAGGAGGAATGCGGCTCCAAGCACCTGTTCGGATTCGTCCGCGACAACGCCCCTGAACTGACCCGCGACCTGGCGCTGGTCTGCGATACCGGCATGTGGGACGCACAGACGCCCTCCATCACCACTTCGCTGCGCGGGCTGGTCTATGAGGAGATCAGGCTCACCTGCGCCGATCGCGACCTGCACTCCGGCCTGTTCGGCGGCGCCGCGCGCAATCCGATCCATGTGCTCGCCGACATTCTTTCCGCGATGCACAATGCCGACGGCGCGGTCACCATTCCCGGTTTCTACGACGGCGTTCACGACCTGCCGCCTGACATCAAGTCCGATCTCGAAGGGCTTGGGCTGACGGCGGAAAAATTTCTCGGCCCGATCGGGCTGAAGATTCCGGCCGGCGAAAAAGGCCGGCTGTTGCTCGAACAGATTTCGACCCGGCCGACGGCGGAAGTGAACGGCATCATCGGCGGCTATACCGGGGAAGGGGCCAAGACCGTGATCCCCGGAAAGGCCAGCGCCAAGGTGTCGTTCCGGCTGGTCGGTTCGCAGGACCCCGAGAAAATCCGCAATGCCTTCCGCGAATTCGTCCGCGCTCGTGTGCCGGCCGACTGCTCGGTCGAGTTCGGCAATTTCGGCTGCAACCCGGCCTTCGAAGTGGCGTTCGATAATCCGGCGCTAGGTAAGGCGCGCGCTGCGCTCGCCGAGGAGTGGGGCAAGAAGGCCGTCACTATCGGCGCCGGCGGCTCGATCCCGATCGTCGGCGATTTCAAGACTGTGCTCGGCATGGATACCCTGATGGTCGGCTTCGCGCTCGACGATGACCGTGTGCACTCGCCGAACGAGAAGTTCGATCTCAAGTGCTTCCACAAAGGCATCCGCTCCTGGGCGCGGATCCTGGCAGCGCTGGCGGAGTCATAATCTATCAAACCGAGAGCTAACTATGGCCCAAGCCGTTCTTTGGCAGCGTGTTGAGGGAGTAGTCATCTTTGCGGTCGGCCTCGTGCTCTTCTGGCACTGGAATAACAGTATGCCGTGGTGGGGCGCTCTTTTAGCTTTCTTTGCGCCGGATATCAGCTTCACCGGCTATCTCCTCGGGCCAAGAGCGGGAGCGTTCTGCTATAACGCGCTCCATGTTTATGCTTTTGGCGCAGCTTCCTTTGCGATTGGCTTGATGATGTCGATCCCACTCCTTGTAGTGCTCGGCGCACTATGGCTGGCGCATTCGGGCTTCGACCGCATGCTTGGCTATGGTCTGAAATCGCCGGAAGGCTTTTCCTTTACGCACCTGGGTCGGATCGGAAAGCAACTCTAACGCGTGTCGCTGCGCGAGAAAATGAACGTCACACAGCGAGTTTGCGTGTGGGTAGACAGATTTCACGGCCGGCGTGTGAATTCTGCTATCCTCAAAGACGGGGAGGAAGGATCGCACATGAAAAAAAACACCCCTATTGCCGCAGCCGTCATGGCTACGCTGTTTGGTGCAGCGCTGCTTAGTCCTGCACTTCACGCCGAAGATTTCCCGTCACGGCCGATCACCTTCAACAATCCGTTCGGTCCCGGAAGCGCCAGCGATATCCTTTGCCGCATCATCGGTGATCCGCTCGGCGCGATGCTGAAACAACCGATTGTTGTTGAAGATCGTCCGGGCGCCGACGGCGCGGTGGCGGCGCAGTACGTCGCTCGCGCAGTGCCGGACGGTTATAATCTCATGATGGCGACCAACTCGCCGCTCTCGGCGGATCCGTTTCTGTACAAAGACATCACCTACGATGCCGTCAAGGATTTCGCGCCGGTAACGCGGGTCGGCAGCTTCACATTGATGCTGGTGGTGAATCCGAGCTTGCCGGTGCATTCGGTCAAGGACTTGATCGCCTACGCCAAAGCCAATCCCGGCAAGCTTTCCATCGCCAGCGGCAATACTGCCGGCGTCGTCGGTGCAAAAACGTTGGCCCATGACGCCGGCATCGACCTTCTTCATGTGCCTTACAAAAGTTCGCCGCAAGCGATCGAGGATGTGATCGCCGGCCGAGTGTCGATGATGATCGTCGATTTCACTGTCGGCATGCCGCACGTCACGGCGGAGCAGGTGCGCGCACTGGCGATGACGCGGTTGAAGCGTAGTGCGCTTTATCCCGACTTGCCGACCATGGATGAGGCCGGCATCGAAGGTTTTGAGCTCGACGCGTGGGCCGGGCTGGTCGCGCCCGCAAAGACGCCGCCCGAGGTCATCGCCAGGCTCAATGGCGCATTGCGCAAGGTGATCAACAATCCCGACGTTCAAGCGAAGTTCAAGAACGTCGGTTTCGAGGCCTCTTCGAGCACGCCGGAAGAGTTTGGTGCCTTCATCAAGGCTCAGTCGGCATCTGGTCGAAAATGGTCAAGGACGCCAATATTCAAGCCGAGTGACGATACGGCCAAACGTGCTCTGATCTTGCGGTCTGGCCTAATCCCCAAGCAATCGCGGCGTGACGAAGTGTTCGAGCCTGCCCGACTGCGGATGCAGTTTTGACCAGGCGTCGAAAGCAAAATCAATGATGACGAGGGCCGATGTCGGTAACTTCTCCGCCAGGCGCTCGCGCATTGCGATGTCGCCGGAGGCGACTAAATGCAGCGCGACCTCGTGCAGCCCGGGGTTATGACCGACGATGAGCAGCGACTGTGCTCCGCGCGTCTTGCCGATCAGCGTCATCAAAACGTCGGTACTGGCGTTGTAGATACGCTCCTCGTCGATGTGCGGCGGTGTTTTGCGAAAGCCGTTTGCGATGAGTTCCCAGGTTTCCTGGGTGCGGCGCGCCGACGACACCAGTGCAAGGTCGGGGGTCAGATCGTGATGCGCCATGTAGCCTGCGATCGTCTCTGCGTCGCTTCGGCCTCGTTTCACGAGCTTGCGGTCGCGGTCGCGCTGGCCGGGTTCGGCGCGCTCCGTCTTGGCGTGGCGCAGCAGCATCAATCGGCGCATGACGGAAATGTTGCCTTTGGAACCGGTTTAGGGAGTCTATCGCGGGGGATTTGAAGTTCCTACCGCGCTACGGCAATGTCGGTCGGGATAGGGCCGCCGCACTAAAAGTCCGAAAGAACCGGGAATGAACGACGCCGATATCAAGGCTTACGGCCACAGCTGGTATGTCGCCACCTTGGTGGACGAGCCGCGGCGGCCGCGGCTTGCGGTCGACCTCGATGTCGATGTTTGCGTGATCGGCGGCGGGCTTGCCGGCCTCACCGCGGCGCGCGAAATCGCCCGATCCGGCTGGTCGGTCGTCGTCCTCGATGCCGGGCGCATTGCCTCGGGCGCGTCAGGCCGCAATACCGGCTTTGTGTTGCCGGGTTTTGCCGCCGACGCCGACCAGATTGTCGGGCGCGTCGGTTTCGATCGCGCCAAATCGTTATGGGCGCTGTCGCAGGCCGGGCTCGACTACGTCCGCAGCACAATCCAGTCCGACGGAATGGCGGGCATCGATTCCGAGGAAGGGTGGCTCTACGTTTCCACGATCGATAACGGCGACGAAATTGTCCGTTACGTCCGGCTGCTCAACGACTTGGGTTGCGAAATCGAGGGCTGGCCGACCGATCGCGTCCGTGCGGTGCTGCACAGCGAGCGTTATTTTCACGCGATCAATTATCTGAAAGCGGTCACGATCAATCCGCTCAATTATGCGCTGTGCCTTGCGGCCGCCGCGGAACACGATGGCGTCCGGATTTTCGAAAACACGCCGGCGCTCTCGATCGATCCGCAGGGCGTTCGGAAACGCATCGTGACGCCGGCGGCAAAGCTTCGCGCCAACCATGTCGTGCTCGCCGGCAATGTGCAGATCGGCGGCTTGATGCCGCGTATTGCTGCGACGCTCTTGCCGATCACGAGTTACATTATCACAACGGCGCCGCTCGGGTCGCAGCTCGGCGAAGTCATCGGCTATCGTGGCGCGGTGACCGACACCGACAGGGCGGACAATCACTACCGCATCGTCGGTGGCGACCGTCTGATGCTGTCGGGCCGCACAACGACCTGGGCGCGCAATCCGCGCCGCTATGTTCGCACCCTGACCGCCGACATCAAAAGGACCTATCCGCAGTTGCGCGATATCAATGTCGATTACAGCTGGTGCGGCACGCTCGGGAACACCGTGCACCGGATGCCGCAGATCGGCGAATTGGGGCCCGGCGTGTGGCTCGCCTCCGGCTTCGGCGGCCACGGGCTCAACACCACCGCGATGGCGGGCAATCTGATTGCGCGCGCCATTGTGTCGGGCGATCAGGCCTGGCGAGAATTCACACCGTTCGAACTGGTCTGGGCCGGCGGATTTCTCGCTCGCGCCGGCGTTCAGGTACGCAACTGGATCACACGTTACACCGATCGTATCGAGCAGCGCCGCGCCAAGGCGCGCGAGCTTGCGCACATTCGGGCGCGCGAGGCGGAAAAAAAGCGACTGGCGCAAGAGGCCGCGCGGCAGGCAGAGGAAGCGGCCGAGGCCGAACGCCGGGCGGCAGAAGCTGAGGAAGCCGCGCGTCTTGCTGCAATTGCCGAAGCCGAACGGCAAGCGGCGGAAGAAGAAGCGCGCAGGACTGCGGAGGCAGAAGAGGCCGAGCGGCTTGCAGCTGAAGCGGAGCAGGCGGCACAGATGGCTGCCGATGCGGAGGAGGCCGAGCGGCTTGCCGCTGCCACTGTGATCGAAGCGCCGTTGCAGACTGAACCTCCGATCGAATTTGAACTGTCGCCACCAAGCCAATCGCAGCATGAGCTTGAACAGTCGTCTGCCACTTCGATGGAAGTCCGCGACGACGATCTCATCACACCGGCCGAGGTGACGCCTGAGCCAGAGCAGCAGGTTCAAACCAAATCCAAATCGTCGAACCACCGGTCAAAGAGCCGCCGGAAACGCGAGCGTGGGCAGGTCGAGCGAAGCTAGAGCGGAGAGCCAAAGGATTTTGGCCTGCGGATAGGGCGCAACAATTTTCACAGTCGGAGGCTGATATGCGGAGCAGATTGATAGGTCGCGGGGTCGCCGTACTAGGCGCTTTGATGTGGGCGTCTGCCGCCCTGGCGCAGTCCGATTTCCCAAATCATACGATCAAGATCGTTGTTCCTACCCCGCCGGGTGCCAGTCTTGATACCTTACCGCGGCTGATTGCCAATCGTCTCAGCAAGCGCTGGAACGTCCCGGTCATCATCGAAAACATGCCGGGCGCGGCGCAAAATCTGGGATCGGAGGCCGTCGCGCGATCCGAGCCGGACGGCTACACAATCCTGGCGTCGCCGCCGGGACCCCTGGTCATCAGCCAGTATATTTACACCAAACTCGGCTTTGATCCGGAAGCTCTTGTGCCGGTGTCGACCTTTGCCTCGCAACCCACAGTCCTCGTCGCAAGTACCGCTGCACCCTTCTCGACGCTGCAGGAGATGATCGCCTACGCCAAAGCCAATCCGGGAAAAATCAATTACGCATCCCCGGGAGTCGGCAGCTCGTTACAGATGGAAACCGCTATGCTTACTGCCAATGCCAATCTCGATATCGTCCATGTTCCGTACAAGGGCATCGCCCCCGCCGAGGCTGATCTTCTGGCTGGTCATGTGGACATGATGATTGATCCGCTCGGCAACGTGTTTCAATATATCAAGGACGGCAAGTTCAAGGCTCTTGGCGTGACAAGCCTGTCACCCATCGCCGACTTGCCCGGCGTGCCGACTATCGCGCAGTTGTATCCTGATTTTGTTTTCACCGAATTCTTTGCCTTCGCGGCGCCGCCGAAGACACCGAGCGCAATCGTCGACAAGTTGTCTGAAGGCATCCGCGAAACAGTGCGTCTTCCGGACGTTGCCCAACGCTTTCATGACCTCGCCATTACTCCGGTCGGATCATCGCCCAGCGAGATGGCTGCCTTGCTGAAGCAAGAGCGCGCACGCTGGCAAAAGATTGCCACCCAGCTCGGCATCAAAATGGACTAACGAATTCGCGCTTAGATTTTCTCGAAGTGAATCTGCTCGGCGACGTCGGTCCACAGCGCGATATCGTTGACGAGATGATTGCGAAATTCGTCGGGTGTGGTCGGGAACGGCTCGTTGCCGAACGCGTGCATTCGCTCCCTGGTTCCGGGATCTTTGAGGATCCGCACGGTTTCGGCATTGAGCCGGCGCAGGATTGGATCGGGCAATCCCGCCGGCGCGATCAGTCCCTGCCAGGCGCTGACGCTGAAATCCGGTACGGTTTCCCTGATGCTCGGCGTTTGCGGCAAAGCGAAATAGGGCTTGGCGCTGGAGACCGCGAGCGGGTTGAGCTTGCCGCTGAGGACAAAGCTGATCAGGCTCGACGGCGGGTCAAACATGAAATCGAGCCGTCCGGCGACCAGTTCGGTCGCCGCCGGTTCGCTGCCTTTGAACGGAATATGCTGGAATTTCAGCTTGGTTTTCAGCCCGAACAGTTCGACCGCGAGATGCGGGCCGGAACCGACACCGGGAGTGCCGTAGAGCAGAGGCGTGGGCCGCGTCTTCGCTGCATTGATCAGCTCGGCCACTGATTTGATGCCGCTGTCGGCATTGGTCGCCATCAGATACGGGTAGTCCGAACAGATCGTGATGAAAGTAAAATCGTCAACTGGGCGGAACGGCAAGTGGGCAAAGGCTGCTGCGGCGGTGGCGTGGCCTGACGGAATGACGCCAAGCGTGTAGCCATCGGGCGTGGCGCGAGCGATTTGTGCTGCCGCCGTCGTGCCGGATGCGCCTGGCCGCGGTTCGACAATCACCGACTGGCCGATCGCGCGCGACAGTCCGTCAGCGACGAGTCGGGCGACCACATCGGACGGCCCGCCTGCCGCGAAGCCGTGGATGATGGTGACGGTGCGCGTCGGCCAATCCGGTTCGGCATAAGCTTTTC
>Ga0302326_10020063_pt1 | contig 13776 bp, 17 predicted proteins | sample Palsa_T0_3_FD_202264 | JGI IMG/M metagenome (GOLD analysis project Ga0302326, IMG submission 202264) | Peat permafrost microbial communities from Stordalen Mire near Abisko, Sweden - Palsa_T0_3 | ecosystem: Environmental > Terrestrial > Soil > Palsa > Peat permafrost | place: Sweden: Abisko... | reverse complement strand
TGCGAACCCTCGCGCCGACGCTGCTCCGATAGGAGTAGCCCTCCTCCCCGACCGACAGCAAACGTGCGGCATCCCACAGGGTCGATGCGCGATCGTAGGCGAGCACGGCGATGATCGCGTTGCGCAGATAGCGATCGGAGGATGCGCGAATGTCCGCATCGGACGACGCCATATAGGGGCAGCAAGCCGGCCCTCCTGACCCCCACTTTTTGGCATCGATATCCGATGGCTCCTACAGCCGGCCGGCGACCAGTCGGCTGCTCCGGCGCGCTGGCCGCCGTTAGTCGAGGCACATTAAACGCGACAGCTCGGCGGCGGCGAATCGGGTCGTTAGCGAGTTGCTGAGTGGATCGCTGCTTGAGACAACACGAGCGCGAAGCGCGCACGGCGGACTCAGCCGCCAGGCCGGCCGCGTGCCAAGCAGTCGGCCGGCCTCACCCGCTGAAGCGCCTCCAAGAGGATCATCGATCGGCTTGCGGACGCGATCGCGCGGGAGGCCGCCGCCCAGGCGGTTGCCTTGACGGGACAGGAGTTCACGCCCCCGCAACGTCGTGCCCGCTGACCGGCTCGGCCTCTGCTCCTATAGTGGGATTGGTTGTCCACTCAACAAAGGAGCCCGCTGTGGAAGTGGAGATCTGGTCTGACGTCGCCTGCCCCTGGTGCTACATCGGCAAGCGCCGGTTCGAGGCGGCGCTCGAGCAGTTCGAGCACCGCGACGACGTAGACGTGACTTGGCGGAGCTTCGAGCTCGACCCCGGAGCGCCGCACGAGCGCACCGGCGACCGCGCCGAGCGCCTGGCGGAGAAGTACGGCATGACCGTCCAGCAGGCACGCGAAGCCGAGGCGCGGCTGACGGCGGAGGCGGCAGGCGAGGACCTTCCCTTCCGCTTCGACATCGCCCGCAGCGGCACCACCTTCGACGGCCACCGCCTTGTGCACCTGGCCGGGACCCACGACGTCCAGGACGCGATGAAGGAGCGCCTGCTGCGCGCGTACTTCACCGAAGGCGAGCTGATATCCGACCACGACACGCTCGTGCGCCTTGCCGTGGAGGTGGGGCTGGATGAGCGGGAGGTCCGCGAGCTGCTCGCCGGCGAGCGCTACGCCGATGCGGTTCGCGAGGACGAGCGCACTGCCGCCGAGCTGGGTATCAGCGCGGTGCCGACCTTCGTGGTCGACCGCAAGCTCGGCGCCTCCGGCGCGCAACCGCCTGAGGCGCTGCTCGATCTGCTGCGCCAGGGATGGGCCAAGCGCATCCCCGCATCGACGCTCGCATAGGATCGGCACGATGGCGATCTTCGAAAACCTCAGCACGCTGAGCGGCGCCCCGCTGGAGGAGGCCGACCTTGAGGGACGCGCGGTGCTGGTGGTGAACGTCGCCTCGCGCTGCGGGCTTACGCCGCAGTACACGGGCCTCGAGCAGCTCCAGGAGCGCTACGGCGAGCGCGGCTTCACGGTGCTGGGCGTTCCGTGCAACCAGTTCGGCGAACAGGAGCCGGGCAGCGCAGAGGAAATCCAGACGTTCTGCTCGACCACCTACGGCGTCAGCTTCCCGATGACCGAAAAGCTCGAGGTCAATGGACCCGAGCGCCATCCGCTGTACAAAACGCTGACCGCCACCGCCGACGAGGCGGGTGACGCGGGTGACGTGCAGTGGAACTTCGAGAAGTTCCTCGTCTCCGCTGACGGGCGCCCGGTGGCGCGCTTTCGCCCCATGGTGGAACCCGAATCGCAGGAGCTGACCGACGCGATCGAGTCCGAGCTCCCCTGCTGATGCGCGCCTGACCGCTACTTGGAGAGACCCGCCGCATTGAGGGCCTCGCCCACGTCCAGATAGATGCGTATTCGCGTGACCCGATCGTCGGCCGCGAACTCCACGATGCCTGCGGCGGGGAAATGCAGGGCGACGCCGCTGGCACGCCCACGCGCACGGATGGTCGTGAGCGTGAACACGCGGTTGCCGATCTCCCGAACGTCGTCGGGGCTGATCGACCAGAGGGTGAACTGTTCATCGAGGTCGCCCACCCATCGCTCCATCCCTGCATAGCCTCGATAGGGCTCGCCGCCAACGGACGAAAGTGGGGACTCAAGTTCGATCGCAGGATCGAAATACTCGGGGAACAACTCGTTGCCGCGATCTCCGGCATTCCAGCGCTCGAAGAGCGCACGGGCTATGTCGACGCGACGACGCGACATCGCCTATCCCTCTTGCTTTCGCTCCCGCGAGGCTCTCGACTGCCGAGATAGCTACGACGGTTGAGCGCGCTCCTGGTTGAGCTCTTGGCGCTGCTCGACGAGCGACTCCAGCTGGTCGCTGACCTCGCTGGAGATGCGCTTGAGATCCCATTTGCTGAGGGTGATCAGGCGCATTGAGGAGGTTGCGATGACGTCAGCCGAACGCTTGGCGCCGGAGAGCATCCCCATCTCGCCGAAGACGTCGCCCGGACCCAGCGACCCGATGACCTGGCCGCCCTTGATCACGTCGGCCGTGCCGGTCTCGATGACGATCAAGTCGTAGGAGTAGTCGCCTTCGTGCACGAGCCGCTTGCCGGTAGAGACCGAGGTCTCGCTCGCGAACACGCTCACCGTGTCGAGAGCCTTATCGGACAGCGACGAGAACAGCGGAATGGTCTTCAGACGATCGGGATCCATGATGTCTCAAACTTTCGCGATAGCGGTGGAAAACGGACCGACGGAATACGACCTGGGGCACGCACCCCCGACCAGGTGCACCCTACCGCCCGCGGTGGCGGTCGCGGCGCTCCGCGCCCTGGACCCAGGCTCCGGCGCAGACAGTCGGGCACAGGCCACCGGCTCGCTCGCGCAGTGGTCTCCTCACTCGGCGGTCGGCGAGAAGGTCGGCGAGCTGGACGCACGCGATGTTGCAGGCTGGGGAGTTGGTTGCACCGGTTGATGTCGACGCATGCCGCGCCGACATCAATTGGATGCGCACTCGAGCGTTCACGACATTCGCCGCAATCCCGCTCGCCGTGATACTGCTCGCGGGTCCGTCGATCGCCTCGGCGGCGTTTACGCATGTCATCACGCCAGGAGACTCGCTGTCATCGGTCGCAGAAAGCGACGGGCTGAGCGTCGCAGAACTTGCTGCCGCCAACGGACTGGCACCGCAAGCACCTCTGGTCGCTGGCAGCATCCTACTGATCCCCCCGCAGCCCACGGTCCAGGCGGAATCGACTGCAGGGAGCGGCGAATCCCCCGCAGCAGGCGAAGTCAAACAGGAGGCATCGGGTGCAGAGGAAACGCCGCCCAGCTCGGCCGAAGCCGGCGCATATTTCGTCCAGCCGGGAGACACGCTCGGGGAGATCGCGGCGCGCGACGACACGAGTGTCGAAGCACTCGCGGCGCTGAACGGCATCGATCCCAACGCACCCTTGCTCTCCGGTTCGCTGCTCAAGTTGCCAGGTGGGTCCTCCGACCAGCCGGTGGCCGCCGGAGAAGGTCAACCCTCAACGGCGGAAGTTGCGAATGAGCCGCCGAATCCAACTGATGAAACCGTTTCTCCGTCGGAAGTCGGGTCGATCGCGGCCGAACACGGCGTACCGCCGTCGCTGGCCGAGGCCATCGCTGAACAGGAGAGCGGGTTCAACAACGGCCTCACCTCGAGCGCCGACGCGCGCGGCGTGATGCAGATCCTGCCCGAAACATGGAGATGGATCAGCCAAGACCTCGCAGGGCCAACGCCGTTGGAACCCGCCTCCGCCACAGCCAACGTTCGCGGGGGGGTCCTCCTGCTCCGCAGGCTACTGGATGAAACGGAAGGCGATCCCGCACTCGCCGCCGCCGGTTACATCCAAGGCCTGCAATCCGTCCGCCAGCAAGGCGAGGCTCCGGAAACGGAACAGTACGTACGCGACGTTCTCGCTCTGCAGAGTCGGATCGCCGGCGAATAGCAGCTCGACGCGCAGTGCGCAGCGGAGTGGAACTCCGGTCGGTGAGGTCACCAGTTCTGAAATCCGGGCGTCCCGATCAGCCGTCCTTTCTCCGCATCCCTACGTGCCGTTCGTGGCAGACGCATCGGCGTGGTGGCGAGCGAGCGCATTGCCAGGCGATCTCGGCGCTTTCTCAGAGCGCCGTGCGGGAGGACCGGCTCACTCCGATCGTCCGGATGGAGATCCTCTACTCGGCTCGCACGAGCCCGGAATATCTCGAGCTCTACAAGCTGTCTGACACGCGCCTGTAACGAACGTAAACGACGCGAGAGCCAAACGTCTGCGTCTCGACCAACTCCAGGTTGACCCTTTCGTCCAGGGTCGGGAAGTAGGGCGTGCCGCCGCCCAGTAGGACCGGGCTGACGAACAGCCGCCACTCGTCGATCAGCTCAAGCTTCATACATGCGCGGGCGAGGCCGGCGCCGCCGACGCCGATGTCCTTTCCGGGCTGTTCCTTGAGCCTTGAGACCTCCTCGCAGACACCGTCCCTGGCCAGCCGGGTGTTGCCCACCACGCTCTCCAGCGTCGTGGAGAACACAACCTTCGGCAGGGCCTTCCAGATCTGCGCGAACTCGACGTACTCCGGCGCCAGCGGACTCTCCTCAGCGGTCTCCCAGTAGACCATCGTTTCGTAGAGCCGCCGTCCGCAGAGGTGCATACCGGTTTCCTGCACCTGCTGGGTGTGGAACCCAAACAGCTCCTCGTCGGGCACCGACCAGTCGATCCCGCCGTCCGGCCCAGCGATAAATCCGTCCAGCGACACAGTCATCGAGTAGATCAGGCTGCGCATCAAGATCCTCCTTTAGTTTGCGCGCAATTCTTCCGTGGAAGGTAACTTCGCGTCACCTGGTTGCTCATCGGGCGGGGGCAATGCGAGTGTTCTTGGCACCTCAGGGGCAACCTTGCGCAACAGACGATTCTCGATCCCGCCGTCTGCCGCTCGGGAGACGATCGCTTTCCGCATGGCCGAAGCAGGCATGATCACGTCGTCGCCCTCGGCAACTCTCGCGAGCGGGCGCCTCGCGCGAGGCGCGTCAGACGGTCCTGACTCGCGGCCATTCGGCGGTAGCTGAAAACGAGCGATGGTCTATGAGACCTGGCCTACTGGTGCGATACTCGAGGCATGGCCTTCGTCCCGCCTGCCCGCCACCTGCTTCGCGCGAAGGACGCGGCCGACAGCCGTTATTTCGAATCGCTCGACGTGGACGACTTGGCGCACGCCGCCGGCCTGTCGCGTGCTCACTTCAGTCGCGAGTTCCGGCGAGCCTTCGGCGAGTCGCCGCACGCGTACCTGCTGACCAGGCGCTTGGAGCGGGCCGCCGCGCTCCTGCGAACCACCGACCGGTCCGTCGCCTACATCTGTTTCTCCGTGGGATTGCGGAGCGTCGGTTCGTTCACGACCAGCTTTACCCGGACATACGGTATGTCTCCAACGACCTACCGCGCGAACTTCCCGCCGGCAGCCCAACACGCACTTGTTCCGACGTGCGTACTCCGCGCTCACGGGCGCCCGCGACACCGCACGTTTCGAGAAGACAGGCAGCCCGCGCTGCACTAGCTTGGTCAGCAACCGTTCCATCAACCCTTAGGAGCAACCGATGATCAGGATCGCCAACGCGCAGCTGTGGGTGCACGACCAAGACGACGCGCTCGCGTTCTACACCCAGAAGCTAGGCATGGAGGTGCGGGCCGACGTCACCCTTGCCGAGATGGGCAATTTCCGCTGGCTGACCGTTGGCCCGACCGGGCAGCCCGACTTCGCGATCGTGCTGATGGCCATCCCCGGACCGCCGGTGATGGACCCCGAGACCGCTGAGCAGGTGCGGAGCCTGATGGCGAAGGGCTTCGCGGGGGCCGTCTTCCTCACGACAGACGACTGTCACGCCTCATACGAAGAGCTCAAGGCGCGCGGCGTCGAATTCACCGAGCAGCCCGAGGACCGGCCGTATGGAATCGACTCCGGGTTCCGCGACCCGTCAGGCAACAGCATTCGACTGACCCAGGTCCGGGAGATCGCATCCGTCTGAGGCACCGGCGCGGCGTCCCCTCGGGCGCGCTGTCGGGCTATCGGGACGGCGGCTGACCGTCGCTAGCCGCCGTCCCGACATACGCTTGCGTCACCACTGGTGCGCGCTGCCCGAATCCCACCCCGGCGGCGTGAGCCTCATGCGCACAGCGGCCGCCACTCCATGCGATCCAGTAGTCGCGCCATCGCTGCTCCTTGCCGCGGAGGCTGTTGCACAAAGCCGCCGGCGAGAACCCGTGTGGCGTTTGCTGTGAGGGCCGTGGAAGGCAATGGGAGCGCCGAGGTCGAGGCGAACGAGCCGTGGGTGAGCGATCGCCTTCGCCTTTTCGACCGCGCCCTTAGAACGGGCTCAGTGAGGGCTTCGGGGGTTTGTGCAACAGCCACCGCGGTTTGCGAGCGTGGGCTGAGCTCTGTTCCAGACGCCCGACCGGGACGAGCCGCGGGCGTCCGAGCGTCCGCTCAACGGACTACTTTTCATGGCGAAGGAGTCGCTGCCCTTCATGAAGCGGCTTTGCGTCGCTCGTCACGAGTCAGGCGGCGTGCCTTCTAGCAGGACCTCGGGACGATCGGCGCCGAAGACCTGCAACCAGCCGCCGCGCGTGTCCATGTACTCGCGAATCGCCGTAACCCGGCCGTCGGCGACCTCGTAGGCGAGCAGTAGTCGTTGACGTAAGGGCGACCGTTGGGAAGCGTCGCCGACATCCTGTGCTCGGCCAGCACCACGTCCCCCTCGCCAACCATCGACCGGGGCTCGAATGCCACGTTTGCGAAGAACCGCGGGTAGTCATACGCCATGAATGCCACGATCGCAGCACGGTCGAGGTCGTTGAGGCCCCGCGGCGGCCCTGCGTCATCGGCACTTCCCAGCCCGAGCGCGATCTGTGTGGCATTGCCTGCAGGAGCCACCCAGATGACATCGGGATGCAGCAACGCTGTGATGCGATCCGGGTCTCCCGTGGCGTAGGCCGCGTAGAGCGCCTGCACTGTCTCCTTCGGGGTCATCGCCTCAACCTACCCCAACGAAACACAAGCGACTCGCCGGATTTGGACAGATCGGCGGCAGGCCCGAGCTTCGACCCGGCAAATGCGATCGTCTGCGGAGCCGTCGTCCTGACCCCGACCAGGCCCCGGGTGCGCGTTAGGCCGGACGTGGGCCAGCTGACGTTAGGCTGCTGCAGCGGCCACGATCAGCGGACGTCCGCCGATCTCTCGCCACTGCGAGCGGACCGTGAGCGCGCCGTTCTCGCCGGAGTAGTTGATCATGGCGACGGCCTCATCGCCCGAGAACTCGATGCTGACGACCTCCGCCGCGGTCGTGGGCTGTGGCAACGCCGCGGCGATCTGAGGAAGATGGGGGCGCAGTTCCTCCGAGAAGTCCGCTGCAACGGCGTCCGTGTCTCCCGCCACGACCGAGTCCGCATGACGGCTGATCGTTGCCCGCGCGCTTGCCTCATCCATTCTGAGCCTCTTCCATTCGCTTGCTTGAGTGCGTGTGCCGATCGTGTCATACCTCAGATTGCGGTGCGTAAGACCCTCGGCCCCAAAACCGGACACCGGCACCTTCCGCTGCGATCGTCTGCGCGGGTCTAGTGCGTACGCTGGCTGGGGTTCACAAAGCGGTGGCCACACAAGCGTGCGTGATACTTCCCGGCCCTGGTGACCGCGGCATCGAGCGCTGTTGGCGGCACGTCCAACGGTCGAGCCGCGGGCGATTTGGTGTGGGATCGGCGGCGATCGGACGATAGTGACCGTGTGGCTGAGGCGGGGCACACCTTTGCTGACGGACAAATCCGCTGGGCGGAGGGCCAGAGTGCCCCGCGCGGTCGGGGCGCGTACACGGCCAGCTACCTAGGGCTCGTGCTGGCGATCACGCTCGCCCTGGTAGCCGTCGGGTCCGAGCTCAATCGTACCCCTGTCCCGGTGTATCGCGTTGTTTCGGGGTCGATGGAGCCGACGCTTGTCATCGGGCAAGTCGTCCATGTCGACACCTCCGCCTACGCGTCGCACCCACCACATATTGGGGACATCGTCGCCTTCCATGCGCCCGCCGGCGCCACCATTACGACCCCCATGTGCGGCGTGGCGTACACAACCGCCGAAGTCTGCCCGCAATCAACGCACGCTGAGAGTGACCAGATCTTCATCAAGCGTATCGTCGCGGCTCCCGGCGAAACGATTGCCGTGACCAATGGGTCAGTGGTTCGAAACGGGATGCCGCAGTTCGAACCGTTTGCGACAGCGTGCGACGCTGGCGCTTCATGCAACCTCCCCGCTGCGATCAAGGTTCCAGCCGGCGAGTGGTTCCTGATGGGCGATGACCGCGAACACTCCGACGACAGTCGCTTTTGGGGGCCTGTTCCCCAGGGATGGATCGTCGGCAAGGTCGTCGAGTGAGCACCGTGCTGGGTGCTGGTGACCGGTGGCGCTCCCCGGCTCACCGATCGGTTCGTCCGACTCGATAGCGCCGGGTCTGGCTCACCACACGTTCGCTTGGCGGGATACTCCTGCCATGCTCGAGGAGTCCGCGACCCCCGACCTGGAGGTGCTCGTACGGCAGGCGTATGACTCCTTCAACCGCGGCGGCGTAGAGCCTCTCCTGGGCCTCGTCGCGCCCAACATTGTCCTCGATACGGACGGCCCTGGGCGATTCGAGGGCAAGGACTCATTTCGCTGCTGTCTGATGGACTGGCAGGAGGCGTTCGACGAGTTTGCGGTCGAGGTGGAGGAGGCCGTGGACCTCGGTGGCGGCGTGGCGTTCGTCGTGTTGGAGCAGACCGGCCGCCCCAAGGGAACCAGCGTTCAGGTCAGGTTGCGGTATGCGAACGTCGGGATCATGGTTGATGGCGAGGCGACTCATTTCACACAGTCGCCTGACATCGACGAGGCCCGTGCTGCCGCCGAACGCCCCGCGCAGGCGCGGGGGTAGGCCGTGTCGGAAAACCTGGACCTCGTGCGCTCGCTCTACACGGCCTGGGAACGCGGAGACTGGACGGCACCGCCGACTTGGGCCGACCCCGAGATCGAGTTCGTCCTTGCCGATGGGCCGGACCCCACGAGCGCTACGGGCGCCGCTGAGATGGTGGCGGTCTTCACCAGAGAGTTTCTGAGCACGTGGGATAACCTGCGCACAGAGGCGCAGGAGTACCGCGAGCTAGACGATGGGCGCATCCTCGTGTTCGTCCACAACCGCGGGCGTGGCAGGGCGAGCGGGATGGAGGTGGATCAGTTGATGGGCACCGGAGAAGGAGCCAACGTGTGGCTGATCCGAGACGGCAAGGTGGCGAACGTCGCTATGTACTGGGACCGCGCACGGGCGCTCGCTGACCTCGGTCTGGAGGGGTAGGCGATGTCGCTACGAACGTCGAGATCGTGCGGCGGTACTACAGCACCGTCAATCTCACGGTGACTTCCTCGCCGAGCTCCTCGCGCCCGACTACGTGTGGGACATGTCTCATTTCCGGGGCCGGACAGAGCAGCGGACCTACGAGGGCATCGACGGAGCGCGGCTGTTCATCCGAGAAGGGACCGCCGCCTTCGATGATTGGGCGATAGAGCTCGAGGCGATCCACGACGCGGGCGATACTCGTGTCGTCGGCGTCCCCTGCGGTCACGGATCGAAGGCTTGCGCGTACCGCATGTCCACGGGCACGCCTGCGGGCTTGGAGCGGCCCCGCTGCCAAGTGCGGATGGAAATGTATGACGATCCAGACGACGCCCTCAAAGCCGTGGGGCTTGACGACGTCCGGGCGCGTCGCCTGAGGATCGGCAGACGATCGCTCACGTCCGACCTATGAGTCGTGATCAGGTTGCGAGCCTCGCCGCTCCCCTGTCGTCCGTTGTAGGTGCGAGCGTGGCGTCTGCGGGTGCGCTCGCTTACCCGAGCTAACCAGCGGGGGTGAGCGTCGATTGCCGGGTGACGCCGAGGGCCCCCCTCAGCTGTCGCGGATGACAGTCTCGTCGGCGAGTCCATACCAATACCAGTGCGGAATCTCCAAACCGTCCGGCGCATCATCTGGCGACCGGTGGTAGCGGGACATCCTGGTAGTGGTCGTACAGGCGGACCGAGGCGCTGGAAGTCACGTCTTGCGTGGCCGGCGAAGACCCGGCCGCTCAAGCGAACTCGCGGCGGATCTCCTCGGCGGAGACCATGTCACCGCGCGCTGCTTGATCGCGCGCCTGGCGTAGCCCCGGCTCCTCATCGGCCATCGTCGGCTCGTCGTCAAGCGGAGCGTTGGCCAGCAAATCGCCCAGCGCCCTCTGGCGCGCGCCCAGCTTTGCATGTGACAGTTGGACCTCACTCGCGCGCCATCCTGCTGTCCCCGTCGGCCGAGTCAGTCGGAGTAGTAATCGATGGCAGCTTCGGAGCGGATTCCGGGCTCCTCGCGCATGCCCCGAGAGGCGCGGGAGGCCGCGTTGGCGACCTTCGCCCGCATCATCTGCGAGCGCCACCCAGGAGTGGCCGTGCTGGCGCTACCCCATGAAGGGCCGGACCGGCCCGTTGTCTCTTCCCCGTCGCGGAAGGTCCTCAGGCCCTTCGCCGCGCCAGAGGATCGTGACGCGCTCCTCGATCGGCACACGGGCGTGGGCGCGCTTGACGATGATCGCGTCGATTGAGCTGCCGAGGATGCGCTTGCGATCCACGATCGGCAGCTCGTTGTAGCTCTCGATCGCGTCACCGCTCGAGATCACCGCGCTCGCCTTCTGAAGGTCTGCCTGCGCACGGCTGACCGCCGTCGTACGCTCCTCGAGAGCTGCGTGATAGCCGGTCCCCAGCAGCCGCCGGGCGGTCACGTCGGTGGCAAACGCCGCGAGCTCCTCCTCGGCCGCGGCGAGCTCTTCGGCGGCGCTCTGCAGCGCCAGCGTGTCGTCTGCGACCGAGACCGTCTCGTGGGCCATCTGCTGTCGCCAGAGAGCTTCCACATGGGTCTCCAGCTTGAGCGCGTTGACGCTCGCGGGCTCCGTGCAGGCGCCAGCGGTGTGGGTGCCGCGGCAGCGATAGCCAAGGACGTTCTGACCGGTCCCGCCCCAGCGAGACTTGCCGGGAGCGAGCACGTAGCGGCAACCGGCGCAACGGGCGATCCCGCCTAGCAGGTTCGGCTTCTTGCCGCGGGCAGCCGCCCGCACCGGGGCGTGATTCGCCGCTTGCCACTCGGCCATCGACACGATCGGTTCGTGCGCCTGTCTGTTGACCCGATCGCCACGGTAGGCGTAGCCGAGGTAGACACGGTTCTTGATGATCCGATCGACCATCGGGGGCGTCCAGCGCCCTGCCTTCGGGCGCGGTGCCAGCTGATCGAGGCGGCGGGCGATCTCCGTGCGGCTGCTGTGCGCTCCGCGCATCAGAAATGCCTCGCGGACGGCAGAGGCCTCGCCGTTGGACACGAGCCGCTTGTCGGTGTCCTTGTCGTAGCCCATCGGCGTGAACTTCGCGATGTGTATGCCGCGGTCGACGGCGTTCGAGGTCGCCGTCTTCCACGACTCGCTGATGCGGTCGCGCTCGAGCTCGGCGAAGACCAGCAGGATGCGCAGGAAGGCCTTTCCCATCGGCGTCGAGAGATCGAGGTTGTCGGCGACGCTTACGAGTACCGCGTTGTGACGCTCGAACTCCTCCAACGTTCCGAGCGCACCGACGAGCGTGCGCGCGAAGCGGTCGAGCTTGGCGACGATCACCCCGTCGGTCTGTCCGGCGCGCACGCGCTCGAGGATGCGGTCGAAGACCGGCCGGCTCATCGTGCCGCCGCTCACGTCGAGCTCTGGCTCGTGCCAGGTGACCTCAGCGCCGTTCATCTGGGCCCAGGCCTCGATGCGCTCGCGCTGGATCGTCGGCGAGATGAAGCTCTCCCCGGAGCGACCCGCGACCTTGGAAACGCGGATGTATGCGTCGAGTGCCAGCGTCGCCGTCATACGCGCAATATCACGTCCGCATCGGTGAACAGGTTCTTGAGCGCCGCCACGACGTAGTCGGCGATCACGTCGGCCGGAGCGTCGACCGCGAGAGGATTGAACCCACACGTGGGACGGGAGAAGTCGAGCAACGTGCACGTCCGTCCGGGCGAGACCAGACTCACCGCTGCCTCGGCCGCGTCGCCCTTTGGATCGAGCACGATCACCGCACAGCGCGCCCGGCGCAGATCCTCGGCGATCGTCGCCACCAGGTAGCTTGACTTGCCCTGTTCGACGGCGCCCGGAACGGCCGTGTTCTGGCGACGCAGCTCGGGATGGATCGAGACCGCACCGAGCGCGTCGCGCAGCGTGCCCGCTCCGCGACCGGGGCGATAGATCGAAGGCGACGCCGGCGCGAGCGGGAGTCCGGTTCGCGCAAAGGGCACCCTCATGTAGTCGATCGAAGGCAGTTGCCAGATGGCGGCGAGCTCGGTAGATGCGAACACACCCTTGCGAAAGGACGGCAGCGGGTTGCCCTCTCCCCGGCGCACTCGGCGTGCGTACAGGCCGAGCAGGCCATGGCGCACGGCTGTTCCACGCTCGATCAGACGATTCTCCCGCCCTTCTGCGCGCAGCTCGGAGGCGATTCGCTCGCAGATGCGACGGTTGCGGGCGACCACCCGCAGATCCACGAAGAACAGGGGCTTGTGCTGCAGCTCAAGCGCCCCGCGAAGCTCGGCGTCCTCGACCATCGAGCGGTCGCGCCGGCGCAAGTGATCTCCACGCTCGCGCGACAGATGCGCCTCGTGGCGCTTGTACAGATGCTTGGCGAGCCGCTCGAAGAACGCCGGCGTGGGAGTCATCGCCAGCTGCACAAACGCCGGCTCAGCGCACGCACCCATGACGGTGATGAGCCGGTTGACGGGCGGTTCCCGCTCGTGCTCGAAGTGGTCGAGGAGCTTGACCCGCTTGATGAACTCGCCCTGCTTCTTCAGGCGCAGCACAACGTACGGTTCGATGAGGGGACAGCGGTCCGGGCGTACCCGGCAGTTCGGATAGGCCGTCTGCAGAGCGGCCTCGACCATCCCCTCGTGCCCCTCCGGGCAGGTGACGGCAAGCCAAGCGGCGGAGAAATGTTCGTGTTGGCCATCGCCGTCGAGACCTTGCTCTAGAGACTCGGGTGCATCGCGACGCTCGTCCTGCGCCGGTCCCACGCGCGCGTGATGCACCTCAAGCGAAATGGCCGGTTGGCCGAAGAGCATCCGCCGCCACCAGCGGCGCAGCAGACGCTTGTGAAGCACCTCGAACATCGCCACGACCGCCTCGGCGCTCGCTCGGTCGGTGCGGTAGGCCTCGACACGAAGACGTGCGTAGCGACGCCGTGCGCGCGCCTGACGACGCGCGAGCGCGAGAAGCAGCCCGAGTGCCAGCGCGAGCGCGGGGAACAGCCTTGCGGGCGAGGCCCCCGGCAAGGGCAACCAGCCCCAGCCCGATCGCGGACCCCGGCCGAAGATGGTCGTGAGAACGGAAGCCGCCGAGCCAACGATCGCGGTCGCGCTCGGAGCTGCAGACCCTCGCAGCAGCCTGCCCGGCCCACCGTCCAGACACCAGGCGCTCAGCGCCAGGCCCGCCAACATGGCCAGCGCGCCAAGCAGTCGCCACAGCAGGAAGCGAAGCACCTAAGCCCTCCTCCGACCCCGCGCCGGCCACGGGACAGCCGCGCCCTCCGGACGAGCCATCCTCAGGCGGGCTGGGGAGCTCCGTCAGCCGCCTCGCGGACGCGCTGTCAGACGGTCAATGCGGGCGGGTGGCTCGCTCGACCTGCTCGCCGCGTGCGGTGAGGTGCCAGGCGTTCGACGCGCCCTTCTCCTGGCCGTCGCCCGTGTTCTCGACCAGTTTCAGTCGTGCCAGCCTTGT
>Ga0302326_10020061_pt1 | contig 13776 bp, 14 predicted proteins | sample Palsa_T0_3_FD_202264 | JGI IMG/M metagenome (GOLD analysis project Ga0302326, IMG submission 202264) | Peat permafrost microbial communities from Stordalen Mire near Abisko, Sweden - Palsa_T0_3 | ecosystem: Environmental > Terrestrial > Soil > Palsa > Peat permafrost | place: Sweden: Abisko... | reverse complement strand
GGCAGTCGCGACCCTCTCAAAGTAGTGGCCACCACTGCCAGGCATCTCGAACAACTTTCCGTAGCCCTCGGCCCGGCGAGGATAGAAGAATCACCCGCTCCCGGCAAATGGAGCCCTCACCAAATTCTGTGTCACCTGGCGGATTGCGAGTTGGTTTTCGCTTTCCGCCTTCGCCAGGCTCTGGCGGAAGACCATCACGTCATCCAGCCTTTCGACCAGGAGATCTGGGCGGCCAACTATGCCGGCTACGATCCACAGGCGGCCATGATGACCTTTTCTTGCGTGCGCCAATGGAATCTGATGCTGCTGCGTTCGATATCACCGGAGGTGATGTCGAAGCCCGTGCTGCATCCAGAGCGTGGAGAGATGTCTTTTCGAACCCTCGTCGAAACCATGGCAGGTCACGATCTGAATCATCTGGCGCAGTTGGAAGCCATTGCAGTACAGGTGCCCCTGAGCCGGTAACGTGCAAGACTCTGTAGGGCGGGCCGCGTTTGACATCGTGGCCCGCTTTTGTACACTAAGAGTTGCTGCCTAATCCAGCCGTTCGTGCTGGATCCTATCGTGCCGGAGTGGCGGAATTGGCAGACGCGCATGGTTCAGGTCCATGTACTCGCAAGGGTGTGGGGGTTCGAGTCCCTTCTTCGGCACCAAGACTACCTACTAGCTGCGCGTTTCAGTCTTTTCCAATGCCTGAAAGAAACGATCGCGCCAGGTAAGGATGTCGTTTTGACGAATCTGGTGACGCAGGCGAACCATTCGCCGTCGGCGTTCCTCCGGCGTCATCTCAAAAGCTTGCTTCAGCGCCACCGCAATTCCCACTTCATCGTTGGGATTGACCAGGATGGCGCCCACCCGAAGTTCCGGCGCCGCACCGGCGAATTCGCTTAAAACCAGCACTCCACTCGCATCCGTCTTGGCTGCGCAGTACTCCTTCGCCACCAGGTTCATGCCATCTTTGAGACAGGTGATCAGCGCCACATCTGCTGCCCGATAGATCGCGACCAGTTCGTCCCGTGGTACCGAACGGTAGAGGTAATTGATGGGAACCCATCCCGGTTCACTGAACTCTCCGTTCACGTGCGTTACCAGGCGCTCCACTTCGCGTTTGAGCTGATCGTACCGGGGTATTCCTTCCCGGCTGGGTACGACGATCTGGATCAATTCCACCCTGCGATGAAACTCCGGGTAGGTGCGTAGAAAATAGCCGAAAGCCTTCAGCCGCTCCGGAATTCCCTTTGTGTAATCGAGCCGATCAACGCCCACACTGATCTGAATATCGTGGGTTTTGGCCTTAATCTGCTTCGCTCTTTCTACTACCGGCGCCGATTCCGACTGTTCAGAGAACGAGCGAAAATCGATGCTGATGGGAAAAGCCTCGACGTGCGTGTGTCCGTGCCGGCTGATCACCGTGCGGCTTTCTCCACGCCCGGAAACCTTAACCCCCGGAACGAAGCAACGCAGGCAGGAAATCAGATTCCGCTGATCGCGCCCGGTCTGCAGTCCGATCAGGTCATGAGCTAGAAGGTCCTCAAGAATCTCCCGCCGCCACGGGAGCTTGGCAAAGATATCGGGCGAAGGGAAAGGGATATGGAGGAAGAACGCCAGCCGCGATTTGGGCCGGCGCTCGCGCAGCATCTTGCCCACTTGCATCAGCTGGTAATCGTGGATCCAGATCAGGTCGCCGGGCCTTGAAGCCTTTTCTACCGCAACCGCAAATTTAAAATTGACCCGCTTGTAAAACTCCCAATACCTCGGGTCGAAATTGCAACGCGATTGCAGATCGTGGAATAACGGCCACACAATCTCATTGGAAAAGCCTTCGTAGAAGTTGCTCTGCTCCTCCTCAGTCAGGAAGATGGGCGAGAATTTGTAAGGCCTATCCCCACTCGCCTGTTCCAGGATCTTGCAAATTTCCGGTGAATTGTCCGTGCCGCCCGACCCTACCCAGATACCTCCGTGATCCTTCAGCAGGGGCTCCAGTGCGCTGACCAGTCCGCCGCTGCTCGGATGCCCTTTGAGCTTCCCATCCTCGGTGGTGAAGGTGATCGGAATGCGATTGGAAACCAGCACCAGCTTGTGACCGCTCATTGGCGAGCCCCCGCGATCCAGTTGTCCAGAAACGTCAGCAGCTCTTCCGGGGGGCACAGCCAAAATTGCGCACACGATGGGCGAACCTCATTCCTAACCAGTATGGAATAGCCCTCATCCCCCACGGCAACAAAGGCGTCTTCATCCGTGAGATCGTCACCCAGGTAAGCCGCCGGGATCCCGCCCGGTTCCTGCTCCAAAATCTCCGCCACCGCACTTCCTTTGGTGCGGTCGGTGGAACGCAGCTCTAAACCACCATCAAAGGGCAACAAATGCAGACCGCCGGTTTGCGCCAGGCGGCTAAAAGCAGATTTGGCGGAGGAGCGAATCTGCTCCTGCTCCGCCGGTCTGAAACTGCGCCAATGAATGGCCACAGAAGCGGGTTTGACCTCCAGCGTTTCCTGAAAGCCAAGATCCGACATCGCTTTCTTTACTCGATCCAGAGCGAACTGCTGCACCGGGTCAAGTGCAAACAGCTGATACGATCCGTCGCATCTCAGCTGCTCCCGGCCATGGCTACCCCAGATTTCGGTCTTGATGCTGGGGTTCAGGAGATCGCGAAGTTCGCGTGCGGACCGTCCGGAGACCAGCACCAGGCGAACCCGGGAAAGTCCAGACAGCGTCCGCAGCCGTTCTTCCACGCCAGGGTACGGGGTGGCCTCAAAGCGGTCTATATGGAAAGGCGCCAGGGTGCCGTCGTAGTCGAGCATCAGCAGCGATCGCGGCGCGTCCCTGAGCCGTACACTCAAGCTCGCAGCTTCCGCCGACGTTGCCCAGACTGAGGGGAATTCGTTCATAAACGCTGGTTGGATGCCCCGGCGGGGCAAGTTGCTGCAAACCCTGGGTCTAGAGTAGCTGGTTTTCGCCTGGAGGAAGGGGGCTCGAGGCCTGCGGCATATACTGATAGTTCGCATGGAGAGCCAACTCACAAAGATTCTGGCCACTACCCGGCGTGGACTGGAGGAGCGGAAAAGCTCATCCTCTACCCGCATTCTGGAGCAAGCGGCGGCGGCTCATGAGCCCCGGGGTTTCGCTCGAGCCCTGCGCCAAAAGGCGGCGAGCGGCCCTGCCGTGATTGCAGAGTTGAAAAAAGCCTCGCCCTCGAAAGGGCTGATCCGTGCAGACTTCGATCCGGCAACGCTGGCGAAACGGATGGCCCAGGCGGGGGCGGCTGCATTGTCCGTGCTCACTGAGGAGCACTTCTTTCAGGGCAGTCTGCGCAATCTGGAAGTCGCGTCCCGCTCCTGTGATCTTCCTTGCCTGCGAAAAGACTTTCTGGTCGACGAGTTCCAGCTGCTGGAGGCCCGTGCCTATCGGGCCGATGCGATTCTTTTGATCGCCGCTGCCTTGAGCGATCAGGAGCTTCGCCAATTGACAGCCCAGGCGCACGCACTGGAGCTGGACGTTCTCTGCGAGGTACATACCGCCGCAGAGTTGGATCGGGTGCTTGACCTGAATTGCGACGCGGTCGGAGTCAACAACCGCAACCTCAGCACCTTTGCGGTGAAACTCGAAGTCTCGTTTGAGTTGGCGGCCCGGCTTCCCGCGGGTGTGGTTCATGTGAGCGAGAGCGGGATCGAGACGGCTGAGGATATGAACCGGTTACGCGCCGCAGGCTTCCATGCCTTTCTCATCGGTGAGTCGTTGTTGCGCCGGCCTGATCCAGGAAAAGCGCTTGAGGCCCTGCTTCAGCCTGTGTCCGTGAGCAGGTGAGAGGTCATGTGGATCAAAATTTGCGGTAACACGAACCTCGAGGATGCGCGTTTCGCCGCGGAGTGCGGCGCCGATGCTGTCGGCTTTGTCTTTGCGCCGAGTCCAAGGCAAGTCGAAGCTGACCAGGTTCGCCAAATCACGCAAGAGCTGCCCACGGAGCTCGAGAAATACGGCGTTTTCGTCGACGCGGGCTTCGACGAAATTGTGTCTGCCGTCGAAACGTGTGGTTTAACCGGAGTGCAGCTTCATCGTTCCGCGGACGAACGCATACCCTTCCGCTTGCGGCAACATTTTGCCGGCCGCATCAGCATCCTGCAGGTTTTGAACTACAAAGCTCTCGAGTTCGAGCAGCAATTAAAGGAACTGAGCCAAAACGAGGATCCGATCCTGGTGGACTCTTCGACGGCCAGAGCGGTAGGAGGCACCGGCACCAGCTTTGATTGGCATGGCGCGCGAAGCACGTTGCAACGGACCGCGCCAAACTTGCGGCTGGTAGCGGCCGGCGGCCTGGCGCCGGAAAACGTGAAGCAAGCAATTCAGATCCTGCAACCTTGGGGAGTCGACGTCGTCAGCGGAGTGGAAAGCAAGCCAGGCAAGAAGGATCCCAGGCGAGTCCAGGCCTTCATAGAAAACTCGCGGGAGGATTAGAAAGTGCAAGCGGAAACACTCCGTTTTGCGGGAGAACCGTTTTGCGGGAGAACCGTTTGCGGGAGAACCTTTGCGGGAGAACCAATGATCGGGTGCCCCATCCTTCGCGCTCTTTGCGAAGGGTGGGACAAGCAGAATGTGCGGGGAAGGGTCTCGGGTGCAGATCAGTGGTATCCCACCCTTCGCAAAGGGCGCGAAGGATGGGGCACCCGATCATTGGTTCTCCCGGGACCGAGAAAAGGGCAGACCTTTGAAAAGAGGCGAATTGTGAGCACAATGACCAACACCCTCACGGGTAGGTTTGGGGCCTATGGCGGCCGCTACGTTCCAGAAACTCTCATGGCAGCCCTGGAAGAGTTGGAGCACGCCTACTCCGAAGCGCAGGCGGACCCGCTCTTTCACGCCGAACTCGATTCACTGCTAAAGGACTACGCCGGACGTCCCACGCCGCTCTATCTGGCAACCCGCCTGACGAGCCAGCTTGGCGGCGCGAAAATTTACCTCAAACGTGAGGATCTTCTGCACACCGGCGCCCACAAGATCAACAACTGTCTCGGCCAGGGGCTCTTAGCCCGCCGCATGGGCAAAAAGCGCATCATCGCCGAAACCGGCGCGGGACAGCACGGCGTTGCCACAGCTACGGTCTGCGCCCTGTTCGACATGGAATGCATTGTGTACATGGGCGAGGAAGACATGCGCCGTCAGGAACTGAATGTTTACCGCATGCGCCTGCTGGGCGCCGAGGTCCGTGGCGTCAGTTCCGGCTCTCGCACATTGAAAGATGCGATCAATGAAGCGATGCGGGATTGGGTCACCAACGTCCGCACCACCCATTACTTGCTCGGCAGTGTCCTGGGTGCGCATCCTTACCCGACCATGGTGCGCGACTTTCATCGCGTGATCGGGCAGGAGATCAAGCAGCAGATTCTGGAAAAGGAGGCCCGTCTGCCCAATGCCGTACTTGCTTGCGTGGGGGGAGGCTCCAACGCTATCGGCGCGTTTTATGACTTTATCCAAGAGCCGAGTGTCCGCCTGATCGGCGTCGAGGCAGGCGGCCGGGGTACCGAGCTGGGCAGCCACGCCGCGCGCTTCAATGGTGGAACCCCGGGCGTGCTGCAAGGTACCTACTCCTACGTGTTGCAGGATGACGCAGGGCAGGTCTCATTAACCCACTCCGTCTCTGCCGGACTCGACTACGCCTCCGTCGGACCCGAGCACGCCGGGTTACACGATTCGGGCCGGGCCGAATACGTTTCCGCCTCTGACCAGGAAGCTCTGGAAGCAGCTCTGCGCCTCGCCCGGACGGAAGGCATCGTCCCTGCACTGGAGAGTGCTCATGCCGTCGCGGAATGCATCCGGCTCGCGCCCAGGCTGGCCCAGGATGACATACTGGTAGTCAACCTTTCCGGTCGCGGCGACAAGGATATGGGCATCATGGCCCGCGAACTAAATCTCGGCTCGGAAGCAAAAACGAATGGCGATTGAATTCAACAGAAAGCCGGGCCTGGTCATTTATCTCACCGCCGGAGATCCCGATCTGCCGGCAAGCCGCGACGTGGCCCTGGCCGCGATTGACGCAGGGGCAGACGTCATCGAGCTGGGTGTGCCGTTCAGCGATCCCATCGCCGATGGCCCGGTGATCCAGCGAGCCAGCGAGCGTGCAGTGGCCAACGGTACGAGCCTGAGAGACGTGCTTGCCGTGGCCGCGGAACTGCGCGCCCTGAGGCCTTCCTGCGGAATCGTGATCTTCTCCTACTTCAATCCCATTCTGCGTTTGGGGTTGGAGCGCTTCTGTGACCAGGCTGCTCATTCCGGAGTCGACGGCGTCTTGATCACGGACATGATTGTCGAGGAGGCCGGAGAATATCTGGCCCAGGCGAACCGTTACGGGCTGATGCCCGTCTTCCTGGCAGCGCCCACCAGCACCGACCAACGGCTGAAAATGATCGCCAATGCTTGTCAGGGCTTCGTCTATGCCATCTCGCGTGTCGGCATAACCGGCGCCCAACGAAGCGTGGCCGACGATGCGCGCCCCCTGGTCGAGCGTCTGCGTCAGTTCACCCAGCTGCCAATAGCCGTGGGTTTCGGCATCTCGACCGCTGAACATGTCGCTGCCGTGGGCGAGTTTGCCGATGCGGCCGTAATTGGCAGCGCCATTGTTTCCCTAATTGAAAAAACAGACCCGGGCAAGGCTCCGGCCGCGGTTGCCAACTTCCTCCAGGGGCTCAGGCGGCAGCCTGTGCTTCAAGGCTAGTCACGGCCGGGCCGTATCATAAAGAGCAAGGACAGTGCATGGATATCGCTGGTTGGCGAGACAAAATTGATGAACTGGATCTACAAATTGTGGCGCTGATCAGCGCGCGGGCGCAAGCCGCGCAGGAGATTGGCAAGTTGAAACGTTCCACCTCGTTGCCGGTCTATGAACCAAACCGGGAACGCGTGATTTTCGAGAACGTTCGCGCGGCCAACAAAGGCCCGCTGCCAGACATAGAACTGATGCATATATACGAGCGCATCATCGATGTGATGCGGGCGCTGCAGAAGAATGAGCTGGCGTCGAAAGCCGGAGAGACAGGAAAGTAACCATGATTGTAGCAATGATGGAGAGAGCGACCGAAGAAGACATCCAGGGGGTAATCGAACGCCTGATGCAGGTGGGCTTCAATGTTCACCGCACGACAGGAACTATCCAGACCGTTCTCGCGGGTGTAGGCACGCCCTCGCATTTTGATCACAAAGATTTCGAACTGCTGCCCGGCGTTGCCGAGGTGGTGCGCATTTCATCCCCCTACAAGCTGGCTGGCCGGGGCTTCCGGCCCGAAGGAACCATCGTTCGTTTCCCCAACGGAGTCGTCGTAGGGGGCGATGAGATTGTCGTGATGGCGGGCCCCTGCTCGGTGGAATCACGCGAGCAGATATTTACCGTGGCCGATCAGGTCAAGTCCGCCGGCGCCTCATTTCTACGTGGAGGGGCTTTCAAGCCGCGGAGCTCACCCTATTCCTTCCAGGGCCTCGGACTGGAGGGGCTCAAGCTGCTCAAGGAAGTGGGGGATCGAACAGGCCTGCTGATTATCAGCGAGGTCATGGAAATTTCCCAGATCGATCTGATGCTCCCTTACGTAGACGTTCTCCAGGTTGGAGCGCGCAATATGCAGAACTTCAACCTGCTGCGCGAGATAGGCCTGGTGCGCAAGCCGGTGTTGCTGAAGCGCGGCATTGCCGCGACCCTCGAAGAGCTGCTGCTTTCGGCGGAGTACATCCTGGCCGGCGGCAATTACGATGTGATGCTCTGCGAGCGAGGCATTCGCACCTTCGAAACCTACACCCGCAACACCATGGATATCTCCGCCATCCCGGTAATCAAGAAGCTCTCCCATCTCCCTATGCTCGCCGATCCTTCGCACGGTGTCGGCCGGCGCGACAAGGTTGCGCCCATGGCCCGCGCCGCGGTCGCCGCAGGTTGTGATGGGTTGCTGATCGAAGTTCATCCCAACCCGGATAAGGCCCTTTCCGACGGAGCCCAATCCTTGTTTCCGGAACAATTCGAGAAGCTCATGGACCAGCTACGGATGATTGCCACCGCCGTGGGCCGAAACGTAAGATCTGAAGTCCCGGTGAATGGATAGGGACGATGAGTCTTTTCCCCTGTTCCCCAACCACACCCGATCTTTGTTTTCGCTGCGTTAGGAAATTTGGGGCATCCCGTCAGATCGCATCGGCATGATCACATTGGTTCAAACGAAAACAGTTCGTGGAGTGCGGTGACAATCCAGCGCATCACCATCGTTGGTACAGGACTTATCGGCGGCTCCGCGGGCTTAGCGCTGCACGCTGCCCAATTTCCCGGTGAGGTCATCGGCTGGGACCGCAGTGCATCCCAATCCGGGATCGCGCTTGACCGCGGAGCCATCGATGTCATCGCACTCGATCCAATCAACGCCGCAGTCAGCAGCGATCTGGTTCTTCTGAGCGGCCCCGTCTTTGCCATTCAAGACTGGATGGAAAAGCTCGCGCCACTCTTGAGACCGCATCAATTGGTAACCGACGTAGGCAGCGTCAAAGTTGCCATTGCCGAACGGGCGAAGCCGCTTTACGGCGGTCCCCATCAGCCCGGCTTTCTCCCCGGCCATCCCATGGCAGGCAAAGAAGTAAGCGGCGCCGCAAACGCCGACGCCCAGCTCTTCTTGAACGCCGTGTGGCTGTTTACTGAATTTGCCCATCACCCTCTTGCCGCGGAGTGGCGCGCCTGGGTGGAGCGCTTCGGTTGCCGCACCATGGACATCCAGGCCGGTAGACATGATGAGATCTGTGCCTGGGTCAGCCATCTGCCCCAGTTCCTATCCACCGCTCTCAGCGCCATGCTGGAGGACCGTTTCGGGAACGCGCCCGATCTCCGGGCCATCGGAGGCCGGGCCCTCCGGGAAATGACGCGGCTCGGAGCCAGTCCCTATTCCATGTGGCGCGACGTTGCCCACACCAATCAGGAGGCGATCAGCGAAGCCCTGCTGGCCATGGAGCAGCGCCTCGCCCATCTGCGCGAAAACCTCAAGACCCCTGAATTGCGCGATGAATTCGAGCGCGCCAATCGCTTTCGAGCCAACTAGCCCAGAGCTGAAAAATTCCGCAAGAATGACGTAACTTCCGCAGCATCAAAACAGTCAGATCATTTCCCGGAACGTCAGGGGCCGCGGCTCAGGTTATGATGCCGGTGGGGCTAAGAAGAGCTGGCGCCGGACGCAAACAATGGCTATAGAAAATTTTGAAGCAAAATATTCTGGCCCTCTCCCGAGTGACCCGGAGAGCTTATTCGAACGATGTCCATGGCTTTATGCATTCTGTCGTGAGCATTTGTTCCGCGATCACACCGCCGCTATTTCCCACGCCCTTTGGCCCGGCGCTCAGCCCGGCCCTGATACCCACCTTCTCGAAATCGCCTGTGGTCCAGGCTTTTACGCCTGCAGCCTCGCGCAACGCTATCCTGACATTCACATCACCGGCGTCGATTTCTCCGAGCGCTTGCTTTCCCGTGCCAAAGACCGGGCGGACAACCGCCATTTGAAAAACTGTCATTTCGTCAAAGCCAACGTGCTTGCTCTTTCCCAGTCACTGGAGCCGGTGGATGCGATCGTCGCTTCGCGGCTTTTGATGGTGGTAGGCGATCGTCCCCAGGCGCTGCGGGAGATATTCTCCGCTCTGCGCCCCGGTGGCCGCTGCTTCATCGCCGAGCCCACGTCTGCTTTACGCGCCATGATCCCGCTTTCCTGCATGAGGCTTTTCGCCCGCATGATGGGTGATTGGAGCACCCGGTTCCCCGAAAGTGGCCGGGCAGCGGTGTTGAAGCAGCATGAATTCAAGTCCCTGATCGCCTCCCAACCCTGGAGCACCGTCAGTCACTGGCAAGACAACTGGTATCAGTACGCAGTCTGCGACCGGAGCTGCTGACAGTTGCACTACAAAATTCTCGCACCCGGGGAGGCGGCGGGGGTCAGTGAGAACTGCTGCGCTTTAGTCGTGATGGCCAAGGCCCCGCGCCCGGGCAAAGTGAAGACCAGGCTTTCTCCTCCGCTGACTCCTGAGCAAGCGTCGGAACTCAACATCTGCTTCATCCGCGACACTACGGAAAACATTCAGCACGTAACACAAAACAGCAACAGCGCCGGACTGGTGGCCTACACGCCCGTAGGCGATGAGGCAGCGTTCGACGGCTTGCTGCCGTCCGGATTCCAGCTTTTGCCGCAGCGAGGACAAGGGTTCGGAGAGCGCCTGCTGTGTGTTTGCGAGGATCTCTTTGCTGCCGGATTCGGCTCCGTCTGCCTGATCGACTCTGACAGCCCCACCATGCCGCAACACGCGCTGCTGCAGGCAGTCGAGAGGCTGTCCCGGGCGGGAGATCGCATGGTCTTAGGCGGCTCCGACGACGGCGGCTATTACCTGCTTGGCATCAAGCGCCTGCACCCTCGGTTGTTTGAGCAGATCGACTGGAGCACAGAGCGGGTGTTCAATCAGACACTCGATCGGGCGAAGGCAATCGGGCTCCAGGCAGAACTGTTGCCGGCCTGGTACGACGTGGACGACGCTGGGACTCTCGAACGGCTGCGGCTGGAACTTGCTGAGCATAAAGCCGCAAGATCGGAAGCCGCAGGATACGATGCCAGGCACACCCGCATGTTTCTCCGGAGCCTGTGCGTCGCCGTTGTCAGCAAGAGTCAGGCATGCTGATGCGGCCGTCATTGGTGACCAACTTCGCGCTCGCCTTACTAGGACTCGCGATGGTGGCCCTTTGCCGGCAGGGTGTGAACGAGATCCATCATTTCGTCATCGGCTTCGGCCTGGTCGCCATGTTGCAGGCGCTGCTCTACCTGGTCGCAGTCTGGGTGGTGCTCAACCGGCCGGCGGATCGTTGGACTTTCCTGATCATCCTGGTCTGCGCCATCGCCTGCAGGCTCGTCTGTCTCTTTTCCCCACCCTTCCTCTCTTCCGACATTTTTCGCTACGTGTGGGACGGGCAAGTGCAGGCCGCCGGCATCAATCCTTTTCGCTACATCCCAGCGGACTCTCATCTGGCTTTCTTGCGCGATCTTGAGATCTACCCGCACATCAATCGCCGTGATTATGCGCACACGATTTATCCTCCGGGAGCGCAAATGCTCTTCCTGCTCATCACCCGCATTGGCGCGACCGTGCGCTCGATGAAAGCGGGGATGGTTGGCCTGGAGGCGCTCACCATTTGGGTTTTGGTCAAGCTACTGCAGGCACTGGGAATGCGCCGCGAGCAGGTATTGATTTACGCCTGGCACCCGCTGGTCCTGTGGGAAGTCGCCAGCAGCGGGCATGTGGACGGCGCAGCACTCCCTTTGATTGCCCTCGCGTTGCTTTTCTACGTGCGTCATAAGCCGGTGGCGACCGGAATTGCCCTGGCAGCTGCGACCCTGATCAAGCTTTACCCCATCGCCCTGTTCCCTGCGCTCTACCGGCGCAGTGCCTGGCGCGATTGGAGGATGCCGGCCGTCGTTGCCGGCATCGTCGCCGCCGGGTACGCCTGCTATTCGAGTGTAGGCCGCCACGTTCTGGGCTTTTTGCCGGAGTACGCCAAGGAAGAGGGCTTAGACTCCGGGAGCCGCTACTTTCTGCTCACCCTGGCCCGCCATGCGCTGCACTGGGACTCGCTCCCGACGTCCGCATTCTATGTCTTCTCCGCGTTGCTGTTGTTGGGGTTAGCCTTATGGGCCTTCTTGAACAGTGAGGCCGGCGCCCTGATTGCGATTCGCTGTGGGTTCGTCATCGCAACCGCCCTCATGCTGCTTTTTTCTTCCCACTACCCGTGGTACTACCTGTGGCTTCTGCCTTTTCTCAGCCTGATCCCCTACGTGCCCATGCTTTATTTCAGCACCGCATGTTTTTATCTCTACACCACGCAGCTTGCTAATCCCGGGCCGGCCATGTACTACATGTTTGAATGGTTATATGGCACCACCGCCCTGGTGGCGTTATGGTGCATGGCTCGAAAAGCATTTGCGTTGCATCCGAGGACCTCATGATCGAGACTCTATCTGCAGTACCGCAACGGCGCTACTTCGAGAAGCCGGAAGATCAGCTCTCGGTAATCATGGAAGCGGATCCGGTCTGCCTCTACCTGGAAACCACCAATCGCTGCAATCTGCTCTGCACCACCTGTCCCCGCACCTTTGAAGAACTCGAGCCGGAGAAGGATATGTCGTGGGAATTATTCACCAGCATCATCGACCAGTTCCCAAAGATTGCGCGCGTGGTGCTGCATGGGGTGGGCGAGCCGATGCTGGTGAAGGAGCTGCCGCGCATGATCCGCTACCTGAAGGACCGCGGAGTCTATGTGCTCTTCAACACCAACGGCACCCTGTTGACCAGGGCCAACGGGCAGGCTCTTATCGACGCTGGACTGGACGAATTGCGGGTCTCGCTCGACGCCGCGGAGTCGTCCGTCTTCCAGATGGTGCGCGGCAAAGATATGTTCGACCGTATCGTGACCAACGTGGGCAACTTCGTCGCCATGCAGCGCGAGAACAATTCCCAATTGCCCCGTATATCTCTGTGGCTCACTGGCTTACGCGAGACGTTGGCGCAACTGGAGGCCTTTGTTCGCCTGGCGCATCGCCTGGGCGTGATGGAAGTCTATCTGCAGAGAATGGTCTATCTCCCCGAGGGGCAGGGACTAGCGCGTCCTGAGTCGGCATTATTCGAGCACACCTCGAAGCAGGAAGAAGAAGTTGTGCAAAGGGCAGAAGCCGTTGCCCGCGAGCTTGGCGTGCTCTTCAGCGCGTCCGGCGCCACTGAGCCACAGGTCAGCATCAAGAAGCGCCAGGACGACAGCCCATGGTCCTTGTGCCGCCGGCCCTGGAGCCTGATGTACATCACCGCCAACGGCCAGGCTCTCCCCTGTTGCATTGCACCTTTCTCGATGCGCGGCTACGACAGCTTTACGCTCGGCAATGCCACCCAGCAGACCATGCGCGAAATTTGGAACGGCGAAAAATATCAGGATTTTCGCCGAGCCCTGCTAAGTCCGCAGCCACCCCCGGCCTGTTCCAGCTGCGGCTTGCGCTGGAGCCTTTAATTTGGCAGAAGTTTCCGTTGTCATTCCCGCGCTGAACGAGGCCGAGAACATCGCCGCAGTGGTCAGGGAATTACCGTGGGACATGATCTGCGAATGCATCGTGGTGGACAATGGCAGCACCGACGCCACTGTCGCTGAGGCGCAAGCGGCCGGTGCCCACGTGGTTGTCATATCCCAGCGTGGCTATGGCCGGGCGTGTGCGGCCGGAGCGGCTGCGGCCAACGGAGACATCCTGGTCTTCATGGACGGAGACGGCAGCGATGTGTCCCCCGAAATGGATCAACTGCTGCAACCGATTCTGGCCGGCGATTGCGATTTCGTGATCGGCTCTCGTATACGCGGCAAGCGGGAACCCGGGAGCCTGTTGGTCTCGCAGATTTTCGCCGGCTGGCTGGCAGGCCTTCTACTGCGCTTGCTATATCGGGTTCAATACACCGACATGGGCCCTTTCCGTGCGATCACCAGGGAAGCACTGCAAAGCCTGCACATGGGCGAACAGACCTACGGATGGAATCTGGAAATGCAGATGCGTGCCGCCCAGCGTGGTCTCCGCATCCGCGAAATTCCCGTGAGCTATCGAAACAGAGCCGGAGGCCAAAGCAAAGTAGCCGGCTCGTTTAGCGGCTCATTGCGAGCCGCCATCCGCATCGTCCAAACCCTGCTCCGGGTAGCCTCAACCTCTTCGTAAGAAAATGAAAATCGGCCGGAAGAATATAAGTGGGTGGGCCCGGGGT
>Ga0302326_10020060_pt1 | contig 13778 bp, 6 predicted proteins | sample Palsa_T0_3_FD_202264 | JGI IMG/M metagenome (GOLD analysis project Ga0302326, IMG submission 202264) | Peat permafrost microbial communities from Stordalen Mire near Abisko, Sweden - Palsa_T0_3 | ecosystem: Environmental > Terrestrial > Soil > Palsa > Peat permafrost | place: Sweden: Abisko... | reverse complement strand
TGGAAAGTTACACCAGCACCTACCTGCGCTTCGTCTGGACGATGTCGGCAACCGCGGTGGTGGTGTTCTACGGGCTGTGGGCCTTCGAGCGCGATCACGGCCGGGCCGGCTGGTTCGCGGTGTCGATGGTGCCGTTCACCATCGCGGTCCTGAGATATGCGGTGGATGTCGACGGCGGTATGGCCGGCGAGCCCGAAGACATCGCGCTACGCGACCGGGTGCTGCAGGTGTTGTTCCTGGCCTTGATCGGAACCGTGGGTGTTGCGGTTTTCCTCGGCTGACGACGCCGTCAAGGCGTCGTCGCGCTGGCCCGTGCTCAGGTTGGCCGGTCGCCCGGCATTCCCGTACGACATGACGGTTCGGGTGAGCCTCTGGGCAAGCGTGGCGGTCGTCGCGGTGTTGTTCGGATGGGGCGCCTGGCAGCGCCGCTGGATCGCCGATGACGGCCTGATCGTGCTGCGCACGGTGCGAAATCTGTTGGCAGGCAACGGCCCGGTGTTCAACGCTGGCGAGCGGGTCGAGGCCAACACCTCGGTCGTCTGGACGTATCTGACGTACGCCGCCAGCTGGCTGACCTGGCCGATGCGGCTTGAGTACGTGGCGCTGGTGCTGGCGCTCGGCTTGAGCCTGTTGGGAATCACGCTGCTGATGTTGGGCACCGGCCGGCTGTTCGCGCCCAGCCTGCTGGGCCGTCGCGCAATCATGCTGCCCGCCGGTGCTCTGGTGTACATCGCGGTGCCGCCCGCTCGCGACTTCGCCACGTCCGGCCTGGAAAGTGGCCTGGTGATGGCCTATCTCGGGCTGCTCTGGTGGATGCTGGTGTGCTGGTCACAGGCCGGACGGGGCCATCCACCCGGACGGGCCGGTGCGGCTGGGCCGGTGTTCGTCGTCGCGCTGGCCTTCGTTGCCGGCTGCAGCGTGCTGGTGCGTCCCGAGTTGGCGCTGATCGGCGGAGGGGCGCTGATCATGATGCTGATCGCGGCTGCGGGCTGGCAGCGCCGGTTGACGATCGCGGTGGCCGGGGGACTGTTGCCGGTGGGCTACCAGGTCTTCCGGATGGGTTACTACGGGCTGCTGTTCCCCGGCACCGCGCTGGCCAAGGACGCGGGCGGCGACAAGTGGTCGCAAGGCCTCATCTATCTGTCCAATTTCAACGAGCCCTACGCGTTGTGGGTGCCGCTGCTGCTGCTGGCGGGGCTGGGTCTGGTCCTCTCGGTGTCCGCCCGCCGACACCAGGGCCGCAAAGGCGCAAGCCCGACGACCCCGACGTCGCCGTCTCGCGGGCGGTGGGCCCGAACGGTCCAAAGCCCGACCGCCGTTGTGGTGTTCATCCTGGTCAGCGGGCTGCTGCAGGCGCTGTACTGGATTCGGCAGGGCGGCGATTTCATGCACGGCCGGGTCTTGCTGGCCCCGCTGATGTGTCTGCTCGCCCCGGTGGCGGTGGTGCCGGTGCTGTTCCCGGAAGGGACCCGGCTGTCCCGGGAAGCCGGCTACTGGCTGGCCGGGGGGGTGAGCGCGCTGTGGATGGTGATCGCGGGCTGGGCGCTCTACGCGGCCAACTCGCCCGGCCTGGGCGACGATGCGACCAGGGTCACCTACTCGGGCATCGTCGATGAGCGCCGGTTCTACGCACAGGCGACCGGACACGCGCACCCGCTGACCGCCGCCGACTACTTGGACTACCCGCGCATGCGGGCGGTGCTGGTGGCGCTCAACAACACCCCGGAGGGCGCGTTGCTGCTGCCGTCGGGCAACTACGACCAGTGGGATCTCGTCCCGCCGGTGCTACCCCTGCCTCCGGGGTCAAACCCGGCACCCGCGCCGCCACCCGCACCCCAGAAAGGACCGCACGCGGTGTTCTTCACCAACCTCGGCATGGTGGGCATGAATGTCGGGCTCGACGTCCGGGTGATCGACCAGATCGGGCTGGCCAACCCGCTCGCGGCGCACACCTCCCGGCTGCAGCATGGCCGGATCGGCCATGACAAGAATCTCTTCCCGGACTGGGTGATCGCGGACGGGCCGTGGGTGAAGTTGTATCCGGGTGTTCCGGGCTACCTCGACGTGAAGTTCGTCCAGCAAGCCACCGCGGCGTTGCAGTGCCCGGCGACCGAGCACATGCTGAATTCGGTGCGCGCCCCGATGGGGTTCCACCGGTTCGTGTCGAATTTCCTGCACTCCTACGAGTTCACCAAGTACCGGATCGACCGGGTTCCGCGCTACGAGCTCATCAGGTGCGGCCTGGCCGTGCCGGAGTCGGGCAGCGTCCCCTACACCGGCTTACCTGCCACCGGCCCCTAGCTGCCGGCAGAGTGTGACGAGAATTTTGCAGGCCGTCCGGCCAGGATCCGCGCATGCCGCACGCACTGCCCCCGCCCGCGCCCAGCAACGCCGAATATGTATCGTTACCGGCGAACGACCACTCGTCGGCACATTCACAACGGGGTGATCTACGGCCGACCGCAACGCATCTGACCGCGGTCGGGGGTCCGGCGACGGACCCACGCCATGGCGAGGCCACTCTTCGAGATGTGGTTCACTACAGGAGCACAGCTGCGCGCTCAGCGACGATGCGAGAGCCAAGCAGCGGCTCAAGCAGAAGCTGGCAAATAGGGCGATGCAGTCCGACCCACCATGTTGGGCCCGACAATGAATGAGGAAGCAAGAATGAGGCTTGTTGACAGGTTTCGCGGTGTGGCAAGTAGCTTGCCGCGCCGGCTCGCGATAGGGGCCGCGTCAGCGGCGCTTTTGCCGGGCCTGATTGGCGTCGTGGGCCAAACCGCGGGTGCCGGTGCGTTCTCCCACCCGGGTCTGCCCGTCGAGTATCTTCAGGTGCCGTCGGCGGCGATGGGTCGCGACATCAAGGTTCAATTCCAGAGCGGTGGCGCCAACTCGCCGGCCGTGTATCTGCTCGACGGTCTTCGGGCGCAGGATGACTTCAACGGCTGGGACATCAACACCCCCGCCTTCGAGTGGTACCTGCAGTCCGGTCTGTCCCTCGTGATGCCGGTGGGTGGCCAGTCCAGCTGGTACACCGACTGGTACAAGCCGGCGTGCGGTAAGGCAGGCTGCTCGACCTACAAGTGGGAGACCTTCCTCACCAGCGAGCTGCCGCAGTTCTTGTCCTCCAAAGGTGTGAAGCCGACCGGTAGCGCGGCTGTTGGTCTGTCAATGGCCGGCGCCTCGTCGCTGAACCTGGCGAACTACCACCCCGAGCAGTTCATCGAGGTCGGCTCGTTCTCCGGTCTGATGGACCCGTCACAGGGCATGGGGCCGACGCTGATCGGCTTTGCGATGGGCGACGCCGGTGGCTACAAGCCCGCCGACATGTGGGGCCCGAAAGAGGACCCGGCCTGGCAGCGCAACGACCCGCTGGTCAACGTCAGCAAGACGGTGGCCAACAACACCCGGGTGTGGATGTACTGCGGTAACGGCAAGCCGTCGGACCTGGGTGGCGACAACATGCCGGCCAAGTTCCTCGAGGGCTTCGTGCGGACCAGCAACTTGAAGTGGCAGGACGCGTACAACGCGGCCGGAGGCCACAACGCGGTGTTCAACTTCGACGCCAACGGCACGCACGACTGGCCGTACTGGGGTGCGCAGTTGCACGCCATGTTGCCCGACCTGCAGCAGCACCTCGGCGCTACGCCGGGTGCCGGTCCGGGAGCGGGCGCGCCTGCCACAGCCGCGGCCGGTCAGCACACCTGACAGCTGAATTAGTACGCCGAACGGCGACGACCATACGGTCGTCGCCGTTCGCCGTTTCCGGGGTCGGCGTCCAACGGGGTGTGATTAGCTACCTTGCGGGACGGGGGCGGTCTGCGGCCCCATTTGCGGTGGTCGAGCGACGAGCGAGGTCAGTATGAGAGGTCTGTCGGTGCTGTTACGGCTTCTGTGTGCCGCCGTCTTGGTGGTGGTCGGGTCCATGAGCCTTGCCGCGGGTCACGGCGGATCGGCCCGTGCCGCGGGCTACGAGTCCCTGATGGTCCCGTCGGCGGCGATGGGCCGCGACATCCCGGTGGCCTTCCTGCACGGCGGTCCGCATGCGGTGTACCTGTTGGACGCCTTCAACGCCGCGCCGGACGTCAGCAACTGGGTGACGGCGGGCAATGCGATGAACACCCTGGCGGGCAAGGGCATCTCGGTGGCCGCACCGGCAGGTGGCGCGTTCAGTATGTACACCAACTGGGAGCGGGACGGCAGCAAGCAGTGGGACACGTTCCTGTCCAGTGAGCTGCCCGACTGGCTGGCCGCCAACAAAGGTTTGGCTCCCAATGGGCACGGGGTCGTCGGCGCCTCGCAGGGTGGCTACGCGGCGATGGCGCTCGCGACCTTCCACCCCGACCGCTTCGGTTATGCCGGCTCGCTGTCCGGGTTCCTCTACCCGTCGAACACCACCACGAACGGTGCCATCACTGCCGGCATGGCCCAGTTCGGCGGCGTGGACAGTTACGGAATGTGGGGCGCGCCGCAGTTGGGACGGTGGAAGTTCCACGACCCGGAGGTGCACGCGTCGCTGCTGGCGCAGAACAACTCCCGGATCTGGGTGTGGAGCCCGACCACCAGCGCCGGTGATGTCCCCGCGATGATCGGCCAGGCCGGTGAGGCGATGGGCAACGCGCGATTCTTCTACCAGGAGTACCGCAACGCCGGCGGCCACAACGGGCACTTCGACTTCCCCGTTGGCGGTGACAACGGTTGGGGCTCGTGGAGCGGTCAGCTGGGCGCGATGTCGGGCGACATCGTCGGCGCGATCCGCTAGAACGTCGTCCGGGCACGGTGCCGCAAGCCGGTACCGTGAACCCAGCACGACGTGCCGCAGGAACGACTTACGCAGCGTTGGCGGGTCGGCTGTGCCACCAACCGACTCTGCTAGCAGGAGACCATGGCTGTGAAATCCCGGCGGAAACGCCGCCGCCGTATCTTGGCGCTGATCGCCGCCGTGTCGACGGCGCTCGTCGTGGGGCTGGTGATCTTCGCCGTAGTCGGCGTCCTGCGGCAGCGGCAGGCCGCGCCGACTTCGGTGCCGCCGAGCATCGTGCCGCCGACCAGCAGTGCGGCGTTCCCGCACAAGCCGCGGCCGGCTGCCCAGGATTCCAGCTGCCCCGACGTGCAACTGATTTCGATTCCGGGCACCTGGGAGTCGTCTCTGCAGGACAATCCGCTCAACCCGGTCCTGTTTCCGAAAGCGTTGTTGCTCAACGTCACCCGGCCGATCAGCGAGCAGTTCAACTCCAGCCGGGTGGAGACGTACACCGTTCCGTACACCGCCCAGTTCCACAATCCGCTGAGCGGCGACCCGCAGATTTCCTACAACGACAGCCGAGCCGAGGGAACCCGCGCCGCGGTCAAGGCGATGACCGACATGAACACCAAGTGCCCGTTGACCAGTTATGTGCTGGTGGGCTTCTCGCAGGGCGCGGTGATCGCCGGCGACATCGCCAGTGACATCGGCAATGGCCGCGGACCCGTGGACGACGACCTGGTCCTCGGCGTGACGCTGATCGCCGACGGCCGCCGCCAGCAGGCGGTGGGCCAGGACATCGGACCCAATCCGCCGGGCGAGGGCGCCGAGATCATCCTGCACGAGGTGCCGGTGCTGGCGAATCTGGGCTTGACCATGACCGGCGCGCGGCCAGGCGGTTTCGGCACGCTCGACGCCAAGACCAACGAGATCTGTGGGCCCGGCGACCTGATCTGCGCCGCACCGCCGGAGGCGTTCAGCCTGGCGAACCTGCCTCGGACGCTGGACATCCTGGCCGGCGGCGCCGGCCAGCCGGTGCACGCGCTGTACGCCACCACCCAGTTCTGGAGTCTGGACGGCCAGCCGGCGACCGAATGGGCATTGAATTGGGCCCACGGCACGGTCGAGAACGCGCCGCACCCCAAACACGGGTAAATCGCACGGTGAGCCATGCGACCGGCCCGGCGACGATGCGGGCGTGCTTGGCCCGAGAAGGAGTCGAGCCATGCGACACGGCGGTCCGGCGTCACAGGTCACAGTTGCGACAAGCTGTACCTTCAGATTTGGTTCGTGGCCCACCGCGCACTAACATTAAGAGAAATTTAAGAGCAGCTATGGTCGGCTCATGGCGTCGAGGCGTTGCAGAACGCTCGGTGCACATCGGTAGCATCGGTGAGGTTTGCCGTTCGAGACAGCCCTGCGCGTGCGAAAGCGCGGTGTCCCGCAGACCGACCCGAATCCGATGACACCGTCGGTGAGGCTCACACAGACTTAGCCCGAGCAGCGTGGTGAAGGAGAGAGCGGCATGGCCTACCACAACCCGTTCATCGTCAACGGCAGGATCAAGTTCCCGGAAAACACGAACGTGGTCAAGCACGTCGAGAAATGGGCGAAGGTTCGCGGCGACAAGCTCGCCTACCGGTTCCTGGACTACTCGACCGAACGCGATGGAATCACCCGCGACATCTCCTGGTCGGACTTCGGCGCCCGCAACCGGGCGCTGGGCGCCCGCCTCCAGCAGGTGACCAAGCCGGGCGACCGGATCGCCATCCTGTGCCCGCAGAACCTGGAATACATCGTCGCCTTCTTCGGCATCCTCTATGCCGGGCGCATCGGGGTGCCGCTGTTCGACCCGTCCGAACCCGGCCACGTCGGTCGCCTGCACGCGGTCCTCGACGACTGCGAGCCCGCGGCGATTCTCACCACCAGCGCCGCGGCCGAAGGCGTGCGCAAGTTCTTCCGCAGCCGACCGGCCAAGGATCGTCCTCGTGTGATCGCGGTCGACGCGGTGCCCGCCGAGGTCGCGTCCACCTGGGAACCCGAGCAGATCGATGCCCTGGCCATCGCCTACCTGCAGTACACCTCCGGTTCCACCCGGACCCCGACCGGCGTCGAGGTCACCCAGCTCAACCTGGCTACCAACTGCACGCAGGTGCTGACCGCCCTGGAAGGCACCGAAGGCGACCGGGGTGTCACCTGGCTGCCGTTCTTCCACGACATGGGTCTGATCACGATCATGCTGGGACCGATGCTCGGCCAGCACAACACGTTCATGACGCCCGCCGCCTTCGTGCGCCGGCCCAGTCGGTGGCTGCGGGCGCTGGCCGGCGTCGCAGGAGACGACGGCCCCACGTATTCGCTGGCGCCGAACTTCGCGTACGAGCACGCTGCCGTGCGGGGCCTGCCGCGCGACGACGAGCCGCCACTGGATCTGTCCAACGTCAAGGCACTGCTCAACGGCAGCGAGCCGATCTCGGTGGCATCGATGCGCAAGTTCACCGACGCATTGGGCCCGTACGGCCTGGACAAGGACGTGATCAAGCCGTGCTACGGGCTGGCCGAGGCGACGCTGTTCGTCTCGATCACCCCGATGAGCGAGGGCCCCACCGTTGTCCATGTCGACCGGGACGAGTTGAACAAGCACACCTTCGTCGAGGTGGCGCCCGATTCCCCCAGCGCCGTCACGCAGGTGTCGGCCGGCAAGATCGGTGTCGACGAGTGGGCGGTGATCGTCGATGCGGACACGGCCACCGAGTTGCCCGACGGGCAGATCGGCGAGATCTGGTTGCACGGGCCGAACATGGGGCTCGGCTACTGGAGACGCGAAGCCGAGTCCACCGATGTCTTCCGTAACCTGCTGAAGTCGCGCACCGACCACTCGCACGCCGAAGGCGCGGACGAGGACGGCACCTGGGTGCGGACCGGCGACTACGGCGCGTATTACGAGGGCAACCTGTACATCACCGGCCGGGTCAAGGACTTGGTCATCATCGACGGTCGCAACCACTACCCGCAGGACCTCGAGTTCTCCGCGCAGGAAGCGAGCCGGGCCTTGCGCACCGGCTACGTGGCCGCCTTCTCGGTGCCGACCAACCAGCTGCCCGCAACGGTTTTCGACAACCCGCACGCCGGTCTGAAGTTCGACAAGGACGACACGGCGGAGCAACTGGTGATCGTCGCCGAGCGCGCCCCGGGCGCGCACAAGCTCGACTACCAGCCGATTGCCGACGACATCCGGGCGGCCATCGCCGTGCGCCACGGCGTCACGGTCCGCGACCTGCTGCTGGTGCAGTCCGGGTCGGTTCCGCGGACCTCCAGCGGCAAGATCGGGCGCCGCGCCTGCCGTGCCGCCTACATCGACGGCAGCCTGCGCAGTGGCGTCGCGTCCCCGAACTCCTACCCCGACCAAGCCGATTGAGCTGATCGCCAAAATGACAGACACAGACCTGGACCTCGATTCACCGCCGTCGGCCGACGACGCCGCGGAGCCGACCAGCGCCCCGGTTCGCACCGAGATGACCATCGCCGAGGTCCGGCTATGGCTGCGCAACTGGGTCGCGAGCGCCACCGGGCAGTCGCCCGATGCGGTGCACGAGGCCACGCCGATGGTGGAGCTGGGTCTGTCATCCCGCGACGCGGTGGCGATGGCCGCCGACATCGAGGACCACACCGGTGTGACCGTCTCGATCGCGGCGGCGTTCGAGCATCCGACCATCGAATCGCTGGCCACCTGGATCGTCGAGGGCGATCCCGAACTCGATGCCGGCGGCACAGAGGACGCCGACTGGACGCGTAAGGGTCCAGTCGAGCGGGTCGACATCGCCGTGGTGGGCCTGGCCACCCGACTGCCCGGCGACATGAACACCGCCGAAGAGACCTGGCAGGCGCTGCTCGAGGGCCGCGACGCCATCACCGACCGGCCCGCGGACCGCTGGACGGAGTTCATGGACGAGCCGCGGCTGGCCGAGCTGATCAATAACGCCCGCACCCGCGGCGGCTACCTGAGCGACATCAAGGGCTTCGACTCCGAGTTCTTCGCGCTGTCGAAGACCGAAGCCGACAACATCGACCCACAGCAACGGATGGCGCTGGAGCTGACCTGGGAGGCGCTCGAGCACGCCCGGATCCCGGCGTCGAGCCTGCGCGGTGAATCGGTCGGGGTGTTCGTCGGCACCTCGGTCGCCGACTACAGCTTTCTGGCGATGTCAGACCCGAGGGTCGCCCACCCCTACGCGATCACCGGAAACGCGAGTTCGGTTGTAGCGAACCGGGTTTCGTACTTCTTCGACTTCCACGGACCGTCGGTCGCGGTGGACACCGCCTGCTCGAGTTCGCTGGTCGCCACCCACCAGGCGATTCAGGCGCTACGCAACGGCGAGTGCGACGCCGCCATCGCCGGTGGCGTCAACGCGTTGATCACCCCTGTGGTGACTCTCGGTTTCGACGAGATCGGCCAGGTGCTGTCACCGGACGGCCGGATCAAGTCCTTCTCCGCCGACGCCGACGGCTACACCCGCTCCGAGGGTGGCGCGATGCTGCTGCTCAAGCGGGTCGACGACGCCCGCCGCGACGGCGATCAGATCCTCGCGGTGATCGCCGGCAGCGCGGTCAACCACGACGGCCGGTCCAACGGTCTGATCGCACCCAACCCGGACGCCCAAGCCGACGTGCTGCGCCGGGCCTACAAGGACGCCGGCATCAACCCGCGCAGCGTCGACTACATCGAGGCGCACGGCACCGGCACGGTGCTGGGCGATCCGATCGAGGCGCAGGCACTGGGACGGGTCATCGGCCGCGGCCGTTCCGCCGACAAGCCCGTGCTGCTCGGGGCGATCAAAACCAATGTCGGCCACATGGAGTCGGCCGCCGGTGCGGCCAGCCTGGCCAAGATGGTGCTGTCGCTGCAGCACGACAAGCTGCCGCCATCGATCAACTACGCCGGCCCCAACCCCTTCATCGACTTCGACGCGGCACACCTGCGCGTCCTGGACACCGTCGCCGACTGGCCGCGCTACGGCGGCTACGCCGTGGCCGGGGTGTCCAGCTTCGGCTTCGGCGGTGCGAATGCGCACGTCGTATTGCGTGAAGTGCTGCCCCACGACGTCACCGAACGCGAGCCGGAGCCTGTCGAGGCACCTGCGGCACCCGTCGAGGAGGAGCACGTCGCGCTTGTCGGCGGGATGCGCTTCGACGAGTACGGCGAGTTCGTGGACGCTGCCGAAAACGGCCACGCTGCCCTCGACGACGCGTACGAGCTGCCCGGCGTCACCGACGAGGCCAGGCGGCTCAAAGAGATCGCATTGGAAGAGCTTGCCGGCCAAGAGCTTCCGGCGCCGCTGATACCGCTGCCGGTGTCGGCATTCCTGACCTCACGCAAGAAGGCCGCCGCCGCCGAGCTGGCCGACTGGCTGGAAAGCCCTGAGGGCCAGGCGTCCTCGCTGGAATCGATCGGCCGGGCGTTGTCACGGCGCAACCACGGCCGTTCCCGCGCGGTGGTGCTTGCGCACGACCACGACGAAGCCATCAAGGGTCTGCGTGCGGTCGCCGACGGCAAGCAGAAGCCGAACGTGTTCAGCACCGACGGGCCGGCCACCAACGGACCGGTTTGGGCGATGGCCGGTTTCGGCGCGCAGCACCGCAAGATGGGCAAGAACCTCTATCTGCGCGACGAGATCTTCGCCGAGTGGATCGAAAAGGTCGACGCGCTGATCCAGGACGAGCGCGGCTACTCGATTCTCGAGTTGATCCTCGACGACTCCCACGACTACGGCATCGAAACCAGCAACGTCGTCATCTTCGCGATCCAGATCGCGCTGGGCGAGGTGCTGCGTGCGCACGGCGCCAAACCCACTGCGGTCATTGGCCAGTCGCTGGGTGAACCGGCATCGGCCTACTTCTCCGGCGGGCTCTCGCTGGCCGACGCCACCCGGGTGATCTGTTCGCGCTCACACCTGATGGGTGAGGGCGAAGCGATGCTGTTCGGCGAATACATCAGGTTCATGGCGCTCGTCGAATACTCGGCCGACGAACTCAAGACGGTGTTCGGCGACTTCCCCGGCCTGGAGGTGTGCGTCTACGCCGCCCCGAGCCAGACCGTCATCGGCGGCCCGCCCGATGAAATCGACGCTATCGTGGCGCGTTGCGAGGCCGAGGGGCGCTTCGCGCGCAAACTACAGACCAAGGGCGCCGGCCACACCTCACAGATGGATCCGCTGCTCGGCGAATTCTCCGCTGAGCTGCAGGGTATTTCGCCACAGAGCCCGAACGTCGCGATCTTCTCGACAGTGCACGACGGCAGCTACGTCCGGCCCGGCGGCGAGCCGATCCACGATGTCGCGTACTGGATGAAGGGCATGCGGCATTCGGTGTACTTCACCCACGGCGTTCGCAACGCCGTCGACAACGGGTACACCACGTTCCTGGAATTGGCACCTAACCCGGTCGCGCTCATGCAGATCGGGTTGACCACCGCCGCTGCGGGATTGCCTGATGCGCAACTGATTCCGACGCTGGCTCGTAAGCAGGACGACCTCGAAGCGATGACGACGGCGATGGCGCAGCTGTTCGTGTTGGGCCACGATCTCGACATCCGGACGCTGTTCACCCGCGCTAGCGGACCGGAGGACTACGCGAACGTTCCGCCGACCCGCTTCCGCCGCAAGGAGCACTGGCTGGACGCGCACTTCTCCGGCGACGGCTCGGTGATGATGCCTGGTACGCACGTGGCGTTGCCCGACGGCAGGCATGTCTGGGAGTACGGTCCACGTGGCGACACCGACTTGGCCGCGCTGGTGAAATCCGCTGCGACGCAAGTGCTTCCGGACGCAGTGCTGACGGCTTCCGAGCAGCGCGCGGTGCCGGCCGACAAGGCCCGGCTGGTGACGACGCTGACCAGGCATCCCGGCGGCGCTTCGGTTCAGGTGCACGCGCGCATCGACGAGTCCTTCACGCTGGTTTACGACGCGCTGGTGTCGCGGGCCGGGCAAGCGTCGGTGTTGCCGACGGCCGTCGGCGCGGGCTCCGCGATCAGCTCTGCGATCGCCCCGACGACCACCGCGGCGCAGGCCGAACCGGTGGAGGCCGAAGAGGCCGGCACTGTGACCGACAGCCTCACCGCACGTCAACTGGGCGGCTTGGGCCGGTGGACCCCGGACTCCGGCGAAACAGTGCGCGATCGGCTGGCCTCGATCGTGTCGATGGCGATGGGGTACGAGCCCGAGGACCTGCCTTGGGAGGTCCCGCTGATCGAACTCGGTCTGGACTCGATGATGGCCGTGCGAATCAAGAACCGCGTCGAATACGACTTCGACATGCCGCCGATTCAGCTGCAGGCGGTCCGTGACGCCAACCTCTTCAACGTCGAGCAACTCATCCTGTATGCGATCGAGCACCGCGACGAGGTGCAGGATCTGTACGAGCATCAGAAGACCAAGACTCCGGAGGAGATCGCCAAGGAGCAGGCCGCGATGTTGTCCGGCGCGACACCGGTTTCGGTGACCGCGCCGGCGCCGGACGTTCAGGCCGAGCCGGAGGCCCAATCCGAGCCGGCGGCTCTGGTCGCCGATGCACCGATTCCGCCGCCGCCGACGGATCCTTCCGGCCCTTCCGGCCCGGCCGCGCAGCCGAACCTGGCCGCCGCCGCGCAGGCGCTCAACCAGCAGGCCGTCACCGATGCGCTGGGCTCCGATGTGCCGCCGAGAGATGCCGCCGAGCGGGTCGCGTTCGCGACGTGGGCGATCGTCACCGGCAAGTCGCCGGGCGGCATCTTCAACGCACTGCCCAAGTTGGACGCCGCCGCCGCCGCCAAGATGGCGCAACGGTTGTCCGAGCGGGCCGAGGGTGAGATCACCGCGGACGACGTGCGGGCCGCGGCGACCATCGAGGAGCTCGCCACCACGGTGCGTGAATTCCTGGAGGCCGGTCAGATCGACGGTTTCGTCCGGACCATCCGGGCCAGGCCCGAAGGATCAACCAAGCCACCGGTTTTCGTGTTCCACGCCGCGGGCGGATCGACGGTGGTCTACGAGCCGCTGTTGAGTCGCCTGCCGGCCGACGTCCCGATGTACGGTTTCGAGCGCGTCGAGGGATCCATCGAAGAGCGGGCCGCCGTGTACGTGCCGAAGCTGCGCGAACTGCAGGGCGACGGGCCGTTCATCCTGGCCGGCTGGTCGCTGGGTGGGGCACTGGCCTACGCCTGCGCGATCGGGCTGAAACAGCAGGGCTGCGACGTCCCGTTCGTCGGGCTGATCGACGCCGTGATGCCCGGGGAACCGATCCTGCAGACCAAGGAGGAGACCCGTAAGCGCTGGGATCGCTACGCGCGGTTCGCCGAGCGCACCTTCAACGTCGAGGTTCCCGAAATCCCTTACGAGCACCTCGAACAGCTCGACGACGAAGGGCAGGTCAAGTTCATCCTCGAGGTGATCAGCCAGAGCGGGGTGCAGATCCCCGGCGGGATCATCGAGCACCAGCGCACGTCGTACCTGGACCAGCGGGCGATCGACACCGCCGAGTACCAGCCGTACGACGGGCACGTCACGTTGTACATGGCCGACCGCTACCACGACGACGCAATCACGTTCGAGCCCGCCTATGCCACCCGCAAGCCGGACGGCGGATGGGGCGAGTACGTTTCCGATCTGGAGGTCGTGGCGATCGGTGGCGAACACATCCAGGCCATCGACGAGCCGATCATCGCAAAGGTCGGTGCGCACATGACCCAGGCGCTCAACAAGATTGCCGCCGAGCAGAAAGAGGCCTAAGTGACCACCAAGACCACCGCCGAGCTACTGGCTGAACTGCGCGAAAAGCTGGAGCTGGCGAAGGAACCCGGTGATCCGAAGGCAATCGCACGACGCGACAAGAAGGGCATCCCGAGCGCCCGCTCCCGCATTCACGACCTGGTCGACCCGGGCAGTTTCCTGGAGATCGGGGCCTTGGCGAAGACGCCGGGTGACCCGAACGCGCTCTTCGGCGACGGGTGTGTAACCGGACGCGCGACCGTCAACGGCCATCCGGTCGGGGTGTTCTCCCA
>Ga0302326_10020059_pt1 | contig 13778 bp, 14 predicted proteins | sample Palsa_T0_3_FD_202264 | JGI IMG/M metagenome (GOLD analysis project Ga0302326, IMG submission 202264) | Peat permafrost microbial communities from Stordalen Mire near Abisko, Sweden - Palsa_T0_3 | ecosystem: Environmental > Terrestrial > Soil > Palsa > Peat permafrost | place: Sweden: Abisko... | reverse complement strand
CCTTGACTGATTCCTTTCCGGCCGGCAATATCGAATTAAATAACTACAATAATCTGGAAAAGCTCGTACAACTGTATATCCTGATCTTATCAATAAAAGCTCCGGGTGAAGCAGCTTCCGAGGATAAGCTATTCAAACGTTTCTCCGCCACGGACCTAGCCTCCATTCTACAACTCCATTTTCTGGCATTCAAGGATAAACAATTTAATGCCGTCCTGGTGAAGATCACCGAGTGTGGCGACAAACTTAAAATCAATAATCCCAAGGTTCAAAGCCTAAACCAGGCACTTGAAGCCTTTTTCTATTGAAGAACACAGTAAAAATTAAGTTATATCGCTGAGCTTTAACAAAAAAGCACGACAGATCTGTGCAAAAGTGGCAACATTTGCATCACATTATAAGCGCCGATAATTTAGCCCCAGCATTATGAAAAAGAACATTCTATTGCCACTACTTTTTCTTTTGGCAGCTTTCAACGCCTGTAGTCAATCTACTTGCTCATCTTATAGTGACTTTGTGATCGTCACCGATCGGCTTTGGGCGCTTACTGGCAATGGGCACTTGAGACTATTTGACCTTGAACAGGCAAAGCGCGTTAGCGATCCTCTTTTTGAGGATTCGCTGACCGCCATTACAATGGATATTCATTCCGCTATTGTCGTCGGCAATAAACATCATCGGATAGAAAGGTACGATACCAGCACTAATTCGTGGGTCTTACTGGGTAATTATTCGGGTACCCTATATGGAATTACCTTCGATCATGCAAATACTTGCTACTTGATAACGTCGAATGGCATTGTCGAACTCGGGACAAAACAGAGCTACCTCCCTGATTCCGGACTTAACTCACAAATACATTACCACGGAGCATGGTTCCAGCAACCCGCTTATTATATGGATGCAGAAGACAAATTATGGGTCGGATTTCGATACGGCGAATGGGGTGGCGATCTCTTCGTTTTCAACACTCGTTTGAAGCAGTTTCTACCCCTTAAAATGAACGGATATTCTATTGATTTAAACCCCATACAGTGCATCTGCTCCAATGGCACAGATATTTTTATAACTACTGGTATGAATCATATGATGACCACAAGCGGCAGCATCATCAAGTTCAATAATTACGAAGCTAGTGTTATTTTTGATAGCAGTCCCTTTTCGGACGCTCATCGAAACGATACTTCTTTTGTCGGAGAATATATCGGGCCAGCTGCTTTTAACAACGAAGATCATTACCTCTACTTTTACTCTCACAACGGCTTTTTCCGTGGCGATCCAGACAAAAACCTGTCATCTATTGAAAAATGGGAAAAGCTAGGTCGGCCTAATCTAAAATGGTCGTGGGGTCAGCGGAACGCAGTTGGCTCTCCCATGAATGTGCATAAATTGGCTTTCTACGAGGATTCTCGAATTGTTTTCCTGACCCAATTAAATGGAATTGGTCTTTTGCAAGACGGTCAAGTCATTTTTTTGCAATAAGCCTCCTCCTTCTCTTTCTGAACTTACTTAATCAAAGCCCCAGGTTTTTTATTCGATACTAATTGCCGGCGTCATTCGTTTATAACATTAAACCTTATAATATGAAACCTCTATTGACCAAAGCCACTACATTTACAAAGCTGATTGTTGGAAAAATTGTAATGATCATACAGGTATGTATATACTTCATAGTCGGACTATTCGCAATGCTCATCTTCTTGATTCTACCATTCTCCAAATTGGCTGACTTGAAGTTTGACACTCTTCCTATCACAAACTATTGTTTCGCTATCATGGGAGGATGCGCGTCCATCTGTTTTTCATAGTCCCGAAATGTTGATCAGACCAACAAAAGGCTTGTCAATCAGATATCATATTGCGGAGAGAGAAGCTTTCTGGCCGCGGTTTCCTTTGTTTTGGCTTCGGCTTTAAGATATTTTACAATTAATAAAGAAGAATATTTTAATAAGGCCAGTTCTACCACCGTCGGCATCATAGAAATCGTAGCGGTGACTTCATTATTTATTTCATTAATTCTTGGCTGCAGTGCCTTTTATTATATACTAAAACTACTTTCCAAACATATCACTGGAGATCAAAAGTTCGATGAGCTATGAGAGAATCTGCGTTTTTTGCCATTTTATTGGAAATCACATACTTCACGCCCAAGCTACTTTTTCACCCAAATAATAAATTCAGCATTGTCTGTACTAGTCATCGACTTGCCGAAATTCTCAAAATCAAATCCCTCATACTTCGATATTAGATCAAAAACTTCATCAAAGCCTTTAGCCTCATGAGGAAGGGCGCACCCGCCATTTTCGGTGATCATTACCATTATAATATCAATGCCCCAAGGCCCCTGATCATTATTTACAAGCTTAACTAACCGGATGTCATCACAAAGGACCTGTTCGGTCTTTCTGTTTGGATGCTCCACCCTAATAAACGCATCAGTAATGGTCACGGTGAAATAATCCTCCGGTTGCTTAACCTTCTTTCTCTTAAATATGTCTAAGAGTGCCATGGTCGTTATATTGCTTCGCTTTTAACTCGATAATCGAACGTCAGGTGACAGGCGAATAATTCCTCTGGATTCTCAAATTTAATTCATTTAGTTTTCTTGCCTTTCTCTCTTTTTCGGCATTCCCCTCCGTTTACCTTAGCTCAACTCTTTCTAATTCAACTCTTAAAAATCAATGACCTCTCCATCATTGCTAATTTCCTCATTCTGAATAATATTTGCCGTTACCTAATTCTTTTATATGGACACTTTATTTATTCCAACTGAGAACGATTTCCGCCAGTGGATCAGGGAAGTAGTGAAGGAACGCCTGGACAATTCCACCACAAAAAAGCCACCCGCCGATGAAAAGGACAGCCAACTGCTCAGCCGGAAGGAAATCGCCGGCTACCTGGACATCTCCCTGGTGACCCTAACCGACTGGATGAAGCGCGGCCGTCCGTTTCATAAGATCAATGGCCGGGTCTATTTCCAGCGTTCCGCGGTGCTTGAATACGTCAAAAGCCACCGCCAGCGCAGGACAGGGATTTAATAATCAACAAAGTAGCTTTTATGGACTCTGTCCGGATCGGAACGACCTATTACAAGAATGTGCGGAAGCCATTGGCTTCAGGTGACGTTGCGGCTGTGCTGATGCCTTGGTCGGTGGAATGTGTCAAACAGGATCATGGCAAGTCGTTATTGTCTACAATCCCGGAATTCGGAAAATATGGAAATGCTTTCCAGCCTTTTAATACCAGCATAAAATTATGATTATCAAATAACTGGGAATATGGTCGTCATTAATTCGGAAAGAAATCGCCTTATTCGGAAATTAATCAGACCCGCTTGGACACCCAATTTTGACCTGCCTCAGTCAGCCCATAGTTCCTACCCTTAGTGCTGCCCGAAGGCTCGAGCCATCCCTTTGTCACCAAAAGTTCGAGGTCATTTCGGATCGTTCTGGCGGTTGTACCGACTTCGATAGCTATCTGCGCTAAATCCAAGTCCTGATGTATCACCAACTGCCGCAATATGGTTACGATCCTCTCGGCCCGCTTATCATTAAGGCTGAATTCCCGCATAATGTCCTTATTCAGGTTAAATCGCCGAAGTATTATAGTAAAGAACCCCGAAAACTCAAAGCCCGGTTCCAAAAGCCCCGCATCTTTCATCCCGTCTCGCATCCGTTGTACCCCGGTACCCGCCTTTTCAATGTAATTACACCTGTGTAATAGTGCAGCAACTAAAGAATTCCTCGCAACGCTATGCTTTCCGAAGTTCTCCGGCTTCAATCCTTTTGGCAGGCCACCGGGGTTGGATATTTCGACCCGGTTATCAAAAATGTCGACCTGGACATTGGCTCCCCGTTCAAAATAATCTCTATGTGCCAACGCATTAACGACGGCTTCTCTGATCACAAATTCAGGGATTTCCAAAATCTCCTTCCGTCTGACTTCTTTTATTTCATAGGCCAGGTTCAAATGCCGTTCAATAAAAAGGATGGCTTCATCGATATTCCTGAGCACGTCAAATTCAAAAGATTTTCTATCCAGGATGTGGCCCTTCGAATTGCCTTTGAACAAAAGACAAGTGACCACACAATGTGGCAGCATCCTGGCCGAGTCCTTCCCAAAGAACAGCACGCCGGCGTTATTCAGCATTGATCCAGATCCATTTCTTACCAACACGCCCAGGTTCATTAATAATTCCTCTGTCCCTATCACTCCGGAGATACCGGCCAGACGAAAATATCGACTGACGGCCAATTCATCCAGAACGGCAGGATAGGTCGCCGCCGGAGTAACCATTTCCTCAAACCGCAGCTTGCCTTCCGCGATCATGAATTCACGGATTTCCTGGGTCGAAAGTTTGGCGCAGCTGGCGCCGCTCCGAATGTAAAACCCATTTGTACACCGATAGGGTTTGTTGGATCCCTCCGGAACCTGAACAATTAGAATATTGTTGAAGGCGTCCGCCTCCACATTAACGGGCGGATCGCAGTCCCTTGCCATGGTTTGCACCCTGGCCTTTAGCTCATTGGTGATAGTAATCCCCTCGATCTTTCCATCGTCCTCAATGCCGATGAATATCCTTCCGCCGGACGAATTGGCAAATGCCACGATCTCTTTGGAAATATCTGAGTTGACGTTTCTCTTAAATTCTACCTGGTAGCCCTCTCCAGCCTGAACAATGGCTTCCAGTTCCCGTTGCGTCATATTAATAATCGTTTCCATAATCACTTCTTTAGGCTTCAACTGTTGTTGTACTCTCCAACTTCCTTGCAATTAAAGCAGGTAAAAAATGATGCTCAATATAAAAGCATATTTTTGTTGATCCATATCGGAACGTGATAAAAATGTGGGTTGGGAACAGCGGGAGATGGTATTGCAAAATTATTGAAAAATAATAAATCTACAGGGACATTTTGGGGGGCATTTTTCCTAACTTGACGGCAAGAATATATCCGAGGTTGATTATATCGATTATCACTAAAAGAGGTAAATATGCTTAAAAGACTTAAACCCCCTGTTCATCCCGGTATTATTCTCCGGGAGGATGTTATTAAAGAGTACGGTCTGACTGTGACTGATGCCGCCAAGCTGTTAGGTGTCACTCGTGTGACATTATCGGATGTGCTCAACGGCAAGGCATCAATCAGTTCCGAAATGGCTTTCCGGCTGGAAGCTGTCTTTGGCGGTAATGCCGATCTCTGGACCCGGCTGCAAATGAAATATCAGAATTGGTTTGCTGCCGAAAAAATTAGGGGGCTTAAACTGAAACCCTTCAAGCCTCAAACAGGCTATCACGGATATGCGTGATAAATTTTCCGGTTGCCGGGCTGGAAATGGTGAATTTGAAGAACCCACGGATCCGATCAAGATCCCAGAGCATTTATTTCCACCTGAAATCATTCAATAAAGGCATCCAAGGCCAGGGCATCGCCCACATCCAGGTTCGATATCTGGAGGCTCCGGTCCACGCTTTAAAGTTCGCATTTCTGCGAACTTTTTTTTGTAATATACCGTCTGTCTGCTATTGGTATATAACCACAAGCTTTGGATATCTGGCGGTGGCAGGGGAGTTGTGACTTGCAACAAAAATTCTTTTTTTATTGCACTTCGATCGGTGCAATCCACCTGAATGAACCCCATTCGAGTACAAGTGCGCCGTGCCGATTATCGCTGGGTATGATAGATATAGTGAATTCTTCCACCGTTGCGGTGGCAACCTCGCTGGTGATCGTTGCTATACCCAAGTTAAATGAACGATTGTACTCTGTACCCCACTGTCCAGTCTGCTTGTTCACAATCAGATCAACTCCACTTGTATGTGGCGCGGTAAATAGCGTGTATGAGCCTGCAGGGACCTGCATCCCGGCAAGTCTTATCGGGGTTGACGTCGTAAACTGCGTAGCCGCATTTGCGCCTGTCCTCCATACACGGTCGTAAGGTATCACAGCGCCCAGCAAGGTTCGCCCACGCAACAGCGGTCTGCCATAGTCAACAGTGAAGATCGAATTACCAATTTGTGCCCGGGTGGTATCCCGGACGCTTAATGACTTTACGTTGCCACCTTGTGTCTCCTCTGCCTCAAAACGGTCAGCGATGCCTTTTACGTCTGGTGGCGCGGCAAGTCGTTTTACCTGCACATCATATGTAGTTCGCGCGCCTGAATAACTGAGCATGTTACCCCCAGAGTCCATCATAGCCTCGCCGGTCCCGGAAAGCCAGTCATGTGTTATCTCTATCTTGCCTCTGTCAAGCGGGTTTACGGCGGCGTGGCCCAAAGGAAAACGATCGAATTCCCGGTCAATATAAAACTGCCGCATCTGCACAGGCCTGCCAGCTGCAAGCTTTGATGCCGCTGCCTGCTTCAACGCCGCGGCAAAGTAAAGCTCATAAAGACTATACATTTGCGGTACATGGGCTACCACAATGCTGCCATCTGTTGGAAAATCACGATTCACCGTGCCCGTGCTATCTGTTTTAGAAAGGTGCACTTTATTACCTCCGACATCGGCAACTACTTTTCGATCACGCTGACCAGATGGTTCACTGGGTGTGTGAATGTTCATTACAAGATGTCTTATGCCGCCGCTGTCGTTAAGATCGACCACGGTGTGACGTATCCGCACAATTGGAAAGCGATCAACTTCATCGCTTGTTAAAGTATTGCCCTGGCGGCTTATACTCTCTATTGAAATCGTATCACGCCCAAGCATTGTAAGAAATCCGTATCGTTCTGGCTTTGGTGCATTACAGGAAAGCAACGAAACCGCTGCACTAAGAAAAAAGCAAATCACAGCAGGCTTAAATGCATAAAAACTTTGTGACTGAGCATTCGCTTTATACATGGAACAGAAATTTATTCCTTGTTAAACTACCGAATTACTTCGTATTATTCGTAAACAAATTGAACTGTTACACCTAAGTTTATTTAAATGGTTTATTGAAAGGCTGGAAGGTGGTATTCAATCAAATACGCCTTGCCATATAAAGGCTGGCGATCATATTGCGCGTCACCCGGCCTTGAAATTTGTCGCGGGCAATGCGGCGAAGCTCCGCGAGGAGGGTTTCCCGATCTGGCCGGATATTGATGTTGGAATATGTCGCATAAAGGTTGACAACCTGATCAGGATCGAGAACCAGCGACCATGCACTGGTCCGGTGCTCCATACTATCGAAAGCATGGGCATGTTCCAGCGCAGCTAACCTTGCACCCTTGTCCTGGCCAAAGGGAATGTCGCGATCACCCATTGAGGGACTCGACGGGCCGTTAAGTAGCAACTTAGTCGCCTCGTGGAAAGGGTCGGCACGATCCGGATCACCGAATTCATTCCAGACCATGACCCACCAACCACCAGGCCTGAGAAGGGTGGCCACTTTTGTCAAGGCTGATTCTTCCTCCAGCCAGTGAAATGCAGTGGCGCTAAACCCGAGGTCAAAACCGGCAGCGGGCAATACCGCGTCTTCGAAAGAGGAGCGGATCACCGTCAACGCGCCAGACTGTATGGTCGCACAAAGAAAATCAGCGTCGCGGTCATTTTGACCCTTGTCGATGCTCATTCAACAATCCACTTGCTTTTCTGCAATTTGATGCTTAATTTACCCACTCTTACCGTCATGAAATACGTTATACTGCTTCTGCTATTCAGTCCAATATGGCGACCGCAAAATGCTGTATTGGAGAACCCTCCTCATTTTGTCGCTATGGAATACAAGGGAATGTCCAATTGTATCTATAAAGTGTATGTGAGCGATAGCCTGATTTTCGGGGCGAAGGTGAACGGATATATAACCGTGCAGCCGAATTACGGCATCGGCAGGTCCGTCCCTAAAGAAAAAATGCATGATCCTGAATCATACGTAGACAAAACAATGGATAAATATGACACTCTGCTGTCGGACCATTCCGCTTTCCTGAGCGGGGATAAAGATAATTTTATCATTCAAAAGTCTGATATAAAACGAGTCTACCATAATCCTAAAAAGAAATCGGGTATGGGGTATTATCCTCATGCCGGCAGAATTGAAATAGAGACTATCAAAACACCCGAGAATCGTAAAGGCGACAGGGAATTAATACTAGTGGGCGATCAAAGCCCTGATCTGATATTAGGCCTATTTAAGTAATATGACCCATCGCTAAAGAATACCAAGCCGTTTTCCGTGGTTTTCTTTATCTGCAAAAACAAGCAAAAGCACCCTGCGAAAGCTCGTGGATAGGTTTACTAAAAAATAAATAAAAACTGAATGGCTGATCTTTGATTACTTATCAATTTTTACGATATTTAGAGTACGAACCTAAGCCTTGTCCTCCTTCTACCCAGCTCTTATCCGACCCGTACAATGCCTTTCTTATCCGCTCTTGATTACCTTAATTCAATGCTGACTGAGCACGTCTGCCCAGTGTTTTTCCAAGGAATTGGGAATAAATCAGTATTCTTTTAGCGTGGCTAAATGAGTACTAATTGAACCTTAATGACCTGTCGCACTGAATTGGGATCAAGGTAATATGCGGTCCAAACGCTGAACCTCCCTTAAATGTCAGTAGGCAGGTCTTTTTTAAACTGTTGCTAATAGAAAAGTATCCGTTAGGGTAGTCAATGTGGAAGTTCCGGCAGATCATCCAAGGAGCCGCTGAGGCCATAGGCCTTATTGAATTTTTAAAACTGATGGAAAAATCTGGCTAGCTATTTATGCGAGCGTTGCTGAATAAGTTCAACGATTAACAAAATGCACACCATTCTTGAATCTGAAAGGTTACTGTTCAGACCGCATTCGATAACGGATCTGGATGCCTACTGCGCCATGGAAATGGACATCAACGTTCGGCGCTATGTGGGCGGTCATCCGCGCTCTCGTGAAGAGGCTGAAAAGAGGTTTCCGAAGAACCAGACAGGCACCGTAACAACAGATCGTTTGCAGCTTTGGGCAACCGTCCTAAAAGTCGAAAATATTTATATTGGCCGTAGCGGTTTATATCCGCATTTCGACCCCGCCGGCGCCACAATTCCCGGTGAAGCGAAATTGGCATTTTATATAGCTTCCAACTATTGGGGCAACGGGTTTGCAACTGAAGCTGGGCGGGCATTTATTCACTTTGGCTTTAAGGAACTGGCGCTTACCCGTATTGTGGCCAGCATACAGGAAGGCAACGACGCTTCTTCACACGTTCTTCAAAAATTGGGTTTCGCCATAACTTCCATAGAAAAAGGACAGCGGACTTTCCTTCATTTTGCTTTACAAAACCCAAATTTAATTTAACGTCCTCACCGTCCTCCCGATCGCCGAATCCATATATTCCGTATACCGCATCGTGGAAGTAGAATCGATAAAAACCATCGTGCTGTCAATTTTGGTTTTTTGATTCTTCGTAATGTAATACGCACAGCCTATTAAATATCCATATCTGTGGATTGTATCACCTTGGTCTATGGATTTTGTCACCGAATCAATCGCCTTTTCCATATAATTTATTTCATACCGGTAAAATGCAATACTGTCTTTATCATTTTTTGGCAGGGCATTTGACAATTGCGCTTGTATTCTCGTGAATTCTCTTATATACACAGAATCGTCAATTATTCTCCCCAATTTTTCAGTGACCCTGACATTCCAAAGGATATGAACAGAATCCAATACAGCCAATGAATCTATTCTTTCTAAATGATTGGTAAAGCTGCCATTCAGCTGTTCCGACAAGCTTTTCCGATGCGCACAGGAAACAATCAACAATAGTGCAAAAATTGCAACCAATAATTGTCTCATAGGCAATTTGTTTATGTACTAAGATAAACAGAATTCTAATTAAACAATTTAATAATATCTTCAATTAACGTCCGGGGTAGGGCCCCTCCCGTAGCCTGGCCCGTCCGCCAGCGAGAATCAAGACAACCGTCGCAGGCAGCCATCATCCGGCATTTACCTTCCACCACAAGGCCAGCTGCTTTGGCCTTTCTCTTTTATCAAAATGCCGGTATATAAAATCGTACTGCGGCTGGGTCAGAAACACGATCCGCCCGTCATTTCCCCCCAATATGGGATACACCCTTTCGTCGGAATGATGGAGTAGCAGCTGGTCGTTTAACAGTTCGACGAAGTTTTTTGTCGCCCGGTTCCAGGTCGCTGTATCACGGGGATCTCCCTTGAAAGCGATATATTTTTTTCCATTAACGACGATCGTGTGTTCCTTCGCATCCCTGCTAAAATATTCATCCGACCAGGCCAAAGGAATACCCAGCTTTTCGAAGGTCGATGTGACATCCGTTAAATATTCGACTATCCCGTCCATCTCAAAAAGGATCTCCCCGTCGCAAAAATAAAGCCTGCGGCACCACGGTTCGAAAGGAGGCTTTAATGAATTAATGGTTGCCAATACCTTATGCTGATCATAGGTCTCTACGATCTCCTTTTTTAGCAAATCCAACTGCCCGGGGTCTGTATATTTAAAATAGTCCAGGCTCTCCAGGGCATCGACAACCATCTGTCCGGTCAGGCCAGGCGAAATATCCGGCTCTTCCTCTTCGACAAGCGCTCTTCTCTCCTTCCTTCTTTTTTGTACTACCACAATACCCAGTAGAAAAAGGATGACAAAGAGTATTCCGGAGATCAGTGCAGTAGTTGTCATATTATCCTATTGTTTCAGTTATGATTTTATAGTTGGTGCTTCTCCCTCCTCCCGGCTCCCGCTCCAGTATCTTCTTCCGCACAAGGTCGTTGATATCCCGGCCCGCCGAATCCTGTGACGATTGAGTGATCATTGCCCATTTAGAAGAAGTCAGTCTCCCTTCAAATCCGTCTAATAGCTTGTCCAACATTTTCCGCTGCCGTTCATTCAACGATGTTCCCAAATGCCGCTCCCAAAACCGGGCTTTTTTCAAGACTATTCCCGAACCCTCCTCCGTATTGGTCAATGCATGATCGAGAACGTTCAGAAACCATTCCAGCCAATCGGTTATATCATGCCACCCCTTTTGCATTCTCCCAAGCATGTCGTAGTAACCATTTCCTTCCCGCCTTATCTGCGAAGACAGGCTGTAAAATCGCTGATCGCTGTGATCCGCCCTTGACAATTGCATCTCGGTTATCGCCCTGGCTATTCTGCCATTACCCTTTTCAAAAGGATGGACGGCGAAAAACCATAAATGCACAATCCCCGCCTTTAAAACGGGGTCGAGATGCTCCGCTCCATTGAACCAATCGAGGAGCCTCGTCATTTCCGATGCCAATAACCCCGCATCAGGCGCCTGAAAATGGACCTTTTTCTTCCCCGGCAGCCCGGAGAGGACACGCATGCTTTTACTGGTTGGAAACAGGACAGAATGCCAGGTAGAAAGTCTTTCGCCGGTCAGTGGCAGCGTATAATTTTGCGTCACATCCAACATCACATCAACAATGCTCCTGATATGCGCGTCGGTGGTAGCCATATCCGTTATCTCCATCCCGAGTCGCCGCGCAATGCAAGAGCGCACCTGGTCTGAATTTAATATCTCTCCATCGATCCCGGCACTGTTGATCAGCTCTGACGTAAGCGTATAAATGCCGGCTTCAGCGCGGAGCTTATTTCCGACCCCCTCCATCCGGCCCAATAGCCGCCCCTGATGGTGACGCACCCTGGCCAGCAATGGAGCGATAACCGTTTCATTCCAATTAAATTTTAGCCACTCCTTGCGCTGGTGTACATAGACAGGCATTGCTAATCTCCGCAATTTGTACGGTGAATATAACAAGAAGTTTTTAAACGGGAAATTATTATTCTCCGCAAATCATGCGCCGAATAGAAAAGGGCTTATTCAGACCGCAGACTCCTGACGGGGTTTGCAACCGCCGCCCGTATCGCATGAAAACTAACCGTCGCCAACGCCAACGCCAGCGCCAAAACCCCCGCCAACCCAAACATCCACCATGACAACGAAATCCTGTAAGCAAAAGTCCGCAACCACTGATGCGCCACCCACCACGCAACCGGCGCGGCAATTAAAAAAGCAATCCCCACCAGCCGCACAAACTCTATCGAAAGCAACCGCGCGAGACCCGCCACACTCGCCCCCAACACCTTCCGGACACTGATTTCCTTGCTCCGCTGCTCCGCGCTAAACGCCGCCAACCCAAATAACCCCAGACAGGAAATGATCACGGCCATGATCGTGAAAGAATTGATAATGCTGGAAATCGTAACATCCGCCTCGTAGATCCGTCCGACATAGTCATCCATAAACGCATACTCGAAAGGCACTCCGGCAATATCCTTCTTCCAGATCTGTTCCACCTTGGCAAGAAAATTCCGGTAGTTGTCCGTACTCGTATGCGCAATCACCGTCGGCCAAAGCCCGTATCGCGGATTGTTGATCCAAACCATATAACCCTCCAGGTCCCGGTGCAGTGACCAAAAGTTGAAGTCCTTCATAACCCCGACTATCTCTACCTCCCGCTGCTGACTGTCATGAATCCTGACCCCCGGCGCCGTCGCCGGCGTCAACCCCAGTTGCCGCACAAAAGTCTCATTGATCAGCACCCTGTCCGAATCCCCTTCCCGGAAATCCCGGCCACTCACCAGCTTGATGCCGTTCGCCTTGGCAAAATAACGGTCGGCAAACACATAGTCCGCATTGTGCTGATTACCCGTCCCCATCGTCTTCCCCGGCAGCATCCAGCTGTTATTGAAGATATAGAACGTCCCCAGCGGCTTACTGGAATTGCTGACCTCCTTTACCCCCGCCAGCGACCGCAGGTCATCCATAAAAGCAGATAACCCATTGAATGAACCCGACGAATTGAAGGTAAAAAGCAGCCGCTGATCTTTGTCAAAACCCAAATCCTTATTCCGGATATAGTTCATCTGCTGAAAGATGACGATGATCCCCGTAATCAGGACGATGGATAAAACAAACTGAAACACGACCAGCGCCCGGCGAATACCGCCGATCGAAATATGGTTCGCCAACTGGCCTTTGAGGACCCGGATAACGCTAAACGCGGATAGATAAAAAGCCGGATAGCTCCCGGCAACCAGTCCGGTTAATACGACAAGCCCGCCCAGCATCAGCCACGTATGATAGTCCTTGAGAAAACCCGGCGTAATCGTAGCATGGGTAAGTCCATTCAGCCACGGCAGCGCCAGCAGCAACAACGGCAGCGCGATCACCACCCCAGTCAGCGATAAGAGGAACGACTCCGCCAGGAACTGCCGGATCAGATCGCCCCTTCCCGCACCGATCACCTTCCTTACCCCCACTTCCCTGGCCCGCTTGGACGCCCGCGCCGTCGCCAGGTTCATGAAGTTGATGCAGGCTATCACCTGGATAAGGATCGCGATCAGCAGCAGGGTTTTCAAAAAAGTCGCGCTGACCGGCGTCCCCATACCGGGATTATCCAGCCCCGCAGTCGTATGGACAGTTCTGATCGGCTGTAAATAAAGCTGTTCATGAGTATTCCATTTCTTTAGCTCCTGACCCGCCAATCGCTGTTCAAACGGCCCCAGCTTCTTCTCCAGCGCCGCCACATCGGTATGTGGTCGGAGTTTCACATAATTCGACATAAACGTCTCGCTGACCCAGGAATCCCAGTTCATAAACCTTTGCCCCATGCCCTTACTATCCAGCGCCGTAAAAAGTTCACTATAGAGATGCGACTTCCCCGCCCCCCCGACTACCGCCGTAATGGTATAATCTACCTTATTCTGCACTGTATTGTCAAGCGTAATGGTTTTCCCGATGGGATCCACATTGCCAAACAGCGCATCGGCAAGCGGCTTAAGCAAAACCGCGGTATTCGGCTTGTCGAGCGCG
>Ga0302326_10020057_pt1 | contig 13779 bp, 12 predicted proteins | sample Palsa_T0_3_FD_202264 | JGI IMG/M metagenome (GOLD analysis project Ga0302326, IMG submission 202264) | Peat permafrost microbial communities from Stordalen Mire near Abisko, Sweden - Palsa_T0_3 | ecosystem: Environmental > Terrestrial > Soil > Palsa > Peat permafrost | place: Sweden: Abisko... | reverse complement strand
CAAACGAAAACGAACTGCAGGATTCTTCGCGTCATCACAAGTTCCTCCCATCGCGACTGGCGTCCAGAGGCGAGTCCGCCGACAGCCCTGGGTCAGTATACACCCGCAAAGTTCTCATGCGAATCGGTCCAAAAAAGCGGACGCTTTAAGCTCCCCTTTTTGCGTCGGACCGCCTGCGGCCTGACGTTGCCATCGGCTTGGCAACGTCTCCTCGCACGAACTAATGGAGCACTTGGAACTAACCTTCCCGTCCATCACGGTTCTTGCGCACCGGCTTCCTCCCGAATTTCAACAACTTCCCATTTCGCGCCCCGCGCTCGCCGCAACCCTGGCGCTATTCTCGAACCAAAGCGCCCAGCCCGCCCCCCTCGCGAAAGATTAAGAAAAACACCGCCAAACACAAAACTACCCCACTTGCGCCACCTGATCGCCACACCCCTTTCGCCTCAACTTCGCCGATTTTTTCAAACTTTCAACGCGGCCCGGCACACACCATGCACACCCCCGCCGGCCGCGATGATGCTCCGGTTGCAGCGAAGGCGCCCAACTCGCTTCCACCAGAGACGTAGGATAGAGAGATGAGGGCGAAATGAGCGTAATGACTTTAAAGGTCAACGGCCGGTCCCATACCGTCGATGTAGATCCCGCTACGCCGCTGCTGTACGTCCTAAGCGACGATCTCGAGCTGCGCGGGCCGAAGTTCGGTTGTGGCTTGGGCCAATGTGGAGCCTGCACGGTTATCCTGAAAGGCGCGGCTGTTCGCTCTTGCGTCACGCCCGTGAAAGCCGCCGCCGGATCGGAGATCACAACTCTCGAAGGGTTGGGAACTCCCGAGAAGCCGCACCCCATCCAGCAAGCTTTCATCGATGAACAGGCCGCGCAATGCGGTTTTTGTGTGAACGGCGTCATCCTGACCGCCAAGGCGTTCCTGGACAAACATCCCCAAGCCAGCGAAGAAGAAATTCAGCAGGCGCTTTCCGGCGTGTTGTGCCGCTGCTTCACGCACGTGCGGATGTATCAGGCCATCCAGAAATATGCGAAGGAGATCGCGCGGTGAAAACGGCCATGACACCAGACGCGCTCGCCGCGCTCTCCCGCCGGGGCTTCTTGAAGACGTCAGGCGCTCTCATCGTTGGCTTCAGCATGGCTAGATCAGGTCATGCTCAGGCCGGTGGCCCATCACCCGGTTCGCCGCCCATCAATCAACTGGATTCGTGGATCGCCATCGCCGCCGACGGCAGCGTGACGGCCTATAGCGGCAAGGAGGAGCTGGGCCAAGGAATTTCGACCGCCCAAGCCCAGTTGGTCGCCGAAGAGTTGTCGGTGCCGCTCGGTCGCGTGAAGCTGATTTACTGCGACACGGCGCTGACGCCGGACCAAGCTTACACCTCGGGCAGCCAATCGCATCCCGCGAATTTCAATCACGGCAATCTGGCTCAGGCTGGAGCCACGGCACGCGAGGCGCTTATCAAAATCGCGTCGCAACAACTCGGCGTCCCTGTGGATGGGCTGACGGCCGCCGATGGAGCGATCAGCTCAAAGGGCGATCCCTCCAAGAAAGTGACTTACGGCCAACTGGTGGGCGGCAAGAAGTTTAACCTCGCGCTCGATCCGAAAGCCCAGCGCAAACCGCCCAGCCAATGGACCGTGCTCGGAACTCCGGCGCGTCGCACGGACATGCCTGAAATCGTCACTGGACAATTCGAATTCGTTCATAATGTGCGCCTGCCCGGCATGCTGCACGGCCGCGTCGTCCGTCCTCCGGCCGCCGGCGCTACCGTGCTGGGCGTCGACGAAAGCTCGGTCCAAGGCATGCCCGGCTTGGTGAAGGTAGTGGTCAAGAAAAACTTCGTCGGCGTGGTGGCGGAAAAACCGTGGCAGGCGCTGCAGGCCGCCGAGAAGCTGAAGGTGACGTGGAGTTCGGGCAGCGGGTTGGCGAACGCGGGCGACTTTTACCAGCAGCTGCGGAGCCAGAAGCCCACCCGCGACATTTTGCTGGTCGACTCGAAAGACGTGGAACAGAAGCTGGGACAGGCCGCCGCGGTCGTAAAGGCCACCTACCTTCATCCGTTTCAAGCGCACGGATCGATGGGCAGCTCCTGCGCGGTTGCGGACGTGCAAGGCGAGAAGGCAACTATCTGGTCGCCCACGCAGGGCGTTTGGTACCAGCGCAGCACGGCCGCCATGGTATTGGGTCTGAAGCCCGACAACGTACGCGTGATCTATCGCAGAGGCTCCGGCTGCTACGGGCTGAACGCCGCCGATACCGTGACCTACGATGCCGCGCTGCTCTCGCAAGCCGCCGGCAAACCGGTGCGCGTGCAACTTACCCGCAAGGACGAATTGACATCGGAAAATTACGGCAACGCGTTTCTGATGGACGAACGCGCTGGGTTGGACGCCCAGGGCAACATTATCGCCTGGGACCACGAAGCCTGGTCTCCGACGCTCGGCAATCGGCCGGGGCCCGGCACTCCCGGCAATGTCATCACCGGGTCGTTAGTGGGTTTTGAGCCGGAAGCATTTGTGCCCAGATCGCCCGCGCCCGAACCCCGCGGCTTTAACAACAACAGCAACGGAATTCCTTCGTACGCCGCTGCTCTGTTTGACGGCGTCCCCAAAGGCGCCGGCACGGTGCGCAGCGCGCGCGTGCTGGTTCACAACATCCCGTCGCCTTTCTTCACCGGCCCGCTTCGATCTCCCGCGCGCTTTCAGAACACCTTCGCGCACGAGTCCTTCATGGACGAACTGGCATCGCACGCCAAGGCCGATCCGGTGGAGTACCGCTTGCGCCATCTCAAGAACGAGCGCGTGATCGACGTGCTGAAAGCCGCGGCGAAGGCGGCGAATTGGGACGCGCGGCCGTCGCCACAGTCCGGAATGCGTAAGACGGGCGTCGCCACCGGCCGTGGTGCAGCCTGTGTCGCTTACGAGGGAGACAACGGATATACGGGGATCGTCACCGAGGTCGAAGTCGATCAGGACACCGGAAAGATCGCGGTGAAGCGCGTCTTCGTCGCGATCGACGCCGGTCCGATCTCGAATCCGGACGGCCTGAAAAATCAGGCCGAGGGTGGAGCGCTCCAGGGCATGAGCCGCGCGCTGCTGGAAGAGGTGACGTGGGACGATCAAAAGGTAACTTCGATCGACTGGCGAACCTATCACACCTTGCCGCTGGGCTTCAGCGTTCCCAAAGTGGAATGCGTGCTGTTGAACCGGCCGGATGAGGAAGCCACCGGCGCGGGCGAGACCGCCATTACGGTCATCGCGGCGGCCATCGGAAACGCGGTGTTCGACGCCACCGGCGCTCGCCTTCGCCAGATTCCGTTCACGGCGGAGCGCGTCAAGGCAGCGCTCGGCGCGCGGGTGTGAAGCGAGTCAATCTTAAGACGGCGGCGGCCATGCATGGCAGGTGGCGCACTCGGTATTCGCTTTGTGCGACTGATGGCAGCCGATGCAACTCGCCATGGCTACCACGCTGGTGGTCTGAGCCATGGCATCGAGTTCGGCGACATTACCATGGCACATCACGCATAGCATGCCAGCCCGCAAGTGTGTGCGGTGCGACCAGGTGACCCCGGGAGTGATCTGATAAACGCGCACCCAGGGAATCGGTTGGGAAGACTTGGCCAGCTCCGTGAGTTTCTGAATCGCGGGCCGGTCCTTGGCGATCGTGTTGTGGCACGTCATGCACGTGGCGCTGGCCGGAAAGGTCATCTGAGCACCCGGACCGGGATTGGTGTGGCATTGCTGGCACCGCAGTCCGCGAGCTAGATGGGTCTTATGGCTGTATGGAACCGGCTGCGCCGGCGCGGCATGCTCCGATGGATTGTCCGGTACCTCTTGTTGAGCAGTCAGCGTCAGGATCAGCAGCGGCATCGCCAGGATCAGGCGTCCGGTCATGACTTCTTGTTCCCCACCTCTTCGATGCTCGTGCCCAAATCCTTGAATATCGCGGCCGCCGCATTCCGCCCCGGGAGGCCGGTGATGGAGCCACCCGGAGGCGTGCAGGCGCCGGTCTGGTAGAGACCGGGGATTGGCATTTTGTAGGGCGCCATCTGCGGCAGGCGCCGGTCGCCAGCGTGCACGCTTCCGCGCCACATCGCCGGATTCATGCGTTCGATGTCGAGCGGGCTTTCGAGGAACTTCGCGAGCACTTTGTCCGGCGTCAGATTGGGGGCCAAGCGGCGAAGCCGGTTGAAGCACGCCTCGGCCACTTGCTCCTTGATGTTGTCCCAATGCTTGGGACCGCCCTCCTTGAGATGGTAAGCCATGGTGCCCTCGATCTTCACGGTGTGGCGCCCGGCCGGCGCGCGCGTGGGATCGCCCACCGAGGGGCTGACGATTTGAAGCGGCGTGTCTTCCACCCAGGCTTCCCCTCGCGCGTTATAGGAGTTCAGTAGAAGAACGCTCTCGGGGCGATCCATCAATACCGCCTCCACGCTGGATATGGTTCCACCACCCGCCAACGGATACTTCGGGGCTTCGGTCGTGGCGTAGTGAAATTGAATCATCGCGTGTTCCGGCTGGAAGCTCTCCACCATGCTGTTGAACTCGTCGCCCCACAGCTCGCGCGGCGCCATGTTCACGATGTGCTTCAGGTGAATGGTGGAGATCACCGCCTTGTCAGCGCGGTATTTGCTGCCGTCCGCGCATTCCACACCCAGGCATTTGCCATTCTCGATGATCAGCTGCACCACCGGTTTGTTGGTCAAGATCACGCCGTTGTGCGCTTCCACGAAGCGTCCCAGCGCCACGCCCAACATGCCTGACCCGCCCTTGGGGATGGGGCGCCCGTTGAGCACTTGCGTCATCAGGGAAAAGGCCTGGGCTCCCGTGTTGAAATCGCCGCCGGGCACTCCGCCGAAATGGCCGCACGCTAGGCACCCGGCCCGGAGATGGCTGCTTTCAAAAAGGACGCCCGTGGCATCGTAACCCGACATGGCAGTCAGTTGCTGCCAGAATTTCGCCCGGCGTATCTGCCCTCTACCAGATGGCCCGCTCTCGGCGTACGCTTTATATTCGGGAACCAGCCTGCGAAACGTTTCCGCGTCCTTTCTCGAAATCTTGGCGATGGTTTCACAGGTGCGATCCAGATCGCGCCAGACCGTGATGGACTCGCCATCCAGGAACGGAATGTGCATGACGAGTTCCGGATCGAGATACTCCAGGCCGTAATCACTAAGGCTCAATTCCTTGAGAGCCGGATTGGTCTGGAAACCTGAGTGGACGCTGGAGCAAAGGTCTTCCTTGAATCCCGGCAGGCACACTTCCGCGGTTTTGCAGCCTCCTCCAATGGTGGGACGGCCTTCCAGCACCAACACCTTGTAGCCCGCTTTCGCCAGATAGGCCGAGCAGACCAGGCTGTTGTGTCCCGCGCCGGCCACCACAAAATCAAAGTGCTCCGCCGGAGCGTTCGATTGCGCTCTGCTGGATGGAGCGAAGGCCAGCGGAGCCAGCGCAGCTGCCTCCTTAATGAATCCCCGTCGTGTAGTCTCACTCATTTATCGTCCTCCAGTAAATCATAGTTCGTAGTTCTTGGAGGGTGCGCCTGAGAATGGCCAAACCTGGCCGGCAAGATCACCGCCGCGAGCTTAGCAATTCATCGATTTTAGACAGCAGCGATTCCGGCAGGAACGGCTTTTGCAGAAACGCCGCGCCGTGTTGAATTGCGCCTCTGTGGAGCAAGGCATGGTCGGTGTAGCCGGACATGTAGAGCACGATCATAGTGGGACGCAAGGGCGTGAGCTGAGACGCCAGATCGGGCCCGCTCATTTCCGGCATTACGACGTCGGTAATCAACAGATCCAAGACGGCGGTGTATTGCTCCACAATTTCGAGCGCGGCGCTGCCATTGGCTGCCGCCACCACCCGATGGCCCGCTTCGGAGAGGACGTCCTCTAAAAGCATCCGGATCGCGGCTTGATCTTCGACTAGCAAAATGGTTCCGGTTCTCCTGGCGGAAGCAGGCGCGGCGATCGCGGGTGCAGCAGCCGCCGAAGCGCCGTCGGCCGCTGGAAAGTAAATCTGAAACGAAGCGCCGCGACCCAGTTCGCTAACGACATCAACCCATCCGCCATGCTGCCGGACAATGCCATACACAGTGGCGAGGCCGAGGCCGGTGCCCTTGCTGGGATCTTTCGTCGTATAGAAGGGTTCAAAAATATGGCCGAGGGTCTCCGCGCTCATCCCCGAGCCGGTGTCGGTGACGGCCAGCCTGGCATAGCGGCCCGCGGGACGAACACCATGCCGGCCTACGTCTTCACGCTCGCGTTGAATCGCGCAAGTTTCGCCGCGCTGAACGGCGCATGTTTCGATGCTGAGCCGGCCGCCGCTTGGCATGGCGTCGTGCGCGTTGACCGCCAAGTTCATCAGCACCTGGTTGAATTGGCCGGCATCGGCTGTGACCGGGAACAGCGCGTCATCCAGCACGACGGTGAGATCGATGTCTTCGCCGAGCAGGCGCTGGAGCATATCGGTGACACCACGAACAGCGTCGTTGATGTCCAGCACCTCCATCTGCGTCACTTGCTTGCGGCTGAAAGCGAGCAGCTGACCGGTCAGCAAAGCCGCTTGTTCGCCGGCGCGGCGCGCTTCGGCGACCATTCTGCGGAGAGGATCACCGCTTTCCAACTTCGCGTGAACCACCGTGGTGTAGCCGAGGATGACGGTGAGCAGGTTGTTGAAGTCGTGCGCTATTCCAGACGCCAGGCGTCCAATCGCTTCCAACTTTTGGGAGTGGCGCAACTGCTCCTCCAGCCGCCGCTGGCCGGTGATGTCGTGGCTGACGCCGACCACCCGGGCGAGCGTCCCGGCGTGATCGAAAAATGCTTGGCCGCGAGAGAACAGGTAATGCACTGTCGTGTCAGGCCACACCACCCGAAACTCGACCGCCACTTCGGATCTGGGCGGATCGGCTCCCAGGATGGACCGAGACACGAGCTCGCGATCCGAGGGGTGTACGGCATCGAGCAAATCGTGGAAGCGAGCCGTGGAACCCTCGCCTGGGAATCCGAAGATTTCACGCGCATACGCGTCCCAGTCCAGCGCCCCGGATGGCGCATCCAAGCTCCAGGCTCCCGTCCTGGACGCGCGCAACGCCAGGTTCAGCCGCTCGGAGGATTCGCGCACAGCCGCTTCATTGCGGAGGCGTTCGGTTACGTCGTAAGCCAGCACGAACTCGGAAGGCTGAGGGCCCAGCGTGGGGTGCGAAACGATCTCCACGTCGATGATCGTGCCGTTTTTCGTGACGTGCCTGCGCCCGGCGCGCGGTACCGCTTCCGGCGGCAACTCGATGTCGCCGATGGTGAGAGCGAGAAACTCCGCGCGGCTATATCCGTAATGGCGGATGGCGGCTTCGTTGACGGCTAAGAACCGATGCGATTTCGTGTCAACGACCCAACCGGGAAGCGGATTGTTCTCGAAGAATACGCGATACTTGGCTTCCGAATCGCGCAGAGCTTCCTCGGCCCGTTTGCGGTCGTTGATTTCTCGTTCCAGCTTTGCCGCGTGATGCATGAATACTCCAGCACAATGGCACAAGGGCCGGGGCGGCGAGCATACTTCGATGACGGGTGGGCAGGGATTCGCCGGACGGTCGTGTAAAAATGCGCGCGTGCAAAGCGCGGTAGGCGACCCACCCATTCCAGAGGGAATAGATGCCTAAGCGAGGAAACTAGCCTTTATCGTACCTCATTCAGGAGGCGTTGGTATGATTGCTGCCGAGCCGGTAATCCGTCCGTAAGGGTCGGTAGTTCGGCCGAGACGACTGTCGCGACCAGTTCCGGTAATATGGCAGTATTCACCCGGCTGGTGACAGCAACCACGTGGCGCACGCACTCTTGCGTGTGTCTGAACCCTACGGACGGATTACGGGCGTGGCGAGTGCGTGACCGCTAGCCCTACCGCGCATACTGATCGGGTTAACCTAAGAAAAGGGACAAACGGCCGTGAACTTGACGATTGAACTCCCTGACGATCTGGAGGCGACTCTGAAAGCCAAGGCCATGGCGCACGGAGTCTCGCTCGCCGGTTTTACCCTGCATGTGCTTGAGGAGGCTGTGAGGCCGGCGGAGGGGCAAGAGCTCAAGCCCAAGAAATCCGGTTACGGCTTGCTCGCCAAGTACGGCCCCGGGCCGTCCGAGGAAGAGATCGACGAAAACCGCCGGGAGATGTTCCGCGGATTCGCTCAGGACGTTCCGTGATCGCTGGTGTTGCCGACACCCACACGGCGCTCTGGTAGCGCGCCGATGCAAGACATCGTTTTCACTATCGGATATTCGACACACGACCAGGACCATTTCATTGACCTGCTAAAGCAGCACGGTATCACAGCCCTTTGTGACGTTCGCTCCAAGCCTTACAGCCGGGTGAATCCCCAATTTAACCGCCAGGAGTTTGAACAGGCTTTGCTGTCGCACGGTATTGCGTATCGCTTCTTCGGAGAGGAACTCGGCGCACGGAGTAAGGATCCGGCTTGCTATGAACGGGGAAAGGTGCAGTACACGCGCCTCGCTCAAACCGAGCTGTTCAAACGGGGCCTGAAGCGTGTGTTGAGTGGGATGAAGGAGAATTTTCAGATTGCCATCATGTGCGCCGAAAAAGAACCGCTGGAATGTCACCGCACGATTTTGGTGGCGCGACATCTGGCGGCGCTTGGGGTACACATCGAGCACATTCACGCAGACGGTCGTTTGGAGAGCCATGACGTAGCGCTGACGCGGCTGGCGCGAATGTTGAATGTGCCTGAGCACGACATGTTTCGCTCGCGCGAAGAATTGTTGGCCGACGCTTACCGTATGCAAGAGGAGCGCATCGCTTATGATGTCGCCGCCGAGACTGAGGTCGTGCGACTTTGAAGGGCGCGTCCGGATGATGATTTTACGATCGGATTTACCAAGAAGTCAGCGGAGACGTTCTTCACGCGACTTAAGAGCGCCAGCGTCAGGCGCCTAATCGATGTCCGGCTGAACAACGTCTCACAGCTTGCTGGCTTCACGAAAAGAGACGATCTTCGGTATTTCACAAAGGCAATCTGCAACATCGATTACGTCCACCTCCCAGAGCTCGCGCCGACGGCCGATATTCTCGATCCTTACAAAAAGGCGAAGAATGGCGATTGGCAACTTTACGAGCGGCAGTTTCTTGATCTGATGCGGTCCCGGCATATCGAAAGCATCTCGCGTGAAATCTTGGACGGCGGGTGCCTTCTGTGTAGCGAGGAAAAGCCACATCACTGCCATCGCCGCCTCGTAGCGGAATATCTTAAAGAGCAGTGGCACGATGTCGAAATTGAGCATATTCCGTAACCGCGAATAACCTCAACTAACTCGAAGCCTTTAGAGACGGACCTGATTCGCCTCTCGCTATTTCCCGGGGCGCAGCCCACAGTTTGATTGGCCGCGCCGCGATGCCCGGGGGCTTGGGTGGTCCAAAGGAACTCTGGGCGGGCTCGCCTGGGAACCAAAGTACCAACCAGCGGCACTACGAACGCCGGTACACCGGCTCCATAGACAGTCCGGGGCTTTCGGCCTTTAATTGGACATGACCCGATGCAACTCCTGCAACGCCGTGATCGCCAAAATTGATTCGGAGTGCTATACCTGCGGCGAGCCCGTCCCTGGGACCGCCAAGCTGTTCTGGCGCAGCAAGCGGGAGTCCAAACCAGCCGCACCAGTGACGCCGCTAAGCAATCTGCTGTTCTTGGCCTCGCTCGCGCTGATGGGATTCTCGTTTCTATCGCATCAAAGAATGCCGCTGCCAGTGAGTGCGACGTTATCGGGTATTTTGCTGACGGCCAGAATAGCGGCGGACCGGAAGGCGGCCCCCCGGCAGAAACGCGCCAGCGCTTCATCACAATCCAACGAAATTTCACCCGCCTTGCTCAGGCGAATCACCCTGGGATAGCTTTCTAGCGTTGCGCCCAGTATCTCTCGCGCGCTTCCACCACCAGCTCCTTGCGGTTGGCAGTCAGCTGCAGCTTCCGGAATTCAGAGACGCGAACCGGCTGGTCCGAAACAAATCCCAAGTTATATTGGCTGCGCAGCTCCTGCTCGATGATTCCGAAGATCTGGCCGATGCTTTGCTTCTTCGAAACCTCGAAAAAGCTGCCGCCGGTTTCGTTCGCCAGGCGCTGCATAGCGGTCTTTCCCTCACCACTGCCGAATCCTCCGTAATAGGTCGGATCCGCGAACAGAATTGAATAGATCAGCGTGTCGGCGCGCTGGGCGGCTTCAATCGCGGAGGTCAGTGTCTCATCGCTTCCGTTGTCTCCGCCGTCGGACAGGATAATCATGGCCTTGCGATTGCGCTGGCCGCTCATGATCTCCCGCGATGCCTTCACCACGGCGTCGAAGAGCAGCGTCCCACCACCGCGCTGGGTATGCAGCTCGCTCCGGCTGGGAGTGTCGACGAAGGGGAGAGATTGCTCCAGATCGCGGCGGGACGACGTCAGCTCCTGGCGCGTCAGAACCGCCATGTCGAATTGCGTGACGAAGACTTTGTCTTTGCCTTCGCGCAACACCTGATCCACAAACTGAAAGCTGGCGCTGCGCTCGCTCTCCAGCACCCGCGCCTGGCTCATGCTGGTATCCACCATCAGGCCGATGGTCAAGGGCAGGTCCGATTCGCGGGAGAAATACTTGATGGCCTCGGGGCGGCCGTTCTCCAAAAGGGAAAAGTCGTCCTTGGTCAGGTCATTGACTATTTGACCTGACTTGGTGCGCACGGTGGCCAAAACATTAACCACTTTGACGTCGGTGGAAAAGGTCGGTTCGTCCTGGCCCGGCGTGCGGGCGGAAACCATTAGCAGAAAAGCCAAGGCGGAGGCGAACCTGCGGCCGAAGAAGCGCATCGTCTTAAATTATCCCCCCGGTAAATTATCCCACCGCGCTGGTACTTTGAGACGCTCGGTACTGCGTAAGTACCAGCCCCTGAAGTACAGGTGTTCTATCGACGGAACCTAGGGCCGGGGCCTTAACTATGGACATGGGCCGATGCACCTATTGCCATAGCGTGGTCACGAAGGATGACGACTATTGCTACCTTTGCGGCGATAGCGTGCCGAAAGAGCCCAAATTCGAGGTGAGGCGCCGGCCGGTGTCGGGCTGGACCAACCTGGTGTTCCTGGGCTCGCTCGGCTTCACGTTTTATTGCTTCTTCGCTGTACACAAGCTCTCATTGCCAATCACTCTAACGATCTCGGTGGCATTGCTGCTGATCAGGATCCTCGCCGAACAGCTCGCCGACAAAAGCCCGGACTAATAAGACCGCGTTACAATGCGGAGCGATGAACACTCGTTTCCGCGCCGAACAAGTGGGCAGCCTGCTGCGGCCTCCCGAGTTGCTGGCAGCACGCTCCGCGCGGGCCGCGGGCGAGATCACAATTGAGGATCTTCGCGCGCGGGAGGACCGGGCCATCCTGGCCGCGCTCGCGAAGCAGCGGGCGATCGGGCTCGACATCTATTCGGACGGCGAGCTGCGGCGCGGCTCCTGGCTTACCGATATGGCCGATGCAGTGGACGGGTTCGTCAGCGAGAAGGTCACTCTCGACTGGAAGGGGCCCGGAGGCGGTCCGGAAGGCAGCACGGCGCAGGCTGCCGGAGCAAAGCTCCGCAAAATTCGCAAGCTCACCAGCCACGAGCTTCCGCTGTTGAAGCAAGCGGCCGGCGGGCCTTTCAAGATCACGCTGCCCGCTCCATCCAACTTTGTCGTGGCCAGCTACAAGGCGGGCGTTACCGATGCCTTTTATCCCACGCACGCCGATCTGCTGCGCGATCTGGTGGACATCGTCCGCGACGAAGTGCGGTGGTTGGTGTCGGAAGGGGTACGCTACATCCAGCTCGACGCGCCATACTATTCGCACTATCTAGATCCGCGGCAGCGCGATCGGATGCGGGCGGCAGGCATCAACCCGAGCAAGGAACTGGTGAACGCCATCGCCGGGGACAACGCCACGTTGAAGGAGGTCCCGCGCGGCAAGGTAACCGTGGCGCTGCATATCTGCCGCGGAAATAGCCGCAGCCGCTGGTACTCGGAAGGCGGCTATGAAGCGATCGCTGAGGAATTGTTTCCCCGGCTGGACGTGGATGCGTTCTTGCTGGAATACGACAGCGATCGCGCGGGCGGATTCGAGCCGCTGCGGCTGGTCCCGCGCGGGAAGATGGTGGTGCTGGGTTTGGTTACCACCAAAGAGCCCAAGCTCGAGTCGCAAAGTGCGTTGCTCCGGCGCATCGACGAAGCGGCGCGTTACGTTCCACTAGAAAACCTGGCACTGAGTCCGCAGTGCGGCTTCGCGTCGGTAGCGGCGGGTAATCTGCTATCGATCGACGATCAGTGGCGCAAGCTGGAGCTGGTGGTGGAAACGGCGCGGAAGGTTTGGGGCCAACCGTAAGTCAGTCGTGTGGGGCGGACGCCATCGTCCGCGCCGGACCCCTGGTCCGGGGTTTGCCATCACACAAGAAACAGAGTCCGATGGGGGCGTCGGACGCGGTCCAGGGGGACCCCCACATAAGCGTTTCTGCCTGCACCCAATTCTCCCAGAACGTCGTTCCCGGACCGCGAGTGGCACAAGTCACTATTAGCCGACAATACATCCGCGTGGATCAGCAGAACCGGTCAGGAACCTGGAGGCCGAACAAACATCGCCTTACTTCAGCGACAGAGTTTTGCAACGGTGCCGACTATACCCTAATTGAGGCCCGCATCTTGCAATTGACTCTTGCAACGTGCGAGCCTAATGTTTACAAGCCTTTCCGCGATGATGCAAAACTACCCTTTTCGAGACAACTCGTCAGGGACGTTAGGGTTTCTCCGGTGCCGTGTTGAAGCAAGTGAACATTCTGAGAAACCCACAGCTATGTTCACTTCCGGGGCGCGCTCGCCGGAGGGAGGGTTCAACGCCCGCGCACATGCTGCCTTTGCATCGTCGGTTAGTTCAATTCTGTCGTCTTGGCATGAAAGGAAGAGTCCTCTTTCGCTCATGTGGCTCAATGCGTAAGCGTTGGCAATATGATGCTTTAAAACTTCGCCGCGTATTGCATCAAAATCACTTGCGAAGCCATTCCATGCACCCATCACAAGCCCAAAATATAGAGATACATCGGTACCATGACCCAAAGGACGGGCTTAGCAATTCGTTGAACAAGTGCGAAGGCACTATAAGAAACCGCAGCTCCCACAGTGAAGTAAAGATCGGCGATGAACCGCGCATTGTTTCGCAACACAAGCACCTCCGCGCCGCTCCACCCGGCTTGATTTGCCGCCATTGTCCCTATCACCAACGCTCCGGCAACAAGCGGAATCTTCCAAACCAACGGTGGAGTCTTCAACTGGGCTTCCCCCCTCGCTAGAGCTGGTCGTAGTCTGGTTCGTCTTTATTTGGCTTATCTAGTTGGTCCAAGACGGCGTCCGCGTCGGTCTTCGGGTCGGCGGCGTTGGTCTGGGAATCGCGTTCATGGCTGTCCTCGGCATCCTTTAGAGTTTGCTCGTAAGTAGGTGGTTTCTTGTTTGTGGGTTCCATCACATACTGAGGTGGACCCCATCGTTTGGACAAAAAATCGGGCGTCCTTAGATGGTGTGGCGGGCTGACCAAGAGGGCGGCCGTGAGGCCGCCATCCATTCCGGGCTTGAATCGGCGCTCGGGTCGCATCCCTGCGTTGCCCTACCCTCCTATCAAGCCTTTCGATTGTACGGCAGGTGCCGTTTGCAGTAAAGCGAAAAACATCCATTCTGGAAAACGAAAGCGATAAATCCCAGGGGGTTTGGGGGACAGCGTCCCCC
>Ga0302326_10020056_pt1 | contig 13779 bp, 13 predicted proteins | sample Palsa_T0_3_FD_202264 | JGI IMG/M metagenome (GOLD analysis project Ga0302326, IMG submission 202264) | Peat permafrost microbial communities from Stordalen Mire near Abisko, Sweden - Palsa_T0_3 | ecosystem: Environmental > Terrestrial > Soil > Palsa > Peat permafrost | place: Sweden: Abisko... | reverse complement strand
CTATGGCCTGACCGTCAACGGCGATCCCACCGGCGGCAGCCTCTTCTATGAAAGCGACAATACCCCGCTCGCGCAGAAAGGTGTTCCGGCGCCTACCTACAGCCTCGGGATGCGCGCGTTTGACAGCACCATAACCAACCGCTATCACCGGCTGAGCGACGAGGCCACCAATATGGACCTCCACTATGTCTTAAAATTCATCCGCGCCTATATCCTTGCTGCAAAATATATCGCCGACGCCGATGCCCAGCCCCGCTGGACCAAGGGCGACGAATTCGAAAAAGCGTGGCTCTCCCTGTATCCGCAATAGCCGGGCGCTCTCATCTCACCATAATCTCCCGGGTATATATATCCGCTCCTCCGTCCCTTGCCACCCGTAAAATATAAACGCCCGCCGCCAACCCAACCGGTACTTCCCACTGATCCACCTGCCCCTTCCCGGCCACCTCCAACATCCGCAGCTGTATCAACGCGCCACTGATATTCACCAAGCTCAGCTGATATTTCCCCGGCTCCATCTGCCACGCAAGCTGCAAGGCGGTGCCCCGCGCAACCGGGTTGGGGTAAAGAGTCAGCTCATTTTTTGGGCGGAATATATTCAACGCCGACAGCGTATCCACCACCGCCTGTTTCAGAATATCCGTCACGGTGTCGATCGGCTTCCTTTTCACGCACTGTCCAACTGAGATCCCACCCGCATATGCCACTATCTCGCGCTGCGGCAGAGGCTGAATGACCGATGGCGCCGTCACCGGCATCGTATCCGCCGGATCCGCAACAGAATCCATCTTGACCAACGCCGGCAACCGCACCTGCGGCGAATCCCGCTCCCGCGGTGACACCATAGCCACAGCCCCCATTTCTACCCGTCCGGTATCCAGCTTGATCTCAATATCTCCATTTATTACTGGAACCGAATATATCGTCTTCGGCTCCACGATCATAATCCCCCCCAACTCCTCACCCGTATCCTCCTTCACCCCGCTTACCTCCACCGGCGGCTTTACCGGCCGCCTGCTCTCCGAACCCTTACTCACCATCACCAGGCCGGCGAGCACCCAGCGCCAACCCGACCATCCATTTCGCTGTACCGGCGCAGGCGCCAGCTTCCGGCCCAGTTGATCCGGCATCAGCCGTCCGCAAATATTGGAAGGCCGCGGAGTCCCGGTAGAAGGGCCCTTAGTAACATACCGGATGATCTCTTCATCGCTCATCTCCGTAAAATCCACCACCGTCTTACAACAGTGCGCGCAATGCCGGCCTTTTTCCGCCGGTTGCATATGCTCCCAATCCTCCCCGCAGGGAGTTGGAATCCGAAGTTGTATAGATTCCTTCATATAGCATTTTGCTATAGAGATGCGAAATGGAAAAAATTACACACCGGCGAATCACCCCTCCGACCTCAAACTTTCCACTGGATTCGCCCTCGCCGCCCGCAGAGCATGACACCCAATCGTGAGCGCACCGATACCCACGGCGATCCCCCCTGCGCCCAGCAGCATCCACCATTCGATGGTAACGCGATAAGCAAAGTCCTGCAGCCAGCTATGCATCACCCACCACGCAACCGGCGAGGCGATCAGCAACGCGAGACCGATGATCAACAGATACCTGCGCGACAACAACAAAACGATATTACCCGTTCCGGCGCCCAGGACTTTACGGACTCCCACCTCCTTGACCCGCTGCCGGGTAAAGACCGCGATAAGCCCGAAAAGACCCATGGCAGCAATCACCACCGTCAGCATGGCCACATAATCGGTGGCGCTCAGGATACCCTCGAGGAAAGCATACTGATGGTCTACCCGATCAGCGAGATATTCATAGCTAAAAGGCCGGCGCGCCGGCATATCGTGGAAGCCCTTCTCCACGCGCGAGATCACCTCCGCCTCATGCCCGGGCTCGACCCGGATGCTGAGATAGCGATAGCCCAGCTGCTGATGCCCGCCACTGGTATGGATCAGCGGCTGTATATCCCGGGAAAGATCCCCATAATGGAAGTCATCCATAACGCCAATCACCGTCAGCACAGTGTTATCACCCTTGGTCCGCAGCCGGCGGCCGACAGCATTCTTCCAGCCCAGCTCCTCCTCTGCGCGATGATTGATAATGACCATATTGTTGTTGAGACTGTCGTGGATGCCGTCGAAATTACGCCCTTCCAGCAGCCGGATCCGGAAGGTCGGCAGCATGCCGTCATCCGTCGTCCCCTGCCGCATGCTCACGACCCGGTTGGTCGCGGGATCATAAAAGTCGTTGTAGTTTTCATCATACCGGGTGGGGATAGTATAGCTGCTTGAAAAGCTTTCAATAGCGGGGTCCTGTCGCATGTCATTCAGCAGCGCGTCATATCGCGCCCCGGCCGTCTTAGGATCCCGATAGGCGAGATCGAGGGGTATCACCAGCACATGGTCTTTGTCAAAACCAAGCGTCGCCGTCTTCATATGCTTGATCTGGCTGTGAAGGATGATCGACACGCCGATAAAGATGGTCGCCAGCACAAACTGCAGCGTGATAAAAGCATTTCTGACAAAATGCTTTTCGTGACGCCGGACGATCCGCGACTTGATTGCATCGGCCGGCCGCAGCGAGCCGAAATGGAAGCCCGGGATGCTGCCGGCCAGTACAACGATCACCAATCCTGCGAAAATGAAGAAGCCCACGAGCGGGTAGTCATGATGAATATTGACCGCGATCGCGCCAAAATGATCCCGGAGGATATCGTTGATCGCCGGCAGCAGCAGCATACGGAAGATCCCGAAGGCCAGCAGCAGCGAAGCAAAGACGATCATCGCATTCTCCAGCACAAACTGCAGGATGATATGGCCGCGGCCGCTACCCATCATTTTCCGGACAGCCATTTCTTTCTGCCGGCTGAGCAGCGTGGCGGCATTCAGATTGAGAAGATTGGCGATCACCACCAGCAGGATGAAAATGATCGTCCCCACCTGTCCCTTGACGAGGACCATGGTGAGACTGCCCGACTCTTCCTGTACATAGCGCGTATAGGGTACCAGGAAGGGTCTGGCGCCGCGGTGCGCAGGGTCGAATTTTAGCTGCGCCACCTGCGCCAACTGTCCGTTGAGTTTGGCGGTATCGGCGCCCGGGCGAAGAAGAAGATAGTTCTCGGCAAATGTATTGTACCAGTCGGCACCCTGCGCGAAGCCCTGCGCATCGTGCAGCAGCGCCGATGTCAGTAAAACCTGCGGGCGGATGGTGGTGTTGGTGGGAACGGGTTGCAGGACGGCGGTAACGGTCGCCGCAATGGTATCGTCCACCCTCAGGCTCCTGCCCTGCGCGGCTGCGGCGGACCCGAATAGCTTTTCCGCCATCTCATGACTGAGAACGACACTATATTTATCCAGGAGCGCCGTCGCGGGGTCGCCCGTTTCGAGGGGGAAGCTGAACACCCGGAAAAAACCCGTGTCCACAAACCAGGTGGCGTCTTGAAACTCCTTATCTCCCGCCTTCAGCCAGGGCCAATACCAGCCCTGGAGATGCGTACCCGTCTGGATCTCCGGGCAGGCCGCCAGCGCCGAATAAAGGAAGGGGTAGGGCGTCGCCGTAAATTCCCGGCCGTCGGCCATATGCATCTTCACATAATAGAGCCGCGCCTTGTTTTCGAATTGCCCGTTGGCGGTCAGGTACTGGTAGAGCAGAACGACCATCACCATGATGGCCGACAGTCCCAGGCTCAGCCCGATGACATTGATCACCGAGAAGCTGCGAAAACGCAACAGGCTGCGCAGGCCATTGCGGAAGTATATCTTTAACATAAATGGAGTATTAAAAAATGTACGTGTGAATCCTTTCTAATGTTACAAAATTTTTTTAATTTTCAGCATAACCCCCTTTGTGAAAAAGCGACTGTTAGCCATTCTCTTTATCTGACATTCCCTTGCCGGCCACGCGCACTCATAATGCTATTTTACTGCTTTTTATCCTTATTTCAAAGTCCCATGGCCCAGTCGGGGCTTCTCCAATTTTTTCTTTACATTCATCCCATGACACCCGCCCAAGCTCTCGCGCTGATCAACGCCCCCACTCTCCGCCTTCCCCAACCTACCCGCCGGGCTGACCTCGGCTGTGGAAGCGTATACCAAAAGATTTCCGGATCGATGGATATTCTTCAGAGATGAAATTAAGGTTCTCAGTATTTAATTCACCGCTCGTCCTGCGCGTAAGTGTCCTTCCCGCAAAACCATGCGCCAAAAGTTCGCAAAATGCGAACTCGCCCCCGCAATTTCGATATCTTCCTCGGAACCGTCCGATGTTTCGGCAAGGCTCAATGCCGGTTTAGCGTAACCTTTCGCCAAAACTCGCCGCCGGGCGTAAGAAAAAAGGGAGACTCGATGATAAGGGTTTGGACCGAAAGACCCATGCCATTACTGGCCGTCAGGCTTGTAAGGGTGCTGGTGTCGGGTACACCATTAATAATAAGCCCAAAGTCGCTGATAATAATGCTGCTATCTGTCACCATCCTATACGTGAGGGTATCCTGCACAGCCCCTTCATCAATGTATACATAACCATTGGTGCTGAAGTCGAAATAGTCGCCGGCCACTCCGGTATAATCTACCGGATGATTTCCCGATCCTACCCCCCAATAGGTCGAATCGCTTACCAGATTCCACTTGCCGGTGATGCCGGACGATTCATCTTCATCTGATGACACAGCTGTCTTATGGCAAGCCGTCAAATACAGAAGGACGGCGAGAAAAGCCAGCTTTCCTGAGGGATGTTTCATACCGTGTTTTTTCTTATAACAACAAAACAAAGGCTAACGTTGCATGCGGGAGTATTTCGTATATTTAAATGGGGCCGCTCCCCCGCCCTAAAAATCACGCACATGAGAAAAATAATCAAAAGAGTGTTGTACACGCTCCTATTTCTGGTGGTGGCTGTAGTCATTTTTGGAATGATCTTAGCGTGGCTTCCAACGGCATGGAAAATACAAAATAAGGGGATCACGCCGGAGCAGGCTGCTATATTGAGGCAGAACTATACAGGCCCGCATGAGCAGTTTACTACATCAGACGGGGTAACCCTTTTTCTGCGGCGGTGGAACCCGGATACGCTTGTTCCGGCAAAAAAAGACATTGCCGTATTGATTTTCCATGGCTTTACGGCCTATAGCGGCCCGTATAGTATGGCTGGCGAACCGATATCGGCCGGCGGCTATACCGTCTTTGGCCTGGATTACAGAGGGCATGGTTTATCGGATGGCAACAGGGGCGATACTCCCGGTAAAGACAGATTTATTGCAGATTTGGCGGAATCTGTAAAATATATCAAAGGGCTCGGCTTTAAAAAGGTGGTTATCCTGGGACATAGCCTGGGAGTGGCCTCTGCGATATGTGCAGCAGATGCGGTGCCCAATGAGATTTCGGGATTAATATTGCTGTCAGGCGCTTATGAGGGCAGAAAGGGGCTGACTAAACCGCCTACCCTCTATCAAAAAACCAAGATCCTGGCCAGTTCTATTTTCCGCCCTTCGTATCAGTCCGTAGAATATTACAGAGACGGCATGACTGTTTCGAAAGATACGCTGTTCAATTTCAGATATACGCTGCGATTTCTCACCATGATGGATGTGAAAAAACTCCGGCTTCCAAAAGACTTAAATATCCCGGTATTGGTGGGCGTTGGCGATAAAGATGAACTATTTGAGATCGATAAAGTGAAGGACTTCTATAATTTAATACCCGGCGACAAAAAGGAGTTTTTCGTGATGAAAAATGCCACCCATGCAAAAATACCCCTTGAAAGCTGGGAAGAGATTGTGGCCTGGTTAAATAAAACCTTTTTATAGGGAAATGGCCGCCCACCCTCACCGCGACTGCTGCACCAGCCAGTCCGTCAACTCCGATTTGTCGACCAGATCCCAGGTAGCGCTCTGCGGTCTTAAATTGTTATTTTGCTTATCGTTGGTGTTACTATGAAATACGATAAGCTCCGCCGTTTTATTGCCAACCAGCTTTTGCTCATTTATAAATCCGGACATGTCGGGATAATTGCTGTCGTACACCCCCTTCCCCGGCGCGGAAAACCAATACCGGATATCCGCATAGGTATATGCGCGGATCGACAGGCCTTCATAAAGTTGAACAGATTGGTGATCAGGTTGCCTTCAAAAATGTTTTGCAACAGGTTATCCACATCGACCATCGAATCATCGGTGAAATAGAGATCCAGCGGCACCCCGGTCGAAATAATAAGAAAAGCCATCCCTTTCTTCAGGGCCTCCTGCCTCAAGGTCACGTATTTAAGCGAATCCCTGCCATGAAGCCTGCTGTCTTCCAGCGTGACGATCGTTCCAACCGGATTCTCCCCATCGGATGATGTTTTATTCATGCAGGGCCGCCAGCAGCGGATGGCTGACCAGCCGGTATTCGGGAACCGGGATGCTCTCCGGGACAGTGCTGCCCGGGTATTGGAAGAGAACGATACAACGGTGTTCCTCCGGATGATAGCTTTGCACAATGGCCGAGCCCGCTGGCTTATGCATGGTATCGAGTACCATAACTTGCTGGCCGGGGGAGAACTTCATATGACCGGGAGAGAACTTCATGGCATTAAAATAGATTTTTTCAAGTGATCGAACAAGAAGAGTTATGAACAACTGTGCATATTGGGGAAATTTTAACTCGCCGGTGGGGACGAGTGCGAAGGCCGGCAGCGGCGGACGATCCCGAAGGCCCGCGGCAGCAGACGATCCCAAAGGCCGGCGGCGGCCCTATGACCCTGCGCGCTTCATCCGCCATGCGGCCCAGGCGCAGACAGGCAGTATAAAAACGGTGAGAAAGATAATAAAGAGCAACCAGTTATCCATAACGATCCGCGCTACCAAGGCAAAGCCGATGGCATAAGCCAATACGACGGCAATCGTCAAAAATGCATACATCAATCCTATATATACATGATTTTTCTTATCACACATGATCTGCTTGCCGGCCATTCTTCCCAAAAAAAAGAGCGCAAGGAACATGATCAGCATCAGACTAAGAAAAAAGCCATCCACTTGCGCCCGGAGAAAAGACAGGATGCCATTCGAAACGTCCCCCCTTGTCTCAACAAACAAGGCAAATAGCTCAAAAAGCAGAAAGGCAAATAAAAACGCCGCCGCCGCCTTTTTCCCGCCTGTTTCCTGTGCCCGCTTCAATCGGGTAGTCATATCTTTTTTTCAAAAATTAATTTATTTCCGCCATTCAACCCAATATTTTCTTTCCCGCTGAAAATCGTTTACCGGCTACGCCGCCCTCGCCGCCATCCCGATGGCCAAGCCAGCCGCTTGCCGGATGCCAACTTACATATTAACAAATTGCCTAACCTGTTCACTTCCGATATTTCTCCAAAAAACGCTGTCCGGTTTTGGACAACGAGCCTTACCTTAGGGTTGCAAAACCGAATGAACGACACCTTAAAATACCTCATCGTCGAAGACGATGAGATCGATCGCATCAGCGTCGAAACGGAAGCGGATAAATTTCCTTTTCTGAAAAAAATAGCCTCCTGCTCCCATGCGCTGGAAGCGGTCGAACTCATCTCCCGATACCACCCCGACGTCCTCTTCCTCGACATCGAAATGCCCGGCATGAACGGCTTACAGCTGGTGAAAATGCTGACCGCCCGGGAACTGTTGCCGGTCTTTATCACCTCCCATCCCGAATTCGCCCTCGCCAGCTATGACATAGACGCATTCGACTACCTGCTAAAACCACTGACCGCCGACCGGTTTGCCCGATGCGCCCTCCGGCTGCGCGACTTTAACGAACTGCGGACAAAGGCATTCGCGTTTGAAAAAGACCAGGAATCGGGCGTCCTCCTCATCAAACAAGGCCACGAAAAATGCAAACTGCAATTACAGGATATCCTCTATGTCGAAGCCATGAAAGATTATACCCGAATCGTCGTGCCGGGCAAACAATACCTCGTGCTGACCACGCTAAGCGCCATGCAGGAGAAACTGCCCCCCGAAAAATTTGTCCGTATTCATCGCAGCTATATTGTTCGCGTCGATAAGATCGTCCGTGTAAAAAGCAATAAAATATACCTGCCGGATGCCGAACTGCCCGTTGGTAAAATATACCGGAACGTGCTGAAAGACATCCTCTAGATTCATCGACACCAAATACTACCCGACACCAAATACTACTCAACCGGGTAGTGTAAAATCAGGGATCCGCCGACCATTTGCCGGACTCGATGCAAGGACCGTCAGCGGAGTTTATTGAAACTTCCCTAACTTCATCTGAATAAAAATCCCTTTTGAAATATTACTGATTTTTGTCTGCTCCAGCTTCTCCGCCCGGGCACAGGAAAACTATGTCTTTCAGCACGTGACACCCGATGACGGCCTGATGCCGGGCGCCAAAATGACGGTTTACCAGGACAAGGAAGGGTTTTATTGGTTTGCATCGGTTAACGGCCTTCAGCGCTATGACGGGAAGAACTTCATTACCTATCCCTATAAGTATAGCGGCAATGTCCCTGTCCGCGGAGAATGGGTAGCATCGCCCGTGGAGGACCGGCAAGGCAATATCTGGATTTTGAATGAAGAGGGCATCAACATTCTAAACCGGACGGAAGGCAGCTTTGAACGCCTGTATGTGCAGGAGACCCGGGATAGCCTGGTCAGCGATATTGCCGGCATTTTCAAGGATAACCAGGAACGGATCTGGATCCTGACCAGCAGGAATATATACCGGTTCGACTATGCCACCCGAAAGCCGGTGTTCTTCATGAAGGCTATAAAAGACGGAGCGTCGGGAATGTTCGACCCGGTCTACGACAGCGCCAGGAACGGCCTATGGGTGATGCAGATGGACAGCTTCAGAAGGATCATGTTCATCGATCTCGCAAGGAAAACAATGACCTGTCCGGTCTATCGCTCTGCCGACTCCCTGCTCGGACACCTCAACCCGATAGCCTGCTTTTATCTCGATAAAACCGGCCATTTATGGCTTGCGAACTATTTGGGAGATATCTGCGAATACGATTCCTACACAAAGCAGGGCGTCTCCCTGCGACCCCCGTTCGGACCGAACAGACAAGGAACTACCTCTCCGAATTCCGCGGTACAATCTATCGCCGACGATGGCCATGGGACGGTCTGGATGGGAGGCGACTATTATATGGGTGTCGTTGGATACAATAAACGACAGCATTCCTTTTCTGTCCTTCACCAGGACAATGGTTCGGAATTCGGATTGCATTTCACCGAAGACGTCCATTGCATTTATACCGATCGGGAAGGCAATATCTGGGTGGGGACAGACCTGGGTTTCAATATTTTCAACCCCGCCAGACAGCAATTTCATTACCTCCTGCCGCACCCGCCGGATAGCCTCAGTCAATTCAGCACAGATGTCACTTCCATTTATCAAAGCAGGACGGGCGATATCTGGATCGGCACCTGGGGAGCGGGCATCTTCAGGTATGATTCCAACTTCAATTTCATCAGAACCTACACGCACCGTAAAGACGATCCCTCCTCGCTGGGTGAACCCCTCAATAAAGCGTGGTGCTTCACAGAAGACTCAGCCGGCCGGCTTTGGATCGGCTGTCAATACGGTATGCTATCGGTACTGGACCCCAAACTGGGGAAGTTTGAAAACACGCGCATTCCTGAATTCAAAGGCCGCACGATCATGCATATCGCCAGCGACAGTAACAAGAATATCTGGTTCGGGCTATTCGGCTACCAGATCGGCCGTTCTGCGGCGAACGCCGGTAAAATGACGCCAGTCGGCCGCCTCAACCGGCAACCATTGACGCAGCTTTCCCCAATAACAGGATTGACGGCAGAAACCCGAAGCGATTTGTGGTGGGGTAATGGCATCGACGGGTTTCAGCAGCACCCTCCCAGCCATGGGTCCGTCCGGAACCCGGCTTCCCTGCCGGCACATGTTTCCTCACTGTGTGCAGCAAATGATTCATTACTGGTGGGCACCGTCGCGGGAAAGGGAATCTTTGTACTGAATCAGGCCAACGCCCTGACCCACTTTTATAACATTGCCGGAGGTCTTGCTTTCCATTTCATTTTCGGAGCGCTGATGGACGGCCCCAACTCTCTCTGGATCTTTGCAGACGGTGGTCTCAGTCACCTGAACCTGAACACCGGGGCGATTTCTATTCCTACGCTCGCCGAAGGAATAAGAGACCGCGAACTCGAAGGGCCATATTGCCGCCTGAGAAACGGAACCATTCTTTTCGCCGCAAAAACAGGTGTGATCTACTTTAACCCGCAAACCATCCGAAACAAACCACCCCCGCCGGATGTACGCATCACCGGTGTCCGGGCAGGTGAGTACCCGATACCGGCTGATTCACTGGGCCCCAATACCCCCCTCAGCCTGACAGCCGGGCAAAACCGGCTGACGATCGATTATGCCTCCCTTTCATTTGAAGGAAGAAAGACCGATCAATATTATTACCAGCTGGAAGGCATCGATAGGAACTGGATCGCCGCAGGCACCGGCAGGACCGTCACCTATGCCAATCTTTCCCCGGGCTGGTACCTGTTCAAAGTAAAGTCCCGAAACGCCGATGGCATCGGGACCAACCACCTTACTACCCTAACCGTCCACATCTACCCTCCCTGGTGGAAGACCTGGTGGGCCTATGCCCTTTACCTGCTTTCTACCGCATTCATCATTTATACCGTCATTGACTACCGCAGACGAAACAGATCGCACCTTTCAGCCGTCCGTCAAAAAATCGCCGCCGACCTGCATGACGATATCGGCTCGACCTTGAACAGCATATCGGTATACAGCGAAGTCGCCGCGTTGCAATTCGAAGCCAATCCCGCCAACGCGAAACAGCTGCTCCACAAAATGGGCGGCGCCTCCAGACAAATGATAGAAACCATGAATGATATCGTCTGGGCCATCAATCCGCTGAATGATCAATTCGAAAATGTGATCCTGCGTATGCAATACTTCGCTGGGGAGCTCCTTTCCGGAAAAGATATTTTACTTCAATTCGACGTCGATACGGCCGCGAAAAACATAAAGCTTACCATGGAAAAAAGGAAAAACATCTATCTCATCTTTAAAGAGGCGGTAAACAATGCCTTCAAATATTCGCACGCAAAAATGGTCAGTTTATCGATCGCAGTCCGTTCGAACTGCCTGTTAATGACCATATCGGACGACGGCGCCGGTTTCGATCCATCCGGGGCCACCGGGCAAGGGAACGGGCTAAACAATATGAAATTGCGCGCCCGGGAAATCCACGCACAGATCGAGATCATTTCACGGTCGCGGGAGGGTACGAAGATCGAATTGAAGATCCCCCTGAAATAGCAGCGAAACTGCCCCTTAGGGTAGTACCACCTGTTGTAAAACAACTAATTTTGATCCGCATGGAAAATGATATAACCGTCGCTATATTTGAGGATAATTACCTGCTTCGGGACGGGTACTATCAGCTGATCAACGGCACTCCCGGCTTCGCCTGTGTAGGCGCCTATGAAAGCGCGTCCGATCTCTTCTTTAAGATCAAACATTCCCAGCCATCCGTCGTCCTCATGGATATCGACCTCCCCGGTATCGACGGCATCGAGGCAACCGCTGTCATCAAAGCCAACTTCCCGGCAATCCACATCGTGATGCAAACCGTATTTGAAGACGATGACAAACTGTTCCGGGCAATCCAGGCCGGCGCCGAAGGATATATCCTGAAAAAGACGCCACCTGCTAAAATACTGGAGGCAATCGCGGAAGTTCATAGCGGCGGCGCTCCCATGACCCCCAGCATCGCCGCAAGAACCTTGCAGCTCTTCCGCTCCGGTATCAAACCCGCTTCGGACAAAACCGACACGAATCTCAACCCCCGCCAGAAAGAAATCCTCGAGTCCATCGTCAACGGCATGAGCTACCGGCTTATAGCAGAAAAATATTTCATCTCCGTCGAAACGGTCCGCTACCATGTAAAGAATATCTACGAGATCCTCCAGGTCCATTCCCGTTTTGAACTGATGGCAAAACGGAGCAAACCCTGAACTACATATCCGGGTAGTCGGATTCAAGGGTATATGCCCTAGGTTTGTAGCAGGTTTTTACGCTAAATACTTCCTTCGTATGAGCGCTGCTTCCCCCGATAAAATAGCTTTGGCCTGTCTGGCATTTGTCGCATTTACGGCCTTCTCAGCCCCTGGCTTTGCACAAACGCGCGAGGCCGCTCTCCCCGGCAAACCTTCAGCACTCTTCTCCGCCATCCGGTCCGGCAGCAGCGATTCACTGGCGGCACAACTGGACAAAGGCGCAGATCCCAATGACTCCCTGCAGGGCTATTCCGCACTCATGGCAGCGGCCCTCAGCGGATCTCCCGCACAAATGCGCCTGCTGATCGACCATGGCGCGCGCATAAATTATGTCAACGCCAGCGGCATCTCCGCCCTGTGGCTGGCCGTTCCCGACCGGGAAAAGACAAGCCTGCTGCTGGATCACGGCGCCGACCCCAATTTGAAAGTCGAAGGGTATGGCATTTTAGTAAAGCTTGCCGCCATCCCCGGCACCGTCGACTTGTTCCGGCTGCTGATCGGCAAAGGAGCCGGCCTGAAAAAAAGCGCGACCGATAACTATCTCGTCTTCAATGCGGCATCTTCGGGCGACACGGCCATTTTGGGTTTTCTCCTTCGAAGCGGGCTTTCCCCAAACGATACGGTATCCTTCGGCGACTGCCCGATAGATGCCGCACTGAACTATCGCAGTTTTGCAACGCTAAAAATGTTGGTGGATAGCGGAGCTGACGTAAATTTCCACTCGATGACGATTACCACCCTGCCGGCTTTGATCGGGTTCACCCCGCTGATGACCGCCGCCCTGTATAACGACAAACCTTCCTTTCTCTACCTTCTGCAGCATGGCGCCAATCCGAATCTGAAAAACAAAAGCGGTCTTACCGCGTTGATGCTGCTGGAACAGTCCGAAGTGGACGACCCCGAAATGACGCTTGCCTTGCTGAAAGCCGGCGCGGCTCCATCGGATAAAACGCCCGACGGATCAGACGCCTTGTCTTTCGCCTTAAAAAAAGGGAATACCGAATCGGTAGCCATACTAAAAAACTATGCTGCAAAATAAACACTATACCGCCATCGCCCTTCTGTTTGGTACGGTCGTCCTGTTAAGCACCGGTGTTTCCTGGATGAACAAGCCCCCCGCGACCGACCAAAAACAAATCCAACGCTCGGTAACCAGGGGCCTTGCCCTGTTGCAAAAGAGCGGATACAAATTCATAGAACGGAATAAAGTGCATTGTGCCTCCTGCCATCACAACAGCCTGACGTCGATGGCCGCCGGCCTGGCAAAACAAAAAGGAGTGCCGGTCATCGATTCGTTCGCCATCCACCGGGTAAACGCAATGGATTTGTCCATACGCGGAGCATGCAACCCTAACCTGATCAACGAATTTCTCCCGGTTACCTTCGCAACACCTTATTTTTTGCTTGGCTTGGATGCGGAGAAGTATCCGCCTGACTTTGCTACCGATATCTCCGTCGATTACCTGATCAGCCAGGCTAAACCTGACGGTTCCTTCCTGGCCGAATCCGGCCGGCCGCCACTGGAAACCGGCGACATCCATTTAACAGCATTGGCCATCCGGGCCATACAGCTATATGCCTCCCGCGCAAAAAGCGTCCAGGTAAGTAAACTAACCGAAAAGACCAGGTATTGGCTGGAAAATAAAAATACCCCGGAGCAGCAGGAACTTGCTTTCCAACTGCTGGGCATGCATTGGTGCGCCAGCGATCAGAATCAAAAACTAACAGTG
>Ga0302326_10020054_pt1 | contig 13779 bp, 13 predicted proteins | sample Palsa_T0_3_FD_202264 | JGI IMG/M metagenome (GOLD analysis project Ga0302326, IMG submission 202264) | Peat permafrost microbial communities from Stordalen Mire near Abisko, Sweden - Palsa_T0_3 | ecosystem: Environmental > Terrestrial > Soil > Palsa > Peat permafrost | place: Sweden: Abisko... | reverse complement strand
AGCCCGTGACCTGCACTTCGTAACCTTCAGCTGTTACCACCGGCAGCCGCTGTTGCACTCGGCGCGCGCCAAGCGGATGTTCGAGCTAGCGTTGGAACAAACGCGCCGGCAATACGGCTTCTGGGTAACCGGCTACGTCATCATGCCCGAGCACGTACATCTGCTGATGAGCGAGCCAGACCGAGCTACGCTGGCCGTGGCGCTACAGGCGCTGAAGCAATCGATGGCTCGCAGACTGATCGGCAACCAGGAACACTTCTGGCAGGCGCGTTACTACGACTTCAATGTGTATACCAGGAAGAAGCGGGTGGAAAAACTGAGGTACATGCATCGCAACCCGGTCAAACGAGGATTGGTCCAAGAGCCGCAAGACTGGCCTTGGAGTAGTTTTCGTCACTACCTCACGGGAGAAGAGGGTGTGGTGGAAATTGAGTCAGAATGGACGGGAACCAAGCGGGAGCGGATGGGCATGTCACTGCGGGTGAAGCTGGTCGGGATGCCTGTCACCTTTGGCTTTTGCGAGGAGAAGCCCCACCCGAGCAAACGAAGCTCGGATGGGGCACCCGCACCCTCACGATGGCAGGCTGGGCCACCCGCCCCACGCGAATAGCTCAATCGCCCTTCTCCAGCGCCAGGTCCTCAGCAGCGTTCTTGTCGGTATCTTCCAGGTCGGCCAGCAATCCTGAATCGGTTAGGTCGAGCGGGCGCGAGTTCTTCCAATCCTGATGCACAATCGAATGCAGACGGTCCATGACCTCCTGGTCGCGGACTTCGATGGCCAGCTCGCGCCGGCTGTCGAAACTTCCCGGGGCCAGATTGATGGAGCCGATGATGGCCCGCACGCCGTCGGCAAACAACAGCTTCGCGTGCAGCTTCAGTCCCTTGAGCTTGTGCACCTTGATCCCCACGTCATCCATGATGCGCATGCCGCCCACCGCTTCCACCAGCTTTTCCTTCTTCAATTTGTGTGGCGGCCGCGCCAGCACATGAACTTTCACGCCGCGCCCGTTGGCCCGCACCAGCCGCTCAATGATCACCGGGTCCTGATAGCGCTCGTTCTGCACCCACAGGGAATGCTTGGCCTCGTCGATAAATTGCCCAATCCGCTGCCGCCCATTGCCAATGCACCAGATCAAGTGGGAATGATCGCCTGGCTCCCAACTCTTCCGCTCCCAATCGGCGTCGAAGCATTCCATCACTTCGTTCACCTCATGGCCGTGCGAAGTCACCACCGCGTAATCGCGCGTCTCGGTCAGGTTCTTGGTCTCCCAGTTCAGCGACTGGATGAATGCGGCCTCGTCGTCCACCACCATCGACTTCTCGTGGGTCACGTCGAACGCCGGATTGCTGTCGATTACCTCGATACCCGCGTCGGTCAGGAGCTTGCGCACATCGGCATTTTCCTTCTCGCCGCTGCGGCGCGCCGGGTTCAGCATGATCCGCACCTTCACGCCCCGCCGGTGCGCTGCCACTACCGCATGCAGAAGCTGCGGATCGGAGAACAGGAACATCTTGACGCGCAAGGATTTCTTGGCGTGGTTGATGGCATCCAGGATCGGCTTCGACGAATCGTCGGGCATCACAACCAGGTAACGCGACATGTCTTCTCCCTAAGCTATCAGCTGTCAGCCATCAGCTAAAACTCACCTTTGCTTGGCCGAGAGCTGAAAGCTGACGGCTGACAACTCCTATCAGCCTTTCGCCGCGGCCACGTCAAACTGCGTGCGATGCAGATCGGCGTAGATTCCGTTCAGCGCCATCAACTGGTCGTGGTTGCCGCTCTCCGCCACCACTCCGCCGGCGATCACAATAATTTTGTCGGCGTCGCGAATGGTGCTCAAGCGATGGGCAATCGTAATGACAGTGCGGCCTTTCATCAGCCGCTCCAGCGCCTCAATCACCAGCTTCTCCGACTCGCTGTCCAGCGCGGCCGTCGGCTCGTCCAGCAACAGGATCGGGCTGTTGCGCACCATGACGCGGGCAATCCCAATGCGTTGGCGCTGGCCTCCGGAGAGCGTGCACCCACGCTCGCCAACCATGGTGTCGTAGCCCTTCGGCATGCGCGCGATGAACTCGTCCGCATTGGCCAGCTTGGCCGCATCCACAATTTCATCTCGGGTCGCGTTGGGGCGTCCGAACGCGATATTGTCCAAAATGCTCCCGTGGAACAGCACCGTGTCCTGCAATACGTAGCCAATCTGGTCGCGCAGCGGATGCACTTTGTAGTCGCGAACGTCGCGCCCATCGATCTTCACCGTTCCACTCTTCACATCGTAGAAGCGCGGGATCAGGCTGACCACCGTCGACTTGCCGCTACCGGTGGGCCCGACCACACCCACCAGTTGACCGGCCTCGATGGTAAAGTTCACGTCCTTCAGGACCGGCTCATCCTCAAGGTATCCAAACGCAACGTGCTCAAACGCGATATCGCCCTTCAGAAATCGCGGCTCGAACGCGTCCTCGCGTTCCGGAAGGATGGCATCGGTCTGCAATATGGCCTGCACGCGCTCCACTCCTACCGCGGCCTGCGCGATGGCGTTCGTAGTGGTTGCCAGGTCCTTCACCGGCTTAAAAAACTTGCTGAGGTAGGACAAGTACACCGTCAACGCACCAACCGTCATGGCCTCCGCCAGGATCAGCGCCGCGCCTCGCCACAACACGATGGCCGTGCAAAACGCCACGGTGATGGTCACGATAGGCGACAGCATCGACTTCACCCGGCGTGCCTTCAGCGCGGCAGCGACGGTGGCATGGCTGACGTCCGCCAGCGCCTGCTGCTCCATGTCCTGGCGCCCGAAAGCCTTGATCACCTGCATCGACTCCAGCCCCTGCTGCACCACGGCGACGATGTCCGCCTGCTCTTTCCGCACCTCGTGCGTTGCCTTCTTCACCGCCTTCTTGAAGCGCGAGATGAAGAACAGCATGAACGGCGTCACCGCCACCGCGATAAGGGTAAAGTCCCAATTGAGCCAGAACATCAGGCCCAGCATTGAGACGATAGTCAGCATGTCGACCAGGATGTTGAGGGTCGATGAGGAAGCAAAGTCCTGGATGGTCGCGATGTCGGTGGTGATGGTGCTCAGCAGCGTGCCGGTTTCATGGGTGTTGTAGTAGCCCAGCGAAAGCCGCTGCAAGTGATGATAAGTCTTCAGACGCAGATCGTTCGCCACCCACTGGCCGACGCTCTCGGTGTAGTAGTTGTCGATGTAGCTGGCCAGCGCGCCCAGCAAAGCAATGATCACGAACGCCAGAGCTGCCAATCCCGCAACCCGCAATTTGTTGCCGTGCTCCAGCATGGGTCGGACAATCTCGTCCAGACCATGAGGTAGTTTATGACTGCCCACCACGTTGTCGATGATCACCTTCAGCGGCCACGGACTAGCCAGGCTCGAGGCCGTCTCCACCAGCATGGCGAGCAGGATGATCACCAGCTGGCCGCGGTAAGGCCGGAGTAGTTCGCGGATCAGACGTATCATGCCGTGTCTTCCTCGGGAGGCATCTGACAACAAGACGCACTTTGGGCTTTCGCAGTATTGTCGCCTGAAAGCCCCGGTTTGCAAAGATGTTAGTTGCACCTCAGGGACAGACAGCAACCCATCTGATCTAAACTGAAGATCATGCCCAGCGCCTCTGATCGTCTATGCGTTGTACTGGTCGGCGCGAGCAACCCGCTCAATATCGGCGCCGCGGCCCGTGCCATGAGCAACTTCGGTTTCCTTCGCTTGCGGGTGGTCAATCCTTACGATGTGGCTTTTCGCGAGGCGAAGTCCGCCGTCGGAGCTGCATCGCTCTTGGCCAACGCCAAGGAATTCAAGTCGCTTGCTGACGCGGTTGCCGACTGCACCTTAGTGGTCGGGACAAGCGCCGTTCGTCATCGTGAGTTGCAACACCGGCTCCGGCGGTTGGAATACGGCGCGCGGCTTATCCGCAAAGAGCTGGCGACGGGCCGGGTCGCCTTAGTGTTCGGTCCGGAGAGGACGGGCCTCTCCAATGACGATCTTAGCTACTGCCACTGGCTGATGAATATTCCCACCCGCGAGCAGCACATCTCGATGAACCTGGGCCAGGCGGTTGCGGTATGCCTGTACGAATTGGTGCGCGACGCGAAGAAAGCTGCGGCGGCGAAGGAGACAAAAGAGAAGCGCGCCACCGCCGGCGAAGTGGAGCGGATCTCAGACGGGCTGCTGGAAGCGCTACAGCGCAGCGGCTACGTGAAACCAATCGCCGCGACCTCTACCGAGGAACGCGTGCGCCGCATGGTGCGGCGGCTGAGTCTGTCATCCCCCGACGCCGAGCTGTGGCTCGGCATGTTTCGGCAGATTCTGTGGAAGATGAAGGCGGATCCAAAAGGCAAGGAATGAAGAACGTGGTTCCCGGTGGACCACGCCTGCACAGACCGCTGAAAGTCGCGGCTGAAGCCTCCTCAACGCAACCGGCTTTTTTCCTTGTTGCTTTACTTGCTGGCGTACTGGCCCAGGGCACTGCTGTTCCACTTCTCGTGCCACTCATGAATTCGCGCTGGTTCGTGGCGGGTGACGAACGCCATAATGTCGGGCCAGAACTCGTTCAGGATGCGGGCCTGCGCCACTGATCCCAGCCCCGTCAGCGCATTCTCAATCGTTCCCGGCACCGTTTCCCGACGATAAGGAATGTAGGCGTTCGATACCGCGGCCTGCACGAACTCGCTGAGAATCAAAGAGGTATTGATGACGCTGCGCCCGCTGTCGCTGCGCCCAATCAACACGCGGCTGGCGGCGTAGGCCAGGCGGTCGGAGATGTCCGTCTGCTGCGATCGGAAATATCTGGGATCCTGATGCAGCAGCGCCGGCAAGGCAAATGTCCCGAAGAACGACGCGCTTTCCGCTCCGGCAGTTGCGGCTCCCAGCCGCTTGCCATAGCCTGCCATTCCTCCCCCGAAGCTGGGGTAAGCTCCTGTTGCCTGCGCGGTAAGGGAGTCGATGAGCGCTCCGCTCAGGGTATCGAAGGAGTGGGCCCGGCGCACGAACAAGTCGAATTTCTGTCGGCTGGTGAGTGGAACGTAGACAGGCGCGTTGGGAAACGGCTGGCCAGGAACAAAGTTGCGCGCCATTTTCACCATGTTGTCGTGGGTGAACGCGCTTTTGAACGCAGCCGCCGTGAATTGCAGGTGGTCGAAGGCGTTATCGCTCTGCGGCACAGCCAGCACCGGCGGCAGCGCCTGCGTGCACACGCTCTCAGAACCATACGGCATCGCCGCTTCATAGGGTGTAGCATTCGCCGGCAGTCCAAGGGCAGCCGAGGAGAGTTCAAAATCAGCCGGGACAGCAGGTCTGGGGGCCCGCGAAAGTTCTGGAGCTGATCTGGCAATGGCAGGTAACGGCGGCGGCGCCGCACTCGCTAGCACTGCCTGTTGCGCGGCCAGCGGCACACTCCATAATCCCACTGCTATACAAAATGCCGCTCCCGTGTTCATGCCGCACCCGTGGCCGTAATTCGGTTGCCTGCATTATGTATGAAGTGGTGCGATTAGCAAAGGCTGTTCTGCGTATCCCGGAAATTAAGTTTTTTGAATTCGGCAACCGAGGGTGCAAGTTATGCTCCCATTCGAGCCGGCAAACGCATTTCATCCTGCAAAACCCCTCTGCTCCAGATATTATGTCGGAATGGCACAACGACTGAAGTTGGCAGTCGCAATTTCCCTGATCCTGGCGTTCTCCCTGTTCAGCGGCTGCAAGCCGAGGAAGCCGAAGTCTTCGTCGGTTGTAGTACACCTGCTACGAAACCTCAACTCGGTCTATGGCAGCAACCTCGACCGCAGAATCCTCGATTTTGAGGGCAGCAATCCCCGGGTGAAGTCCGGCCAACACATCGACATTCAGAGCGAGACCAGCGACTACAAGGAAATGCTGCGCAGGCAAAACAGCAACAGCGATAACGTCACGCTCATCATTCTGGATTCGCCCGACGATGCCGGGTCCAATTCCGCGCTACAGGTCGCTTTGCCGCAGGCCACCAATGTGTGCGCGGGACTACAGGGATGCCCAGCCGTTATCCCGGCTATCATTCCGGCTCAGGTATCCGGCAACGACCGCGAAGCCGCGCAGGCTTTCGTCGATTTCCTGCAAAAGGCGCCGTAGCGAACTACTCGATAACAGCAAGTGGACAACCGCATTGCTCCTGCTTTGAAGGCGCACGCCTTTAGGCGTGTCGACCCCCTGCTTAAGAGAATGGGACTTCAGCCCCTGAGAAACGGGGGCTGAAGCCGTGCCCCTTCAAAGTCACCACGGGGCGGTTCGCTCCACCGCTTTATTCCTTCACATAGCGCATTGGTTCTTTGGGGTCCCAATGCTTCATTACCAGCGTGGTGCCGTCGATGGCCAGCCGCTCATCCTTGAACAGCACCTGCGTAATAGCGTCGCCATTGATCTCAAAGTAGAAGTCTTTCTTGGTGGACTCGATTTCGTAAGGCTTGGTTGCGATTTGATAGACCGGCACTTCGAAGGCAAGCGCGTGCGCCTTGGGGTCGTCGGGAAAGACTGCCGTGCCGTCGGAATCTGTCCTTCCATCCAGCGCCTTGCCCGCGGTTAGCAAATGGACATCGATGTTCTCGACGCCTTTGTTGTTTTGGCCAAGCACCACCACGCGAATCCTGCCGGGCTTGCCGGCCTCGCTGCGCACCAGCCGGAACGGAGCTTCCTCCTTGCCGGCGCTGTGCAACACCACGGCATCGCCATCACGGCTCCAGGTGCCTTTCGCCCAGTAATCAGCCGCGCCATAGGCCAGCATGAACTGGAACTTGCCATCGGGCTTCAGCAGCAGCTCCGAGCCCACCTCCATCACTCCGTGCAGAACATAATTGCCGGCCATTTCCTGTCCCCATGCACTGAGGGCAGCAAAGCTCAGCAGTAGAACGGCGGCGATTTTCATTTTGTGGCTCGCTTTCGAGCGGCAACCGGTTTTGCCTTTGTCTTGGCGACCGACTGTGTCTTCGTTGGGTGCCCCGTTCTAGCCTTCTTTTGGCTAGGGCGGGCCAGCCCGGTGGCCAGCGGCAGCTCCTTCATCTCGGCGGCGCGCCACATATACCAGCTGGCTACACTGCGATACGGCTTCCAGCGTTCACCATACTCCATCAGTTCCTTGGGCTTGGGAAGCTCGGCCAGTTTGCGCATCTTTGCGAATCCTTTGCGCACGCCATAATCGCCTACCGGCAGCACGTCGGGCCGGCCCAGCCGGAACATCAACAGCATCTCGACCGTCCATCGGCCGATGCCGCGTACCGACTCGAGCCGTTCGACCAACTCCTCATCGCTCATCTTGTGCGCCTGCTTCACCGTCGGCACGGTGCCGTCGAGAGTTTTGGCCGCCAGATCGCGGATCGCCAGCATCTTCGCCCGCGACAATCCTGCCGATCGCAAATGCTCCTCCGTCGCCGCCAGAATCTGCTCCGGCGTTGGGAAGCCGTCAACCAGGCCGCGGCGAGTGCGAATGCGCTTCGTGTTCTCGGGAAACAGCGCCTTCACCCGCGCGGTGATGGTCGCGGCGACCTTGCCATTCAGCTGCTGATAGATGATCGACTCCAACAGCGCCTCGAAGATGCTCTGTGTGGTCTCCTGTTGTAAGCCGCAAGGACCGGACTTGGCGATGATCTTCGCCAGATGGCGGTCCGCGCGCGACAGATGTTCGCAAGCCGGGCTGTGGTCAAGTTTCTTAGGCATGGGGAAAACCAGTTGTCAGTGGCCAGTGGCTAGTGATCAGTTGTCATTGAGTCATGGGCCTGCGCCTGACTACTAGCCACTGGTCACTAGCCACTGCTTTCTTCCTCCAGCGCCGCAATCGTCTCGTCATCGACATCCCACTTCTTCAGTATCCGAAAGATAATACGGCTGGCGAAGCCGGCGCGCACCAGGGTGCGGAAAGCGCGGGCCGCCTGCTTTTGCCCGTCGGGCTTCGTTATTCGCTTGCGCCGCAGAAACTCGCGCGCCAGTTGTTCCTCGTTGACCTCGCTGTAAGCCGCTGGAACCACCTTCTCGATGATGTCCGCGTGTACTCCCTTGATCTTCAGGTCCTGGATCACGCGCAGCCGCCCGAACTTTTCGTTCTCCTTGCGAAAGCGCGAGTAGCTCTCCGCGTAACTGGTGTCGTTAAGATATTTCTGCGCCTTCAGCCGGGCGACCACTGCTTCGATCATCGCGTCGCCGTCATCTTGTTTCGCAACGCGATTGCGCATCAGGCGCTTGATTTCGGCAACCGTCCGCATCTGCCGTCCCAGCGCTCCCACAGCATATTCGTAGAGCGACTCTTCGTCATACGTCTTCGCCGTGCGCTTGAAAGGCATGGGAGAGATTATAGGCGGTGCGTGCCCGCTCTTCGCGGGAGGGTGGAGGCGCGGGCCTTTAGGGCCGCGTTGCGCGCAGAGAAACAATTCTGAGCGGGGCTAGCTCGACGAAACTGGCTGGTAACAGGGCATGACCCTTCGGCGGGTTCAGGGCAGGCTTTTAGTCGTGCCGCACCGGCGATAAAAAGACTGGGCGTTGGCCCCTGCGGAACGCAGTGGCCAACGCCCTTTTTCTAATTACACGTTATCGGCGTGGCTGAAGAGGCCGCTGAAAAAGTTGCAGTTTGTTAGGACTGTGCCGCCGGCTAAAGCCGGCTCAGGACGGAAAATAAACGGCTTGGCGGCACGACTAAAGTCGTGCCCTGATACAAAGCGTCCAAAGCGGCCTTTTTCAGCCAACTGAAAGCCGTACTGTACCACTGCTTACGCCAGATCGAACACCAAAAACTCCGCCGCGCCATCGCCGCCGCAGCCGGCAATCAGCAACTTTTCTTCGCCGCTGATGGCCGCGCCATCGCCCTTGGCCAAGTTCGTGCCGTTCACATCAAGCTCTCCGCTGATCACCTGCACCCAGGCATGACGCCCCTTATTCAGCTCTAGTTCAACTGACTTGCCACTATCCAGCAGCGACGCATAAACGCTCGCATCCTGATGGATCGTGGTCGAGCCGTCACGCCCGTCGCGCGACGCGATCAGCCGCAGCCGATTCTGCTTCTCTTCTCGCGAAAACGTCCGGTCCTCATAGCTCGGCTTCAGTCCCTCAGCTTCGGGCAGAAGCCAGATTTGCAGCAGGTGCACCGGCGCCTTCGACTGGTTGACCTCGCTGTGCATCACGCCCGTGCCTGCCGACATGCGCTGCAGGTCGTTCTGCTTGATGGTGGCGCCCTGCCCCATACTGTCGCGATGGCTCAGCTCGCCGTCGATGATGTACGTGAGGATTTCCATATCGCGATGCGGATGCTTGCCGAAGCCGCGCCCGGCGCTGATGCGGTCTTCATTGATGACCCGCAAATCGCGGAATCCCATGTGCCTGGGATCGTGGTAATCGGAAAATGAAAAGCTGTAGTAGGTGTCGAGCCAGCCGTGGTTGGCGTGTCCCCGCTCTTCTGATGGCCTGAGAGTAATCATGTTTCTGCTCCAGGCAATTAGATGACAGCGAAGGCCGAAAGTAGCAAGCGTGTTGCAACACACAAACTACTTGAGCCCGGCGTCTTCCGCCGCCAACTGTCCCAGCACGCTCCAGTCGGACTTCTCCCGTCCGCGCCCAATGGCAGCCAGCATGTGATCGCGCACCAGGCTGGCAACCGGCAATGGAACATCGACGCTCTCGGCCGCCGCCAGCGCCAGCCGGATGTCTTTCAATGCCAGCCGTAACGCGAAGCCAACATTCTCAGGCTTCGCATCGGCGATCAGGCCGCCGTAGGTTTTGTACACCGGAGCCGCAAACAGCGAATTGGTCAGGAATTCCACGTACTCATGCGGATCGATGCCGTACTTGCGCACCAGCGCCATCGCTTCGCCCAGCGACTCGATCACCGACGCGATCAGGAAATTGCCGCTCAGCTTCACCACATTGGCCATCTCCGGCTGGTCGCCGATCACAAATACCCGCTGGCCAAGCACCTCCAGAATCGGCTTGCACTGCTCCACCGTCGCCTTCTCTCCGGCGGTGGCCACAAACAGCTTCCCTGCCGCAGCCGCCTCGGGACGGCCAAACACCGGAGCGGTAATGTAGTGCTGACCGCGCTTGCCATGCTCCTCGGCCAGCCGCCCGGAGAGCACGACGCTGATGGTGCTCATCGAGATGTGCGTTGCGCCGCGCGCCAGGTTCTCCAGCACGCCTCCCGCATGCAGCACCGCAGCTTCCACCGCGTGATCGTCCGCCAGCATCGTGATGACCACTTCCGCATGTTTAGCCGCTTCGCCCGCGGACTGCGCAACTTTCGCGCCCTCCGCCTTCAGCGCCTCGGCCTTCGCCGGAGTGCGGTTCCACAGCGTCAATTCGTGCCCCGCGCGGACCAGGTTCCGCGCCATCGCCGTCCCCATATTCCCTAAACCAATAAATGCAATCTTCATCTTGCTTCCTCATTGAACAAGGTGGTACTCAGGGTTGGATGTCTATCGCCGGGAGCAGATTCACAGTTGGTGCTCGGCTTTTGGGTGGAGCGCAGCTTTCACGGGCTGCGCAAAAAGTCGGAACAGCAGGTCCCTCGCCGACTGAAGTCGGCCCGGGATGACAAAAGTGAACGGCATATCGGCACGACTGAAGTCAGGCCCTGTTACAAAGCACCCCCAAAGGCGACTTTTTCATCAGCCTGTTTCAGGCGCGCCTAACACCCGATTGAATGAGATCTGCCTTCAGCCGATGAATCGTATTATGCCGCCTGATATGATGCTTCTGTTTTGCCTGCACTCTCTGCCGACCAGCGACCGTACAAAACCCGCGAAGAGCGCCGCCAGTTCGGACGCTCCCTGCGCAACCAGGTCGCCCGCATGAACCAGGGCGACTGGGACCCCAAGCAGCGCAAGTTCGACGTGATCTCTCTGGTCATCGACTCTAACCGCCCGCGCATTCCACGTTTACTGCCCATCAAATACGCGCGTATGGTGACTTCTCCGTTCGGCTTCTTCCGCGGCGCGGTGCCGGTGATGGCGGCCGATCTGGCGGCTATGCCCTCTACCACCTTGCGCACGCAAATCTGCGGCGATGCTCATGTGCAGAACCTCGGCGCCTTCGAAGCTCCCGATGGCCGCCTCATCTTCGACATCAACGATTTCGACGAGACCACGGTTGGTCCCTGGGAATGGGACGTCAAGCGTATGGCCGCCAGTTTGGTGCTTGCCGGGCGCGAGGCCGGCAACTCCGACAAGGAGTGCAAACTGGCGGTGTTGGCTTGCGTCGGGCGCTACCGTCAATGCATGCGCCGGTTCTCGGAGATGTCCGTCCTGGAGCTGGCGCGCTATCAGATATTCCGTGTCGTGGGCCCGGTGAAATCGGTCCTCCGCCAGGCAGAGCGGGCAACTCCTCGGCACAATCTTCAGAAGCTGACCGTCTTTGCCAATGGCAAACATCGCTTCCGCGAGCAGAAGCCAACCCAATTCCACCTTCCGCACGCCGAGGCCAGCGCGGTAATTGCGGCGCTGCGCTCCTACGCCAGGACCCTCTCGCCGGACCGCGCTTTTTCCTTCTCCCAGTACTTTCCGGAAGATGTTGTCTTTCGCGTGGTCGGGACCGGCAGCGTCGGCACCCACGATTACGTGCTGCTCATGTTCGCGGGCGCTATCTCCGATCCGCTCTTCCTCCAGGTCAAAGAAGAGCCGCCCTCGTCCTACGCGCCTTATCTGCCGCCGCGCCGCCATCCTGCGCATCAGGGCGAGCGGGTCACCGAAGGCCAGCGCGCCATGCAAATGCAGTCCGACATCTTCCTGGGATGGACCTCGATTGACGGCCGCGACTACGTGGTTCGCCAGCTGCGCGATCATAAGGCGTGCATCGAGGCCGACGCCCTCCAAGGGACGGGGCTGGTGCAGTACGCGCGCATGGCAGGCGAACTGCTCGCCAAGGGACACGCGCGCTCCGGCGACCCCTGCGCTTTGTCCGGCTATCTGGGTACCGCCGACAGGTTCGACACTGCCATGGCGCGCTTCGGTATCACCTACGCGAACCAGACGGTAAAGGATTGGGAAGCGCTGCGCCGTGCCATCCGCCAAGGCAAGGTCAAAGCCGCGAAGCTCGAGACGCCCAAGCCGAAAAAATCCGCAAAGCAGTCACAGAAAAAATAACGTCCGCCGCAGACGAGCAGGCTACACTGCGGTCGCGCTTTAAAAGGGGCGCAGCTTCAGCTACGCCCTGAGTTTGCCGAGGCTTCGTGTCAGGGCACAACTTTAGTCGTGCCGACAAGCCGGATATTTCTTCCGAGCCGGCTTTAGCTGGCGACAGCGATCGCTGTAATAGGAATTATCGTAGCCGCCGTTCGACCAAGGACACCCATCTCTCGTCTCCATTGCGCTGGCCGCCGATGGTAAGATTGTCTTACCATGCAGACCAGGATTTCCACCAAAGGCCAGGTTGTGCTGCCCAGCCCGATTCGTCGACGCTTGGGATTACAGGTGGGCGACCCTCTGGACGCTAAGATTGAAGGGGAACGTATTGTCCTGACTCCTCGAAAGAAGCGGGCCAGGAAGGCCAGGATTGTGATTGACCCGGTTTCCGGTCTTCCGGCCGTGACCTTGGGTCCGGGTGCACCCGTCCTAACCTCCACGGACGTGAAGGAGATGCTGTCAGATTTCCCATGAGGTACCTTCTCGACGTGAACACGCTGATTGCGCTGGGCGCTGTAGAACATGAATTCCACGCCCGAGTCGCAGCCTGGGTCAGAAGACAGCGAGCCACCGGATCTGTCCAACTGCTCACGTGTTCGATCACGGAGTTGGGTTTCGTGCGTATCCTGGCTCAGACGCCGGCTTATCGCTTCACCATAACTACGGCGCAAGCTCTTTTGTTACGATTGAAAACTGAGGATCCAACACTGTTTATATTCGTGGCGGATACTCACGACATTTCCCGAATGCCAGGCTGGGTCAGTGCAGCGAAGCAACTTACCGACGGCCACCTCGTGCAGCTGGCTAAAAGCAACGGGGCGATGCTGGCGACTTTAGATAAAGCAATTCCGGGAGCTTTCCTGATCCCGGCGAATCGCTAACCTGTAAGCAGCTCGCTCCCGTGGCAGCCTATCCCCGCTGCTCTTTCCTTCGCGCCAGCAAATATCCCCGGATCAGCTCGTTCAAGTCGCCGTCCAGCACGCGATCCACGTCGCCAATCTCCACGCGGGTGCGCAGGTCCTTCACCATGCGATACGGTTGCAGCACGTACGACCGGATCTGCGAGCCGAAGTCGATGTCGAGCTTCGAGTCTTCGACGATCTTGGTCTCCGCGCGCTTCTTCTCCAGCTCGTATTCATAAAGCCGCGAGCGCAAAATGCTCATCGCCTTCTCGCGGTTCTTGTGCTGCGAGCGCTCGTTCTGACAGGCCACGACGATTCCCGTTGGAATATGCGTAATGCGCACCGCAGAATCCGTGGTGTTGACGTGCTGTCCGCCCTTGCCGCCGGAGCGATACGTGTCAGTACGGATGTCGTCCGGCTTGATGTCTATCTCGATGCTCTCATCGATTTCCGGTGAGACGAAGACGCTGGCGAACGAAGTGTGCCGCCGCTTGGCCTGATCGAAAGGCGAGATGCGCACCAGTCGGTGCACACCGATCTCGCTGGTCAGCAACCCGTAGGCGTACTCGCCGTTCACGCCGAAGGTTGCCGACTTGATGCCCGCTTCGTCGCCGGGCTGATATTCGTACAACGACGTCGAGAAGCCCTGGCGCTCCGCCCATCTCAGGTACATACGCATCAGCATCTCCGCCCAATCCTGCGACTCGGTGCCCCCTGCTCCAGGATGAATGGTCACAATGG
>Ga0302326_10020053_pt1 | contig 13780 bp, 9 predicted proteins | sample Palsa_T0_3_FD_202264 | JGI IMG/M metagenome (GOLD analysis project Ga0302326, IMG submission 202264) | Peat permafrost microbial communities from Stordalen Mire near Abisko, Sweden - Palsa_T0_3 | ecosystem: Environmental > Terrestrial > Soil > Palsa > Peat permafrost | place: Sweden: Abisko... | reverse complement strand
GCGAATCTCGAGCCGCTGATTCCAATCTTCCAGGAATGGATCGAGAAGCAGGCTGGAGGGGATTTGTTACTTGACGTAGCCGATTACCGGCATGTGCCCGCGGGCCCCGGCGTCGTGCTCATCGGTTTAGAGGGCGATTACAGCGTGGACAACAGCGATAATCGCCTGGGTGTTCGCTACAATCGCAAAGCTCCTTCGCCCGGAAGCAATAACGATCGACTGAAGCAAGCCGCGCGCGCGGCGCTCACCGGCGCCACGCGTTTGGAAGCCGATCCGCGTTTGGAAGGGAAGCTTCGATTTGGTGGCCGCGAAATCGAAGTCTTCGCCAACGATCGGCTACTTGCGCCGAATGTCGAGGCGACGCGAAAAGGCGCCGAGGCGGACCTGAAATCTTTCTTTCACGGATTGTTTCAAGGACGCGAGTATTCGTTGTCCTACGCGACCGATCCGCGCAGGCTCTTCGGGGTGTCCGTGAAATTGTCGGGGCCAATTCCCGTGGCGGAGCTTCTGGCAAATCTTGGCGCGTGAATCGCGCTTAGGGTCCGAAGTAGTAGCTGCTCTTGCTCAGAATTACGTAATCCTTCCCTTTGGTTCCGAACGATTTCACTAAGCGCACGTCCAGCTTGTGCGGTTTGCCTGAAGCACCATTCGCGGCCGTGTAGTATCCGAGCGTGTAGCGCGTTCTGATGCGCTCGAGCAGCGCGCTGAAGACGGCGGTGAGATGCGCCACGTCGGGCACGTCAAAGATTTCACCGCCGGTTTGATCGGCAACTTTGCGAATATCCACGAGGCCCGGAACCGAAGCCGAATACGCCTTCGTAGCCGGCGGGTTGTATCCAGGTATCTTCAAATTGTATAGCGACGTGTCCGCGGCGATGGTTTCGGTGACGATGTCGTGCGTGCCTTGCGCGCCCGCGTCGGTGCCGACGTCGTCGCTAATCAGGATGATCACGCGACGGCCTTGCGACGCCGTCGCCAGAAAATTCTGCGCGGCGACGAAAATACCGTCGTTGATATTCGTTGCGCCGCCGGCTTTGAGCGAACTGATGGCCGCGGCGATGCCCTCTTTGTCTTTGGTGAGCGGCACGAGCATTTGCGCGTCGGTGGAGAACGTAAATAGGGCGACCTGGTCGTCGGGCTTCAGGGTCGCCAGCGCGGACGTGGCGGCATCGCGCAGCGGCGAAAGAAACGGCCCGATGGAATCGCTCAAATCCAGCACGATGGCAATATTGAGCGGCAGTTCGTCGCGGCTGAAGAGATCGATCTTCTGCTGCGCACCGTCTTCGCGCACCTCGAAATCTTCCTTCTTTAAATTGTCCATAATCGCGCCGGCCTTGGTTTTCACCGTCGCGTCCAACATCACAAGATTCGTGTTCACGTGAATGGCCGAGGAATCTTGATCTTGCGGTTGCGCTGGGGCAGGGAAGAAGCACGCCAGAACAGCGAGCAAGGAAAGCATCAACGCCGATGCGCATCGTCGGCCGCGGCACGATTCAGCGATTGTGTTCGCTTGATATTTCATATTTGGTCCAGCGCTAGTGTGGCATCCCTTGACGCGTGATGGAATGCCCGATTGATGCAAAGTCGGGCGATGCGTGCGCGATATGCGATCGCCAAAAGATATTGTGAGTGCGCTCGATTCCTTCCCGATCTGAAACGCCCCCAGCCGTAAATGGGATTCGATGCCGAAAATGGCGCGCGAGATGTGACTTTCTTGTGCTGTGCATCAGCGTTTTAACCAGCGTAATCAACGCTTTCGAGTACAAAGACGAAATCGCCTCGTTTGGTAGCCGTATTGCACTGCTCACGCGTGGCAGCAGCCTGGGGTGGGTATTTCCCGAGAAATTTGATTCAGCGTGCGCAGTGGGCTCCGGTTCACAGATCGCGGGCGCGAGTGCGCCTGCAATAAGCCAATGCCACTTGGCATTTGGCCAAACTCGAGATTGAGGAGGCACGAATGAAATTCGGATCCCAAATCATCGCCGCTCTAGCTTTCGCTATCGTGCTGGCTCCGGCAGTTCGCGCGAATGACACGGCTGCGCCGCAACCGATAGCGGCCGCAACAGCGGCGCCGGCCACGGCTGCATCAGCGGTGGCAACGGCGATGGCCGCTCCAGCGCTCGCGCCAAATCTGGCAGCGGAGAGCAACGACGCCGGAGATTCCAACACGACACTCGCCGCCGGGGCAAGTAGCGCGCCGGCGACCGGACTCTTCACGCCGATGCTTGCGACGCCCGCGCGATTTGGACGAGCCGCGGCAGCCGGCTGGGCGCCAGGTGGGAGTCAACCTACGTGGACCGATCCGAATGACGATTATCCGCGCTGGGAGTGGTTCGTCGGCTACACGTTTTGGCAAGCCGTCCCGGTCACCGCTCGCGATCGCTTGGATTATATGAATGGCGCGAGCAGCTCGCTTGCCCTCAACCTGGACCCGCACGTTGGCCTGGTGTTCGATTTTGGCGGATATGCTGACAGCAGGCTGCGTCTCCCCCTCAACGGCATCGGAACGACCACCTTGGTCAAAGCCAGCGGGGACGTTTTGACGTTTATGGGGGGAGTGCGCGTCTCCGCCCGGCACGAGCGCCTCACGCCATTCGGCCAAGTCTTGTTCGGAACCGCCCAGGCCAGCGCCGTGACCATCTCGAAATGCACCGGTTCGTTTTCGGCTTGCCGGCCGTTAGGAGAGGACACAGGCTACGCAGCCGCCATCGGCGGTGGAATGGACCTCACGCTGAACCGCCACGTCGCGTGGCGGATATTTCAGATGGAATATCTGCTCACAGGATTCAGGAATGCCGCCTCGCTCACTGGAATGAAAAGTTGGGAAGGCAACCTGCGTATTTCGACTGGACTTGTGTTCCGGACCGGCGGAAATCCGCCACCGCCGCCGGTGAGCCACGCGCCGGAGGCCGCGTGCGTGGCAGATAAATCCATGGTCTTCGTCGGATCGGGAGACGTCGTAATGGTCAGCGCGAACGCGACAGACGTCGATAACAATCCCCTCACCTATACGTGGGCGGCAAATGGCGGCGCCATTGAAGGAACCGGGCCGCAAGTTCACTGGAACTCTACCGGCTCGATGGCGGGAACGTACAATGTGCGCGTGCGCGTGGACGACGGCCGCGGCGGCACAGCGGCGTGCTCGGCGGATATTCAAGTGGCGCAGCGGCCGGATCATCCGCCCACCTTGAGTTGCTCCGCGGATCGCACTACGGTAAGTGTCGGCGATTTGGTGCAGATCACGGCCACCGCAAATTCCCCGGATAACGATCCGCTCACTTATTCGTGGACGTCGAGCGGCGGTCGCATTCGAGGCGCGGCGGAATCCGTGCAGTTCGATACCGGCGGCCTCGCGCCGGGGAACTACACCGTTTCCGGCAGCGTTGACGATGGCAACGGCGGCACGGCGAATTGCCAGCTTGCGATCGATGTGCAGGAACCACCGCCCCCGCCGGAAATGGTGGCCATCGCAGCCAGACTCTCGCTGCACAGCATCTATTTCCCGACGGCGCGCCCAACGCCGGAGAATCCCACTGGCGGGCTGCTCCCCAGCCAGCAGAATACTCTCCTAGCTCTCGCAGCCGACTTCACCAAATACTTGACGTATAAGTCCGACGCGCACCTGATCCTCGGTGGACATGCGGACATCCGCGGCTCCGAGGAATACAACAAAGCCTTGACCGAACGCCGCGTGGCGCGCACCAAGAGTTTTCTGGTGGAGCACGGCGTGCCCGAAGCCGATATCGATACGCAAGCCTTCGGCAAGGACGACAACCTGACCGCCGAGCAAGTGAAAGCGCAAATGGACGCGGATCCCGATTTGAATCCCGCGGACAGGCAGGAAATGCTCAAAAATATGACGGTCATGGTACTGGCCAACAATCGGCGCGTGGACGTATCTCTGAGCACCACGGGACAACAGTCTGTGCAGCGCTATCCGTTCAACACCGACGATTTCCTGGCGCTCATCAACACGTCAGGCCCGAAACATCCGCGGCCCGCGACATTGGGACCGAGCAAAAAAGCACAACCATAGAAATTCGGACGGTTGCCGGTCCCCCCTGCAGCCACCTCCTGAATGCAGTTAGGCCGGGCGCGCAGCCCGGCTTTTCTGTGTCAGGAGCGCGCGATATCGCCGAAACCAAACTCGCACCGAGCATTGCGCCCGCGCGGCGACCGGTGTAAATTGCATTTCGGCCGGACAGGAGGACGTGAAACCGGCTGCCACAGGTGCGCTCCTAAATTCAGGCAGGTAAATGACACTCAAACTTTCAAAGTATTCGCTCGGTGTAGGAGATCGCTTCGCGCAGGAAGCTGAAGCGCAATTGCGCGCCTGCACGATGGCTCTCGCGCAAGGCGTCGAAGTGATTCCGGTGTGGAACAAATCCAACCGCGAGCACCTGATCGTCGGCTCCGAACCGCCCAGCGTGCGCGCCGCGGCGGAAGCGGCCGTCAAGCAGCTCGGATGGAAATTGCCCTGGCACGTGGATGCAGATCACATTCGCCTAGACACCGTGGACCGGTTCGTCTCCACCTCGGATTTTTTTACCATCGACGTGGCCGATTCGATCGCAAAGCCGGCTGCGGTGGAAACGGTCCGCGCGCTAGCCGAACGCCATCCGGAACTCATCGGACGAGTTTCGATCCCGGGCGTGGCCGAACATTTTCAGACCGCGCGCGCCGAGATCGAGCGCATCGCGAACAAATTTCTTTTCGCTGTGCAGGAAGCCGGGGAGATTTATCGGCACGTCGCGAAGCTCAAGGGCGAAGGCAATTTTATCGCCGAAGTCTCGATGGACGAGACGGATTCGCCGCAAACGCCGGTGGAATTGCTGGTAATCCTGGTGGCGCTGGCGGACGAAAAAGTGCCGATTCAAACCATCGCCCCGAAATTCACCGGGCGATTCAATAAGGGCGTGGATTACGTCGGCGATCTCGCGCTGTTTGAGAAGGAATTCAGCGACGATCTCGCGGTGATTGCCTACGCCGTGAAAAATTACGGATTACACGACAATTTGAAATTGAGCGTGCACTCCGGCAGCGATAAATTTTCGATTTACGCGCCGATTCACCGCGCCATCCGCAAGCACGACGCCGGCCTGCATCTAAAGACCGCGGGCACCACGTGGCTTGAAGAAATTATCGGCCTGGCCGAAGCCGGAGGCGCCGGTCTTGCGCTCGCCAAGCAAATTTACACCGAAGCGCTGGAACACGTGGATGAGCTGTGTGCGCCGTACGCGGCCGTGATCGATATCGATCGCGCGAAACTGCCGTCCGGGGCGACCGTCGCGTCATGGAGTGCGGCGCAATTTGCCGCGGCGCTGCGGCACGATCCGAAGAACAAAGAATTCAACGCGAGCCTGCGGCAATTGCTGCACGTAGGTTATAAAATCGCCGCGAAGAAGGGCGATGAGTATTTGAATTTGGTGCGCGCCTCGCAGGCCACGATCAGCCGTAACGTGACCGGAAATCTGTTTGAGCGGCACATCAAGCCCGTGTTTCTGGGCGGGTAAAACCAATATCGAGCGCGAAAGGCAGACGACGAGTATATGAGCTCTCAAGCGACGGCCTCCGATTCACTGGAACATTTCAAGCCGCAGCAAAAGTTCTTGGTCGGCATCGATTCCGATGGCTGCGCCTTCGACAGCATGGAGATCAAGCACAAGGAATGCTTTTGCCCGGCGATCATCAAGTTCTGGGGGTTGCAGCCGATCTCGAAATACGCGCGCGAGGCCGTGGAGTTCATCAATCTATACTCGAAATGGCGCGGCACGAATCGCTGGCCCGCTCTGCCGCTAACATTCGATCTGCTGCGGGTGCGTCCGGAAGTGCTCGCGCGACACGCCAAGGTGCCGCAAGCGCCGAAAGTGCGAGAGTTCATCGCATCCGGCAAGCCGCTCAGTAACGCCGGGCTGAAAGCTTACATGGCTGAGCATCCGGATCCTGAGCTCGATCTGGCGCTGGCCTGGAGCGTTGCCGTGAACGACGCGATTGAAGACATGGTCCACGACCTGCCGCCATTTCCGTTCGTGCGCGAGAGCTTGGAATTGTTCAAAGGGAAGGCGGATGCGATCGTCGTTTCGCAGACGCCCACCGAAGCGCTGGTGCGCGAGTGGGCGGAAAACGGGATCGATCGTTACGTCCGCTTGATCGCGGGCCAAGAGCAGGGAACCAAGAAGCAACATTTGAAAATGGCGGCGAGCGGCAACTACGCGCCGAATCACGTATTGATGATTGGCGATGCTCCGGGCGACCGCGACGCCGCGCGCGCCAACAACGCGCTTTTCTTTCCGATCAACCCGGGGCACGAGGAAGCATCCTGGGAACGGCTGTACCGCGAAGGTTTTGCGAAATTTCTAGCCGGCGAATTTGCGGGCGCGTACGAGACGGAACTTGAAGCGGAATTTGAAGCCCTGCTGCCGTCCACGCCGCCGTGGGATCATTCGCCGAAACATTAGAGCAGCCAGACGGCCACATAAGCGCGGGACAAACTATGGCGATCGGAATCGGATTTACAGACAGATATTTGGATGCCGGGCAACTGCGGCAGGTTGTCGCCGAGGGCGCGGCCTCGCTCGCGCTCGAAGGCAAGCGCGTCTTGGTGCTGATTCCCGATGGCACGCGGAGCATGCCGATGCCCGCGATGTTTGACGCTTTCGAGGAAGTGCTTGGCCCGCGCGTGAAAGCGCTCGATTATCTCGTCGCGCTCGGTACGCATCCCGCGATGAACGATGCGCACTTGAGCAAGCTTGTGGGTCGCACAGTGGTTGACGGCAAGACCGGTAAGACCAACGTATTCAATCATCACTGGGAAAATCCCGAGACGTTTACGAAGCTCGGTACGATCCCAGCCGAAGAAATTGCGCAAATCACCGGCGGACTGTTGCGGCAGGAAGTTCCGGTCACGCTCAACAAGCTGATTCTGGATTACGATCAGCTGCTGATTTGCGGGCCCGTGTTTCCGCATGAAGTAGTGGGTTTTTCCGGCGGCAATAAATATTTTTATCCAGGCATCGGCGGCGCCGAAATCATAAATTTCACGCATTGGTTGGGCGCCGTCATCACCAGTTACAAAGTGATCGGCGCGGGATATACGCCGGTGCGCGCCGTGATCGATCGCGCCGCGTCGCTGGTGCCGCGCCCAGTCTCATGTTTTGCGTTGGTGGTGACGCACGAGGGCATCGCCGGAATCTATTTTGGATCCGCGCAGGAAGCCTGGGATCAAGCGTCGCAACTCTCGGCAAAAAAGCACATCGTCTATATCGATAAGCCGATCAAGCGCGCGCTTTCGATCTTGCCCGAGCTCTACGACGATCTCTGGACCGGCGCCAAAGGCGCGTACAAGCTCGAACCCGCGATGGCCGATGGCGGCGAAGTCGTAATCTATAGTCCGCACATCACCGAAGTGAGCTATACCCACGGAAAAATCATCGACGAAATCGGCTACCATTGCCGCGACTATTTCATGAAGCAATGGGATAAGTTCAAGCATTTCCCCGGCGGCGTCCTCGCGCATTCGACGCACGTCGTGGGCCTGGGCACATACGACGCCGCGACTGGCGTGGAAAAGCTGCGAATTCGCGTGACGCTGGCCACCGGCATTCCCGAGGAGCGCTGCCGCCGCATCAATCTGGGCTACCTCGATCCCGCCAGCATTCGCATCGAAGATTGGCGCGGCCGCGAATCCGAAGGCATCGTGGTGATCCCGCGCGCCGGCGAGATTCTCTTCCGCCTCAAGCCGGATGCCGTGAGCCAAGCGGGTGCCGCAACCGTCTAGAATTTGGAGTTACTCCGCAATCCTGGCGCGAAGGTCTCCGCCACAAAATTCAACCGCGCGTGAAGTAAAAGGCCGAGGAAATTAGGTGGTGAACAAGAAACCAAAATGGCACGTGCCCAGGTTCTGGCGCGAGGACCGAAATCTAAGTTTTTTCCTCGCGTTCCTGGTGCTGATGACGATTTTCGTGCCGATGATTGGCCTCTCGCGCCCCGGCCGGATTGCGATCGATCTGGTTTTTGCGCTAATGCTGCTCTCCGGCGCACTGGCAACGATTCGCAGCCGGCTCCTGATCTACCTGATTATTGGACTCACAACTCTGGAATTCACAGCCGACCTGATCGTGGAGTTCGATCCCGGCGTCAGCTTCCTGGGTTGGGACACGGCGATAAAGCTCTTGTGCATGGCCATTCTCGTGGTCATGACGCTGAAGCAGACGTTTCTTCCCGGCGAGGCCAACGTGCATCGCGTGATGGGCGGCGTGGCGGCTTACCTTCTGGTTGGAATTACGTGGGCGTTCGCCTACAAATTACTCTTGGAGAAGATTCCGGACGCGATTCATTTTCAATCGTCGTTCTCCGGCTTTTCCACCGGCGAACCTTCGCGTTTGATCTATTTCAGCTTCGCGACGCTCACCACGCTCAGTTATGGCGACGCGTATCCCGTCAATAGGATCGCGCGATCGCTGGCCATGGCCGAAGGGCTGATCGGCCAATTGTATCCGGCGATCTTGATCGCGACGCTGGTGGGAATGGCGCTGCACGCGCGGCTCAGCGCGGAAGAAGACGACGATTCCAAATCGTCAAAGTAAGTTATGGGCGGGCCGGCTTTTCCCGCACCGGCCTCATGGATTGGGCACGGTGAACAAGCGATCGTAATCGCGCCAGTGCGCGTTCATCGTATCGATCTTGTGTTTGATCTGCGCGGGCACGTTGGGTCCAAGGCGCATGATGGTTTCCTCGCCCGGCGTGGCAGCCAAATCCAGAATCGGTTCACTGGTGCTGGCCAGCAAGCGATCCAGATTCACCATGGTATCGATTTCATCGCGCGCCGTTTCCATCAAGTCCGTGCGATCCCAACTGGATTGCGCGCCCAGCACCGGATCCACCTCGGGCTTCGCTCCGATGCTCTTTACGCGATCGAGTTGCGCCTGATAGCACACCATGTTGTTCGCCGATTGCAGCAGATAGATCGCGGCTTGCAGGCGCTTGCCCATCAGCTCCCATTGCTGGCGCGTGGCGTCGTCTTTCGATGCCGCCGCTATGCCGCCCACCAGCGTCATCGCGCGGCGCATCTCCGGAATCGTCAGTTCAATCGTGCGTTGAAAAAGCAATCTCGCGCCCCAGCCTTCGTATTCGCGCATGGCCTGGATGTCGATCAGATCGCCGGCCTGTTCTTCGCCCTTGGCCTGAAAAAGAAATTGGCGATAGTCTTTTTTCTCGTCCGCCGTCAGTTCCTCGGGGAAAGGCACCATCGGCCGAGTGATCCAGCGATTCAGCACGTCGCCGAAGCGCAGCATTTCGCCGAAGTCCAGCACTTCCAGATTGCGCTGCGCATCATCGAGTGCGCTCCAGACCTCCAGCAGATTGTCCGCTTGCTCCTCTCCCACTTCGCTCGCGGCAAACGCGCGCAGCGTGGTGGTGCGCTCGAGCAGCGTGTGCATCGGCGCATGCATCGTGAATTTCAGAAAGCGATAATTGAAATCGACGCTTTGCGCGTCACCGAAATTGATCATGAATCGCGCCGGAGTTTCTCCCGCGGCTGCTCCCGCCGATCGGCCGCCGCCCCCAGCACCGCCTCCGCCGCCTTCGATAGCAGGCGACACAATTCCAACCACCGGGTAAAACGCCCCGCCGCCGCTGCCAACGCTGGTCACGCCCTGGAGCGGCCGCCCGTCGGGGCCTTCGCGCCCCTGCACGGCTAAGCCACGCGGAAGTTCGCGGATAATGTCGCGCATCACATCCGGTGAAAATGTGGGCAGCATCCACTGGCGCGCGGCGATTGGCGTGAGATTAATCTCGATATCGTAGCCGGCGTCCTTGGCAGCCTGCTGCGCATTGATCAGAAAGCCCGACACGCGATCCGACAACGGCCGATCTTTGTAGTTGCCGTTGCCATTGATGCCGGGATAAAGCGACGGCGTCCAATCGAAGCCCGAGCCCGCATCGGTGGTCACCCAATTGAATTGTTCAACCTCCGGGCACGTTTTCAGGAGCATCTGCATGGATTCGCGATACAGGCGCAGCGTCTCCGGATCGTCCACGTTCGGCGCGAAATAGACCTTGCGCGAGCGATTGGCCTGATCGATGCGCGGGCCGCGCAATTCGGGATACGCCGTGAAAAATGCTTCCGGCAACACGCCCGGCTCATTCGCGTTCCATACTCCCTTCAAACCGTCCTTCGCCAGAATCGCGCAGCGCTGCTGCAATATTCCCTGCATCTCAGCGGCAAATTTCATATCCACGTACGGCTGAACCTCTTTCGGCGGAAAAATAATCAGCAGCCCCGCGTGATGCGCGAACCACATAGGATAGGGATCGCTCGCGTCCATTTCCCAGGTAGCCAGCGGCAATCCGTCCGTGACCAACACATCGGTTGCGCCAAGTTCTTTGGAAAGCTCCGCCTTGTGCTCGAATTGCGCCAGATCAACGGGCGCCGCTCCTTGCGCATGCAAATGCGCAGGCGGAAAACCCATAACCAGCAGCGGAACACATAGCAGCAAGGCTCTCGTTCTCATGGACAACCCTCCTAGTGGGCTATCGGATATTCTGGCTGGCGCTGCACTTGGCGAACTACCAGGTGCTGTACGGCGTGTTCTCAAATGGAGAGAGCGCTTCGGACGTGGAGTGCACGTCCGTGATCCCCGTGCCGCTCTGATCCGGGCTTAAGGCTACATTTTCGTAGTCCACGTGCCAATCGCGTTGCTTGGTAAAAGGGTCCTGCGGAATTTCGCGCAAGTATCCGGCTTCGACCAGATCGTCGAGCGATTGCGGCGCGGCTTCTTTGTCGAGCGAATATTGTTCGATCGCGTGGCGCATCACGAAGAGATCCTGCTTGAGCGCGGCTTCTTTCGCGCGCGTCACCGAGCGCTCGTACCTGCCGCCCGCCATGGCCACCAGGATCAAGATGATCGTGATTACGATCATCAATTCGAGCAGCGTGAAGCCGCTCCCGGCGCCGTGGCGCTCGCGCTCAGTTGCTCGATTGCGTGCGGATTGCAGAATGCGCATGGTCGATCACCAATCCGAATATTTACTGCCGTCGATCGACGTGCCCGTCGAAAGCGAGTAGACGTCAAAGACGTCCTGCCCGCCCCAGGCTCCGGAATCGGAATCGTCTTGCACCGAGCGCATACCCCATTCCGCGCGCCCAGTCATCGGATCCACCGGAATGCGGCGCAGAAAGCGCACGTGCATGGTTATGGCCGCGGCGGGGGCTCCGGCCAAAGCGGCTTGCCCAAATTGATTCGCGGAACCGCCGGATGGCGCGGACGGCGAGGCGGGCGCAGCGCCCCCGCTCTCCGCGGCAGCCTGGGCCACTGGAGTACCGTTCGCGGCCGGTACGCCGCCAGCGCCTCCCACAGCGACGTCAACGCCGTTCACCAAAGTATCGAGATCGGGGGGATAACCGTCGGTTGTCGGATCGGTCTGAATCAGGTTGCGGTCGGCGGCGTCTTTATAGCGGTCGATGGCGTTGCGCATTTCGCGCAGGTCCACGCGCAGCTCCTGTTCCTGTTGTCGCTTGATCGTGATGCGCGCAATCGGCAGGGCAGCTGTGGCCAGAATTAAGAGGATCGCGCAAACCATTACCAGTTCAAGCAGCGTCATGCCGCGCTCGGAGTTGGGGCGCGAGCCGTGTGCCGCGCGTCTCCGCCGCACCATCCGCAGCTCCGCATGCGCGCCGGCGGCGTTCATTTCACTTCGATCGCAGCCTCTCCCGTAACCAGCGCGATCGGGTGTTGGGCGGAATCCCGCGCGTTGGTTTGAACGATGGAAAGTTTCGTTTGCCCGGGGCCAACGGCGCGAATCTGGATGCCGAACAGAGTGCCGGTGCCGTTCACGCCAGGGGTGTTGGGCATGCGCGTCGCGGAGATCACCGCTTGGCCTCGGTCCTTGTCCACGCGCTGCACCAGCGCGATATCCTGCGTGCCGCCGGAAAGGAAGCCGCCCTGGCTCACCTCTTCGACGGAAATTACTTTCGGATCGTACTGCAGCAGCACCGGAATCGAGAACAGATCCTGAACATTGTCCGCGACCACCGAAACCGTCGCGGATTGGCCTGTGCTCAGTTGCACCGTCGGCGGATCAAACCGAATGCTCGCGCCTTGTGAGGGCTGCATCGGCGGCGCGCCCGCGCCGGCCGGGGAAGGAGCCGGTGTTGCCGCGGGAGCATTCATCGCAACGCCGGGGAGGCTGGCGCCGGGAGCGCCTGGCGCCATCGAAGCTGACGTGTCTTCCACCATGCGCACGGCCGGATTGGTTTCCGTGCCGGAATAGAACGTTTGCAGTGTCTCGGGTGTGATGTCCGGCATGCGCACGATGTGCGGGATCACCACGATCAGCAACTCGTCATCGTTGTTCGTGGTCTGATTGTCGCCGGTGAAGTAGCGCAGAATCGGGATTTTCGATAGGCCCGGCCATCCGGTGACCGTCTTGCTCAAATCCTGCGTGCTCAGGCCGCCCAGGATGCTCACTTCGCCGTCTTTCAGACGCACCTCGTGGTCGATCTTGTCCTGGCCGATCTCCGGTTCGTTGATTCCGCCGATACTGATCGTGGCCACCACCGAAGAAATATCCACAACCATCTTCAGCGTGACTTCGTCGTCCGGATGCACGCGCGGCGTCACCGTTACGTTCACGCCGACGTCGAGATATTGAAATTGCGTATTCACCAGTGGGCTGACGACGCTCGCGGCGGAAGTTCCGACTCCGGCCTGGAAGCTGCCCGTCGCGACGGGCACGCGGTCGCCGATATTCAGCTTGGCCTCTTCGCCATCAACGATGCGAATCTCCGGGTTCTGCATCATGCGCGTCGTGGAATCGGTCATCAGCGCATTGGCGGTCGCGCTGGGCAGCGAAAGGCCGTAATACTGCAGCAGCCTGCTGGGCTTGGGGATCAGCGCCACGGTAGGAGTCGTGGTAGTCGTCGTGCTGCTCGAACTGCTGCTGGATGAGGTTGACGTCGGCGAAAGCGTTTCCGACGTCGGCAACGTGATCCCGAGATCGCGCATGCGATCGCGGTTCGCAGTCATCACCGCGACTTGGACAATCACTTCCGGTCTTGCGCGGTCCACGTCGTCGATGATTTTCCCCGCGAGCATTACCTTGTCTGGCGTGTCGCGAATCACGATGGCGTTGATCGAATTCATCTGCTGCACGCGCTTAAGGTCCAGCAGCGCGCGTAAACTGGTCACCAGATCCGTCAGGTCCTGCGGCTGGATCGAATTCTTGATGTAAAACGTTCGTACGATCTCTTCTTCGTAATCGCGCCGCTTCTGCAGTTGATCGAGCGTGACGAAGATGATGTTGCTCGTCAGCGGCTTCCAGTACGCCTTGCTTTCAAGAGCGACAATGTTCAGGGCTTCTTCCAGCGTCACGTTGCTCAAATCCACGCTAATCCGCCGCGACGTAAAGTCCGGATCGAAGACCACGGAAAGCCCGGCCAGCTTGGCGACCGTCTCGAACACAGTCTTCGAGTCGTTGGTCATCGTCAAATCCTTGGGCATCGGCGAAAGCGGCTTGAGCTCCGGCGGACCCGAATCGAGCTTGTCTTCGCCTGGGCTGGGTTCCGAAGAGGAAGCTCCGGGGCCGGCGGCAGCGGCATCCGAACGCGCCGCGATCAGCGCCAGCGTATTCTGTACTTCCTCATCGGCTGCGGGGCTGGAGGGGTCAATTTCACCGGCCTTGCGGAATTCCGCCACGGCCATCTCCAAGTCGCCCTTCTCGCGCAGTTTTTGCCCCTGCTCGATATGCGCCTGAGAGGCCTCAAAGCGCACCTGGTCGGCAT
>Ga0302326_10020052_pt1 | contig 13781 bp, 9 predicted proteins | sample Palsa_T0_3_FD_202264 | JGI IMG/M metagenome (GOLD analysis project Ga0302326, IMG submission 202264) | Peat permafrost microbial communities from Stordalen Mire near Abisko, Sweden - Palsa_T0_3 | ecosystem: Environmental > Terrestrial > Soil > Palsa > Peat permafrost | place: Sweden: Abisko... | reverse complement strand
ACCACCGACTCGACGAGTTCAACGAGAATGGAAAACGTACGGAGCTAATTCGCGGCATCGTCATCGAGAAAATGAGCAAATCTCCCCTGCACGCCACCATCGCTTCCCGGCTCTACAAACTGCTCCTGCCCACTGTACCTGGCGGGTACACGGCGCGTAAGGAGGAGCCGCTCACTCTGCGCGACTCGGAGCCTGAGCCCGACATTTCCCTGATGCGCGGTTCAGACGCCGACTTCATGCGCGCCCACCCATCAACTGCCTCGCTTGTGGTTGAGGTTGCCGTAAGTAGCGCCGAGCTGGATCGTGAAATCGCGTCTCTTTACGCAGAAGCCGGCGTCGAAGAATATTGGATTGTCCTCGGCCATGAGCGTGCCGTGGAAGTCTATCGACGCCCGGTCGATGGGGCGTACCAGGAAAAGATGATGGTCACGGGGGGAGTGACGTTGAGCTGTTCGAGCGTGCCCGGTGTGGCCGTAGCGCTCGACACGCTTTTCGGCTGAAGCCCGCTGGCTCGGTCACTCGGAGCAGCAAAATTTTCTCGCACCGCGCGAGGGGTCTAGTATCGTCCACGCCCCTTCTCTAAATACGCATTATGGAACCTACAGCTGATATTGCGCTCATTGGCCTCGCCGTCATGGGCCAGAACCTGATCCTGAACATGAACGACCACGGATTCACCGTGGTCGCCTTCAATCGCACCGTCTCCAAGGTCGATGAATTCCTGGGCAACGAGGCGAAAGGCACCAAAGTACTCGGCGCCCATTCCATCGAGGAGATGGTCAAACTGCTCAAGCGTCCCCGCCGCGTGATGCTGATGGTCAAGGCCGGCAAGGCGGTGGACGAATTCATCGAGCATCTTCTGCCGTATCTCGAAGCCGGCGACATCATCATCGACGGCGGCAACTCGCTCTTCGAGGACACCGCCCGCCGCGTGAAGTACGTCGAGAGCAAAGGTCTGCTCTATATCGGCACCGGCGTTTCCGGTGGTGAAGAGGGCGCGCGGCACGGTCCGTCGATTATGCCCGGCGGTTCCCCGGCCGCCTGGCCGCACGTGAAGGATATTTTCCAGGGCATCGCCGCCAAGGTGGCCGACGGATCCCCGTGTTGCGATTGGGTCGGCGAAGGCGGCGCGGGCCACTACGTGAAGATGGTCCACAACGGCATCGAGTACGGCGACATGCAGCTTATCTGCGAGGCCTACCAGCTCATGAAGGACGGTCTCGGCATGACCCCGGACGAAATGAGCGCGGAATTCGCGGAATGGAACAAAGGGGAACTGGACTCCTACCTCATCGAGATCACGCGCGACATTCTCGCCAAGAAGGACGAAGACGGCGCACCGCTGGTCGACAAGATTCTCGATACCGCCGGCCAGAAAGGGACCGGCAAATGGACGGTGATTTCCTCGGCGGACCTCGGCATTCCCATCACGCTCATGGCCGAGGCTGTCTACGGCCGGTGCGTCTCCGCGATGAAAGACCTCCGCGTCGACGCATCGAAAGCCTTCAAGCCCGGCAATAAGAAAATCTCCGGCGACCGCGCCCTGTTCGTCCGGGATATCAGCCACGCACTCTATGCGTCGAAAATCGTCAGCTACGCGCAGGGTTACATGCTCATGGCCGCCGCGGCGCAGCAAAACCAGTGGAACCTGAATTACGGCGGCATCGCCCTCATGTGGCGGGGCGGGTGCATCATTCGCAGTGCCTTCCTCGGCGACATCAAAGTGGCCTTCGACAAGAACAAGAAGCTCACCAATCTTCTGCTCGCCCCGTTCTTCAAAAAGGCCATCAAGAGCAGCCAGCGTGGCTGGCGCAAGGTGGTCAGCACCGCCGTCAAAAAAGGCATCCCGGTGCCCGCTTTCAGCACGGCGCTGTCGTTCTTCGATGGCTTCCGCACCGAGCGCCTGCCGGCGAACCTGCTGCAAGCGCAGCGCGACTACTTCGGCGCCCATACTTATGAGCGCGTGGACAAACCGCGCGGCGAGTTCTTCCACACCAACTGGACCGGCCGCGGCGGCACCACCGCCTCGAGCACTTATTCGGTGTAGAACGGCAATATCTCTGGGGCTGGCGGGGCAAACGTCGCTCCGCGACGTGCGGCGTTTGGCCGTGCCAACCGGGGGTTGAAACCCCCGGCTACCGGCATGGCATCGCTCCGCGATGCTGGGTTGCTGCCGGAGGTGTACGGTCGAGCGATCATCGGTCGCGTCGGCGCGCCGTTGCCCGATCCCGCTTCGTGCCGTCAACCACCCCGCGATTCGCATTCGCAATGGCGCGCCGCCGACCCAGGTCCTCGCGGACCGATGCCGGAGAGTTGCCGAACGAAAACGTGCCGCCGACCCAGGTCCTCGCGGACCGATGCCGGAGAGTCGCCGCACGAAAACGCGCCGCCGACCCAGGTCCTCGCGGACCGATGCCGGAGAGTCGCCGAACGAAAACGCGCCGCCGACCCAGGTCCTCGTGGACCGATGCCGGAGAGTCGCCGAACGAAAACGCGCCGCCGGTTCAGGTCATCGCGGAGCGATGCTGTGCTGGTAGCCAGGGGTTTCAACCCCTGGAAATCGTCGCAAAAGAACGATCCGTCGCGGAGCGACGTTTGCCAGGCGGCGGCGGGTTTGTTATTCAGCCAGAATGGGTAACACATACACGTCTCTCCATTATCATTTCGTTTTTAGTACCAAACGTCGCACACCGTGGATCAGCCATGAGATCGAGGATCGCATTTGGAGTTTTCTCGGCGGTATCGCTCGTGAAAACGAGATGAAGCCGATCCTAATTGGCGGCATGCCAGACCACATCCACATGGCCGTCGGTTTGCCGCCGACGCTGGCGGTCAGCGATGCGCTCAAGCAAATCAAGGGTGGTTCGTCGAAATGGATCAAGGACACCTTCCCAAAGCTGATCGGATTTGCGTGGCAGGATGGCTATGGCGCATTTGCCGTGAGCAAATCGGTCCTGCCGTCTGTGACCTCCTATATCGAACGTCAACGCGAGCATCACCGGAAGACCACATTCCAGGAGGAATTCGTGACCCTGCTGAAGCTGCACGAAATCGAATACGAGGAACAATATCTGTGGGACTAAGGGCAAACGTCGCTCCGCGACCTACGACGTTTTTCCGTGCCAACCGGGCGTTTGAAACCCCGGCTACCGGCGTGGCATCGCTCCGCGATGCGTGCGGCCGGCTACCAGCACAATATCGGTCCGCCATACATGGGGCCGGAATCGCTTTGCGCTGCCTGATTCGCTCGGTTGGCCTTCATTCGGGATGGCCAAAACTTACGGCGCATCAATGATACCCCCCATATCCCTTTACCCATGAAACCACATTGCTTCCTCGGGCTCGCTGGACTTTTCACGATCGCTGCTCTCGCTGCTCGCGCGGATGACGCCGCGAAGATCGCGGCGCTCTTTGCCCCAGCGGCCGAGCGCGGAGGGATGGTTACGATTCCGCCAGGCGATTACTCCCTCGATGGGGCTCAACCGGTGCGCCTCGCTTCGCACACCACGGTCTTCGCGTATGGCGCGCACTTCCATCTGCCGGAAACGCTTGGCGACAAGGCGCGGGTCGTCCTTTTCAGTGGCGAGAACGTGAACGATTTCCGCTGGTTGGGCGGCCAATTCAGCGGGCACGTGTTCGATCCGGCGCACGAAGAGAACTCTTGGGAGCCGAATGCCAACACGCGGGCGATTCTCATGACGACCACGCCGGGTGGCGACACGGGGAACCTCACCTTTCGCGACATCCGCTCCGACGGGCTCGCCGGCGCGGCGATCAGCGTGGCTGGCGCGGAGAAACGCGGGAGCGATCGCGAGGTGGAAACCTATGCGCGCAATGTGACGGTGGAAAACTGCACGCTCGAGCGGAGCGGAAAATTCATGTGGGACTACGGCCTCCTGTGGCAGATCACGATCTGGCCCGGGGATTACACCCCACGCGAGCGTGAGATGGCCGCGAAGTATTTTCGCAACGATCTAATCCGGGGTCCCGTCATGATAGCCGATGGTGACGACCGCGTGCGCTTCGACAATCACGAAAAGCCGATCGCCGTCAGCGCGACTGACGAACCGCAATTTGCGCTCTGCTTTTTTGGCGGCGCGCTGCCGCGCAACATCGTCCAGGGACGTCAATACTTCGTGGTTGAGAGCAGTGCCGATAGCATCAGGATCGCGGAGCAACCGGGCGGGCCGCCGATCAAATTCGCCGGGGCAAGCGGAGACGGCGTGAAGTTGATCCGCAATCTCGCCGGCGCATTTTCCGGGCTCTTCGCGCCGACCGGGAGCGGGCCAGGGAAAGGCGCCCTCGATCTTGTCGGGTGCGAAAAGGTGATCGTTCGCGGTTGCCGCTTGAGCGCGCTCGGCGACACGATGCACATCCAGAAAAGCCGCGGCGTGGTCTTCGCGGACAACCATATCACCGGCTCGCGCATGGGCGCCTTCTTTCTTGCGGAGTTTTGCCAGAACGCCACGATCACCGGCAACACCGTGGATGGGACCAACGGCTCGCGCGTGATCAGCGTGGAGAAATCGTGCGAAGACGTGACCATCACCGGCAATACGTTCCGCAACGGCGGACGCGGGTCATGGATCAATCAGCCGCGCAATTTCGTCATGACCGGTAACGTCTTCGTGAACAACACGACGAAGAACGAACGCGATCCGCATCGCGGCCGGCGCAGTTTCCTCACCGGAGACTACGATCAAAAACCGGAACTCTATTTCACCCTCTACGAGCGCGACGGAAGCTACGGACCGGTGATCGTGCGCGACAACATCTTCGTGCTTGGTCCGGAGTGCGGTTCTCCCGCGGTCACTTTCGCGTCCGGTGGAAAACAGATCATTTTCAAGGACAACGTTTTTCGCGGCGGTGCGGCGGCCGTCCAGGTGGATCCGAGCTGCGCGGATGTCGACATCCGCGAAAATCCCGGCGCGTCAGTCCTCCGCGAACCGGTCGACTTCAACCACGGGCGGCGATAACGCGACCCTCGCGGGCCTCCCTCCCAGGTCTAGAGCATTTTAACAAGAGTTGTAGCCGGCTGTTTGCGGGCGTCATAAGAGTAAATATCTGGAATTAGCGGCTACAGAATAACCTAAGCCGCTCTAAACCATGTCATCGCGCTCGAAAACGCATTCTCGCCGAAGAGCCCAACGCTGATCCACGTCATCGCGCTCGAAAACGCATTCCCGCCAAAGAGCCCAACGCTGATCCATGTCATCGCGGAGCGATGCCGTGCTGGTAGCCAGGGGTTTCAACCCCTGGAAATTGTCGCAAAAGAAGGATCCGTCGCGGAGCGACGTTTGCCAAAGGCCGGTGGGTTTCCATCATTTCATCTTCCCCAACAAAACTCAGACAGAACGCCGCTACTTCTCGTGGAAGAGGAACTTTGCGCCCGTGGCCTCGACCTTGGGCTTGAGTCGCGCCGCGTCCTCAGAAGTGCCGACGAAAAGCAGGCGCAATTGCTGGAGTCCACCGCGCAGGCTCGGGGAGCGCAGGGCGGCCAGAATGGTGGCCGCCGCCAGATGCGACGACGAACTGGAGACGACCAAATCGACGTTCTGACTTTTCGCGGCCTTCATGTGGGCGGCTATCGCCGACACGTCCGTCGTGGCGTCGAACGCGTCCGACAAACTGTCGCCAGGTCCCCCGTAAAAGATATCGTGAACCTTGAGGTTCGCATCGGTGCCGAAGGCTTGAACGCCCATCGCCCGGAGTTGCGCGTCGTGTGACGGGGTGGTGGCGCATCCGGCAAGGAGCAGGAGGCAGATGGCGAGCGATGTGGTTGCGGCGGTCATGGGTTTTGCGGTGGGTTTGGGTGTGAGTCGACGAACAACAAATCGCCAATGCGTTTTCAGTGGAGGACTACCGCTGGATGCGTGCGGAACCGCCTTTGGCGAAGGCTTTGACCTGGTCGACGGTGGCCATGGTGGTGTCGCCGGGGAAGGTGGTGAGCAGCGCGCCGTGCGCCCACCCCAGCTTGACGGCTTCCTCTTCGGAAGCGCCCGAAAGCAGGCCGTAGAAGAACCCCGCGGCGTAGCCGTCCCCGCCGCCCACGCGATCGATGACGTCGAGGTCGCACATGGGTGATTGGTAGGTCTTGCCATCGATCCACGCGACCGCTCCCCAAGTGTGACGGCTGGTTGAGTGGACTTCCCGCAGAGTGGTGGCGACGATCTTGACCTTCGGGAATTTCTTAACCGCCTTCTCAATGATCGCAAAGAACGCCGACGGATCGAGCTTCGACTTCGATTCGACATCCTGGCCCTCGATCCCGAGACCCTTTTGGAGGTCTTCCTCGTTGCCGACGATCACGTCGACATTCTCGACGATCCGGGCGAGCACCGCGACCGCCTTGGCGTGGCCGCCCCAGATATCCCATAGCTTTTGGCGGTAATTCAGATCAAAGGACGTGACCGCGCCGGCGGCTTTGGCGGCCTTCATGGCTTCAACGATCAACTCGCCGGTCGTTTCCGAGAGCGCGGCGAAGATGCCGCCGCTGTGAAACCAGCGCACGCCCTGGCCGAAGATCGCTTTCCAGTCGAAGTCGCCGGGCTTGAGCAGGCCGGCGGCTTCGTTGCACCGATTGTAGAAGACGACAGGGGCGCGCACGCCGTGGCCGCGGTCGCTATACACCGCCGCCATATTTGGTCCGCGCACGCCGTCGTGCTTGAAGCGCTTGTAAAATGGCTTTACCCCCATCGCTTTCACGCGCTCGGCGATGAGCTCGCCGATCGGGTATTCGGACATGGCGGTCACGACGCCGGTGTTCAGGCCGAAGCAGTCGGCGAGGTTGGCGGCGCAGTTGAACTCGCCGCCGCTCACGTGGATGTCGCAGTGCGAGGCCTTGCGGAAAGGGATAATGCCGGGGTCGAGGCGGTGGACGAGCGCCCCGAGGGACACGAAGTCCAGGGCGCCATTTTCACGGATATTCAAGCCGTACTTCATTCGATGGTATTTTGTAGATGAGGTTTTCTCGGATCAGCGCGGCGTTGCGGGGAAGGCAGGGCCGGCTGGAGGGAGGGGCATGATGGACAAAAGCGCCAGCGTTTGTCTTTAAAAAAGAGCGCGCCTGGTGATCGGGGGGGTACGGGTCAAGGATCCCCGAGCAGAATGGCGGTCGTGCGGGAAAGATCGCCGGACGACCCGCCGGTCAATCCGCCGGGCATTCTGCCATCAGGCGATCATACGCTTGCCGGGCGTGCTCGTAGGCCTGGCGCGCATCTGCTTGTTCGGCCTCAGCGTACGTGCGTTCCTTCTGCGACCAGCATTGCTCGACGCATTTGCGGCACCATTCGGCGCTGCGCTTCGACGCCCGGATGGGCTTGTCCCCGACGAGGATGAAAACCGGGTTGGTATGGGACGAGGCCAGGATGCGCAGGGCGACCCAACTGCTCCGCTCGATGGGTGCATCGAAGGAAATGTTTTGGAGCTTTCCGTCCGCCACGATGCGCTTCGTCGCGACCGACTGGCCGTTGACGATGACTTCGACCGGGACCTCGCGGGTGTCGCCAATCCGCGCCCGCTCGATGTTCCAATAGGGCTTTTGTGCCGCGGGTGTTTTGCGGATGGCATCGTCTGGTCTTTCGTCGAGACGCGCGGCCACGCGCGCGGCGAGGTGCACCGTGGCCGGCGCGTCGAGGCGCAATTCGCTGCCGTTCTCACCGACCCGCGTTTCATTCACTTGAAAATCAAGGAGATGGCTGTAGCCGTCGCTCACGTAGTTGCGTCCGGCGCGGATGCCTTCGCACCAGTCCTCGTAGGTCCACTTTTCCGGCAGCTTCACATAGGAACGTCCCAGCCCGACACGCTCGCCATAGATGCACGGAAAATCCGTTTCCCCGCTGATGCGGGTGCGGAAACCGACATTGAGGGTGTGGTACCAAATATTCAATTCCCACGGGTAGGGAGTGTCCACCATCGACATGAAATCCACCGCCGGCATGGGCTTGCCGTCCGGGCCCGGCAGCTCGTGCGTGACATCCACAATGTATTCGTTCGCGCCGATGCCGTCGAAGGCCGGGATCAGAAAGTTCGGCAGTGGATTCGTCGCTGCTGGCACGGTCTGCGGGGCCCTCGGATCCTTGCGGCGCGGGTCGACCTCGCCGAGGGGTTGAAGACCCCAGCCGGAATGCGCCGGACCGACGAGTGCGCCCTGGGCCTTGGCCCAGCGCAACGTGTTGAGCCCGAGGGTCGGCCAATGGTCCTTCGAGGCCCCGCCCGGATAGATCTGATCGCGCAGCCGGAGCAGGCACAGGTGCCCGGACCGGTGCGAGCCGAAACCGCTCACCTCGATGTCGTAGCGCAGCACGTAGGGAAACTGCGAGACCTTGTCCTCGTGCCCGGTAAAGAATTGCTTTTGGTAATCGAAGCACGGCCCCCAGGTCAGATTGCACCCGACCTTCAGGTCCTCGCCGAGGCAGTGCCGCATCATGTCCTGCGGGAGGACGCCTTCGGTCGGATTCGTATAATGGGCGCAGCCGGCGGCGTGAATGTGATGGTCGCCCGACCACCAGCCAAGTTGCGCGGGATCGATCCAACGCTCCACTTGGAAAGCCAGCTCGCGCGTCGTGGCGCCGATCTGGACCGTCCGGATATTCGCGATGGATTCCGGGCCGCGCGAAAACTGAAACGAGTATTCGCCGTCCGGCAGACGGATTTTGTCACCATCGGCGCGATAAATCTGCGGTTGGAATCCAAAGTCCGGCGCGAGGCGTTTCGCCGTCGAGGGATAGATCCGTTGGGCGCGGTCGCGGATGACAAAACTCCCCGTCGTGGGATTGCCGTGCTCGTCGCGGACGCGCAGGGTGATTTCCCGTGCGGGGGTCGTGGAAAAGAGCAGTGCCGTTTCGCTGCGAAAGCCCAGATCCTGCGTGCCTTGACCGACGTCGAAAGTCAGCGTGGCTTCGCGTTTCCCGGCGTCGCGCGCATAGAGCGAGACGAGCCGGTACTCGAGGCGCAGTCCGCTCAAGTTGGGCTGAAGCGGCGGCTTGTCGAAGGTCTGCAAGTCGAGCCACAGATCAGCCGCGTTGATGGGTTCGATCGCGCCGTTGCGTTGGCGCAGACGCAGATCCGAGTCGCTCCGTGCCCCGCCACCGTTGTAAACCGACTCGGCTTGCGTGCTGAAGACATTGAGCGGAGCGGTCGTCCCGGCGTCGTTGATGACTTTGATCAAAAACGTGCGCCAGCCCTGCTCGATCAATCCGGTGTTTGCCGGCCCGGGGGCGATTTTCACGCGCATCTCGGGATTGATCGTCGCCTCGATAAGGCAGTGGGGATCGAGGACCGCCTGGATTTTCGCGGAAGCGGCGTCGGCATCAGTGAGATTGGCGGCGGAAGTCAGCGCGGTCTTTTCATCCGCGCCCAGCGGCGCCCCGGCCAGGTCGAGGGCATCCGTAACACGCCGGACCTGGGCGTTGAGAGGCTGTGTTTCGATCCCGGTGACCACCGGCAATTCAGCCGCTCGGATAAAGCCGGGCAGGAGAAGCAGCGCGATGAGGATTGGTCGACACGATACCGCCGCGCGAATCGAATCGGTTTGTAGGTGCGAGTTCATGGGGAGCAGCCGCGTGCTTTCTACGCCGAAAATGGGTTGGGTGGAAGAACGTTCACATACTTTGTGGCCAGCCAGAGAACGCCGCAGTAGCTTCGCCTCCCGAGATACTCGAAGCCTGCCGGGATGGTAGCCGCTGTTTTGACAAACCCGCTACTGGGTGGGGCGATATTTCTCCGCGAGGTACGACCCCGGTTTGCAGGTCAGCGCGTTTCCCTCCAGCCAAAGGGCCACTTCGGATTGATTCAGACAAACCTTGATTCCGGGGGGAGGGCGAGAAACGGAATCAGCCGGGAATCGATACAGACAGCGGCCTCGTAGAGCGATTTCCGTTGAAGTTCCGCGATGTCGTTGTGCGCGTGGTCGCGCTGTGTGCACCCGAAGAACCACCCGGAATCCCGTGCATTGGAGGCGGTTTTCTCAAGCTCCTGGATTCCAAACGTCCTCAACCAACGAATGGGTATGGTGGGCGTGGCGGAGAATTCGCCGGCGCAGGAAGCGGGTGCGAAGACCGGCGATCGACGGCGCCTTGTGGATCAGGCGGTCGCGAATCGTGTCTGGCGCGCGGCATTTTAAATTGCACAGCGGAGGAAAGGACAATGGGGATAGGCGGTTAGTACGGAGCAAGGCAAGCGGGAAGTACTAACGCCAATTATAGACCCGGGCCGATTGACTTACCTTGCAAGCTTTTAGCCTGCGATAATCCCATTGCGAATGGCGTACCGAATCAACTCCCCGATTCCATGCAAATTCAGTTTGTGCATGATCGCGGCACGATGACTTTCGGCGGTGCGAAGACTGATTCCGAGTAGCGCCGCCAATTCTTTGTTGCTCTTGCCCTCCGCGATAATCCTCACAGCTTCCCGTTCCCGCGGTGTCAATCCCGTATCAGGGAGCGCGCCTTCTGCCTCGGGACCGGCGGCCTGCAAACGCTTGAAAATAATTTCTGAAACCCGAGGGGTAAAATATGGCTGGTGTGCGGAGGCGGAGCGAACGGCCTCGACGAAGTGATTGATCCCATCTGTTTTAATCAGGTAGCTTCGAGCACCTGCACTAAAGGCCTGGTGGACTAGCGTTTCCGTCTCGTGCGCGGTAAAAATGACGATCTCGGTCTCCGGGTGGAACTTTTTTATCTGCCGCACCACCTCCATCCCATCCAGATCCGGGAGGGTGATGTCCTGAATGATCACATCCGGCTTGAGCTCCTCTACCGCCGCCAGGGCTTCACGTCCGCTGGAAGCCTCCCCGCATAAATTCCAATCCGGTTGCGTTTCGATCAACCGGCGCACCCCCAGTCGAACGACCGCATGATCGTCTACAATAAGAATCCGAATGTGGTTCGTGGTGGTCAGGACGCTCATAAGAATCTCGTCTTGAGCGAGAGCATGGAACAACTTTTGTCAAAAAGCCAAACCAAAAACACGAAAAGTGCGGGCCACCGCAAAAGCAGGTGCGGTCCGTACCGATCCTGAACGCTCGCCAGTACAAAACCAGCGGTCCGTTGGGATGAACGAGTGAGCCGGCACGCCATAGCATACCAAGTTTTCCCTAAGGAGATATATGTAGATAAGTCTCTCGGCTAACATAGAAAGAAAAACGTGGTAAGAACCGATTGCATTTCTAAAGCATCTCCGCAGATAAAAGCATGACTAAAGATACATCCGCGAAATGCACCTTGTCCGATTTACGCACAGCTTGTAGACCCAAAGCGATGGACTATCTCTCCCGAAACGTTTGCGATCAGCATGGTACAGAACTGGCTTGGACTATGTCCTTATGAATGCGACATTAGATTCGCAAAAGGACGCGAGGATTTTAATCATCGACGATGAGGAAGCGAGCGCACTGGGCCTCTCGAGGATCATTGAGAAAGCCGGGTATGCCGTCTGCATTACGATTACCGACCCGCAGATAGCTATCGACCGGCTGGCGGACATAGCCCCGGATCTGGTCTTGCTCGACTTGCATATGGAGCCGCTTTCGGGAGTCGAGGTGCTCGCCGATATCAACACGCGATTCGATGCTCATAAGCGGCCTCCGGTTATCGTTTTGACCGCAGATACGACCTCGGAAGCTAGGCATGACGCTCTAAACGCAGGCGCGGTGGATTTCCTGGCCAAACCCCTGGACCATCAGGAAGTGCTGTTGCGCATCAAAAATGTGCTGCATATGCGGGCGCTTTTCCAGCGGTGCCAGAACTATAGCCAGGGTTTGGAACGAATTGTCCAGGAGCGGACCGAAGAATTGCAACGCCGCACTCGCGATCTGGAGGCCACCCTGGTGGATTTGCGCGCCACTCAATGCCAGATCATTCAGCAGGAGCGCATTCGGGCGCTGGGGGCGATGGCCAGTGGGATCGCTCACGACATGAATAATTCGCTGACGCTGATCCTGGGGTACGGGGATATGCTGCTGAAGGATACGGAGCGGTTTCCAGCGGGTTGCAAACATCGGGCCGAACTCAACCAGGTGATGCGGGCGGCGCGGGACAGCTCGCATATGATCGCAAGATTGCGGGAGATTTACCGCCCAAGATCGCAGGGCACGGAGCTGAGCCCGATAGACTTGAATGAACTGATTGTCGAGGTTGTGGCATTGACTGCCCCTAAATGGCAGGCACAAGCGGAAGCCGGGGGCGCAAACATCAAGATTGAGCATGCGGCCGGCGATATTCCCCAGGTGGCCGGCGCACCGGCAGAACTGCGTGAGGTCCTCACTAATTTGATATTCAATGCCGTCGATGCGATGCCAAAAGGAGGCACGATTTGTCTTCGGACGCGCGAAACCAAGGGTTTTGCGCGGGTGGAGGTGTGCGATACCGGGACGGGGATGACCGAAGATGCGTGTCACCGTTGTCTGGAGCCGTTTTTTACGACCAAGGGAGATAAAGGCACCGGTTTGGGTCTGGCGGTTAGCGCCGGCATCATCCGCCGTCATGGCGGCGAGATTAGCATCGAAAGTCGAGTGAACTGCGGCACGACATTCCGCATTGACCTTCCAATTTGCAACGGCGAAAGCATTCCACCTCAAAAACCCGTGGAAACGCCGGCAGAATCCCTTCGGGTGCTGGTCGTCGACGATCAGAAGGGAATCTGTGAAGTAGTGAGGTCGTACCTCGCCGAGGATCATCATATCGTCGAGATAGCGCTCAACTCACCGGACGCGTTGAAAAAGTATCGGCGCTCGCAATTCGACTTGGTAATTACCGACCGGGCCATGCCAGGGATCAACGGCGACGAGTTGACCGCAGCCATCAGGCAAATTAATCCCCAACAACACATCATTATGCTCACTGGTTTTTCGGACCTCATGGCCGCGTTAGGGGAGAAGAGCGAGAATGTGGATCTCGTGATCGGAAAACCGATCTGCCTGGAGGATCTTCGTCATGCCATTTGCGACGTCATGTCGTCCTACCAATTGGTGATGTGATTATGCGGTGGCCAGCCTGGCAATACAACGCACCATTGCCTCGATGCTCACCGGTTTTGACAGGAAAGGAAAGCCGCCGATATCACGGTCGGATTCCTTGGCGCCGACCAGGCTGCTGAGAAAGACGATGGGCACGCGGGCGAGGCCCGGATCGCTGCGGAATTGCCGTGCCACCTCTCCGCCGTCGATTCCCGGCATGTCAATGTCGCAAAATACGATGCTCGGATGGAATTCGCGCGCCACGGAGCAGGCTTGGGTGCTGTCGTTTTCCTCGCGGACGACGTAACGGCCGCTTCTTTGCAATGTTAGATTGAGAAGCCGTGTGAACGCCGGTTGGTCGTCGATAAGCAAGATTCGCTGGGTGTTGGCAGTCATGGCAGTCAGTTGGGTTTGTGGAGGATCAGGAACAGGATTCCGGCGTTCCGGTATTGGCCAGCGCCTGGCGGAGACCGGTCAGGAGAGCTGCCAGTTTAATCGGCTTGGAGAGAATCGTAACATCATTCGCCAACTCCGGGGCGGATCGGCGGAGATCTTCGCCCAAGCCACTCATCACCAGAAGTCCGATGTGCGGCGCTTCCTGATGGATCTGTGCCAAGACTTGGGAGCCGGTCAAGCCAGGCATCATCTGATCGCAGATCACGGCAGTGATGCGTTCCCGCTGTTTTCGGAACGTCTGGAGCGCCTGAAGACCGTCTGAAGCGGAGAGAACTTCGTAGCCGTGGGAAGAGAGGATCCTTTCGGTGACCAGCAGGATTCCGCTGTCATCGTCCACGATCAACACGACCTCGCCACGGCCATGGGGCAA